>ENA-UOXR01000257-UOXR01000257.1-bioreactor-metagenome-genome-assembly--contig:-NODE-257-length-68176-cov-14.180708_pt1 | contig 68176 bp, 48 predicted proteins | sample MGYA00238164_ERZ764825 | MGnify/ENA primary metagenome ERZ764825 (study PRJEB28920, sample SAMN05720171) | bioreactor metagenome | isolation source: Anaerobic biogas reactor | place: USA:Washington... | reverse complement strand
GGCCCGCAAGGGCCATCCCTACCGCGAATGGGATCATTGCCGCAAACCGTCCCGCTCGGCCCCGAAATGCGCTATACTGGGTCACACACAGGTGCCGTGGTCGCAGTTCATCTTCGTCAAAGGAGAACCTCCGTGAAACGGCGCACCTTCATGAAGCTGAGCGCGGGTTCGGTGGCGGCCGCCGTGCATCGCGGCGCCCACCCCCAAGGAGACACCATGGAAGCAGCACCCCGGCCCTCCGCCGCAGTGCCCCGCCGGGCTTACGGCGAAACCCCCGTGGAACTGTCCGTCATCGGGTTTGGCGGCATTGTCATCGCCAATGCCGGGCAGAGGCACGCCAACCGCGTTGTGGCCCAGGCGGTTGAGCGCGGCGTCAATTACTTCGATGTCGCGCCGACCTACGGCGACGCCGAAATCAAGCTCGGCCCCGCTCTCGAACCGTACCGGAAAGAGGTCTTCCTCGCCTGCAAAACCACGCAGCGCCAGCGCGCCGGGGCCGAGGACGAGTTCAACCGGTCCCTGGAACGTCTCCGCACCGATCACTTCGACCTCTACCAACTCCATGGTCTGTCCGATGTGCAGAACGATCTTGACCCCGTATTCGAGAAGGGCGGCGTCATGGATCTGCTCCTCGAACGCAAGCGCGCCGGCCAGATCCGTTTCCTCGGATTCTCGGCCCATTCCGTCGAGACCGCCCTCACCGCACTGGACCGGTATGACTTTGATTCGGTCCTGTTTCCCGTCAATTTTGGCTGCTTCTACGGAGGCAATTTCGGGCCCCAGGTGATCCAGAAGGCCCGGAAACAGGGCGCCGCGCGGCTCGCCCTCAAAGCGCTCGCCCTGCAACGGTGGAAAGAAGGCGATCCCAAACGCGAGAAATACCAGAAATGCTGGTACGAACCCATCACCCAGCCCGATCTTGCGGCCAAATCGCTCCGGTGGACCCTCAACCAGCCCGTCACCGCCGCGATCCCGCCCGGCGAAGAAGAATTGTTCTGGCTGGCCGTTGACATCGCCTCCTCGTCCCTCGAGACCGCGCCCGGCGACGCGGAGGAACTGGAAACCCTGGCCCGCTCGCTCAACGTCATCTTCCGCGCGCAGGAGACGGTGTAGCACACCATCTCTTGCGTGCGGCCGTTCGAACGGAGACACTGATCGCGCCGCGGACGGCGCCTTGAACGGGTCCCCGTTTTTCCGCGGTGGGGGACCGTGCGGCTCCGCGTCCTTGTCCCATTTCTCATTGTCCACGGGCGCTCCCAACGCCGGCCCGTGAGACGGCGTGCTCCACATCCGCGGCGGAGCCTGTTACAATAGCGCGGCTCGAGCGGAAACCATCGGTACACCATGCGAGAAGAGTTTCAAAACATCGAGTTCAGCGATCCCGGGAAAGCCGCCGAATGTCTTACTGCCATCCTGGGCGACGACGAGACCGCCCTGGCGCCGGCGTTGGCGGAGGCGCTTCGGAACGCCGCGGATCCCACCACGGTCGTCGTGCGGATGGACCGTTATTTCGAGATGTGCCTCAACCCGCGCACCGACCGGGCCCTCATGGCCGCCATGCGGCGCTACGCGGAAATGCTGGTGGCCATTTTTGACCAGAGCCAGTACCTCACCGACATCGTCTGCCGCAATCCCGAGTTCGTGTCGTGGCTGTGGGAGGAGGCGGGCCTCGACCACGCCGTGCCCCGTGAACACCTGGAGGACGCCCTCCGCCGCCAGATCGCCGCGTTTGACGCATTCCCCGCGCAGGCCGCTTCGATGCGCCGCTTCAAACGCCGCGAATTCCTCCGTATCGCGCTGCGCGATATCTTCGCGCACAAATCGCTGGTCTCCCTCGTTGAGGACATGTCGAATCTCGCGGACGCCACGGTCGCGGTCGCCGTCGAATGCGCGCAGCACGGCGTCTCGGCGCGTTACGGCACGCCCCGTGCGGCCCAGGGCGGGCACGACGCCACGTTCGTGGTCCTGGCCATGGGGAAACTCGCGGGCCGCGAACTCAATTTCAGCTCCGACATCGACCTCATTTTCCTGTATTCCGACGAAGGCGACACGAGTGGCGGGGCCTCCGGCAGCATCAGCAACGCCGATTTTTTCCGCCGCGTCGGCGAGCGCATCATCAAGATGCTGCATGAACAGACCGCCGAGGGGCATGTCTTCCGCGTGGACATGCGCCTGCGGCCCTACGGTCGTGTAGGCGCGCTGGCCGTGAGCATGGACAGCGCCATCAGCTATTACGAGCGCGCGGGGCAGGCCTGGGAGCGCCAGGCGCTTATCAAGGCCCGTCCCATCGCGGGCGACATCGCCCTGGGTGAACAGTTCATCGAGCGGACCCGGCCGTTCACGTTTCCCCGCTATTTCGACGACGAAACCCTCGAAGACATCCGCGCGACCAAACAGCAAATGGAAGCCCGCGTGGGCGATCGCGGCGAAACGGGGCGCGAGGTAAAACTCGGCCGCGGAGGCATTCGCGACATCGAGTTCACCGTGCAGGTGCTCCAGCTCCTGAACGGCGGGCGCATCCCCGAACTGCGCACCGCCAATACCCTCGAGGCCGTCGCCGCTCTCGGGGAGGAGGGCATTCTCCGGCCCCTCGACGCGGCAACGCTCAAGAGCAACTACACGTTTTTGCGCCAGGTCGAACACCGGCTCCAGATCGAGGGCAGCCAACAGCGCCATGTGCTGCCCGGCGACCCCGCCGAACTGGACCGGTTCGCGCGCCGCCTCGGATACTCGGGCAGCGATGCGTTCATGACCGATTACCGCGACCGAACCGAAGAGACGCGCCGGATTCTGGAAGGCTTTCTCGCCGCCAAAGGCGGCGGCACGCTCTGGGTGAACGACCTTCTGAACCCCCATTCCGACGGCCACGACGGCCTGCCCCGGTTGAAACACATGGGGTTTCGCGACCCCCAGAAGGCCCGTCAGGAATTGCTCGCCCTGAGCATCGGACCCAAGGAACACACCAATACCCTGCACGTGCGGCAGGCCTTCGCCGCCATTGCGCCCGTTCTGCTCAAGTCGCTCGCGGCCCTGTCCGACCCCGATGCCGCCCTGCTCCGCCTGGGCCAACTGCTGGCCAACCTGCGCGCGCCCGGCGCCATCTATGACATGCTCAACACCGACCCGGCCCTGTGCCAGCAGTTGACGCGCCTGGTCGCCAACAGCGTCTTTCTCACCGAGATCCTCATGCGCGACCCGGGACTCTTCGACGTTATTGGCGCGCGGAGCGGACTCGAAGAGCCCGCCGCCAGAGACCTCCTGCGCGAACGCCTGGACGACTTGTGCCATGCCTACGACCGCGAAGCCGGGCCGTACCGCTTCGTCTCCGGCGAATTTTTGCGGATCGGCACGCGCGACCTGTTCGACGCCGCCGGCGTGCAGGAGATCGGCGAGGAACTCACCAACGTCGCCGAAGTGTGCGTTCAGTTCATTCTCGAACGCGCCAGGGACGCCGTTGCGGAGCGATACGGCCCCTGCGCCGCGCCTTTCGCCGTCCTCGGGATGGGCAAGCTGGGGGGGCGCGAACTCGGCTACGGCAGCGACCTCGATCTCGTCTTTGTCTACGGGGAAGGGGCGCCGCCGGAATCGGGGGTCTCGCTCGTCGAGTACTGCACCGCGTTGGCTTCGAAACTGCTCCGGACCCTCAAGGAACCCACCCGCTACGGCATCTTGTACGACGTCGATGCCCGCCTGCGCCCGGATGGCAACAAAGGCGTCCTGGTCGTGACGGCGTCGCGCCTGCGCGAGTACTACCTCAACGAAGCCCAGGCCTGGGAACGGCTCGCTCTGGTCAAGGCCCGGTTTGTTGCGGGCGACCCTGGATTCGGAGAACAAACCGGTGACATGGTCCGAAATCTCGCGTTTGACCGGCCCCTGACCGGCGAGGAGATCGACAGAATTGAGGAAATCCGGCGGAAGATCGTCGACCAGGCCGCTCCGGATGACCTGAAAAAGGGCGAGGGGGGCATCGCGGAGCTGGAGTTCGCACTCCGCCTGCTTCAACTCGAGCACGGACGGGCGCATCCCGAGGTCCGCCGCGGTGACGCGCTCGGCGCGCTGGAAACCCTCGCGGCCATCGGCGCGCTTGACGGCGGCGAGGCTGTCCGGTTGCGCGACGCGTACGTCTTTCTCCGCCGGCTCGAAAACCGCATCCGCATGATGCACGGCCGGTCGGGCAGCGCGCTTCCCGCGGCGCCCGAAGAACGCGGCGACCTGGCCCAACGGCTCCATATCGATGGCGACCTGGCGGAACTCGCCCGCCACCACAAGACAAACGTCCACCAGGCCTACGAGAGGATCCTGACATCGTTGCGCCGATTCGGCTGATGACCCGTGGAGGAGACACGCGCGCGCTATGAACAGCATCGACCACATTGTCCGGTTCATCGACCTGGCCCGGGTCACGGTACCCCTGGACGAGTTTACGGCCCAGGAACGTGCCGCCCTCGACAACGTCAACCACCGCGTGGCTTCCGGCGAGTCGCTCGCCGACGTCATGGACTTCGTTTTCGAGTCGACGCTCGATCTGTTTCCCTGCGACCGGCTCAGCATCTCGTTTGTGCAGGAGGACGACCGCGTGGTGTCTCACTGGACGCGTGCCCTGTATGACCCGCTGATCCTCCAGCCGGGGTATGCGGAAGACCTGCGGCAAAGCACCCTCGCCCGCGTGCGCGACACCGGCCACGTCCGCATCATCGACGACCTGAAAGCCTACCTCGAGGCGAAGCCGCACAGCGCCTCGACGCGGCTCCTGGTGCGCGAGGGGGTGTGTTCCAGCATGACCTGCCCGCTTTCGGTCGAGGGGCGCAATGCCGGCTTTCTCTACCGGAGCGCGCGAACGCCCGCCGCGTTTGGAATGCACGAAGTCCTGCTTCACAGCGCTCTGGCTGAACGCCTCAGCCAGGCCGTCGAAAAAGCCTACCGCATCGAACAGCTCACCGCCGCCAACCAGGCCTACGCCGAAATGCTGGGATTCGTGAGCCACGAACTGAAAAGCCCGCTCGGCGGCATCGTTATGGATGCCAGCGTCCTGGAACAGGGGTATCTGGGACGTCTCGAAGCCCCGCAGGCCGAGCGCATCCGGAAGATCCGGGGCAAGGCCGAGCACCTCCTCTCGCTCATCAAGGACTACCTGGACCTGGCCCGCATCGAGGGCGCCGGTCTTGCGTACCAGCCCCGCCCGGGCGTCGATTTCCTGGCCGATGTCGTCCAGCCCGCCTTAGACGTGCTTCAGACGCAGTTCGAGGAGCAGCGCACGCGTCTGACGCGGGATGTCCCCGTTTCTCCTCCGGTGGTCGAGTGCGATCCGGGGCTGCTGAACATCGTGATGGCAAATCTGCTGGGAAATGCGGTAAAATACGGGAACGAAGAAGGCCAGATCCGTTTACGGGTGACTCAGCCGGAGGGCAAACTCGCCGTCTCCGTCTGGAACGCCGGCCCCGGTTTTCCCAAGAGCGAACGTTCGAAGCTCTTCAAGAAGTTCTCGCGGTTGCAAACCCGGGAACTGATGGCCCGCAAAGGCACCGGCGTAGGCCTGTACACCTGCTGGCGGATTATCCAGGCGCACGGCGGCCGCATCTGGGCCGACTCGGAACCCGGCGCGTGGGCCGAATTCTGTTTTGAAATTCCGCAGCCGCTCCCCTCGAGCGACCGCTGATACACCCGACACCGCCCGGCGCCTGTGCCGGCCACGCAGTCAACCGCGCGAGAATCGCCAAGAAAAGGTCATGACCATGCCGAAACACACCGACACCGCCCCATTCATTGACGAAGAACAGATTGAAGCCACGCTCGCCCTCGAATCGGAAAAGGACGCCGCGCGCGTCCGCGACATCCTTGCCAAAGCGCGCGAGCTGCACGGCCTTGAAACGGATGAAGTCGCCGCGTTGACGACCGTGAGCGACCCCGAACTGCTCGGGGAGATGTTTGAGGCTGCCCGTTACGTCAAGGAACAGATCTACGGACGGCGGCTGGTTCTGTTCTCGCCGCTTTACATCTCCAACCTGTGCGCCAACGAGTGCCTCTACTGCGCCTTCCGCAAGACGAACAAAGAGGTCAAGCGCCGCGCCCTGACCCAGGAGGAAATCGCCCACGAGGTGCGGATCCTCATTGATCAGGGGCACAAACGCATCCTCCTCGTCGCCGGCGAGTCCTATCCCGTCGAGGGATTTGACTACGTGCTGAAATCCGTCGCCACGATCTACAACACCCGGCACGCCAACGGCGAAATCCGCCGGGTCAACGCCAACGTCGCCCCGCTCACGGTCGATGAATTCCGGCAGCTCAAAGCCGCCAACATCGGCACTTACCAGCTCTTCCAGGAAACCTATCACCGGGAAACCTACGCCCGGATGCACGTCGACGGGCTCAAACGCGACTATAACTGGCGGGTGACCGCCATGGATCGCGCCATGGAAGCCGGCATCGACGACGTCGGCATCGGCATCCTGTTCGGACTGTTCGATTACCGCTTCGAGATCCTGGCCCTCATGCAGCACATCCGCCACCTCGAAACGCAATTCGGCGTCGGCCCGCACACCATCAGCGTGCCGCGGCTCGAACCGGCTCTCAACGCCGACATCGCCTCCCATCCGCCGCACCCCGTCTCGGACATTGATTTCCGCAAGATCGTGGCCATCCTCCGGCTCGCGGTCCCCTATACCGGCATCATCATGTCCACCCGCGAGACCCCGAACATCCGTCGCGAGACCTTCGCCCTCGGCGTCTCCCAGATTTCCGCCGGCAGCCGCACCAATCCGGGCGGCTACGCCGACGACGAGAAATACGATTGCAGCCAGTTCTCCCTGGGCGATCACCGGCAGCTCGACGAGGTCATCCGCGACGTCGCCTCGCTCGGCTACATCCCCTCGTTCTGCACCGCCTGCTACCGCCTCGGCCGCACGGGCGAGGATTTCATGGACCTTGCCAAACCCGGCAAGATCAAAGACCATTGCGACGTCAATGCCGTCAGCACGTTCATGGAATATCTCTGCGATTACGCGTCGGACGAGACCCTCGCGATCGGCGAGCAGTGCATCGCCACCGCGCTGAAGAACATGAACCCGGAACGCCGCGCCACCGCGCAGACCCTCGTCGACCAGGTCAAAGCCGGCAAGCGCGACTGCTACGTCTAGCGCGCATGGCATGTCCGCGTCCCGGCGTGACTTTGTTGCCCCATCGTTTGCTCTCATACCGGGGCGCGCAGGCACAGGCCGCCCGTCACTTGATTCGGGACGTCGCCCCGTGCACACTAGGCGCACGGGAAGTCAGAACAACCACGGAGAAAAACCGCCATGGACAAACACATCATCTACGGCGTGCACGTTACCAACCGCATGAACAAGGCCACCAACGTTCAGCAGCTCTTCTCGGAGTACGGATGCAACATCAAGACGCGCATCGGCCTGCACGACGTCGGCAAGGACTTCTGTTCGCCCAGCGGCGTGATTCTCCTCGAGATGTTCGGCGATGAATCGGTCTGCGAAGAGCTTCGAAAGAAGCTCGCCGCCATCGACGGCATCGAAGTGCAGCAGATGATTTTCGACCACGACTGACGGGCGCCAAGCCGCCTCGATTACATGTCGGTGAGCGCGCGGTCCGCGGGGGGCGCGTCTTCGAGGGCGGGGGCTTCCGCGGGCGCCGAAGCAATGAAGTTGCCCACGCCAACCACTGCCGTGGACAGCAGCAGCACGACGATGCCGGCGAAGACCGTGTTGCGCGTGCCCCGGCTTGTGCCGTGCCATTCGCGCCCGAGCAATCCCCACAGGTTGCTGAACGCAATGATGAATGCCATGTGAATGGTCCAGCTCGAGAAATCGTATGCCCCCATCTGCGTCGTGCCCATGCCGTAAAAGAAGAACTGCAGGTACCACGTGACGCCGCCCAGCGCGCACAGGAGGTAATTGAGGCCGAGACGGTGGCCGCCCGCGTCCACATAGTTACGGGCGCTGTGGTTCTTCGCGTTCAGAAACAGGCACCAGACCAGGTTTGTGGTCAGGCCGCCCAGAAGCGCCACGACCAGCACGGGCAGGTTCGAGAAGATCTCCGGCGCGCCGTTCTTGACCGCGGATTCCAGGATCGGTTTCCCCGCCGCGAACGCGAACGCCATGCACGCGCTCATCACCCCCGCGAACACCGCAACCCACGCGCCCTTGATGAAACTGAATTCTTTGATGGCGGCCTGTTTCTCTTCCTGCGACAGTTCCCGTTCTTTACGCACCCCCGCCCAGCCGCAGAGGGTGATGCCGCCCAGACAGACCGCCACGCCCGCCAGCGTCACCTGTCCGGACAGTTGAGCCAGCAGCTCGACGAACCCGCCCTGAAACAGCGGGGGGATGATGGTCCCGAATGCCGCACAAAACCCCAGCGCCAGCGCGTATCCCAGCGACAGGCCCAGATACCGCATCGACAGGCCGAAGGTCAGGCCGCCGATGCCCCACAGCACCCCGAACGCGTATGTCCAGAACAGGCTGGAAGGCGGCGCGCTCGACAGGGTCTCGAGAAGGTTCGGGCAGATGAGCGCCGCGCCAACCAGCGGCGCCACCAGCCAGCTGAAGACTCCGCCCACCAGCCAGTACGATTCCCAGGCCCAGCCTTTGACGTTTTTGTAGGGGATATAGAAGCTCGCGGCCGCCAATCCCCCGATCGCGTGCAACAACACCCCCAACACCGGATTCGCCTGCATGATTGCGTCTCCCCGTGGCCGCTTCCGCCCTTGGTGGTTTCCCTTACGCGACGTCCGGCGGCGGCAGCACCCGCGCCAGTTCTTCCGGCGTGGTGATGCCGTTGCGGGCGGCTTCCAGACCGACGTCGAACAGCGTGCGCATGTGATGGGCCGCGGCCGCCTCCTGCATCGCGCTGATCGTGGGATGCTGGAGCACCAGGTTGGCAATGTCCTGGTTGACGAGCAGCAGCTCGCCGAGCGCGGTCCGCCCGCGATAGCCGATATTCTGGCACCGGGCACAGCCCTTCCCGCGCCGGTACGGCTGATGCTTCGGGGCCTTGCCAAAACGGGTAAGCAGGTCGGGCGTAGGCGTATACGTCTCCAGGCAGTTGGGGCAGTTGACCCGCGCCAGCCGCTGGGCCAGTACGCCCGTGACGCTCGACGCCAGCAAGTAGGGTTCAATGCCCATGTCGAGCAGGCGCGCGAACACCCCGCACGCCGTGCCGCTGTGGATCGTGCTGATCACGAGATGCCCCGTAAGTCCGGCCTGAATGGCCATTTTGGCCGTTTCGACATCGCGGATCTCGCCGACCATGATCACTTCGGGATCCTGCCGCAGGATCGAGCGCAGCGCATTCTGAAACGTCACCCCGGCCCGGGGATTCACCTGGATCTGCGTCACCCGGTCGAGACGGTATTCAACGGGATCCTCGATCGTGACAATATGGGTCGTGGTCACCTGGGTGCGCAGCAGTTCCCGCAACAGCGCGAAGATCGTGGTCGTCTTCCCGCTGGAACTCGGCCCCGTGAGCAGGATCACCCCCTGGGGCCGCCGGATCAGGTCGCGCAACATCCCCGTGGCTGTGGCGTCGAATCCAAGGTCTTCGACATCGAGCATCTGCTTCGATGTCCCCAGGATGCGCACCACGATCTTCTCCCCGTTGATGGTTGGAAACGTGGCCACGCGCATCGAATACCCGCTCGACGTCTGATCGGGGGGAATGCGGCCGTCCTGCGGCTGGTCTTTCTGATAGACCACCATCTGGGCCATCACCTTGATCCGGGCGGTGATGCGCGCCTTGTGCGAATCCGGGATGTGGGCGATATCGTGCAGGATGCCGTCGATTCGAAACCGCAGGGCCAGGCTGTCGGTCCACGGCTCGAAATGGACGTCGCTGGCGCCGTGATAGACCGCCTGAGACAGGGCCAGATCGACCGCCAGCGTGGCCCGGGTGTCGCCCGTTTCGAGCAGTTCCTTCAGACGCGGCTGAATCTCACTCAGGGGCAAGGCTTGCTGAGGCGACTTCGGCGGGGCCTCCTGCTCGCTGTTCGGTTTCTCCATACCGCTCCTCATGGGCCGGGCATACGGGAGATGCCGCGAAAAGACGCCACTCCCATCCACGGAAACGCAGCCCGTCATTCTGGTTAGCATTCGGGTGGACCCGGGATTCCCGGGCAACCGCCCCGATTATCGCACAGGTCCGGTTCAAAAGGCACTCCTGAAGATGGCCAGAGGACCCTGCGACGGCGCAAGCCAAGCCGAATCAGCGCATTGACGCAGATTGTTGTGGGAGATGGTACACTAAAGGCGGTATAATACACGCAGGTAGAATCGAGTCTGGGGAAGGATTCTGGTGTAGAACTCGATTCGGGTCGCGCCGGCCTGTGATATCAGGGGAGAGCCTCGGTCGCGTATAGCGAGGGTGAATGATGCTCGAGCGGATGCCCCAGGAAGTCTCGTATCTGTACATCTTGAAGCCGCCGGAATTCCTTGTCCTGGTTGGAGTTGCGGTGGCGCTCGCCGCGGCGGGCTACGCCTTGTTCCGCTGGTGGTACGAGCGCGACAAGGTCCCCCCGCTGTGGGCCATTGGGATTGTGGCCATTCTGGCCCTGGCGCTGTATCTGGTCGCCGCGATCCCCATCTGGGTGCGGGCCGACACGTACCGGAAACTGACGGTCATCCTGTATAGCGTGGTCATCTGGGCCATTCCCGGCGCCTATTTCAGCTACTCGTTTCTGTCCGCCATGGCGCTGCGAAGCGTGCGGCGCATTACCTGGTTGAATACCTCGCTGCCCGGCGTGGACGATTTTCTGCAGGCCCGGGAACTGGCGTCGCAGGGGGACATCGATGGTGCGGTGGCGATGTACAAGAATTACCCCGAAAAGCAGGCCCACGCCCTGTTCGCCGCGGCCCACTTGCTCGAAATGAACGGGCGTTTCCGCGAGGCCGCCGAAACGTTCCAGAAATGCGCCGAAATCTCGGGCGGGCAGATTCGGCCGTGGTCGGAAGCCGTCTTTCGCTGGGCCAAACTGTGTGAAGTCAACCTCGACCGCGTCGACCAAAGCATCGAGCTGTACGAGCAGCTGGTGGAACGCGCCCCGTCGACCGAGCTCGGGCGGCTGGCCTCCACGAAGCTGGTCCGGCTGCGCACGGAGGCCGGGAACGACGTCCGCCAGGAACCCGTCCCCGGGCCGGCGCCGCGAAAACCTTCCAGAAAACGCGGCACGAAAGGTTCGCCCCAGAAATCGCGGGGATGATGCGCGGTCGCGTGAACCCCGCCGCTTTACGACTCGCCGGTCAGGGCGTTCCGCAGCGCACGGCCCAGTTCCTCGGCTTTCTCGAGGAGTTCCGGGCTGGGCTCCGCGTCTTCGAGACCCGCGGACCGCACGATGTCGTGCGCGCCGTGTGACAGCTTCAAGTCGCTCATGTCGCACGCGTCACCGTGTCCACATCGAAAACACGGGACGTTTCCGTGCAATACCAGCGCTCCCAGGTGCGTCATGCCTTCTTCCGCCATCCAGGAGCGGAGCTGGGTGCTGGCAATCTGCACCGCGGTGGGCTCGCCCGGCGCGTCTCCCGAGATGTCCGTGGTGATGACCGTCACGCCGGTTTTGCCCCGGTTCAAGCCTTTCCTGTGCCGCAGACAGTACATGCGCTCCATGAATGTCTTGGTGCGTGCGTCCAGGCTTCCGCACGGGGTGTACGCGCCCAGAACGAACGCGTCCGCCTCGGCAAACTGGGCGGCGAGGCGTTTCCCGTCGTCATTCACCGGACACTCGTCCGCGTCAAGACAGCACAGACAGGCCCGGCACGGCACCAGTTCGAGCGTGCTCAGCTTGATGAACTCGGTCTCCAGCCCGGTGCTCGCGAGGATATGCCTGACGGTCCGGTCCGTGTTGCTGTTGGGTACAGGACTGCCGCTGATTCCCAGGACTTGCACGCCCATCGTGTTACCGCCCCTTCGTGTTGTGATGCCCTTGCCGTGCGCGGCCGCACATCAGCCACTTCAACCGCGCTATTCTGGGTAAACCAAACGGATTCGCGCGGCATTCCCTGTGCCTGCAATGGGTTAGCAACGACGGGCCGGAGCGGCTATTCCGTGTCCTGCGAAACAGGCAGCGGGGAGCCCGGTTCATTTTGAAGGTGATAGGCCAGTTCCGCCAGCCCGACAACGATGTGCTCGTGGCGCACCACCACGCCGTCGGGAACAGTAAGCGTCGTCGGCCCGAAGTTCCAGATTCCCGAAATGCCGGCTCGAACCAGCCGGTCCGCGAGCGCCTGGCACGTTTCGGCGGGCACGGCCAGAATGGCCAGGCGGGCGTTGTTGCGTTCGATGACGGTCTCGAGCTCATTGGTGCTGTACACGAAATGCCCGCCGATCGTGGTGCCGACCTTCCCCAGATCCTGGTCGAAGACGCCTACGATGCGCAGCCCGTACTTCACGAAGCCGCGATACGCCGCCAGGGCGCCGCCCAGGCGGCCGGCTCCTACCAGAATCGCCCGGTGGATCTGGTCGAATCCCAGCACCTGCCGAATGGCCTCCACGACTTCCGCCGCCCGGTAGCCCAGCCGCGGCACGCCGCGCACCCCAATGGCCGCAAGGTCTTTGCGCACCTGGGTGTCATCCATCGTGAGCAGCTGGGCGAGCTGCTGGCTGGAGACCCGCGTGGTCTCGTCCAGATCCACGCGCTCCCCCAGAAAATGGTAGTAGTGAACCAGCCGTTCGAGATGCGAATGGCCGAGTTCGTATTTGGCCTTCGACCGCCCCATACTGCTCGTGTACTCCTGACTCCCGAAGACTGCGACTACGTTCGTGACCCGCCGTGGGCCCGTCCGCCCCGCCCACACCCCGGCTTGCGGCCGATCGCCTCGAGCCATGCGGCTATGCCCGTGTGGCTTGCCGGCGAGGTCTCGTCAATACAGGCCTTCGCCGGATAGATTTCATACAGACGGCGGTACCGGGGCGGCGTGATGTTCGGCATGATGACGTTTGCTCCCCGCGCCAGGCCCAATTCGCGGCCTTCGGCACGGTTCAGGGTCGCCAGCGCCGTCGTGCTGGGAATGTTGGCCTCCGGGCAGACCATTCGCGTTAATGCAACCACTTTATACGTCATCAATTCCGTATTCGGGACCTGTTCGCCGTCGGCGCGGGGCGGGCTCCAATTGCCCTGGCCCAGCGGCGTCTCCGGATGCCCAATATACGGACCCACCCCGATCATGTCCAGATCGAGCGCGCGGAACGTGCAAATGTCGTGGGCCAGGCTCTCATAGCTCTGTCCGGGAAGGCCTACCATCACGCCGCTGCCGACCTCGTACCCCAGCCGCCGGAGTTGGGCGAGAATCGCGAACCGATCCGACACCTGCCCGCGCGCATCGGGGTGGATGGTCTGGTAGAGGGCGCGGTCGGACGTCTCGAACCGCAGCAGGTAGCGGTCCGCGCCCGCCTCGCGCCAGGCTTTGAGATCCTCGATGGGACGTTCGCCCAGGCTCAACGTCACCGCCAGGGGCGTGTCGGCCTTGATGCGGCGGATGATCCCCGCCAGCCAGTCCGTGTCGATCCCGTAATCTTCGCCCGCCTGCATGACCACCGTGCCGTATCCGTACCGGACGGCGTCGGCGGCACAGCCCAGGATCTCCTCGCTGGTCATGCGGTAGCGCGCGATGCCGCGGTTGTCGGCCCGCAGGCCGCAGTAGCCGCAATCGCGGATGCAGTGATTCGAAATCTCGACCAGTCCCCGGAGATGCACCTCATCGCCGACGTGCGCCCGTCGTGTGTCATCCGCCAGCGCCCAGAGCTTTTCCAGACGCGCGCTGTCCTCCTCGCGAAGCCAGGCCAGAATGTCCGTTTCGTGAAGTTCAACGTCTCTGTGATGTGATGGTGTCGACCTCATGGTGCACGCAATTCCCGCGGCCTACAGGTCGTCGGCCGCGGGCGGGGCCTCCGGCACGGCCGCCCGGGTTCGGCAGCCGCATCTTGCCTTCTCCTCGCGATACGCCTCCAGGGCCGCGGGGAAGGGTTCCAGGGCGCGTTCGAAGATGCCCAGGCTGTAGGAGATGGTCAGTCCGTAATTGGTCACCGGCACCCCCGCCTGGCGGCACTTGAAGAGCCGGCTCAACACCTCGCGCCGGTTTGCCGTGCACGCGCCGCAGTGAATCACCAGTCTGTAGGGGGACACGTCTTCCGGGAAATCGTGGCCCTGCACCCACTCGAACCCGAGCGGGCCGCCCACGTATTCCGCGAGCCAGCGCGGGATCTTGACCCGGCCGATGTCCTCCGCGATCGGATGGTGGCTGCAGTGTTCCGCGACCAGGACACGGTCGCCCGGCTGCAAAGTCTCGATGGCCATCGCACCGAGCGTCTGCTGAACCAGGTCGCCCCGGAACCGCGAAAAGAGTATCGAGAAGCTCGTGAGCGGGATCTCGCGCGGCGTGGCGGCGGCCACTTCGCGGAAGGCTTGCGAATCCGTCACCACGAGTTTCGGCGGCGTGCTCAGGCGGCTCAGGGCCTCCCGGAGCTGGCCGTCTTTTACGACCATGCAGAACGCGTCGCCGTCGAGCAGGTCCCGGATAGACTGGACCTGCGGCATGATGAGCCGGCCTTTCGGGGCCTCTTTGTCGATCGGCACCACGAGGACCGCCATCTCGCCCGGGCCCACCAGGTCGGCAAGGATGGTCGGGTTGTTCACGAAGTCTTCCGGGGCGTTGTCGAGGAGCGCCTGCCGGAAATCGAGAATCCCGGCGCCGGTCTGGGCGGCCGTGAACACCACGGGCACTTCGCGCTCTTGCAGGGCATCGAGCACGCCGGGTTCGGGACGCTCCAGGTCGGTCTTGTTGAACACCACGATCGAGGGAATCTCGCGCTGGTCAAACTGTTCAAGAATCTCGTCCTCGAACGCGCCCCAGGCGCCGGGCTCCGTCACCAGCACGCCCAGGTCCGTCCGGTCGAAGACCTGGCGCGTCCGCTGGGTGCGCAGCTCGCCCAGGTCACCCTCGTCGTCGATGCCCGCGGTGTCGATGAAGAGCACCGGCCCCAGCGGCAGGAATTCCATGGGTTTCTCGACCGGATCCGTCGTTGTGCCGGCATGATGCGACACGATCGAGACCTGCTGGCGCGTGATCGCATTGAGCAGGCTGGATTTTCCGACGTTGCGGCGGCCAAACAGGCCAATGTGCAGTCTGAACGATTTCGGTGCGCGTTGCATGGGAGTTCATTCACCTGGTTGTCTGAAATGGGGGCCATGTGCGTATATGCCGCCACCCACGGGCGGCGCCTTGGCCATATAACCCTATGATACGTCAACGCGGGGGGCATTTGCATGATTCCCACGGGGCGGGCCGTGCACGATAGCCGGATCCGGGTTCTACCGCTGTCTTCGGGCCCGGATGACCAGCCTGACCGCGATGTACGGCATCACGAACAGCCAGAACGTGGCCACCTTGGCCAGGCCCAGGCCGCCGAAATGAATCAGATTGAACTGGGGTCGCGTAATGTCCAGCAAAGCCCGTTGAATATTGAACGTGAACTCCGGGGCGAAGACGAGCAGCAGCCCCCAGAGCGCGATAAGTCCCAGGGCCATGAGGGCGCAGCGCCCCAGGACGGCCGCAAGGGTCGTCAGCAGGTCGTCGACGGTGTGGGTGGTATGCATCCAAAGTCTCCCTGGTATCTCAGTTTTCGGGGGAACGAGCCGGCCGCCATTGTACACCTTGCCGCGGCGCGGGCCGCAATTTCTCTGGACGGCCCAGCCCGCTCGTGCTACGCTGGACGATGGCAAATGCAACGGCAGGAGGGGATACGCATGAAACACATCAAGCTGCAGTCCCGGATCCATTACGAATGCCTCGCGAAGGCCCTCGACCTTGAACTCGACCCGTGCGGCGGTTTGACGGGCCTTTCCCGGCTGAAATGCCGGAAGGAAAACGCGATGGACAGCTGACGCCACCGCCGGCAGCCGGAGACGGATCTCCTCGCCGCGGGAAAGGCGCATCAGGGGGCCGTTATTCGGCGGTCAGGGGTAGTCGTTGCCGTTGAGGCTGTTGACCACGCTGGCGAGCCATGCGTTCAGCTGCGCCAGCATGCCTTCCGCCCGGGCGGGGTTCTCCGCCAGGAGGTTGGCGGATTCCGCGGGGTCCTGGTTCACATCGTACAGTTCACAGGTGACCGCGCCGTTCGTGTCCTCGATGCGGTGGAGTTTCCAGGGCCAGTCGAGCCAGGCGCTATGACCGGGGAACGTATCAGTGGGGTACTGTTCCTTGATCTCCCCGGCATCGGGGCGCACCCGTGCCGGGTCGGTGATCTCCTTTTCCTCTCGTTGTGCTTCGAGCAGTTCCGCCATCCACGTGTCGGTCGGGGTCAGGATTCCGGCCGTGGGATGGTCCCAGAACCCAATGGGTTTTGGGCGCGCGTCCATGGCGCCGTCGATCAGGGGTACCAGGCTGATGCCGTCCAGGGGAGGCTGATGGGGCACGGCGACCCCGGCGATTTCCAGCAGCGTGGGGTAGATGTCGGAGGTCACGCAGGGGATGCTGGTCGCGCGGTGTTCCGGGAGCCGGGCGGGCCATTCGAGCAGGGCGGGGACCCGCAGACCGCCCTCGTAGAGCTGGCCTTTGTTACCGCGCCCGCCGGTTCTGCTGACCTTCGGCAACCCGCCGTTGTCGCTGCAGTACCACAGGATCGTGTTTTCGCGGATGCCCAGGCTGGCGATCTCCTGGCGCAGTTTGCCGAACGCGCGGTCCATGCCGGTGATCTCTCCGTAGAAATGGGCAAACTCCTTTTCCTGGCCGGCGTAGGGTTCGAGCTCGCGGTCGAGCGCCTGGTGCGGTTTATGAGGCGAGCCAAACCAGACCACGGCAAGAAACGGGCTGGCGCCGTCCGCGTGTTTCCGCATGAACGCGATGGCCGCGTCCGCGGCGACCATCGAGCTTTCTCCCTGCAATTGCACGGCGCGCCCTTCCCGGCTCAGGATGGGGTCGTTATCATAGTAATTCGGTGCGGAAAGCCATTCGTCGAACCCGCTCGCACCGGGGTTCACGGGGCTCCCGTGCTGTACCGAGCCGAGATGCCATTTCCCGAAGTGTCCGGTGACATACCCCGCGGTCTTGAGGGCCTCCGCGACGGTGATCTCCTGGGGGCGGAGGGAATGGCCCCACTTGAAACATCCCATGCGGTTCGGTGTGCGGCCGGTCATGACGCTTGCCCGCGTCGGCGAACACACGGGTGCGGCGGCATAGAACCGGTCGAAACGAAACGCTTCCGCCGCCATGGCGTCGAAATGGGGCGTCTCGAGGACCGCGTGCCCGTTGTACGCCATGTCGCCCCAGCCCTGGTCGTCGGCCATGCACAGGATGACGTTGGGCCTGCGTTCGGCGGCCCCGGCGCACCGCGCGAACACGCCCAGCCCAGCCGCCTGCGCGCCAGCGGCAAGCAACCCCAGAAACTCACGTCGGCGCATGCTCACGGCGCTCCTCCCAATTTTGGGGACACAATACTTAATTAAGAGCAGTTGACTATTTATCCAAAACAAAGTTCAAGGCGGAATTAAGTATTGTGTCCCCGAAACTCAATACGATGCGATTTCGCGGGCGGCGGTGTTGGCTATCTGGGCCACGGCCTGGCTCATGGCTTCCGGAAGCGCGGCCACCCGGTCTTCCGTGAGCGGCACACGGGCGGTCAGTGTATTGGCCCAGAGCAGATTCGTCCCGAATGTCTCGCGCAGTTCGAGTCGCACTTCGCAGACGGCCTCGACCGGGTTGACGTCCCGGTCGGCCTCAAAGCGCCGCAATTCGCCGAAGAGCATGAGTTCGGGCCGGTTGATGTTGGAGGCGTCGCCAACGTCGCGGAACCGCCCGGTTGCGGCCAGGGCGTCGGTGATGGCGCGCGTGACCAGGTCTTCGGGGTTCATGGCCCATTCCGCAAACGGAAACGGGTGGATCTGGTGGCCCTGGGCATAGAGGATGGGCGTCCGGTACAGGGCGGAGGTGCGCAAGCGGCGGATGCCCAGCGAACGTTCGGTTGGAGGGGCCTGTTCGACCGCGATCTCGGGTTTCAGGGTGTACCGGACCGTTGGCGTTATGCTGGGCCGGATGCAGCCTGTCGAGGCGAAGACACCCAGCAACAGCAGCGGAATCAGCACGCGACGCATTACTTCTCTCCCTTCGGTTGTGCCGGACCGTACACGACGGCGGAGGGGTCCTGCCGCAGCGTGTCGGCCAGGGCACGGAGGGCTTCCAGCGTTTCCTGAAGCGAATCCGTGGTCTGGCGGACCATGAACTCGACGTTGTCGGCTTCGTATACGGCGGCTTTGGACACGGTCTCAAGCTGTTCGGTGGTTTTGCGGGCCGCGTCGGCCAGTTCACGGATGCTCTTGAGGGTCGTGAGGAGTTCCTCCTCGGTCCGGGAGAAATCCAGGGGCGCGATTTTTTCGTTGATGGTGCCCAAGGTCGTGTTGGCGGATTGGACAAGCGCGTTGGTGTTTTCGGTGAAGGGCTGGATCTCGGTCCGGATGTCCTCGATGAGTTTGCGCGCGTCGTCCACGCCTTCAACCGTCTTTACCCGGAGGTCCTTGAGCGTGGTGGTGGTTTCCGTCAGGACTTCGCGCACGTCTTTGACCGCGGCATCGGCGTCATCCAGCATCGCTTTGATCTGCCCTTCCTCGATGCCTTCCAGGCCCGTATCGATTTTGTCCGCGATGTCGCTGATCTTTTTGACGACCTCCGGGATGCTGCCCGCGGTGGAGGCGAACAGCGAGGGTCTGGAGGGGATCTCCGAACCCGGCGGGAGTTTGCCTTCCTCGGGGTTGCCGCCCGACAACGAGACGGTCATGGTGCCTGTGGCGATGCTGTACATGACCAGCTGGGCCTCAACGCCCGGGTACAGCGTGATCTCCGCGTCCTCCACCTCGATATCCACGCGCACGCGGCGCGCTTCAGACACCATGATATCCGACACCTTGCCGACGGGCACGCCATTGTATACGACGAGTCCGCCCCGGCTGAGTCCCAGGATCGATTCCTCGAACTGGACAAAGTACGCGGTGTGATCGCCGCTCTTGTATCCCGAGACGACGATGAATCCTCCCGCCAGCACGGCCAGGCATGCCACCAGGAAGACACCCACCTTCATTTTTTGTGCTCGGGTCGCCACGTCATGCTCTCCTACGTGTGGTGCTGCCGGATATGGGCGTCGGCCTTCCGCTCAAAGAACTGCCGCACGCGCTGGATGGAACTCGCCTGCGCTTCGCGCACCGTTCCTCGGAAAACGGCTTTGCCGCCATCCAGCATCAGGACATGGTCGGCAATCTTCTTGATGGATTCCAGTTCATGGGTCACGATAATGAATGTGATCCCCAGAAGCCGTTTCAGATCCAATATAAGGTCGTCGAGGCCCGAGGCCATGATGGGATCCAGCCCCGCGGAAGGCTCGTCAAAATACACGATGGGCGGATCGAGTGCAATGGCGCGCGCCAGCCCGGCCCGCTTTTTCATTCCGCCCGAGAGTTGCTCGGGCAGCAGTTCCTTCGCCGAGGCCAACCCCACCAGGCTCAGCTTTAACACGACCGTCGCCTGGATGAGATCCTCCGGCATGTCGGTGTACTCGCGCATGGGCAAGGCGACGTTTTCGCCCACCGTCAGGGAATTGAACAGGGCGCCCGACTGGAACGCGATGCCGATGTTCCGCTGAATCCCGGCGAGCTGGTCTTCATCGAGCGTGGTGATATCGGTGCCGGCGTAATACACTTGGCCGGAGGCGGGTTTCAGCAGGCCGGTCATGTGCTTGAGCAGCGTCGTTTTCCCGCAGCCGCTGCCTCCGAGGATGACGAAGATCTCGCCTCTGGGCACATCGAACGTGACGTCGTTGAGCACCAGTTGCTCGCCGTACCGCGCAACGAGGTTTCGCACCTCGATCACAGGGTCCGCGCCGTTATGCTGAGTGTCAGAGCACATAGTAGAACACCACCGCGAAGATCATGTCGATGACAACAATGATAAAGATGTCCATCACGACGGCCCGGGTCGTCATCAGGCCGACGCCGCGCGAGCCCCCGCGCACACGCAGCCCGTTGTGGCACCCAATGAGCACAATGGCCACCGCGAAGAAGAGCGACTTGAGCAGTCCCTGCACCACGTCGCCTTCCGTAAGGGCTTCAATGGTCTGGCGGAACCACACCTCCCCGGAGAACCCCAGGACGCCCAGGCCCCAGACCGCGCCGCCCAGCACGCCCATGTACATCGCAATGACCGTGAGACACGGCATGGCGACGAGCAGGGCAAGCACCTTGGGCGCCACGAGAAATTGCGGCACCTTGAGCCCCATGCCGCGCAACGCATCGATCTCCTCCTGCACTTTCATGGTCGCCAGTTCCGCGGCGATGGCCGCGCCGGTCCGCGCCGAGACCACCACGGCGGTCATCACGGCCGCCAGCTCGCGGGCAAAGGCGATCACCGTCAGGTCCGCCACGTAAATGTCGAGTCCGACGGTGCGTAACTGGGCCGCCGAAAGCATGGCCACGATCAGGCCGAGCAGCGCGTTCATTATGCTGTTGATCCAGATGGCGCGGACACCCATCTCATAGAGTTCCTCCGCCACAAGACCCCAGCGCAGGCCCCGCCCTTCAAGGGGCCCGATAAACGTCCAGTACACCGCGTCGAGGAAGAGGCTGAACAGTTGTCTGGCCTCTTCCGCCACGCCGAAGCCTTCCCCGCCGATTTTCTCGAACAGGTTCTCCGGTTCTTCTTCGCGCTCCTCGGCGCCGCTCAGGCCGGGACCGATCAGGTCGATGAATTCGGCGACGGCGTCACGCTGCCCTTCGAAACGGAAATCGGCGTTGCAGGTCCGGACAAACCGTGCGATATCCACCAGCCACGCCGCGCCAGACGTGTCCATCGTGTCCGTGTGCGCGAAATCAAGCACGAGGCTGCGGCCGTCCTCGCCGCGCATGCGCTCGCGCACATCCTCGAGCAGGGCGCGGCCCGTCTCCTGGTTCAGTTCCCTGGGGCATTCGACGCGGATGCCGCTCATGCTTCCGGCTCCGCCAGGGCGTCAAACTCGTCCTCGGTCAGGACGGGAACGCCGAGTTCCCGGGCCTTGGCGAGCTTGGACCCCGGGTTTTCTCCCGCCAGCACGAAATCCGTCTTTTTGCTCACGCTCGAGCTGGCCCGGCCCCCCCACTGTTTAATCCGGTCCTCGATGGTCTCGCGCGAATACCGCTTCAATACCCCCGTAACGACCACGGTCTTGCCCGCCAGGGGCTGAGGACCGCCCGCCGCGGCGCGCGTCTCGTTCAGGGTCAGGCCGTGAGCGCGCAGCGACGCGATCAGTGCCCGGTTCTCTTCGGTCTCGAAGAAATTGCGCACTTCCCTCGCTACCACCTCGCCCACCTCGGGAACTTCGCACAGGGCCTCCACGGACGCCTCCTGGAGCGCCTCCATTGAGCCGAAGTGCGCCGCCAGCACCTCCGCGACGTGCGCGCCCACATGGCGGATCCCCAGGCCGTTCAGCAGGCGGCTCAGGGGACGATTCTTGCTTTCCTCGATGGCCGACACCAGGTTCCGGGCGGATTTCTCGCCCATGCGCTCGAGTTCCGCGAGCGGTTCGGGCGTCAGGTCGTAGATGTTATCGAGGTTTCGCACCACATGTTTATCCACAAGCTGGTCGATGAGTTTCTCGCCCATCCCCTCGATGTCCATGGCCGAGCGGCTGGCAAAGTACTTGAGCCGGCCCTTGATCTGGGCCGGGCAGGCCGGATTGAGGCACCGCAGATACACCCCGTCGGGGTCCTGGCGCACCTCGCTGCCGCATTGCGGGCACGTCGTTGGCACGGGAATTCTCCGGGCGTCTTGCGGACGTTTCTCGAGCACCGGGCCCAGTACCTGCGGGATGATCTCGCCCGCCTTCTGCACCCGCACGATGTCGCCCTCGCGAATGTCCTTGCGCTCAATGTCCTCGAAATTGTGCAGATTGGCCCGCTTGACGGTCGTCCCGGCCAGATGCACGGGAGCGAGGTTCGCCACCGGCGTCACGGTGCCGGTCTTGCCCACCTGCAATGTGACTTTTTCAAGCCGGGTCTCCGCGATCTCGGCCGGATACTTGTACGCGATGGCCCAGCGGGGCGCCTTCGACGTCGCGCCCAGCTGGCGGCGCTGCTCCGCCGAATCCACCTTGATGACCATCCCGTCCGTCTCAAAATCCAGCTCGTGGCGTTTCCACGACCATGCATTGCAGACCGCGATGACTTCGTCGATGTCTCTGCACCGCGTGAAAAACGGGTTTACGGGAAATGCATAGGACTTGAGGTCCTGAAGGGTCGTGTAGTGCGAGCTGAGATCCGTCCCCGGGAGCGGCGCCACATCGTAACAGGCGAACTCCAGACGGCGTTTCGCGACCTCCCGCGGGTCAAGCAGTTTCAGGGTGCCCGCGGTGGTGTTCCGGGGGTTGGCCAGCGGCGGTTCCCCCGCCTCCTCGCGCAACTCGTTCAGGCGGACCAGCTCCTGCCGGCGCATGTAGACCTCGCCCCGGACCTCGAGCCGGGCCGGGAACGCGCCCTGAAGGCGCATCGGCACCGCGCGGATGGTCTTGACGTTCGCCGTGACGTCGTCGCCCCGCGCGCCGTCGCCCCGCGTCGCCGCCCGCACCAACCGGCCCTTCTCGTAGAGCAGCGACATCGACACGCCGTCGATTTTCAGTTCCGCCACGTACGACGGCTCCTGGCCCTCGAGCCCGCGGCGCACCCGGTCGTCGAACGCGCGCAATTCCCCTTCGCTGTACGTATTGTCGATGGAAAGCATCGGGACCGCGTGTTCCACGGTCTTGAACCCGTCGAGCGGCTGGCCGCCGACCCGCTGCGTCGGCGAATCGGGCGTCACCAGGCCGGGGTATTCCGTCTCCATCGCGATGAGCTCGTTCAGGAGGGCGTCGAACTCCACATCGGTGATCTCCGGCTTCGCCTCCACGTAATAGAGGTAGTTGTGCCGGTCCAGCTCGTTCCGGAGCTGCTCGCAACGCGTGCGAACCTCCGGAGGGATATTACCTTCCGCATGGTTCATGTGCGGCATTATAAACAATTTTCGCATGCGAACCTACACGCGGGACGGCAGACTCCCCGGCGCGACGGAAAGCACCGGACGAGCGGGTGCAAAGATTGGAGCCAGGAGGCAGAGACGGCGACCGTTTCTCCGTTGCCCGTCCCCGCGCCGGGGGTGCCGAGTCCTGCCTTTGTCACGGTGTCCGGGTCGCGCTTCGGCAATCCTGAAGAGGAAACAAGTTGCAGCCAATCAAAAAGAGGCGATCGGGACGCTGTGGCAGTTTACAGCTTCAAGTTTCTTATGCTATACATGTGGTCAGTGCTATAGGAGCTGTATGCACAGGGGGACAAATGCCGCAATTCTATAGTGAGCCTTTTGACGAGGCCACACGCACGAAACTGGAGCTGTTCCGGCAGTACATTCGAGCTTGGATCAGCATCTTCCTTACACATTGGGGGGCATCCCACGAAGCGCCCGACCAGATCAATATCTTTGACCTGTTTGCCGGCCAGGGGAGGGACCTCAACGGGGTCTTCGGTTCGGCGTTGATCATTGTTGAGGAGATCAGAGCCTACTGCAATCGCTATTTTGAGCGGAAGAGCAGCGCACCCGTGTCGCTTTTCTTTAACGACCTTGATGCGGAGTACATCGCCAATCTGAAAGAGCACGTCGAACGGCTCCGTTGCCCGAAGCGATGCTGTCAACCTGAGTACACACAACTCCCGTTTAAGGGCGCGCTCGAACACTACCTGCCCCTGATGCAAAGGTCGCACACCGCCAATCTGGTTATCATGGACCAGTTCGGATACAAAGAAGTGACTCCCGAGGTTGTGGCCAGGCTGGCCAGCTGTTCCATGACCGACATCCTGTTTTTCATTGCGTCGTCGTTCGTGCATCGTTTCTGTGCCACGCCGGAAATCCAGAAACGCTTTGCGATTAACCCCGAGGATATGCAGGGTATAGAATACCCGGCCATTCACCGGTATCTGTGTGAGTATTTCCGGGACAATCTGGGCAGCCAGACTTACTATCTCGCTCCGTATTCTTTGAAGAAGGGGAGCAACATCTACGGGGTGATCTTCGGAACCCGGCACCCCCTGGGACTGGAGAAGTATCTTGATGCGTGCTGGAAACTGGACGGCGTTACCGGAGAGGCCAACTACAACATTGATGGAGACCTCGCCTGGGATGGGCAACTGGCGCTCTGGCCCGGAGAGAATGTCCCGAAGAAGGTTGATCTCTTCAAGCGTGAGCTGCAATCCTTTGTGCGGGAGAAGTCCCCGGACAACAGGGAGCTTTACCTCTTTTGTCTCACGCGCGGTTTTTCCGGCAGTAGGGCGCGGCAGGGGGTTGAAGAGATGATTAATTTGGGGATCATCCAGACTGGAGCGATTCCCTCCGTTTCGCCCGGGAAACGCGGGGCACTCTATTTGAATTACCCTGCATACAAGAAAGAACCTAAAGTCCGTTTTCGCGTGAGTGACGAACAATGAGCCGGAGCAGCATCGAATGGACTGAGGCCACGTGGAATCCGGTAACCGGATGCTCGAAGGCCAGCGCCGGTTGCGCGAATTGCTACGCGGAACGCATGGCGATGCGTCTGAAAGCGATGGGGCAGCCCAATTACCTCAACGGTTTTTCTGTTACGATGCACGAGCGCACGCTGGAACTTCCCCTGACGTGGCGGAAACCGCGGACGGTGTTCGTGAACTCGATGGGCGACCTGTTTCACGACGAGGTGGATGCTGATTTCATCCGGCGTGTGTTTGATGTAATGGACAGGGCGTCCTGGCACAGGTTTCAGGTGCTTACGAAGCGCGCGGAGCGGCTTGTCACGCTGGCAGGTACGCTGCCGTGGCCCGAACATGTCTGGATGGGCGTGACCGTCGAGAACGCAGCCTGCGCCTATCGCATCGGTCTTTTGCGCCAAGTGCCGGCCGCGATCCGCTTCATCTCAATGGAGCCTCTGCTTGGGCCGGTGCCCGGGCTTGACCTGCGGGGCATCGACTGGGTCATCGTGGGCGGGGAATCGGGACCCGGCGCGCGTCCGATGCGCGAGGAGTGGGTCCTGGACATCCAGCGGACATGCCAGACGAATGGCAGCGCTTTCTTCTTCAAACAGTGGGGAGGAATGAACAAGAAAAAGACCGGGCGTCTTCTTCAAAACCGGTCCTGGGACGAGATGCCTGTCGCCCGGCGCCCTGCCGCGGTCTAGGACGGTTCCTTCTGTTTTCCTGTTGCGATCAGTAATGGAGGCTTTCCGCTTGACTGGCCGTGATGCCTTACGTGCCGCGCGCCGGACGCCTGGTGCGGAGAGGGATACCGGGGGCGGGGGTCAGTTCGCGCGCACCAGCGGGTAGAGGGTAGTATGGTTTGAGGGTGAGGCGGCCGCCGCGTCCGCTGCTTCCGGACGGGTCGTAAACGGGGAACGAGGTTTTCGATCATGACATGGAATGGTCTCGAATGGGTGCTGATCTGCGTTCACGCGTTCTGCGGTGCGGGGGAGCATCCCCTGAGTATGGACAAACCGCTCCGGATTGCCGGGGTGGAGGCCGACCGGACGGAAGCGCGGGTCTTTGACCGGATCACCCTCGACATTGCGCTCGACGCCAGTTACGGCAACCCGTTTCGGAGCGAGGAGATCCGGGTGGACGTCGAGGCGCGGCCGGAGTCCGGCGAACCGTTCACGGTGCCGGCGTTCCTGTACCAGCCGTTTGATCGGCGGCTCGAAGATACGGACAGGGGTCCCGCCGAACGGTTGCAGCCGGCGGGCGAACCGCGCTGGCAGGCGCGCCTGGCGTTTCCGAAGGCCGGCCGCTATGCCCTGCGCGTTACCGCGCGCGACAAAACGGGCGCCGCCGAATCGGAATCCATCGAGGTGAACATCGCGCCCGCCGACGTCGCCGGAATGGCGCGCACGCACCCGCTGGACCACCGCTATTTTGTCACGGACCGGGGCGAGACGCTCTATCTGATCGGGGCGAACGTCTGCTGGGCGGGGGCGCGCGGTACGTTCGATTACGACGACTGGCTGCCGAACTATGCCAAGGTCCACGCCAACTTCTTCCGGGTATGGTTGAACCCCTCGTGGATGACGTTCGCGATGAATACCCGCGAAAGCGGGTACGATGGCATCGCGCTCAGCAACGCGTGGCGCCTTGATTACGTGCTCGAGCAGGCCGAGCGGCTCGGGCTGCGCATGATGGTCTGTATCGACAGTTTCAACATTCTCCGCTCCAAAGAAGCCCTCTACGGCGTCTGGGAAGACTCCCCCTACACCCAGGCAAACGGCGGCCCCCTCGCCCAATCGCAAGACTATTTCACCGACGAGACCCTGCTCGCCGCGTACCGCGACCGGCTCCGCTATCTTGTCGCCCGCTACGGTTACAGCGCGAACGTCTTTGCGTGGGAATTCTGGAACGAGGTGGATATCATCGACCATTACGACAGCGAGGTCGCGGCCGCGTGGCACGCGGATATGGCGCGGTTCCTGCGCGCGCTCGATCCCTGGGACCATCTGATCACCACCAGTTACGCGCGGCCCCAGGGTGATCCGAGGGTCGACGGCCTGCCGGAACTCGATTTCGTGCAGACGCATCACTATCAGGCGAATGACATGGCCCGGGACCTGGGCCTGGACATCGCCCAGAAGGCCGCCGCACAAGACCGGCCGCACTTTCATGGCGAGTACGGCATTGATCACGGCGGCCGGGCCCGCGAGCTGGATCCGGCCGGCGTGCACATTCACAATGGCGCCTTCAGCAGCGTGGGACAGCTTCAGGCGGGCGTCCCGATGACGTGGTGGTGGGACTCGTACGTGCATCCGCAGAACCTGTATCCGATTTACGGGGCGTTTTACCGGTGGAGCGCGGGGTTCGATTTTGTGCGGCAGCGCGTCCGTCCCCTGGACGCGGCATTCGCGGGGATTGACGCCTCGAACCTGCGGACACCTGCCGACGGGCTCTTTCGGCCCGATGCGACGTCGTGGGAGCCGGCCCCATGGAACCGCCCGGCCACCGTGCGCATCACGCGGGAAGGAGATCTCCAGTCCGACCTGCCCGTTTCGCGGCTTCTGCACGGCGTGCGCAACCATCCCGACCTGCACAACCCGGTTACCTTCGAGATCGATGCGCCTCAAGCCACGTCGTTTGGCGTGCTCGTCGAAGGCGTGTCGGGCCACGGCGGCGCCGCGCTGCGGATTCACGTGGATGGCGAGACCGTGCTGTCCGAGGAGTTTGCCGACACGGATCAGGATACGGCGACTCTGACCCAGTATGATCTAACGTACCGGGTGCCCGTGCCGGAGGGCCGCCACACGATCGTCGTGGAGAATCCGGGCAACGACTGGTTCTACGTCGGTTACGAAGTGCCCTGGTTGCGGGCCGCGCCCATCCTGCGCGCTTTCGGCGTGGTGGGCGATACCCAGTCGCTGGTATGGATACAACATCGCGCGCACACGTGGAGCAACGTGGCCAACGGCGATTTCGTCGAGTCCCCCGTGGCGGGTGCGCGGGTCATCCTGAATGGCCTGGCGGAGGGTACGTGGCGCGTGGAGCAGTGGGACACCCGGGAAGGCCGCGTGACCGGTTCGAACCTGCACCGCGCCGGCGGCGACGGACGGCTCGAACTGGCGCTTCCGCCGCTCGTCCGCGATGTGGCGTTTCGCCTGTACAAAGCGCAATGATAGACTCGTGCGGGGGGCGGGGCGCTTCAGACTCTAACGGTGGAGGCCGGCACCATGGCAAACGATGAGCAGGAAACCAGGCATCCGGAGCCGGCAGCGGACGGCGAAGCCGTCGATCCCGCGCTGCAGGACACCCAACCGATGCTCTCACACAGGACTGCGGGCGAGGCGCCGCCGCCCACGTTCCCGGTGTGCACCCGGTACCGTCTCGGTCAGCGCATCGGCCAGGGGGGGATGGCCTTTGTTTACGAAGCCTACGACACGAATCTGGACCGTTCGGTAGCGGTGAAGGCCCTGCGCCCGGAGATGGCGGAGGACCGGTCCGTGCGGGAACGGTTCGTGTATGAAGCCATGCTTCTGGGCGACATGGATCACCCCGGCATGGTGCCTATCTTCGAGATCGGCGAACTCGAGGAGGCCGGCATCTTTTACTCGATGAAGCGCATCAAGGGGCGGACCTTCCGCCAGATACTCGACTCGCGCGAGGGGAACCGCCTGGATCGTCGGGAGGTCGCCAGGCTGCTCACCATCTTCGGGAAAGTCTGCCAGACGGTGGCGTACGCCCATTCGCGCGGCATTGTCCACCGCGACATCAAGCCCGAAAATGTCATGGTCGACGAATACGGCATTGTGCTGGTGCTCGACTGGGGGCTCTCGAAGAAGATCGACGAACACGAAGTCAGCCAGGGCATCACGGCCACGCAGACCGGCATCATCAAGGGCACGCCCGCCTACATGAGCCCCGAACAGGCCGAAGGGCGCACCCACGAAATCGATTTTCGCACGGATGTGTTCTCGCTGGGGATCATCCTGTACGAGATCCTCTCCGGGCACCTGCCGTTTCCGGGAAAGACCCGCACCGAGGTGCTCCTGCAAATCGCCAACCACCAGCCTCCGTCGCCCCGGAGAAAGCACCGGAGCGCAAGCCCGGCGCTTTCCGCCGTCTGCATGAAGGCCTTGCAGAAAGACCCTGAAAAACGCTACGGAACCGCCCAGGAACTCTCCGAAGACCTGGAACGCTACAGTCGCGGCGAAGACACGTCCGCCTACCGTCCCAAGTTCTGGGAGCGGCTGTTTGCGTGGGCGGAACGCCACCCGGCGCTCGCCACCGCGCTCACCATCTTCGTGTCGCTGGCCCTGTTTGGAAGCCTCGGCGCCACGGCCAATCACCAATACCGCCGCGAGGAAGCCAAGCTCGCCATGGCCACCGGAACGCGCGTGGCCCGCATGATGGTGGGCGAGATGGACCGTCTCGATGCCGAGATCGCGTCCCTCCAGACCCAGTTGAACGGTCTGCCCCCGGGCGATTCCCCCGAACGGCGCGTGTTCGAGGCGCAGCTGGCGACCTTGAAGGCCGGACGGCAGCACCACATCGCGTTCGTTGACCGCCTCGGTCCGGTGGCCATCGCGCGGCTGGCCGGAACCAACATCGAAACCGTGGACGAAATGGGCCCGGAGTTCGCCACCACTGCCCGTGAAATCCGCTTGAAAGAAGTCGAAAGCGCGTTCCGGATCGGCGATGACTACGAGGCAAGCCACCTGGTCTACAAATGCCTGCTCGACGCGAAACGCCTGGCGTGGAGCCCGGCCCAGATGAGCGAGTTGCTCGCGTGGCGCGACACGATCGACGCGCGCCTGCGGGAAACCCTGCCGCCCGGCGCCGAACTGCCCGACTGGAGCCGGTTTGACTACGAACGGGTGCTGAAACCGTTCCTTGACCAGATCGGCGTCGCGGGGATGGAAGAGCTCAGAAAACGCACCCAGAACCTCCGCTGAGAACGCCGGGGCGACAGCCCCCCCGGGGCGTGCGGGTTCAGGGCTGTGCCGCCTCCACCAGCTCCCCCGTCATGGCGTATTCTAGCGCATAGGTGTCGGGCAGGTCCGTGCGGACCTGGTTGAGCGTGGGGGAGAAGGCCTCGACGCGGATCGTGTTCTCCTCCGGTACAAAGCGCAGGACCTGCAGCCAGCCGTTCCCGCCGTTCTCTTCGCCCTGGTAGTCGCAGAGGAGCTCGTGCACGGGGTTGCCCGCGTCGTTCGTGGCCGTCTGATGGTGAACGCCCAGCACGTGCCCGCTCACGACCATGAACACGTTGGGCTGTTTGCGGATGAAATTCTCCCAGAGGCGTTCCCCCGCGTGTCCCTCGAGGCCATACGGCTTCTCTTCGGCGGCCCGGCCCTCGGGCCGCATGTGGTAATGCGTCGCGAGGATGACCCGGTGTTCCGGGTGCGCCTGAATGACTTCGCTGGCCCAGGCCAGCATGGCGTCGTCCGGGGCAAACGTCAGGCTGATCACCATGAACTTCATCCCGGCCGCTTCGAAGGTGCAGTAGTTGCAGGCGTTGTTGTTGCCGAGGTGGCCGCCATACCAGGCGTGGCCCTGGAAACGTTCCGGAGGAAAGTACTGGTCATACAACGGCGTGTCGCGGGTTACCAGTTTTTCCTCGGCGCGCAGGTCGTGATTCCCGGGCGCCACGCTGTACGGCACGTGACCGTCGAGCAGTTTGTGCGCGGCGTCGGCGGCCTGCCACTCGTTCTCGGCGTGCGCGTTCTGCACGATGTCGCCCAGGTGGATCACGAACTTGATGTTCTCTCTCTCCGCGTTGTCGCGAATCCACTGTGTCTGGGCCAAGTACGTCTCGGGATATTTCTCCGAATAGTTCTGTGTATCGGGCAACAGCACAACCGAGAAGGGAGAGACGCTCCCGGCATGCGCGACACACGCCGTCATGAGCACTGCTGCCGCCAACCCCCAGACCGGAATCCCGATGTTCTGCTTCATCGTTGTCTCTCCCCATCGCACGTTGCGCCTGCCAGAGCGGACATGCCGCCTGTTTGCCGGTGATCGTCTGTGTACTTTATCATCTCATTCCGGAAGATGCCACGCGTTCCCGGACGGCCTGCAGCGGCAGGCGAAAGGACGCCTCTCATGAACACGGGACTGAACGTTTTTGTTTTCGTTGCGATTCCATGTGCGGCGTTCGGGGCCGGCGCATTTGACGAATGGCCGCCGCGGGACTACTTCATCGCCTCGCTGGTGGGCGACGTTCCCGACATCCTCAAGGAGTATGATGCCGAGACGGGGCGTTTCGGCGATGAACCCTGGATCTGCCAGGACCAGAACGGCCTCTTCGCGCTGGCCGCCGCCTGGGCCCTGGAAGACCCCCAAAACCCGCACTACCACGATTCCGCCCTGCTGCGCGTCATCGCGCGCGGCGGCGAGGCCCTCGTCGACGACATGGATGAGCGGGGGATGTGGACCTTCCGCAAAAAAGACAATTCCACGTGGGGGCAGATTCATATGCCCTGGACCTACAGCCGCTGGATCCGCGCCTATGCCCTGGTGAAAGACGCCTTGCCGGACGCGGCCCGCGCGACGTGGGAACAAGGCCTTCTGCTCGGGTTCTCCGGCATCCGGAAATACATGGACGGCGGGGTGCACAACATCCCCGCGCATCACGCCATGGGCCTCTACATTGCCGGCCAGTGTTTCGACAATCCGGAGTGGCGGGAGGCCGCACAAGCGTACATGGCCCGGGTCGTCGAAGAGCAGACCGAAGGCGGGTACTGGTCGGAACATTGCGGGCCCGTCGTGGGGTACAACGCCGTCTACGTCGAAGCCCTCGGGGTGTACTACCATGCCTCGAACGATCCCGTCGCGCTCGACGCACTCGAGCGGTCCGCCCGCTTCCACGCCAGCGTGCTGTGGCCGGACGGCTCGTCCGTCGCGTGCATCGATGAACGGCAGGCCTACCGCAAAGGGGTCACGATCGGAAATGTGGGTTTCTCGTGGACCCCGGAGGGACGCGGGTTCCTGCTGCAGCAGCTCGCGCGATACAGCGGCCCGAAGAACCGGCGCGTTTCCGGCGACTATGCCGCATCGATGCTCCTCTATGGCGGCAGCGGCGCGGTGGTGATGCCCCCGTCGTCTTCGGACCGGTTCACGCGGCTCCTGGACAGCGACCGCGGCTTGATCCGGCGGGAAGCGCCGTGGCAGTGGGCCATGGCCGCCTACGTGTGCGAGCCTTTCACGAGCCGCTGGATACAGGACCGCCAGAATCTCGCCGATGTCTATCACGACGCCCTCGGGCTGGTCATCGGCGGCGGCCACACGAAGCTCCAACCGTACTGGTCCACGTTCACCGTGGGCGACGCCTCGCTTCTGCGCCACACCGAGGGCGACACCGACCCCGTCTTTGTCCCCGCGATCGACCTGTTATGGACGCCGTCCGCGGCGGAAATCGCCGATGCGGCGGAGGCTTCCCGCCTGGCCCTCGGCTACGGCGGCGTGAATTGCAGCGTCGAGATTCGGTCGCACCCCGATGGCTCGTTGACCCTGTGTTACCGCGCCCCCGAAGGCCAGCGCGCCGAAGCCCACGTTCCCTTTCTGCGCCGCGCGGCGCGGATGATTACGGGGCGGGGTGAAACGCACGAGCTCGGGGAGGCCAATCTGACGCTCACGAGCGAGGCGATCGGCGCCTGGTTCGAGCTCGCGGGTCTGCGGGTGGCCATGCCCCCCGGCGCGTCGTTGCGGTGGCCCGAAAAACAGCACAATCCCTACACGAAGGACGGCCGTTCCTCCCTGGACGACGCCAAACTGGTGCTGGTATTGCCCTTCGTGGAGGTTGAAGAGTACTGTATCGAGTTGCGGCTCACGGACACGACTTCTCCCAAGGAGGATGAATGAGAATATTGAACGGCGCGGACAGAAAATTCCTGCGTGGGCTCGGGCAGAAACTCGAACCCTCCGTAATGGTCGGCAAGAACGGGGTCACCGCGACGGTGATGGATTCGACTGACAAGGCCTTGACCGCCCACGAGCTCGTGAAAGTGCGGTTTGTCGAGCGAAAAGACGAAAAGCGGTCTCTTATTGACGGGCTCGCCCTGGGCACGCGCAGTGAAGTCGTCGGCATGATCGGGCACACCGCCCTGCTGTACCGCCAGCACGACGAAGAAGACAAGCGCAAGGTGTTCTTTCCCGGAGAGCGGAAATGACCGGTTTCGAGCGTGGGCGGGGCGTTATGCCGGGGCCGGTCCCGTCAGAATCTCGTTGATGACCACGCCCGCCGCCGTGAGGCCCACCAGTCCCGGAAGATACGAGATGGTCCCCCGCACAGGGGCAGCCGTGTCCGGGAGATCGGCGCCCGGGACAACGGACGCCCCGGAATAGACGCAGCGAATGCCTTTCGTAATGCCCTCGCGGCGAAGCTGAAGGCGGATCCTGCGGGCAAGGGGGCAGTTGGATGTGGCGCTGATGTCGGCTACGCGGATGCCTGAAACATCGAGCTTGCTGGCCGCCCCCATACACGACACGAACCGCGCCCCCTTCTCGTGGAGCAGTTTCAGGAGCGCCAGTTTGGCCGGAAGGTAGTCAATGGCGTCGATGTAGCTGGCCTGGTCTTCCCGCAGGAACTCGTGCGCGTTTTCGGGGGTGACAAATACCCGATGGGCCTCGACGCGGGCGGCGGGATGAATGTCGAGAATCCTCGCGCGGGCGATTTCGACCTTGGGCCGGCCGAGCGTGCTTTCCAGGGCCAGCAACTGCCGGTTCAGGTTCGTGCTCTCGACGCAATCCGAGTCGATCAGCACCATGCGGCCCACGCCGGCCCGCGCGATGGCCTCGGCGGCGTACGATCCCACCCCGCCCAACCCAAAAATCACCACGGTGGCGCGGGCCAGCCGCTCGACGCCCGCGTCGCCGGCCAGAAGCCGCGTACGTTCGAATCGCTTGTCCATTCAGAGCCCCAGACCAAACACTTCCGAAGCGTTGCGTGTTGTGGCTTCCGCGACCTCCGCGGCGTCGCATCCCAGGAGTTCCGCCGCGCCCCGGAGGTTCAGGAGCAGGTTCCGGGGTTCGTTGGGGGCGTCCGGCGCCGCTCCGACCGGAGGCATGTCCGGGCTGTCGGTTTCGAGCAGGAAATGGTCGGGGTAGATGAACCGCAACAGTTCGTCGCGCTTGGCGCACCGTTTGTAGGTCAAGCTTCGTCCCATCGAGAATTTGAGCCCGAACGTGACGAACGTGCGGGCCAGTTGTACATTTCCTGAGAAAGCATGGATTGTGCCTGCTGGGGAGGGCGTCCCAATGCGTTTCAGAGAGGCGAACAGCTCGTTGAACGCGCCTCGGCAATGGATGACGACCGGCAGCGCAAGTTCTTTCGCGATGGCCAGTTGCGTCTCGAAAACCGCCGTCTGCAGGTCCATCGAAGGCGCGTCCACCTTGCTGTCCAGTCCGATCTCGCCAATGGCCGTAGCGCCCAGTTCGCGCGCCTGGCGGAGTTCTTCCAGCCGGGGCAGGTGCTCGGGTTTTGCATACCAGGGATGGACCCCCAGGGCAAAGGCCACGTCCGGGTGGCGCCGGGCAATGGCGGCCGACGTGGGCCACTGGCCGGGCGTCACGGCACAGGTCAGCACCCGGACCACCCCGGCTTCCCGGGCATCGCGCAGCACGGTGTCGAGCCGGGCATGCAGCGACTCGTCCTCGAGGTGGCAATGCGCATCCACAAGACGCATGGTAAAGTCCAGTTCTTACACGGGTTTTCCGGCCTTGTCCGAGCAGCTACTATAGGATTCCGGCGGAGAAAAATCGAGTTGCCGGGACCAGCCGGGCGATTGAACGGGACGGCCCGGAATGATAGGCTGGTGGTTTCTATCGAAAAGGCATTATGTGCGCCATATGCTTTCTTGAAGCGGTGTTCTGGAGATGCGAATGAGGCTTTCTGACATCCGGTTCCGCCGTCTGCGCGCCGGCGGCGCGTTCCTGCTCGCCGGCACGGCGCTGTTCGCTTGCGGATGCTCGCCAACGGCGAAAGACCAGCCGGCCGAGGAGCGTGCGGCCGTTCCCGAGAGTGCGCACCGTCTGGCGCATTGGCCCGCGGAAAAAGACGTGCCGGTTCCGCCGGAGGGCTGGTACACGGTCGAGCTGGGGGGCGAGGCAATCGATATTTTCCGCGACGAATACGGCGTGCCCCATGTCTATGCCCAGACCATCGAAGGGGCCTTCCGGGGCCAGGGCTACGTCCAGATGGAAGACCGCACGGTGCAGATACTCGAGAGCCTCGCCGAAGTTCGCGGCATCAGCGCGAGCTACAAGGGCCCCGACGGGATCTGGCACGATAAACACATCCGGACCCGCGGTTACACCGAGGAAGAATGCCGCCGGATGGTGGAGGGGCTGCGCCCCGATCTGCGCGCGTATCTGGAGGCGTTCATCGAGGGAACCAACGCGTATCTCGCGAAAGTCGCGCCGGGGTTCACGCCCATCCAGGCCCACGAGATGGCTGCGGGCGCGGCCTACCACATGGCCAAGGCCGGCGATTGGGGCGGCGAGGAAATGAACGTCTATCAGCTCGCGAGTATGGCAAAGCTGTTCCGCGGGCCCGAGTTCATGTGCCAGGTCATCAACGACGCCATTCCGCAGGATGTCCCGTGCTCGCCCACGACCGACCACAGCCACCGCCACGCGCCGCAGACCGAGGCGAGGCCGGCGCCCATCCCGCGCGATTTTGACCCGGATGTCATGGTGGCGATCCTGGAAGACGAGGCCGTCGAACGCAGGTACGCCCACGAAAACGGGCTCATGACCACTTGGGGCAGTTTCTCGTGGATCGTCAGCCCGAAACGCAGCGCTACCGGAAACACCATGCTGTTCGGGGCGCCGATGGTGCATTTCCAGACGCCCTCATGGTGCGCCATGGTCCATCTCAATGCCCCGGGATTCAATGTGGCGGGCATGGCCTGCCACGGCGCCCCCGGCATCCTCATCGGCCACAACGAGCGCGTGGCCTGGGCAACGACCTCCAGTCTCCTGAACGCTACGGATTTCTTTGAAGAAACCCTCAACTTCGAAGATCAGTACCAGTATTGGCATGACGGGGCCTGGCACGACATGGAGGTCATCGATTGGCCCATCCAGGTGCTCGGGGACGACGGCGTGCTCCGCGAAGAACCCCACACCGTCTATCGCACCATCCATGGCCCGGTGGTGCAATGGGATCTGGCCACCCACAAGGCGTACACCCGCGCCACGCCCTTTCGCCACCTCGAGCTCGAATCGATGATGGCCTTTGTCGACATCAACATGGCCACGAATCTCGGAGATATCGAGAATGCCGTCCGCCAGGTTGCCACCACCCATAATTTCTTCGCCGCGGACGTCGACGGGAACATCGGGTACTGGGTGAGCGGGCGGTTTCCGATTCGCGCAACCGGCTACGACGACCGGCTGCCCACTCCCGGCACGGGCGAATACGATTGGCGCGGGTTCCGCAACGCCACCGACGAGGTCGCCTGCGTCAATCCTCCCGAGGGCTGGTTCGCGAACTGGAACAACAAACCCAGCGTCAAGACCCCCGGCTGGTTCCCCGAAGGCACGTGGGGCGTTAAGATCTTTGAAGCCCTCGAGGCCAACGAAGAGGTCGATTGGGAGGAATTCCTGGCGATCATCCAGGCCAACGGCGAGCACAATTTCCTCGCCACCTATTTCAAGCCATACCTGGTCGAAACCTTGCGCGCCCGCCCGGACCTGTCGCCCGAACACCGCGCCGCCCTGGAACTGCTCGAGCAATGGCCCGACAAGGACGTGATGGGGTCGGCGGGCGCCCTGCTCTTCAATGAGTGGATGGCCGAGCTCATCGTGCAACTGTTCGCGCCGGATTTCGGCCTTCTCGTGAGCCGCGACATGGGCCTCGACAACCTGCGTCTCTTCGCCACGCTGGCATTCCGCGTGCTGATGCCCGAACGCCGCTGCTACGACCTCCAGGGCGAATATCTTCACGGGCGCGACCCCCACGAAGTCGCCTATCAGGCATTTGCCGCGACCTATGACCGGCTTGTCGAAGAGCACGGGGCCGACATCCAGCAGTGGGCGTACGACCGCGGCGTTTGGAAATTCGGCAGCGCAGAGGACCGGCCCGAAGGCGAGGAGCTGCCCGGCGACGAGGCGTTGACCGTCCCGCAGCGCAACGTGGGCACCTACTGGATGGCCGTTGAGCTGGGCAATCCGATCAAGGCGTTTGACGTGCTCGCGCCGGGGCAGTGCGGCCATCCCGATTCGCCGCACCTGGTTGATCAGGTGGCCCTGTTCCGCGAGTTCAAGATGAAGCCCATGAAGTTCTACCGCGAGGACCTGCCGCCCAAGCCACAGTGACCGCCCGCCGCGGGGTTACAGCAGTTGACCGGCGTTTTCGGCGACTTTGCGGAACGCCGCGGCCTGTTCCTGAATGATGGCCTTGTCGCAGCGCTTGAACCAGGGGATCGAAAAGCAGAGGTTGTAGCTGTTCAGCGCGACCGGCAGCGATTCGGGGGCCTGCCGGACATCACGGTCCGAGTTCGCGATGCGGGTAGGCTTGCCGTGCCCGTAGATGTCGCACGTGTTCAGCACGGGGTGGATATGCATGGGCTTGTTCGCCCCCGGCGAAGTGTCGGCGCCTTCGGCGCGCACCGCTTCACAGAACCGGTCGATGGCGAGTCCGCCAAGGGCCTCCGCGCGGTACAGTCCCTTGGCCGCATACCATCCGCCCATGGTGGAGCCGCTGTCTCCGGGCGGACGGTGGGCTTTGATGCCCGGCACGCCTTCCAGCAGGTCCCAGAAGTAGTTCATGGCTGTCTGAATCTCGGCAACGCGCGCGTCGTAATGGCGCAACTGCGACCGTCCCAGCGCGCTGGCGAGCTGGTTGGCGCGGAATTTCACGCCGCCCATCGGGTAGCCCGCGAACGGCGTCAGCCGCGGGTCGGTCAGGTCGTCGTGGCGCGCGTAGTGACCGTAGGCGATGGCGCGTTCGTACAGGTACCGGTCTCGGGTGACCAGCATGCCCAGCTCGCTCGCGGCGAACGATTTGGCCGACATGCACGACATCGCCGCCACATGGCCGAACGTCCCCACCTTGCGCCCTTTGTAGAGCGTTCCGTGGGCGTGCGACACATCCTCGATCACCTTCAGGCGGTGTTTTTCCGCGATGGGCAGGATGGCGTCCATATCGCAGGGATACCCTGCGTAGTGCACGGTCATGATGGCTTTGGTCCGGGGCGAAATCCACCGTTCGATCCCGGCGGGGTCGATGCACAGGGTGTCGGGATGGATGTCGACGAATACCGGCGTGGCGCCCAGCGCAAAAGTCTGCAGCGATGAGGCCCAGTACGTCATGCTCGGGCACAGCAATTCGTCGCCCACGCCGATTTCGCACGCGAACATGGCCGCCTGCAGTGCTGCCGTGCCGTTGCAGTGCGCGAGGCAGTGCGGCATGCCGATCCACGCGCCGAACTCCTGCTCAAACTGCTTCGAGATGTCCGTGCCGGACATGTTGCCCGAACGCAGAACATCAAGCACGGCCTCCTCATCTTCGCGGGTGATGAGCGGCCACGCGATCAGCGCCTGTGGATTGGTTGGGGCGGCCTTGGGGCCTCCGAACAAGGCGAGCTTCTCCGGCATGATGCAGTCCCTCCCTGCGGACACAGCCGACTGCAAAACCCCCTCCGGCGAACGGGCCCTGCACGGCCGCACCGAAGCTCAAAGGGTAGCATACGGGTCCCGGCAAACCAAGGGCTGGGCCCGTTGTGGAAGGAGGGGGATACGGCCACGCCGGGCAGGGGTCCGCACGGCGTACGGTGGCTAGTTGCTGGCCATCGCCTTCGGCTGTCCGTTGCGCACGAAGCCGATCACGTCGAGCAGGGCGCCCACTTCGGGTTCGCACCCCAGGCAGTCAAAGAACTGCACGCAGCCGGCGCAAATGCGGGGCCGTTCAAGCAGAAGGGCATACTCCTGCTTCGCGTGGCAGGTGGAAAAAAGACAGCCGCCGTCGGTGGCATGCAGAAAATCGTCGGGTTGAAGAAGGGGATTCAAGGCGAGGGCCCGGTATTGAAGCAGGCCCAGCGCGCCGCAGAGCAGAAAATACGCCGTACGGTCTATGCCCGCGTAACGCGCGATTTCCTCGCTCTGCCAGGCGGAGACCGCAACTCCCGTATCGCTCAGCGAGAAGAGGGCAGGCTCTCTATCGCGCGTAATCTGCATCGTCAGGGAACGCAGGGTACGCGACAGACAGAAATCGTACCGGGTCTGCGCGCGCGCGCCCAGCTCCGGAATCCATCGGACCTCGGGCTCCGCGCCGAGCACGCAGACGGATAACGGCGTCTTGAGCAGGCCGGCGGCGCTACCTTTCACTGTCGACTCAGCATCCATTCCGTTTTACGCTTCCCGCAGCTCGCTTCCACTACTTCTCCACACTCTAAGCACTATTAAATATTTTCTTTGTTTAATGGACAATCAGGCTTCGGCGGCACTTTCTGTAGGGAACCGTCCTAAAGGTTTGTAGGGGTTGTGCTGACGGGGAATTCGTGCAGGTAGCTTGATACAAATGGGGAGGCAATGTGGCCGTAGGAATCTGCCGGCGCTAGGTCAGCGACTTCTTAATGGCCCATTCGACGCTGGTTTGCACAAGTTCCGCGCCCGATTCCAGGCGCAGTTTTTCCTTGATGCGCGCCCGGTAGGTCTCGACGGTCTTGATGCTGATGCTCAGGCGCTCGCCAATCTGCCGCGTGGAGATCCCCTGGCCGATGAGTTCGAAAACCTCCAGTTCCCGGTCGGTGAGGAACTCCACCGGGCTGGCTTCAAAGCGGGCCTGATTCTGAGCGAAGTTCATGAGGATCCGTTCATTGACCTGGTCGCTGACATAGATCCCGCCCTGCAGTACGCGGCGGATCGCCGTGACGATGACTTCGTCGGCCTCCTGCTTCATCACGTAGCCCCGCGCCCCGGCGCGCAGCACGCGCTCGGCGTAGATCTGTTCGTCGTGCATGGAGACCACCAGCGCCTTGGTTTCCGGGGCCAGGCTCGGCAGCCGTTTCAGCAGTTCAAGGCCGTTCGCGTTCTTCAGGACGATGTCGACGATGACCAGATCGGGGTGGCACGCTTCGAGAGCCGTTACCGCCTCCGCGATGTCCTCGGCTTCCGCGCACACGGTGATGTCTGGTTCCTGGTTGATCAACTGGGCGAACCCGCGCCGGACAATCGGATGGTCGTCCACCACAAGGACCCGGTACTGTTTGGCAGTCTCATTCATTGTTGGCTGGCCTCATCTGGCTCGGTTCGTGTTGTGGCGGTGCGGAACAGGCACGAGACTTCCGTCCCCCCGCCGAACCGCCGTTTAACCACGAAGGTGCCGTTGGCTAACTTGGCGCGGTGTTCCATCAGGCGCAGTCCCATTCCGCCGCCCGGCGGAGGGGGCGGCACGATGCCTTTGCCGTTATCCTCAATTTGTAGCAGTTTTCCCACACCGGTTTCCATCAGCATGATGCGAATCTGGGTCGCTTCGGCGTGCTTGATGGCATTGGTGACCGCTTCTTGCGCGATACGAAACAGGTGTTCGGCCTGGTCGGGGCTGGATATCAGCACGTCCTCGTCACTCTCAAACACGCATTCGATACCGGTCATCTGCTCCGTATGCCTGGCCAGTTTCCGCAGGGCGTTCGCCAGTCCATCCGCTTCCAGTTCGACCGGGCAGGCGCCGCGTGCCAAAGCGCGGGTGTGGGCGATCGCCTCCTTGATCAGGTCGGCGATCTCGGCGGCTGCAGCCGCCTCCGGCAGGTCCTTTCCGGCCAGGGTTTTCGCCAGGCCCCGGCTCAGGCAGAGGATGCCGGCCAGATGCTGCCCCAATCCGTCGTGCAGGTCAAGGCCGATCCGCCGCTGTTCCCGGGAACTGATCTCGAGAATTTCCTTCTCGAGGATTTTGCGCGCGGTCACGTCTTCGGCGAATCCGGCGAACCGAAACGCTTCGCCGCGGCTGTTTCGGATCGGGAAGCCCTTGTGCACCAGCCAGCGCGTGGACCCGTCCGGCTGGACCACCCGAAACTCGGTCACCCCCCCCTGGAACTCATCGGTCAGGGTTCTGGCCACGCGTTCCCGGTCGTCGGGATGGACCGCGGCCAGAAAACAGAGCGGGTCCGAATAGATCCGGTCTATGCCCATCTTCCATAGTTCGGCGAACGCGGGACTCACGTAGAGGGCCCGGCTGAAGTCCGCCGAAGCCAGCCAGAACATGGCATGGCTGCTGCCCACCAGTTGGCGGAAACGCTCCTCGCTCTCGCGCAGGGCTTCCTCGGCCTGTTTGCGGCTGATGGCGCCCGCGAAGACTTCCGCGAGGATGAGGATCAGCGCGGATACGGCTTCATCCCACTCATGGCCCTCGCCCAGGGTCTCGAAGGAGACGTAACCCACGAGATCTCCCCGGCTCGTCATGGGGGCTATCAGCAGGGAGCGCTGGGGGCCGATCCCGAGAAACGCCCGCTCCTCCTGGGCGTCCACCGGGAGATCCTGAAGGCGCGAAAACCGAATGCATTCGCGGCTGCGAAGCTGACGCATGATCCAGGGAAAACACTCCAGCGACTGCTGGAGCATGTCCGTCAGCGAGGGTACGGGACCGGTCAGGCCCCAGTCATTCCGGCCCTGCAGCCGCTTGAGATCCGCGTGGAGCAGGCCAATGGTGATGTGGTCGACCCCGATGGTCTCGCCGACCTGGCGGATGGCTTCGCCGATGGCGTCCTCTACCTGGTCCGGTTGCAGATTGATGAACCGTGTGGCGATGCCGGTGAGCAGCTTTTCCACGCGCAGGTGCTGTTGAAGGCGCTGTTCCGTGATTCGGCGGCGGCTGATGTCGCGGGCGATGCCGACGAATCCGGCGGGGCGGCCATCGTGGTCCAGCACGACGCTGGTATTCGTCTCCACGGGCAGCATGCCGCCCGATTTCGTGAGACAGTCGTATTCGATGGCGTGCTTGCTGCCCTGGGCGATGCAGACCGTCATCTCACGGACGGCGCGCTCGCGGTCGTACGGGGCGATGATGTCGAGGATCGACGCGCGCATTGCGCACAATTCTTCAATGCTGTCGAACCCCAGCCGTTCCGCCGCAAAGGCGTTGGTCAGCAGAATCTTGCCGGTGAGGTCCAGGAAGATGATGGCGTCCGGTGCGGTCTCGACGAGGTCGTGGTAGCTCACCGTCGAGGCGTCCAGCGCCTGGGAAAGCCGCTTGCCCTCCGGCGCCTCCTGCATGCGCAGGATCAGGAATGTCTCGGTTCGTCGCTCGTTCCGCCCGAAAAACAGCCGCATCACGCCCGAAAACGCCGTTCCGTCGCACCGCGTGTGCCGCGTGTGGGCGGTCAGGGCCCCCTGCTCGCGCGCCAGCGCAATGCAGCAAGGCCAATCCCCCGGTTCGGGAAGGGCAAAATCCGAGATGTTCCGGCCGCACACCGCGTCCGCCGCGTGCCCGTGCATCTCTGCGAACGGCCGGTTGGCGAACTGAATGACGCCCTCTTCCGACATAAGGCACAGGCCCTCGCTGGCGCAATGGGCAGCCTGCGAAAGCATGGCGGCCCGGGCCTCGTGCGTTCGTGCCGCAATGAGCGCCCGCTCGAATTCGGCCAGCCTGCCCCGGACCTCGGGCGGTATGTCCCCGAGCGTCGTGGCGCTATGGACAGAGTCAGGCATCGGTGGTTTCCTACTAGCCTCGACAGGACGTCGCGATTCGACGGCGCCGACCGCTCGTGTCCCAGTATACGCCATCATTCATGCCATCTAACTATAGAAGAGCACCCACGGAAAGGCAAATCACCGATTCGCGGCCGGCCGCCTTCCGTGCGGAATCCCCGCCGGAGGCGGCGCGGGAGTCGTCCGGGCGGGGACAGACGTTATATTGACGTTTATGCAGCCTCATGGCATCATGGACAAAATGCAGTCCGTCCGGACGGTGCGCGAATATGGAGGGGGCCATATTTTTCCCCATAACGTGAGGATCTGCTGCTGTGGTACACCTGATTCGAACCGCTGGGATCGCTCTCCTGCTTACCTTCTCGTTGACGCTTCTCGGATGTCCGGGAGCCCCCACCATCGGCGACGGCGAGACCGTGGCCCTCATCGTGGAGCCGAGTACCCTTGAGTTCGGCGCGACGGAAGCCGAAATGAGTTTCCAGGTGAAACGAAACTACGGCGGCGGTTCGGCCGCGCTGTTCCGCGCCATCGCCACGGAAACCTGGATCTCGGTGAATCCGGCAAGCGGCGCCACCTCCGGACCGCAGGATGCGGTCGCCATTACCGTCGCTGTGGACCGCTCGCTGCTTGGCGCGGGCAACAACAGCGGCGTCGTACGGATCACGTCCGAAGGCGCCAGCGACAAGTTCGTCCGGGTCAACGCGTTCCGGCGCCTCGCCCCCAACTTCACCGCCAACGAACTACAACCCTTCGAAGGCGAGACCGTCGTCTTTCAGGACCTTTCCCGAATTGTCGGCGACGGCTCCATTACCGGACGGACGTGGGACTTCGGCGACGGGGCAACGAGCCAGGAGCCGGCCCCATCGCATGCCTACACGTCCGCAGGTTCCTTCGACGTGACGCTCACCGTGCAGGCGGGGGATGAAACCGCGACCCTGACCAAGCGCAACTTCATCACGGTGCGCCCGCGCGTCGCCCCGGACGCCGACTTCATGGCGCTGGAGACGGCCGTGCCGGCCGGTTCGCCCGTCACCTTTGCCGATTTGTCGGATCCCGGAACGGCGGACATCACGTCCTGGCACTGGGCGTTCGGAGACGGCGGCACCGAGACCGGTTCAGCCCCAACCCATGTTTATGCTTCGCCGGGGTCGTATACCGTGACGCTGACGGTGGCTTCTCCCCACGGCCAGGACGAAGAGATTAAGCACAACTACATTACGGTGGAGGCCGTGCCGCCCGAGGCCGACTTCATGGCGCTGGAGACGGCCGTGCCGGCCGGTTCGCCCGTCACCTTTGCCGATTTGTCGGATCCCGGAACGGCGGACATCACGTCCTGGCACTGGGCGTTCGGAGACGGCGGCACCGAGACCGGTTCAGCCCCAACCCATGTTTATGCTTCGCCGGGGTCGTATACCGTGACGCTGACGGTGGCTTCTCCCCACGGCCAGGACGAAGAGATTAAGCACAACTACATTACGGTGGAGGCCGTGCCGCCCGAGGCCGACTTCACCTGTTCCGACCTCCAGCCTCTTCTGGAAACGGAAGTGACCTTCACCGACACGTCCCAGCCCGGGCATGCGGCGATTGCCTCATGGTTCTGGGAGTTCGGCGATGGCGCAACCAGCACCGACCAGCACCCTGCCCATGTCTATCATGCCGCGGGGCCAATGACCGTGTCCCTGACGGTGACTGATGACGAAGGCACCTCGGACACGGAGACGCGAACGGCCTATCTGACGGTGCGCGGCAATCCGCCGCAGGCCAGTTTCGAAGCCAGCCGCCCCTGGGGCGTTACCATTGACGAGTTCGAATTCAACAACACTTCCGATGAAGGCACCGGGAACGTCACCTACCACTGGCAGTTCGGGGATGGCGCCGAGAGCAGCGAAGAGAATCCAACACACACCTACGCCGCCCCCGGAATCTACACCGTGGCGCTCCAGGCCCAGAATCCGTTTGGCAGCCATTTCGCGCAACTCGAGGTGCGGGTTTACGCAACGGAGGCGCTCGACCGTTACGTGCGCAAGGAAGACACGGGCATCTCGGTTCTCCCCGTTCTGCAGAGCAGCCAACCGGTCTCCGGCGGGCGCTGGGACGTTCTGTCCCTGGTTTCGCAGCGGTGGCGCAACGACACCGAAGTGAGCCCGGATGTCTGGCAACACTGGCTGGCCCTGGCCATCCCGGATGAAGTCACGAACGATACCGCGCTCCTGTTCATCTCGGGAGGCAGCACCTCGCAATCGGCGCCCGAACCCGAGCCGGAACTCATCGATTTCGCGGTGCAGTCGGGGTCGATCGTCGCCCTGCTGCGCATGGTCCCCAACCAGCCCACCATCTTCCTCGAAGAAGGCGCGCCCCGTTCGGAGGACGAGATCATCGCGTATACCTTCGACAAGTACATGAACAGCGTAGCAGCGGGTCAGCCCGATGAAGAATGGCCCGCGCTGTTCCCCATGACCAAGAGCGCCGTGCGCGCCATGGATGCCGTGCAGGCGTATGCCGGCGCGCTTGCCAGCCCCATCACGGTCAAGGATTTCGTCGTGACCGGCGCCTCGAAACGCGGCTGGACCACGTGGCTCACGGCCGCGACCGACCCGCGGGTCGTGGGCATCGCGCCCATGGTCATCGACATGCTTAACCTGGCGGCCCAGATGGACTGGCACTACTCCGTCCTGTGCGGTTATTCCGAACAGCTTCAGGATTACCTGGACCTCGGCGTGATTGCGCGCCTGCACACGCCCGAGGGGGGCGCCCTGCTGTCGATGGTGGATCCTTTTGCGTACCTGACGCGGCTGAACATCCCGAAGTACGGGTTGAACGGCACCTCCGATGATTTCTTCGTGCCCGATTCGGCCCAGTTCTATTACGCTCACGCCGCCGAGACCGGTTCCATGCATCTGCGGTATTTCCCCAACGGCAACCACGACCTGCTCGCCAGCCGCGAAGCCACCGTGCGCGGCATCTTGCCGTTCTACAACGCGGTTGTGCACGATGAAGCGCTCCCCCAAATCGCGTGGAACAACTCAGAAGCGCCCGGCCATGCCACGCTCGATGTGGTGCTGGACACCGTGCCTCTGTCGGCCCGTTTGTGGGCCGGCACACTGGACGGGGGCTCCGGCACCCGCGACTTCCGGTCGGGCACGGTAGGGACTGACGTGTGGCACTCCACGCCGGTCACGCCCGCCGATGCCGGGGGCAAGTACTACTCGGTAGTCGTGCCCGCTCCGGCGACCGGGTGGACCGGCTACTTCATGGCGTTCGAGTTCCCCAGCGGTACGCCCGGCGAGCCGCACATCTTCACCACCGAAGTCCGGTGCGTGCCCACGTCGACTCCCTGCGTCGCCTTTCCCGGCGGTTCCGGCACGCTGGCGACCGTGGGGGAGGGGACCGACCAGATCACCGTGGTCCGCTTGAGCGGCAACCGCTACCAGATGGGGTTCTGGTATGGTTATCTGCTCGCGGATCAGATCGATGCCGTCTGGTCGGTATTCTCGGCCGCCATCGGGTCGGAGTTCCCCGAAGGGGCCATCGACCTGGCCGTAAGCCAGCTCTGGAAGGCGGAGTACTTCGATGTCGCCGCATGGCAAACCGAATTCGAGGGCATCGCGCTAGGCTGCCAGGCGGCGGGATATCCCGGCATCACTGTGGACGTCCTCAAGAAGATCCTGGTCATCCCCGACCTGTCCGAATACAACTGCTCGCTGTTCGCCGCCTGGGGCGAGGCCACGGCCGGCGGCGAGATGTTCCAGCTTCGCAACCTGGATTGGAGCATGGACTTGGGCGTTCAGAACTACCCCGTTGTGGCCATTTACGATCCCGACGACGGCCTGAAGCATGCCGTTATCGGATTCGCGGGGCTGATCGGCATTGCCGGCGGCGGAATGAATGAGCGGGGCATCGCGGTTAGTGAGATCATGGGGTACTTCTGCGACGAGGAGTATCTCGAGGGGATACCGTTCCCCGTGCTCCTCCGCGATGTGCTCTATCACGACAACACATTGACAGAGGCCCTGACGCGCATGCAGAATGCCACCAGGACAAATCAGTACCATTATTGCGTAGGCGATCCGAATGCCGCAGACCCGAAAGCCCGGCTGCTCTTCACGAGCCGGGAACGGTTCGATATGTGGGTGGATAATGAATCCGTTACGGAGCAGCACCCCTGCCATCCGGACGTCAATCCGTTCCACACCCCGCTGAACGATGCCATCTATTGGAAAAATCACAACGGGCACGACAACGAGATCCTGTACAACGGCTTGCTGGCACGCTATGGCACGCTGGATGCCGCGGGCGCCATCGAAATGGCGAGAGCGGCGGGCGTGAACAGCACCGTGCTCAGCATCGTGTACCACAACACGGGCCGCGATTTCTGGGTCGCCTACGCCAACGGTTTGGATCCGGCTCAGAATCAGGATTATGTTCACGTTGAACTCAGTCCGAGTCCGTGAGCCGGGTCTCACGGAGGCTGCCAGTGAGTTTTCTTGAAGAACTGGGCGCGTGGCCGCGCGCCCGTATTGAAGCACTGATTGAACAGGCGCGCCCTGAGGATGTCGCGGCCGCGATTGCGCGCGAACAGCGCACGCCTGAAGACCTGTGCGCGATGCTCTCGCCTCATGCCCAGGCCTGTCTCGAGCCGATGGCCGCCGAGGCCCGCCGCCTGACCCGCTGGCACTTCGGCCGGACCATCGGCATGTACGCTCCCATCTACATCTCTAACGTGTGCGGCGCCGATTGCGTCTATTGCGGCTATGCGGTCCGTTCGGGCAACCGGGAGCGGCGCCTCAACCTCAGTGCCGCCGAGATTCGAACCGAATGCGCGGCCCTCGCCGTGGAAGGCTACCGGAACGTGCTCCTGCTCACGGGCGAGGCCCGCCGCGCCGCGCCCGTCTCGTACATCGCCGAGGCCGTCGCGATCGCGCGCGAATTCTTCCCGTCCGTGAGCGTCGAGGTGTATTCGCTCGATGAGGACGAGTACCGGCTGCTGTGCCAGCGGGGTCTCGAGGGCGTAACCCTCTACATGGAGACCTACGACCCCACGGTTTACAAGGCCGTGCACCTGAAGGGGCAGAAGACCGACTACCGCTACCGCCTCGACGCGATCGAGCGGGCGGGCCGGGCCGGCGCGCGCCGTCTGAGCATTGGCGCGCTGCTCGGGCTCACCGACTGGCGTATCGACGGGTTCTGGACCGCCCTGCACGGCCGGTACCTCCAGCGGGCATGCTGGCAGAGCGCCGTGTCGGTGTCGTTCCCGCGGCTTCTCCACACGCCCGCGCGGTTTTCCATCCCGCACCTCGTCACCGACGCGGAACTGGTCCAGCTCATGCTGGCCATCCGCCTCTTCCTGCCCGAGGCCGGCTTTAACCTCTCAACGCGCGAGCGGGGCACATTCCGCGACCATCTGATCCCCCTGGGCGTGACGATGATGAGCGCGGGCTCGTCGACCCGCCCCGGCGGTTACGCCACGCACGTCGATGAAACGCTCGAGCAATTCGCCATCGAAGACCAGCGCCCTCCCGCGGAGGTCGTGAAGGCCATCCGCGCACAAGGGTATGAACCGGTCTGGAAAGACTTCGATTATGCCTTTGACGAAACGCCGAGCCAATAGCGCCGCCCGAATGCCGGCGCGGGCGACGCCCGTAAACGCCTGGAGAATCGATTCATGAGAATCACGCTGAACGGCGAGGAGCGCGAGGTCGCCACCGGGACGACCGTGCACAAACTGATTCTCGATGCCGGACGCAAACCGGCCGCGACCGTCGTCGAACGCAACGGCGATATCGTCGACCGCGAGGCCTACACCTCGGTGCGCCTGGACGAAGGCGACACCGTCGAGCTGGTGCAGTTCGTCGGAGGCGGATAATGCTCCTCGCCGAACGAATGCGCCGGTTTGCCGGCGCGGATCTCTATGTGGTGATCACGGAGGCGTTCTGCGACGGCCGGCCCGCGCTGACCGTGCTCGACGCGGTCCTCGAGGCGGGGGTCCGGCTCGTGCAGCTTCGCGAAAAAGACTGCGCCGATCGCGAATTGCATGCGCGCGCCTTGGCTTTTCGCGAACGCACCCAGGCGTACGGGGCGCTCCTCATCATTGATGACCGCGTGGATGTGGCGTTGGCGGCGGGCGCCGACGGCGTCCATCTCGGTGAACACGATCTGCCCCTGGATGCCGCGCGCCGCATCGGCCCGGACCTCATCCTGGGCGCGTCGTCGCACAACCTCCGGGAAGCGCTGGCCGCGCAGGACGCGGGCGCGAGCTATGTGAATATCGGGCCGGTCTTCGCGACGCAGACCAAGCATGTGGCCACCGGGGCCATCGGGCCCGAGGCGATTGACGCCATTGCCCCGCGCCTGCGAATTCCCTTCACGACCATGGGCGGCATCAAAGCGCACAATATCGGGGAGGTGCTCCGGCGGGGCGCACGCCATGTCGCCGTGGTTACGGCGGTCACGGCCGCCCCGGACGTGTGCGCCGCGGCGCGTGAGCTGCGCGCCCTGATCCGCGGTCAGGCGAAGCTCTGACACGCAGGAAAAGCTCACGCGCCTGTGCTCAGCGCCTCCGCGATCCTGGCGCGCAATTCCGCCGGCGTGTACGGCTTCTGAAGGAAACCCGCCAGGCCCAGTCCGTGAAACCGCCGGGCCACTTCGTGCTCGTCGTAACCGCTTGTCAGCACCACCCGGGCATCGGGCCGGATCGCCCGGAGCCGGTGAAAGGTCTCCTCGCCGTCGAGATGGGGCATCGTGAGATCCAGCAGCACCACATCGATGGCGCGCGGGGTCTTCTGGTACTGTTGAAGCCCCTCACAGCCGTCCGAAGCCACGATCACGCGGTAGCCACTGCGCTCGAGCATTTCCTGGGCCACAAGACGCGCGGCCTCTTCGTCGTCAATCACAAGCACTGTGGATCGCGGTTTGCCCTGCGCGGCGGCCGCGCCCGCGCGCGGCAGGCCCGGACGCACGGCATGGCCGCACGGGAACAGCACCCGCACGGTGGTCCCTTTGCCCTGTTTCGAGTCCACCTTGACCGCGCCCCGGTGGCCATGAATGATCCCCAGGGCCGCCGCCATGCCAAGCCCGCGCCCGGTGAACTTGGTCGAGAAGAAGGGGTCGAACAGCATGGCCAGGGTCTCTTCGGCCATGCCGCAGCCCGTATCGGAGATTTCGAAATAAACGTAATCGCCCTCGGCGCGCTCTTCGTCGAGATAGGTGGAGCCCAGATACGCCTTGCTGCAGTACATCGTTCCGGTGCGCATGGTGATGGCGCCCGGTTTGTCCTCGAGGGCTTCGGACGCGTTCATGGCAAGGTTCATGACGAGCTGGCGCAGTTGGGCCGCATCGCCTTCCATGTGCGGCAGATTCGGGGCAAGATCGAACACGATCTCGGCCTTTTTCGACACGGCTGAACCCAGGAGGGGCTGCATGTCCTGCAGCACGATGTTGAGATTCAGGGTTTCGATTACAAAACGGCCTTTTCCGGAATAGGCAAGCATCTGCCGGATGAGTTCGGCGGCGCGCCGGGCGGTCTTTTCGATCTGGGCGACGTTTTTCCGGATGCGCGCATCTTCCGGCAGCTCTTCCAGCACAATACTGGCATTGCCCAGGATGCCCATCAGCAGATTGTTGAAATCGTGGGCGATTCCTCCGGCCATGACGGCCAGGCTCTCCCGTTTCTGGGTCTGCTGGATCTGGGCCTCGAGTTGTCGCCGGTCGAGCTCGCTCTGCTTTTGCCGGGTGATGTCGACGCCGATGGTGATCGCGCCGGCCGGGGCGCCATCCGCGCCGTGGAGGGTCCTGCTGAAACACGCCAGGCTGCGCGTGCGGCCCGATTTGGTGTGGATCTCGAATTGCAGGTTCGCCGTGCTTTCCCCGCGCGCGGCCTTGAGCAGCACCGACCGGGCGCGTTCCCTGTCCGCCGGTTCGGCATACAACTCGTCAAGAAGGCTGCTGCTTCCGAGCACCTCTTCCCGGGGGTATTCCGTGATCCGTTCCGCGCCGTTGTTCCAGGCCAGAAACCGGCCCTCGAGGTCCTGCACGCTCACGAGTACGCTGCCGCTATCGAGGAGCGCGTCGCGCCATTGGGTCAGTTCCTGGACTGATTCCTCCGCACGTTTCTGGTCCGTGACGTCCCGGTTGGACGCGCGCCGGCCGGCCCAGTTGCCGTCGTTGTCGTACACCGGCTGGCTCACGTGAGCCAGCCAATGCTCCTGGCCGTTCGCGTCGATGATCCGGAAATCGAGAAACGCCGCGTCATTCGCATCCGGCCGGCCGAACACAAGCCCCCGCGCCCGGTCGCGATCGTCCGGATGCACGATTTCCTCGAGGAGGGATGGCCGGTCGTAGAATGCCTGCCGGCAATAGCCCGTGATGCGTTCGCATGACGGCGACACGTACACCTGGGAACCGTCAGGCCCGATCCAGTACTCCCAATCATAAACGAAATCCGCCAGGGTGCGGAACCGGTACTCGCATTCATGCGCGGCCGACTCCGGATGCACATAGCCCGACATATCGGTCATCACGCTGACAAACCCGCACAACGTCCCCTGGTTGTCCCGAACCGGCGTGGTCGTGACCAGGTAGTTCCGGGATTCGCCCCGATCCCCGGGAAGCTGCACCTGCTGGCAAACGGGCGGCGCGTCCGCGCCGGATGCGCCGGGCAGGGCCGGGTGAAGGAAGCGGAACCTCTCCGCCGCGTCCGTTCCCGACAGTTCCCCCGGCAGCTTCCCCAAAACGCCTGCCCGGGGCAGCCCCAGAACCCGCTCGGCGAAGTACCGGTTGCATTCGACAATGCGGCCGTCGAGGTCCTGCCGGATCAGAGCGCACGGAACACCGTCGGCGAGGCTGAAACCGCCTGTGCCGCCGTCAGGCTGCGCGCCGTCATCATCTACGGTCTGACTCATGCAACTACTCCGAAACTCCGGCATTCGCGGGCCGGGCAGCCCCCTGGGGGCCCCCTGCCGATCTTGGCGAACCGGGTGTCTTCATTGTCCTTGATGGGCCTTTCAACGGGCAAGCGCACCGGCGCGCGGCGCGCAGCGGCTTCGTTCACCCGTGAGGCCGGAAAAACACAGCCGTGTCACACGGCTCCCCTCACTCGCATACAGGGTCGTCACCCCCGCCCCCGGAACGCCCAAGGCGTGCGTTCTGTCCGTCATTGTAGCAGAACCGTCTCCGCGAGGCAGTCCCGTTGTTTCAAACCGCACGAGAACGGGGACCTGTTCCAGGCGCCGTCCGCGGCGCGACAACGTGTCCCCGTTCGGATGACCGGCGAGGGCGCCAGATTCGCGTGTTCGGGTCTTGTGTCGACTTCTGCACGTGGGATTCTCCCTGAACGGAGAGCGTCCCTGCCGGAATCCACCCCCGGCCACGCGGTTCCGCGTGGCCACCCCCGCCAGCGGGGGACACGCGACCTGCGCAACGGTCCTGCAATTCGTTGACGCTGTGCCTGCGGATTCGTCCACTAAGTTCACAGCGTCCACCCCACGACGCAGGCGAGATGCCCACGCAGGGATGGGCCGTTTTGAAGGGAAACTCCCGGAGACCGGCAGACGGCCGGCGGAGACCCTCTGTGCGGACGGTCTCCCGCAACACCGGCCCCGTTCAGAATCACACGGCCTGCGCCAGGACATTTCGGAACGTGAGCTCGCCGTTCCTGGCTTCCGCCACCACGTGGTCCCCCTCTTTGACGCGTCCCTGCAGGATCTCGAGCGCCAGAGGATCCAGGACCATGCGCTGGATGATGCGTTTCAGCGGACGTGCGCCATAGGCCGGATCGTATCCGCGTTCGGCGAGCAGGTCGCGCGCCTCGGGCGAGAGGTCCAGCGTGATCCGCATGTCCTGCAGCCGTTTGGACAGCCGTTTGAGCTGCACGTCCACGATCCTGCGGATGTGGTCCCGGCCCAACGCGTGGAACACGACGATGTCGTCGACCCGGTTGAGAAACTCCGGCCGGAAATACTGCCGCAGCGTCCGCAGCACTTCCTCGGTCTTCTCTTCCTGCGAACCGCCCGCGCGATGGAACACCTCGCTGCCCAGGTTGGACGTCATGATGACAATCGTGTTCTTGAAGTCGACCGTGCGGCCCTGGCTGTCCGTGATCCGTCCGTCATCCAGCACCTGCAGCAGGACATTGAAGACTTCCGGATGGGCCTTTTCGATTTCGTCGAACAGGATGACGCTGTACGGACGCCGGCGTACGGCTTCCGTCAGTTGCCCGCCCTCTTCGTGCCCGATGTAGCCCGGCGGCGCACCGATCAGACGCGACACGGCATGCTTCTCCATGTATTCGGACATGTCGATGCGCACCATGGCGCGCTCGTCGTCGAACAGCAGGTCCGCCAGCGAACGGGCCAGCTCTGTTTTGCCGACGCCGGTGGGCCCCAGGAAGATGAACGAGCCGATGGGCCGCTCGGGTTCCTTCAAACCTGCGCGGGCGCGGCGCACCGCGTCCGACACCACGCGCACGCCCTCTTCCTGACCGATGACCCGTTCGCCCAGGCGTTCTTCCATCTTCAGCAGCCGCTGCATCTCGCCTTCCATCATGCGGGCGATGGGGATGCCGGTCCAGTCGGACACAATCTCGGCCACGTGCTCGTCGGTGACCTCTTCGTTGAGGAAGCTGCCCTCTTTCTGCAATTCGTGCAGCCGGGCGTTTTCGCGTTTGAGGTTGTTCTGCAGCTCGGTCAGCGTGCCGTAGCGCAACTTGGCCACGGTCTCGAGATCGCCCGCGCGTTCGGCGATTTCCTGCTGGCGTTTGGCCTCCTCGATCTCCCCGTTCACCCGGCGGATGGCCTCAATGACCTCCTTTTCGGCCTGCCATTTGGTCTTTTTGGCGCTGATGTCCTCCTTCAGTTCGGCCATCTCGCGTTCGATGGCTTCGCGCCGTTCGCGGCTGGGCTTGTCCCTTTCCTTCTTGAGCGCCAGATGCTCGATCTCGAGCTGGCGCAGGCGGCGTTCCTGGACGTCGATTTCGTACGGCATGCTGTCGACCTCGATGCGCAGGCGCGACGTCGCCTCGTCGATCAGGTCGATCGCCTTGTCCGGAAGAAAGCGGTCCGAAATGTAGCGGTCGCTCAGGGTGGCCGCGGCCACCAGCGCGGCGTCCTGAATGCGCACCCCGTGGTGCACTTCGTACTTCTCCTTGATCCCGCGCAGGATGGCAATCGTGCTTTCCACGTCCGGTTCGCCCACCAGCACCGGCTGGAACCGCCGTTCGAGCGCCGCGTCTTTCTCGATGTGTTTGCGGTACTCGTCGAGGGTGGTGGCGCCGATGCAATGGAGTTCGCCGCGGGCGAGGGCGGGTTTCAGCATGTTCGCGGCGTCCACGGCGCCCTCGGCGCCTCCCGCCCCGACCAGTGTGTGCAACTCGTCAATGAACAGCACGATCTCGCCGTCGCGTTCCTCGACTTCGCGCAGCACGGCCTTCATGCGGTCCTCGAATTCGCCGCGGAACTTCGCGCCCGCGATCAGGGCGCCGAGGTCCAGGGCGGCGACCTGTCTGCCCTTGAGATTCTCGGGGACGTCGCCGGCCACGATGCGCTGCGCCAGGCCCTCGACGATGGCCGTTTTGCCCACGCCCGGTTCGCCGATCAGCACCGGGTTGTTCTTGGTCCGGCGCGACAAGACCTGAATGACCCGGCGGATCTCGCTATCGCGTCCGATAACCGGGTCGAGCTTGCCCGCGCGCGCCAGTTGCGTGAGGTCGCGGCTGAACTTCGCCAACGCCTCGTAGGTGGCCTCCGCATTGGGATCGGTCACCCGTTGGGTTCCCCGGACTTGCTGCATGGCCGCCAGCAGATTCTCGCGGGTCGCGCCCCGGTCCCGCAGCAGCTCGCCGGCCGGATCCTCGCGCAGCGAGACCATGCCCAGCAGGATGTGCTCCGTGCTGAGGTACTGATCTTTCAGCGATTGCGCCTCGTTCCAGGCGGCTTCGAGCAGCCGGTTTGCCGCGCCGCCGAGGCCGGCCTGTGAGGCCGCGCCCGAGATACGGGGCAGCGATTGCAGTTTCTCCTCCGTGGCGGCGAGCACCGCCTCCGGCCGGAGGCCCAGACGCTGCAGAATCGACGGTACGGCCCCGCCTTCCTGCGCCACCAGCGCATGCAGGATGTGCAGGGGGCTGATCTCGGGATGCCGGTGCTGGGCCGCGGTATCCATCGCCGCCGACAACGCTTCCTGGGCCTTTATCGTCAATTTATCCAATCGCATGAGAAACTCCTCTCCTTACGGTGCGGTACGGTCTTCAACGCCCAGTGGAAACGCAACGTTTGTGCCAACGCGACCGGCTGATATGTAAGGATTTGAGGCGGTTCCCGGCCTCGGCATGCTCCAATCCGGCACGGGGCCGTTTCATTTTGCTACAAACAGAACGACGCCCGGCGATGGGTGCCGGGCGTCCACTGGGAAGTCTGGGTGACGTGTTTACCGCCGGTTGGCCAGGAGCAGCATGCGCAGGAGTTGAAGGACCGCCATCGCGGTCGACGCCACATAGGTCATGGCCGCCGCGGTGAGAACCTTGCGCGCGCCGGCGAGCTCCTCGTCGGTCAGGTACCCGCCGCTGGCCAGAGCCTTCACGGCGCGGCGGCTTGCGTTGAATTCGACGGGCAGGGTCAGCACGGTGAATCCCACGGCGGCGGCAAACAGGAGGATCGCAATCTGCATGATGGTCTGCCCCGTGCCCGGTCCCAGGAACATGCCGACCACAAAGATCGGGAACGCCAGGGTCGAGCCGATGGCGCACACGGGGTAAATGAAGTTCCGCGCCTGCAGCGGCGCATACCCGCTGGCGTGCTGAACCGCATGGCCGACTTCGTGGGCCGCAATGCCAAGCGCAGCCACGCTGCGCCCGTAGAAAATGTCCTGCGAAAGCCGCAAGGTGTGCGACCGGGGGTCATAGTGGTCCGTCAGCTGACCGGCCACCGGTTCGAGCGTCACCCCCGCGCCAAGCCCGCCGCGTTCGCCTGCCATGGCGACGCCGGCATCGCGCAGAATGTGCTGCGCCACCTCCGCGCCGGTGATTCCCCTGCGGTTGCCTATCTGGGCATAGCGGGCATAGGTCGACTTGACCTTCCATTGCGCCCACAGGGACAACAGCAGTGCCGGGATCACCAGCAGAAACGTCGGATCAGCAAACATGGGGAACATCATGGTAGGGTCTCCTCAGCCTTGTATCGAGTATACGTGCCACCGGCTCACGATGGCAACCCGCAAGAGGATGCGCAAATTCCATGCCGTAAGAGAAAGCGGCCCCGGATCAGTCTAATGCATTGTGGGCAATTGACTTGTGAAAACCGGCCGTCTTGCGGTGGCACAATTCGCCGCACTGAACTGTCTCAAATCGGGCCGTTTCCATCCAACTCAGGCGCGGTCCGCCACGTCCGGGCGTCTCATCCGCTTCCAGCGCGGATCCGGACAGTGGACAGATACCCGGTGTGGTCGCTGAGTCCCACTGTGCCTCCGGGCACGGCCACTTCGGCCTTAATCGGGACGGTGTCGAGCGCCTCGAAGGTGAAGCGGTCGTTCCGGACCGCGAAGATGTGATCGATGGCCGTGTCGATGGTCATCACGCGCTCCAGCCCGGCTTCCTCGACGAGCGTCTGGTACTGCGGTTCGCTTGCCCGGACGTTGAAGTCGCCGACCGAGATGGCGGGGACGGTCTTGAGCGAAGCCCGTTTGATGAACGCGGCCAGCTCATGCATTTGGCTCATGCGGACCTTGTCGTATTCGTCGTCGCCATACCGGGCGTGGGCATGGGTGTTGAAGAAGTCGAGGTACCCGATGGCCTCGGGCAGTTTGACCCGGACGACGCACACCCCCTTGCCTGCCCACCAGTCGCCATGGTGCACCTTGTGGGGTTTTCCGCCCTCGGTGTACCGGTGAAAGAAGGTCTCCTCGATGGGGTAGCGGCTCGCCACGAGTAGGCCGCTGCCCACCAGCCCGCTGGGGAAATACACCGCGTGGTTCAAACCGCACTCCGCCAGCGCGTCCAGCACAATCTGCCGGTCGCGCGCGATGAAGGCCTCCTGAAATCCCGCGATGTCCGGCTGCAACTCCTGGAGCTTCCTGCCGATGGCGGCCATGCGTTCCGGTCGGTGCGTGCCTTCGTGGTACAGGTCCCAGATATTGAACGTGACGATCTTCAGGGTGATTTCCCCGCCGGCCGGCGCGGGCGGAGACGCCAGCAGCGCGCTCTCATCCAAATCGGTCGGCGACGGGGTACGGTAATTCAGAAGCAGGCACGTGACCACGACCAACACGCACACCGCGATGGCGCTGCCCAGAATCCAGGCCGGAATCCGCAGGAACCGTTTCATGACGCCCCCCTGTCCGCTCTCCTGCCCCCGGTTGCCCCACACGATCTGGAACACTGTAGCGCACAAGTGGCGATACTTGCAACGGCTCCATTGTTTGACGCCATCGCGAAAAACCGCGTACACTCCCATCAACCGTCTGAGGGCATGGGGTGGCTGAAGGGAGCGTGTGGCTCGCGCTCGAGCCAGGTGGAGATTCCGTCCGTATGACAACGAGCGCACAGTCTGCTTCGTTTCCTTCGGTATCGATCGTGGTACCGACGTACCGGGAGGCGGACAACATTCCCCTGCTCGTCGACCGCATCGCCCGTTTGCGGGATGAGCGTCGCCTGGACCTCGAACTCCTGATCATGGACGACGACAGCAATGACGGAATCGAGGACGTGGTCCGCGGGCTCCGGAAAGCCTGGGTCCGTCTCACCGTGCGCAAGGAGAACCGGGGCTTGGGGCCGGCGGTCGTCGACGGCATGCGCCTCGCCCGGAATGACGTGCTCGTCTGCATGGACGCCGACCTGAGCCACCCGCCGGAAGCCATTCCCGAGCTGCTCGAAGCGCTGTCGCAGAACTACGATTTTGTCATCGGATCGCGCTACGTCGAGGGCGGCACGACCGACGAGCGCTGGAGCCTGTTCCGCCGTCTCAACAGCCGCGTGGCGACCCTGCTGGCGCGCCCGTTCACGTGCGCCAGGGACCCCATGAGCGGCTTTTTCGCGCTCCGGCGCGAGACGTTCGCCTCCGCGCAGGATCTCAATCCCATTGGCTACAAGATCGGGCTAGAACTGCTCGTGAAAGCGCGGTGCGAGTTCATTAAGGAAGTGCCCATTCACTTCACTGACCGGAGGCTGGGGGAGAGCAAGCTCACCCTGGCCGAACAGTTGCGCTACCTTCAGCATCTGCGCCGCCTCTTCATCTACCGCTACGGCGGCTGGGCGCATTTTTCGCAGTTCGCGGTGGTGGGCGGATTGGGCACGCTGGTCAATCTGGCGGTCCTGACCGTGCTCGACCTGCTGAACGTCCCCCTGGCGATTGCCGTGGCGGTGGCGATTCTCGGGGCCATGGGGTTCAACTTCGCTCTGAACCGCCGGTTCACGTTTTCGTATGCGCGGCAGGGGTCGCTCCCGCGGCAGTTTCTCGGCTTTGCGGGGGCGAGCAGCGTGGGCGCTCTGGCCAACTATGCGGTCACGCTCGCGTTGATACGCCAGTCGGCCTTCCTGGCACGAATGCCCCAGGCGGCCGCGCTGTTTGGCATTGCCGCGGGCATGCTCATCAACTTCGGCATCAGCCGCTACCTGGTGTTTCGCGAGCCCCGCCGCCCGAGGCCGGTATAAAGGCGCGCGTCACGGACACCCGAACAACAGACAGGAGGATTTCTGAAATGGCCCTGAAAGTCAGTCGCAGACAGTTTGTCCAATCGGGAACCCTGGCGGCGGCGGGCGCCGTCTCCGCGCTGGTCTCGTCCCGCGCGGCCGGCGCCAATGAGCGTATCCGTCTGGGGTTTATCGGGGTGGCGAACCGGGGCGGGCAGTTGCTCGGATGCACCACGCCGTTCGAAGATGCTGAAGTGGTGGCCCTGTGCGATGTGTACCGCCCCACCATCGAAACGTGGGCCGCCAGCGTTCCCAACAAGGTCGCGCTCTACGGCGACTACCGCCAGATGCTCGAAAAGGAGCAGCTCGACGCGGTCGTGATCGCCACGCCGGACCACTGGCACGCCCTGCAGACCATTGACGCCTGCGAAGCGGGGCTCGACGTCTACGTCGAGAAACCCATGTCGATCACCATCCATGAAGGCCGACGCATGATCGACGCCGTGCGCCGGACCAGCCGCGTGGTCCAGGTCGGCATTCAACGGCGCTCGTGCGACACCCTCGCCAAGGCCCGCGATTTCGTGCAAGCGGACAACATCGGCCCCGTCGTGGTGGGGCGATGCTGCCGCGTAAGCAACATGTGGCCGAACGGCATCGGCAATCCCCCGGACAGCGACCCGCCCGCCGGACTCGACTGGGACATGTGGCTCGGGCCGCGGCCGTACCGCCCGTTCAATCCGGCCATCGCGCCCTACAATTTCCGGTGGCATAAGGAATTCTCGTCGCAACTCGCGAACTGGGGGGTGCACTACTTCGACGCCTTCCGCATGGTGCTTAACGAGGACATGCCGACTTCCATCTGCGCCATGGGCGGACGCCTCCTGCTTGACGATGCCCGCAGCATCCCCGACACCATGGAAGTCGTGTATGCGTTTCCGTCGCGGCGCATGGTGCATTTCAGCCAGTACGAAACGAGCAGCAATCCGCTCCTGCGCTCGGGCATGGTCGAGTTTCGAGGCGCCCTCGGCACCCTCTATTACCAGGGAGCGCGCTTCGAAGTCGTGCCCGAATTCGGCGGCCAGTTCCACGACCGCGAGAAACGCATGGAACCTGTCGAGGTCAAGGGCGACGTGAACGACCCGACCTCGCAGCACATCCGCAATTTCCTGGACTGCGTCAAGTCGCGCGAGACCCCCAATTGCAGCATCGAGGAAGGACACAAATCGACGACCGTCGCGTTGCTGGGCAACATTTCGCTGGAGGTCGGCGAACGCATCGAATGGGATCCCGTCGCGGAGCGCATTACCAACCACGAAAAGGCGAACGAACTGCTCCATTACGAATACCGCGAGCCGTGGAAACTGGCCTGACGCGCTGGGCCGCCCAGCCGCCGTCCGCCATCGGCAATTTCCGGGTTTTCCGGGTCCAGCAGCCGGTGTTTGCGGGATTCTGCTTGTCCGGGCGACACAGGGCCCATTTTCCAAGGTATAATATTGGAGCGGAGCCCTGTGCTTCTGAGCCAACACGCCGGCGTGGTGGCCGGCAGCGGGCTCCAGGCTCAGAATCGCACCTGAACATGCCGGCATCGTTCCTGGGTGCGTCTGCTCGCAACGCGACACAACAATCATGGGGCGGTTGCCGAAGCCAGCCGAACCAGGCAAGGGGTTCTTATGAAAATGACGTATGATGCGAAGGGGGGTGCCGTGCTGCCAGGATCTTTGCCGGTGCGATGGCGGGTCTTTTCTGTCTGGCCGCGGCCGGGCAGAACCTCCTGATGAACCCGAGCGCCGAGACCGGCGATCTGAGTGGCTGGGTCATCCTCGAAGCCCCGGGCGGCGGCTGGAGCGCCGGACCCGGACCCTACGGTCTGGACAGGGAGTTGGACGACGAGCGTGACGGATGTGCCATGTTTTTCACCGACGGCTCCGTGGCCACTGACGATCTTCTGTGGTGCCGCCGCAGTCAAACCGTCGATCTGCTGGCCCTTGGCTATACGGTGGGAGAACTGGACGCTGCGCCCGACATTACGGTTTCCGAGTGGTTCCGCGGCTTCTCGACGCGTTTCATTCCCAATTACAGCGACACGGCGTACCTGAAAGTGGAATTGCGGGGGGAGGATGGCACAACCATCGTCGGTGTCCCGTATGATTCCGGGGAATTCACCACGGGCGGAACGTGGCAGCACATAACTCACACCTTCAGCGGCTACGGGCCGGGGGTACGCTACATTTACTGGGAAGACGGGGGCAAGGCCGCGGAACCATATGGTTCCACGGATGGCCCGGTGCTTGACGAAGCGTTCCTCACCATCAATATCCCGTCGTCAACGGCTCCGGAGATCACCGTGAGCACAGCCCTGCTCGATTTTGGGACGTTCCCGCGCACGGGTTCGTGGTCCGACCCGCAGATCATCACCATTTACAACACCGGCAATGGCGAGATGGAGGTCAATTTCTGCATCTGCAAAGGCTTCATCGATGACTTCGCGTTCCAGAACGTGCCCGCAAACGAGCCAATTCCCCCGGGTGGCAGTCTCGACCTCGAGGTGATCTTCAGACCAGTTACCATCGGGCCGCGTCAGGCGACGCTGCGCATCTACTCCGACGATCCCGACGAGCCGACGACGGAGGTCCTCGTCCTGGGCTTTGGTGCGCCGGTCTGCAGCGGCGTTACGCGCGCCGACGCATCGCCTACGGCGGCCACCTCGGTTCGTTTTCATGTGAAGTTCACCGAGGACGTCTCTGGCGTAGATGCCGCCGATTTCACCCTCGTGGAGTCCGGAGTCTCCGGTTCGTCCATAGCTCAGGTGGCCGATGTCGATGAAGGAAATCCGGGGAACGGCGTGGGTGCTGATTGGCTTGTCACCGTTTCCATCGGCACGGGCCAGGGAACCGTCGGCCTCAACCTGATTGACGACGACAGCATCCTGTCGTTTCTGGGCAGTTACCCCCTGGGCGGGGAAGGTGCGGGCAATGGCGATTTCGCGGGCGGCGAGGTCTACCAGTATCTTGGCGCGGCGCAGGTGTTCTATGTCGACGACAGCGCCGTGGGCGGCGGCGACGGAACCTCGGCCAGGCCGTTCACGACCATTGCCGAGGCCATCAACAAGACCGTGTCCGGCCGGGGCGACTTTGTCATTGTGCGTTCCGGCGCCTACGACGAGCGGGTCACGCTGAAACGGGGCGTGACGCTCGAAAGCGCCAGCGGCGCCTATCGTACGCACATCGCCGGCGGCGGTCTGGGACAGCGCGTGGTGACCGCGGCGGACGATACCGCCATCCGCGGATTCACCATCCGCGATGCCGGGGCGGCCGCGGCGCTGTACGTGCCGGCCTCGAGCGAATGCCGCGTGAGCAACTGCGTCCTGGCCAACAGCTACCGGGGGCTGCTCGCCGGGGCGGCGGCCTCGGTGATCTTCGAGAACAACACGGTCTACCAGAACTCCATCCAGGGCGTGCGGGGGGAGGCCGGCGCGGTGTTTCCGGCGGTCTACAACAACATCTTCAGTAACAACAACACGGGATTCTCGGCCGATTCAGGCAGCGTGGCGGACTCGGGCTACAACGGTTTCCATGCCAACACGGCCAATTTCATCGGCGTGGCGGCCGCTGCCACGGACTTCACCGCGGATCCGATGTTTGTGGACGCCGCCACCCGGAACTTCCATCTGAAGGCGGCTTCTCCCTGCAGGAACGCGGGGTCGCCGCTGGTGACGTACAACGACAAGGACGGCACCCGGAATGACGCGGGGGCAGACGGCGGGCCCGGGGGCGTGCGCGATACGGTCAAGCCCATCGCGGTCCTGGGCGCCACACCGGTATCCGGCGATGCGCCGCTCACGGTCAGTTTCAACGGCGGCGCCTCCAGCGACGAGTGGGGGATAGCGCTGTATCAGTGGAATTTCGGCGAAGGCAGCGGCATCCAGACCGGAGCCACGCCCGGGTACACGTACGCCAACGCGGGCGCGTACACGGTGACGCTCACGGTGCGGGACAACAGCGGTCTCTCGAATCAGACCACCCGGCAGATCAACGTCAACGATCCGGCGAACGAGCCGCCCACGGCTTCCGCGGGCGCGTCGCCCCGGGCGGGTGCGGCGCCGTTCCAGGTACAGTTCGCGGGGACGGGTAACGATCCGGACGGCGGCGCCGTGACGTACTTCTGGGAATTCGGTACGGGCGACACCAGCACCGTGCAGAATTGGGCTTACACCTATCCGGCGACCAGCCGCGGCAGTTACGAGGTCTTCCTTACCGTGACCGACGACGAAGGCGTCTCCACGCAGGACTCGATCTACGTGACGGCCACGCAGGAAGCGCCGGCCGTGTCCGGCGAGGTCAATCCCGCGGCCGAGACGGTTATCACGGTCAACAATGCCGGCAGTGCGATCAACGGTGCGCGGCTGACCCTCCCCGCGGGCGCGGTTGCCGAGCCGGTGGTCGCGACCCTCGGGCGGGTGCCCGCAAGCAGCACTCCCAAGCCGCCCGCGGGCGCGGTGAGTGAAGTCATCGAAGCCGGGCCGCAAGGCACGGTATTCAGTCAACCGGTCATCCTTCGGATCCCGCTCAACGCGCCGGTGGCCGACCCCGGCCAACTGATGGTGGCCGGGTACGATGATGACGCCGGCTATTGGAGTACGGAAGGGCTCTCAAACGTGCAGTTCGTAGACGGGGACCCGGTAGACTTCGTCACCGTGGAGGCTGGTCATTTCACGTTCTTCGCGGCGCTGCTTCCGCCGTCGGGGGAAGACATCAACCGCGATGGCAAGGTTGATGCCGTGGACGTGCAGCTGGTCATCAACGGCGCGCTGGGACTCACATTGCCGCCGGGCGCCAATACCGATGTCAATTCCGACGGAACGACCAATGCCGTTGATATTCAACGGGTGATCAACGCTGCGCTGGGGCTGTGATCCGCCCCGCGCAACTGTTCTTCGTAACGCCGCCGCAGTGCCGTCATTGCGGCGGCGTCATTCATCGGACGGCCGACTTTCAGCAGGGCGCAGCCGTGTGAAGGGATGGTCAACGCGATGCCGTCGCTGCGTCTGCCCAGAGGCTTCCTGCGCCAGAGGTCGCGCACCGGCTGCGGCGCCTCGGGCAGGCCAAGCGCAGACCACGTGACGCCGATTTCGAGGGAAGCGCGGCTGCGGGACAGATTGAACAGGCCCACGGCCCGGGTGCCGTCCCACAAGCGCCGCGACCACACCTGGACGGGGGCGTCCAGCGGGCCCGCGACGCACCGGGCGGGGTCGCCCAGGGGATCCTGATGAACCGCTATGACTTCGGGGTTCCTTAGCAGCGCGAGCGTGAACGCGTCCATCCGGGTCAGGTCGCATCCGAGAACCATGGGGGAGGGGAGCAGGGTCCATAGCGTCACATGCGTATGCTGTTCTCGGGGATTCAGGCCCGTTTCGCGCGGCGCTTTCCCCCAGCCCAGCGTGCCGAGTACCAGCATGTCGGCATCGTTCCAGTGGCCGGGACTCGCGTATCCGGCGACGGCGGCCGTCGCCAGCGCGTTGTGCATCACGCTCGGCCAGGCATCCGCGATGTCTTCCGTCGTGCGCCATTGATTGCCGCGTACCCCGGGCGAAGCGGCCCAGTCCCAGACCTCGCCCATGCCGTACTGACAGACCGCATAGACCACGTCGCGCCCGCAGGCGTCCAACGCCTCGCGCATGATGCGATAGGGCCGCACGAACAGCTCACGGCCCTCTCCCTCCGCGACCCCGCTGTAGGAGCACCAGTCGTATTTCAGGAAATCGATGCCCCATGCGGCGAAGGTCCGGGCGTCTTCGCGTTCGTGCCCGTAACTGCCCTCATAATCCGCACAGGTCGTGCGGCCGGGCGAGGAGTAGATGCCCGCCTTCAGGCCCGTTTCATGGAGGTGTTGCACCAGTCCGGGCATATCGGGAAACCGGGCGTTTGGGATGATGGTCCCCCGAGAATCCCGTCCACCGGCCCAGCCGTCGTCGATGCAGACGTACTGGAATCCGTAATCGGCCAGGCGTGTGGCCATGAGCGCGCCGGCCGCGGTCCGGACTCTTTCCTCGTCCACGGTGTCGCCCCAGACGTTCCAGGAGTTCCATCCCATCGGCGGGGTCAGGGCCAGGCAGTCCGGAGCGGCCACGACCAGCAGGGCGTAACGGCCCCGGCCGTGTCTGTTGGTTGCACGAAGATGAATCTCGTGAACGCCTTCCGCTTCGAGCGTCCCGCGGAGGATCCCCGTGGCCGCGTCCAGCGTCACGCCCGAAGGCAGGCTGTCCGCCTCGAACTGGATTGGCCGGTCGCCTGCGCAGGGGATGCGAAACAGAAACGGTCTTCCGGGCGAGGTCCCCACAACGCGCGGCGCATTGATCTCCGGCCTGTGTGGCCGGGCATCGGCAAGCGCGGGCGGTTCGACGGGCGGCGGCGCTACGATGCGGGGAAGCTGCCCGGCATCTTTCGTGAGGTAGAGCCTCGCCTCCGCCCAGTTGGCATGGTCAAGACGGATGCCGTCGCCGGCCGGATCCACCACCAGCAGCAGGTGGCGCGCTCCGGTGAGAGCCACTTCGACCGGCAGGGGCGCATCGCTCCCGCGCAAGACCGGGCTCGTCCAGCGGCGCACGCCATCTACCCACACTTCGAAAACCACCGAGCCGTTCGGGCCGACTTCGTCGTCGATCCCGGCCAGGGCGGTAAAGCGTTCGCAGCGCCCGAGCAATTCGACATGGCATTCGCTGAACGCGTGGGTTCCCAGCCCGTGCTTGTATTGCGTTCCCCCCAGGGTGATTTCGTTGCGGCCGGCCGAGCGGCCTGCGCCCGGCTCGCCCCAATCCTGCCGGACCCCGGCGACGTCGAGGGCGTCGAGCCATACGGCCGGAGGCCCTGCCTCCGGGCACGCCGCGCCCGCGACGCAGGCGGCGCCGAACAGGAACATCACGAATCGCGCCGCCGTTCGTGTCCGCGTATTCAGTGGGGAGTGTTTATGCATGCGGGTCAATGTAAAAGGCCGGGCGGACGAAAGTCCAGCCCGGCCCGGGAAAGGCGATTCGGCGCGGCACTCAGAATGTCAGAATGAACCACAGGAACACGTAGTCGGCGTCGTCGTCGTCGGTGCCGCCCATGAACGTGGTGCCATTCGAATACAGGTAGTTTCCGTCGAGACCGTGATCCGCGTCGGTGAAGAAATGGGAGTAGAACAGCATGATCGTGAGATTGTCGCTGTAGGCATAGTTGATCACGTTCATCCATTCCCATCCGATATCGTCCCCGGACTCCATGGTCCAGAAACTCAGGGCGGGCGCGATCGGGACGCGGTACCGGCCGATGGTGAAATATGCCGGCCAGTCAAACGTCTCATTGGCCCAGTACCGTCCGATCTGGGTCTTGACGGACACCTTCTCGAACGGTTTGAAATCGACGCCGAGCGCGAGTTCGCTGAAGTTGGTCATGCACCCGTTGTCGTTGCAGGCCGGGGCATAGTTCGGGTCGGCGAACAGACGGTTGAAGGAGGCGCTGGCCTGGGGTTTGTCGAAGGGGTTCAGCCAGTCCCAGAAGCTGAGGTCGCGGTTGTCTTCGCCGCCGAAATAGACGCCCAGCCCATAGACCCGCGGTTTCCAGGCGATGTCGAAGGTGTAGCCGACTTCCAGTTCGCCGGCCCAGGTGTCCCATTCCGCCTCATCATCTCCGTAGATGTACGGCTTGAACCGGATACCGAGGGCGTCCGCGTCGCCGAACTGATAGGCGAGTTTGAGGTCATAATCCAGGGCGCCCCAGTTGCCCCACGCGCGGCCACCGACCGTGTGCAGGTTGGTGGGGTCGTAGTCGTCTACGCCAAACCAGTTCTCAAACCACTCGCCCAACCAGGTCAGGTTGGTGTCGGACAGCGAGCGGGCGTCGCGCACCCAGTACCACCACGCCGAGAAATCGACATTCTCGAGGGCGGTGTATGCGGCGCGGATGCCGTAAAAGTCGACATCGCCGTCTTGCTCGAACGGGCTGGTCTCGGCGAGTTTGGTCGCGAACGCATCCACTTCGAACTGGTCGGTGGCATACGTGAGCAGGACGCCGTCCCACGCGATCCGCAGGGTGGGCGTGGCCCGGTCGCTCAACAGCCAGCCTTCGTCGTAGCGCAGGCGCTGGCGGCCGATGCGCGCGCGCAAGGGCAGACCGCCGATCTCGTTCATCTCGATATACGACTGGAGCAGTTCCACGTCGTCCGAGGTGTTGGCGCGGCCATCCGCACCGGTAATGTAATCGCTGCGGAAATCTTCGCCCCACCAGGCGAAGTCGTAGAACTCGATGACGCCGTTCACGTTGTTGGTGAAATCGGCCTTGACGCCCAGCGTAGTCACCAGCTCGGTGAACGTCCAGTCCGACCGCGCGTCGTCATAGTCGAACACGCCCGCGACGCCGGCCGCCTGACCGGTGGCCCGGCCGGGCAGGAACATCGCCGGGATGCGGGTTTCGAGGGCCGGGCCGCCGCCCAGGACCGACGCGTTGTTGAAGGAACTCTTGTAATACCGTGCGCGAATGTCGATGCGTCCGTAGACCTGAACATTCTGCAATTCGGCATACGCACTGCCCAGCAGGGCGCACGCCACCAGCGTACAAATCAAGATTCTCATGATTTCCCCCTCATTCTCGAGTTTCACCTTCCGCCTGATACCCCGATGGAACGGCAATGCCGGCCACCCCTCCGGTATCCCCCAATTCGCCCTTTTTTATACACGAGTTTATCGAAAATGTCACGCTTTTCGAAGATCAATGACCCGCTTGGCCTTGCCGGGCGTCCGCTGAAGGGTCTGCGGGCTGACCAGTTCGACGCGCGCACGAATGCCTGTAACCGACACAATCTCTCTAACCAGTTTCTCTTTAAGGATTTGCATCTCGCGCATCGAGTCGGAGAAGATCTCCGGCCGCACCTCTACCCGAACCGTCACCTCGTCGAGCGCGGCGGGCCGCTCGATCACGATTTCGTAGTGGGGGGCCGTGCCTTCCACCCGCAGCAGCGCCTCTTCGATCTGGGAGGGGAACACGTTGACGCCGCGAATGATCAACATGTCGTCGGTGCGGCCGACGATCCGGCTCATCCGGATGGATGTCCGCCCGCAATCGCAGGGGCAGGCCTCGAGGGCCGCGATGTCCCGGGTCCGGTAACGCAACAACGGGAAGGCTTCCTTGGTGAGCGCGGTGAACACCAGCTCCCCGTAACTGCCGTCGGTGATGGGTTCGAGGGTTTCGGGGTCCACGCATTCCACGATAAAATGGTCTTCCTGGATGTGCATCCCGTCGCGAAGATGGCACTCGCCGCTGACGCCCGGCCCGATGACCTCGCTCAACCCGTAGTTGTTGTAGGCCTCGATTCCAAGTTCGGCCTCGATTTCGAGGCGCATGTCTTCGGTCCACGGTTCTCCCCCGAAGTGGGCGTATTTGAGCGGCAGGCCGGTTGGTTTAAGGCCTTGTTCGCGGGCCACTTCCGCGATTTGGAGCGCGTAGCTCGGCGTGGAGATCAGCACCTCGGCATCGAGATCCCGGATGAGCAGGATCTGGCGCGGCGTATTGCCGGATGACGCCGGCACGATGGCCGCCCCGACGCGCTCGATGCCATAGTGCAGCCCGAAGCCGCCCGTGAACAGCCCGTAGCCGAACGCGATATGGACGGTGTGGTGGGGTTTCAGGCCGCCCGCGACCAGGAACCGTGCGCACAGGTCTGCCCACGTCTCCAGGTCTCGCGCGGTGTAGGCCACGAAGGTGGGTCTTCCGGTCGTGCCGGACGAGCCGTGGAAACGCGCGACCTCGCCCCGCGGCACCGCAAGAAACCCCAGAGGATACTGCTGGCGCAAATCCTCTTTCGTCGTAAACGGCAGCCGCCGGATGTCGTCGAGCGACTTGATGCTGTCCGGGCCGACGCCGCGACGCGCGAATTCCGCCTTGTAAAAGGGGACGTTCGCGACCCGCGCGACGGTGTCCTGAAGGCGCGCAAGCTGCAGCGCCTTGAGGTCGCTGCGGGGCATGGTTTCGGCACTGGGATCCCAAATTCGTTCCGGAATTACGTGTGACATAAGCCAATCCACAAGAGGGTGCGCAAGAGAGGTGGTCCTGCCTTCCCCCGGGTCCTGTGTTGTTCCCGGCGGCACCCGGCATGGTGTGCCGCGGGCGTGTACGTACTGTAGAGCGGGACTGTACAACACCATATATCGTCCCCTAATGTCAAGAAACTGCAGTGTCAGGGCAATCGCACTAAAACCAGACGGAAACTATCAGCTCGCCGGAAGAACAGCTGTTCTCTATTTGCCGCAAGTCAGCGGATTCGCCAGAAGAAAATGCAGAAGCCCGCGGCAAACAGCGTCTTCCAACGTCTTTCCTGCGGAAGCAGGAATCCAGTAGGCCTGCGGGCGAATGCCGCGTGCGTTGTTGTGCAGCCGGACGGGATCTGGACCCCTGCTTTCGCAGGGGTGACGGAGGCAGGGG
>ENA-UOXR01000255-UOXR01000255.1-bioreactor-metagenome-genome-assembly--contig:-NODE-255-length-68577-cov-6.044730_pt1 | contig 68577 bp, 57 predicted proteins | sample MGYA00238164_ERZ764825 | MGnify/ENA primary metagenome ERZ764825 (study PRJEB28920, sample SAMN05720171) | bioreactor metagenome | isolation source: Anaerobic biogas reactor | place: USA:Washington... | reverse complement strand
TAGACATGGGCTGCTCTTCTCGTGCGCGCTGCTGATTCCCTTTGCTATCGGCGTGCTGCTCACCAACCCAACCCAGTTCGCTCACCAGTTCTGGGTTACCTACCGACAGAGTCAGGAAGCGTTCCCCCTCGAACTCTGGCGCAACATCCGTCACCAGTACCAGTATCTTTTTGCCGACAACTATCGCCTGCAGCATATCGGCCTCGTGCTGCTCGACATTGTGGGCTTTGTAGCGCTGTGGCAAAAGCGCCGCGTCTCTGCTGTCATGATGGCAGGGTGGCTCGGAGTCACCCTGTTTGCCCTGATCACGCATACTCCCATGTACCGCCACCATCAGATCGTGTTGCTGCTGCCCCTCTCTACTGTGGCAGGTGTTGGCCTTGTGGCCACATGGCACTGGTTCCGCTCTGCTCGGGTGCCCTGGCACACCTACCTCGCCGGCGCCATCCTGGTTGCCATGTTCATCGAGCTCAAGGGTGACATCTGGGCAGCATATGCGGTGATCCAGGCACGTGAAGATGACTTTATCGACGTCAGTCGGCAGGCGACAGACTGGCTGGTGGCCAACACTCAACCCGACGACTATGTGATCACTGACGGTCAGATCATCGCCATCAGGGCCAACCGAGAGGTGCCCATCAACATCGCAAACACGTCTCGCATGCGCATCTACACGGGCGAGCTGACAGACCAGCAGATGATCGATGCAGCCCGCGAGTATGACCCGGCGGCGGTCATCTTCTGGGAGAAAAAGCTCGATTCGACCGACGATTTCGCGGCCTGGGTGGCCTGTCATTATGACCTCACCGTGGGCTATGATGAGCGTCATCGCGTCTATGCGCCACGCCCTGTGCCGCAACTGCCCGACACACTGCAGCGGCTAGACCAGCCGATAGGCGCACAGATTCTTCTGCTAGGCTACGCGTGGAATGGCGTCGAACTCGTAGCCGGCGCCGAGCTGCAACTCGACCTGTACTGGGAGGCCTTGGAACGCCCAGACAGCGACTATAAGGTGTTCGTGCACATCCTCGACCGCGAGGGTAACATCATCGCTCAAGAGGATGCTCGGCCCAGGCAGTGGATGTGCCCCACATGGGTATGGCAGCCCGGTGAGCGGATCGAGGACAGCCATGTGTTGGCCCTCGACAGCCTCGGGACGGGCGGCCCATTCGTCGCACGCATAGGTCTCTACGACCACTACACTGGCGCACGGCTGGCGCCAGATCACATCCTGATCCCGCTGACGCCGCAGGAACAGGAATGACCTTGTCAACACCCTTTACTCAGAGGTTGCACGCCTAGCGTTCAGGAGGCAGCATGCGTATCGGTATCGTTGGTGGGGGCATGGCCGGGCTGATGGCCGCCTATCGCCTCGGCCAGGCAGGGCACCAGGTCAGTGTCTACGAGGCCCAGCCCAGTCTCGGTGGGCAGGCAGGGACCTTTCCCATCGCCGGCAATCGACTAGAGCACTTTTACCATCACATCTTTCACAGCGACCTGGCCGTTCTCGATCTGATCGATGAGCTTGGCCTGAGCGATCGGCTGGTGTGGCATCACAACCGCTCCGGCTACTTTTACGGTGGACGGATTCACGACTTTGTCACGCCACTAGACTTGATCAAGTTCAAGCCGCTGCCCTTTCTGTCGCGGATCATCTTGGGGGTGCAGACGTTGTGGCTGCAGCACTTTGGCGATTGGCGCAAGCTCGAGCGCATCACCGCCAAGGAGTGGTTGCTCAAGCGTGGCACACGCCCCATCTACGATGTCGTCTGGGGTGCCCTGCTCCGCGGCAAGTTCGGCGACCTCGATGAACGTGTCAACATGGCCTGGCTTTCGACCAAGATCCAGGTGCGCCGCGCGCACAACGGTGGCGAATGGCATGAGAGCCTGGGCTACGTGATGGGCTCGCTACAACTGCTGATCGATGGTCTCGAACGGCGCATCAGAGCCAACGGCGGCAGCATCCACACCAGCGCGCCGGTTGAGCGCGTCCATGTCGTCGAAGGCCGCTGCACAGGCCTCACCTACACAGAGAACGGCACATCGTTCACCGATGATCTCGATGCCGTCATCATGACTGTAGGGTCGCATGTGGCGCTGCAGATCGCGCCCGACATGCCCAACGACTATCGCCGTCTTCTCGAGGTGCAGCGCTATCAGGGTGCTATTGTGCTGGTGGCCACGATGGATCGCTCGCTGGTCGACAACTACTGGCTCAGCCTGCCAGAACATGACATCCCTCTGGTGGTAGCGCTCGAACACACCAACTTTATCGAGCCAGAGCATTACCAGGGCAAGCGTATTCTGTATCTGAGCAACTATGTCTCGCCCGAGCATCCGCAGTTCCACATGTCCAAAGAGGAGCTGCTCGAACTTTACGAGCCGACGCTGCGTCGCCTCAATCCAGCATTTCGGCTCGACTGGATCAACGAGAGTTGGCTGTTCAAAGACCGCTTTGGCCAGCCCGTGTTTGACGTCAACTACTCACAGCGCATACCGTCGCACGAGACAGGGATCAAAGGCCTCTACCTGGCCAACACCTCGCAGATCTATCCCGAGGACCGCGGAGTGAACTTTGCGCTCCGCCTGGGAGAGACCATCACGACTATTGTGCAAGGGGGGACGGCGCGCGCATCGCTGCGCTGGTGAATGCCAGCGCCCTGACGGCAATTTGCCGCAGCCTGGCGGCGGTGCTATACTTGCGCTCGTGATCGGGGCGTAGCGCAGCCAGGTAGCGCACTTGAATGGGGTTCAAGTGGTCGGACGTTCAAATCGTCTCGCCCCGACACCGAGGCCGGTTGGGTTCGCCCAGCCGGCCTCTTTGCGCTCAAGGACCTACCCCACATACAGACTATCAGGGGGCTGCCAGCCGTTGGGCGAGCCTTCTGGCCCGCGGCAGCGCCAGTAGCTGCCTGGAGCTGTTGTCCAATCGGGCGCGGCCAGGCCATCCGGGTCGTACACCACCTCTCCGGCGCGCACCGTCAAACGGCAGCGCAAGCGGCGATCGCCCTGCAGCCGGGCGCCGCCACAGTCGATAAAGCCGAACTGCCCCTGCTCCAGCGCCAACAGCGCCACATCGGCCTCGGCCCCTACTCGCAACGTGCCCAGCTCAGGCCGACCGATCTCGCGAGCAGGCGCTATCGTCATTTTGGCGATGGCGTCTTCGACCGATACACCCAGACTCAGTAGCTTGCTGGCGACGTTAAGCAGGTTGGTGACCAGGCCGTTCGCCGCGTTGCGCGTATGTAGGTCGGTCGAGATCGAGTCGGGCACAAAGCCCTGTTCGATGGCGCGCGCTGCCCAGCGGAACCAGAAACTACCGGCTCCATGGCCCAGGTCAAAGATGATCCCACGCTTGCGCGCTTGCTCATAGACCTTGTTGAGCCGGCCGCCTTCGACCAGCACAGGGAACTGCTGCGCAAACACGTGCGTATGGATGTCTCCTGGGCGGAGGTGATGCAGAATGAGGTCCTCATACGACCGTTCGGGCGGGCGAGGCCAGAAATCCGTCATGGTCGGCTTGTGAGACAACTCGCCGGCCCTGACGCCCAGATCGACACAGTCCCACGGCGCGTGCCTGGCATCCCATGGTTGCCAGGTCCAGTAGTGCGCCATCTTGACGCCCACCACCTCGGGGTAGGCCGACGCCACCTCTGCCGTCCAGGCGGGGTTCATGCGTGCCACATCCTGCTCAAAGTCGCCCCCCATGCCGAGATCCACAATATTGACAAGCGCCAAGATGCGCGTCTTGGAGCGCTGCACCACCGCCTGACGAAAGTGCGCATAGTTGGCCGGGCCAGCCGAGCCAGCATCGACCATGGTCGTGATGCCCGAGGAAAAGCTCTGGCCATCGGCCACCACACTGATATCGAAATGGTGAGGATAGACGTGCACGTGCATGTCGATGAGGCCTGGCGTCACCAGCAGACCTTTGGCGTCCACCGTACGGCGTGCACGGGCCACCAGCCCTGTGTCGATGGCCGCAATACGGTCACCTGTGATAGCAACATCGGCCACTTTGTCGAGGCCCGTGGCCGGATCGAGCACCCTACCCCCTGCCAGCACCAGATCAAACACCTGTGTATCGGCCGCTGTTACCATCATTCACCCCTACACGTCGGATTGGAGGCATTCTAGCGCACAAGCCAACGATGTGGTAGTGCCCGTCTTGTGTGGCGGCGAGCGGCGGTGCTATAATCAAGCAGTTTTGTCACAAAATGCCCGGGGGCCTGCACCATGCTCATCGACCTTCATGTCCACACCAACCGCTACTCTTCATGCGGAAACTCAACGCCCGAGGAGATGGCGCAATCGGCGCTCGAGCATGGGCTCGATGGTATCGTGCTCACCGAGCACAACGTAACCTGGCCACCCGATGAGCTAGCAGAACTGCGCGCAAGCTTTCCCAAGCTGCTCATTCTGTCGGGCATCGAGTTGACATCGGATGAAGGTGACGATTACTTGGTGCTGGGCATCTCCCCTCAGAGCTGGTTCGCACCTCGCCTGCCTGCTGAGGAGATCGTGGGGCACAGCCAGCGTCTGGGCGGAGTGGTGATTTTGGCGCACCCTTACCGCTACCGCGACCAGGTGCCCGAGACTCTCGCCACGTGCCCCGTAGACGGCATTGAGGTGGCAAGTTGCAACATGCACGGCGCGGCCAGCGATGGCGCTGCGCGACTCGTGCAGGCGCTGGGGGTCTTTCCAGTCTGGAACTCGGACGCGCACCATCGTCGCGATGTAGGGCTCTATGCCAACACGGTGCCCGAGCGCATCAACAATGAGGAACAGCTCGCCACAGCGCTGGCCTCGCGCAAGGCATGCCCTCATGCCGACGCCGCGCGCATCACCGCGGTCAATGCCGCCTGGCGCCGGCACCTGCCCACCATCCGGCAGCTCATCGCCCAGGGAGTCGATGATGCCGACATCCGCGCTGCCGTATCGACGCGCGTTGGCTACTCGGACCTCTATGCCATCCGCAACGGCCTCGAGGTGCAGCGCCCACTGCCGCCCTGGCAGCCTGAGGCGGTTCAGACAGCCACCTCGGCTGCTCGTCACGGGTGCGCCTGACGACCTGTCCTCTGCTCTAATCTATATAAATCTGATCATTTTACTTGACTATTGACGTCCGACGTGCTATGATGGCGACAGTTTCCTAAAGGCGTTTAATCAGGAGGGTTCCTGTGCATGCCATACAGCTCGATGGACAGATACGCATCTATCAAGATCTGCTGAGCGAGGCAGAGTATCATCACAGAGTGCACCAGGCACAAAGCCTCACACACCAACACCGGCCACACCGGTTCTATCGTAAGGAACGCCTGGGGCGTTTGTGGTGCGCGGTGCCAGGCGTGCGCCTATCAGCAGCTTGTCGCTTGCCAGCTTAGCCGCGTGACGCTCCGCCCTTTGCGCAGAGCGCATCGTAGCAGCTGAATGACCGATGATTCCTATCCTGCAGTCACAGCAAAGGAGCCGTGACATGAGTAATCTGGATCTCGAATACCATGTGCGCGCCGAGCAGTATCGTGACATCATACAGGCTGCCAGCCGACACCATCTACTGGTTGAGGCTGGGCTTGTGCCCAGCGCTAGGGCTGTATGGGCAGACCGTACCGCCCTCATCAAACAGTGGGCCTCAGAGCAGGCCTGCCGGCTGCCCTTAGTGCAGAGTCGTCCCTACTGTCAGCTCGCCACAAAGGCCTAGTCTTGAGGCGGCCTTGGCGCCGCCTCATCCTACTGCCCACCGATCGCCACGGCGGGATCGCCGAGGGGGCGCGCGATCTCGTCCAAACGATAGCCAAAGCCAGGCCCCTGGACAGAGTCCAGATCGAGCATCCCCTGACGACGATGATAGAGCCCAGGATGTACTCGTGCCTCGAACGACGACGCATCTGGGTAGAATTGCATCGCGTTAGATTCGACGCCCATGATGGTGCCTGCGTGGGCCGCCAGCAACACATGTGGAATCTGAGCCAGCATCGGGTTGGTGAGGTCTTGGACCATGAGCGCCATGCCGTGCACCCGAGCCCAGCAGAGGCTCAGAAGAGCTCCCGTCTGAGTTTTGCACGTCTTGAGAGCCACGCCCGACCAGCCCAACTCGCGGCCCAGGCGCACCAGCCGCCAGTCGTGCGCGCTTTCGTCCATGAACAGCGGCTTGCGGGCCGAGACGCTGTGCACGTCGAGGGCGTTTGCCTCTAGGTCATATGGAAAGGGCTGCTCCACATAGAGCAGCATGCCATAAAGGCGCGGCTGCTCGACCAACAGGCGATCCAAAATACCGTTGACGTAGGCCGGGTCGGTGACCGTGCAGTTAAAGTCGGCCGATAGCCAGTCAACGCCCGTCTCGCTACCGATCTGCCCCACGCGACAGAACCGCTCATAGTCCCAGGCGGCGTCGTTGCCACGCAGCTTGATCTTGAGACAGGTCAGGCCATCGCGAGCGATCCAGTCGCGCAAGAGCACCGGATAGCCATCATCAGGCTCATCGCCCGTCAGATCGTCCTCGCTCAGGGGATCGAGCCCCCCTACCAGGTGCCACACCGGCAGGCGCGCAGGCCGCGCCTGTAGATAGTCGGCCGGATAGGCGCCTGCAAATGCAATCGTCGAGCGCGTGGCCGGCGCCAGGTAGGCCTCAAGATCATGGTTCAGCAGGTCGCGATCGTAGATCGAATACACTGGTCTCCCCACAAGCCTGGCATAGGCGTCATGGAGCGCCAGGTCAAAGGGCGAGCAACAGACCAGAGCCGCGAGCCAGGGCACGGGCAACGAGCCCTCGGCAGCGATGTTACGCAGCTCTTGCTGCTGGAAGGCATAGCCCAGCTCCAGGGCATGGCCCCATGCGTCAAAGCTTGCCCAACGCCTGGCCAGCCGTCCGCAGAGCGCGCCGAGCGCGTGGGCGCGCTCGTTGTAGCTGCGTTCGCTGGGCCATACCCACTGCACACTGAGAGGTGTCTCGCCCCACCCCGTCGCCAGGCGCCCACGCCGATCCTCGACGGTCAAGGCCACACGCGCGCAGATCACTGAGGTCAGCGTCTCGGGCCCGAACTTGAGCGGCACCCGCGTCTGCACCGGCAAGAACCAGAGTTGCGCCGCCCGCACCTTTACATCGGTCGATCGCACCGCCCCGCCCCCTAGCGCACCAGATCAGCGCTGTCTATCGTCGGGCACCAATGCTTTTCGATATAGCCCACTACAAGCGCCGTGCCCTGTTCGTGACTCACATAAGGCGGCCGCGCCGGATTGTACATGGCATCGGTCAGGTCGCGAACCAGCGCTACGGCCACCCCCCAACGCACCAGCTGCTTGATGGCAAAGGTGCGGTGCAGTACGCACATATTGGTATGCACCCCCATAATCAGCACCTGATCGATCTGTTGCCTCTGCAGATAGGCCAGCACCTCCTGGCCGCTGTCGGTGATGACATCGCGTGTACAATCGATGCTAATGGCTGGATGCTGTCGTGTCCAGGCACGGTGCGGGGTGCAGTCGTGCGTGTCACAGCCTTCATCGCTGGCATCGATGGGTAACGGCGGGGCGTCATGTGGCAACTCGGCGGGCACTGACAGAGGAACCGCCCCCGCAATCCGTTCACGTGCGGCGTGGCCAATGTAGAACGCCATGGTGTCTGACGGAGCGTGAATAATGTGCGCCCCGCGATCTCTGGCAGCGGCGAGCGCTTGCTGCATGCGAGGCAGCAACAACGCCAGGCGCTGCTCGGCGCCCAGGCACCAATGATGGTCCCACACATCGCAGACAATGATAGCCAGACGCGCAGCATCGACGGTCTGCGCCGTCTCGACTGTGCGCCAAATGGTGCGTCCACCCGCATCGGTGGCCAACTCCTGGTGTCGCAAGTGCAGAGTCAGCATAGCAGCTCCTCTCAGGCGCCGGCCAGTATGGCCTGAGCCAGGATCGTCTCGGCGATCTGCATGGTCTTGTAGGCATCCGCAAAACACGAGCTGGGTTGCGTACGGTTTTTGACCGCATCGATGAACTCGCGGCTCTTGGCCGCAAAGCCGCCATAGATGTGCAGCGCCTGCGAGCCCGCCACCTCACGGGCATCATAGTGCCTGCCCTGGACGTCACCATCGGCATACACCACGCCGCCGGTCTCATGCTCCAGCTCGGCACAGATGCCGGGAGCATGCATCTGCATGCGGAACACCCGGCGGCCGCTGCTCCAGCTGTTTGTCAGCAGGCCGAGGCTCCCGTTCTCAAACTGCAGCTCGGCAGAGATCAGATTGATATCTGGAACGCCCACCCGGCGGCAGGTGCTATGCACCGCGGCCACCTCGCCACCACACGCCCAGCGCAGCGTGTCGATGGCATGCACAGTGTCGTCCATCATATGATCCCTGGCTCCCAGAAAGGGCGCGAGGCTGCACTTGAAGAACTCGCAGGCCGCAAGTGTAATGGGCCCACGCGCCAGGCAGATATCATGGAGCCTGGCCGCCAAAGGGCTACTCCGCCGCTGAAACCCCACCTGTGTGACACAGCCGTGCTGTGCGGCCAGGTAGGCAAGCGACCGCGCCTGGTGCTCGGTGATACCCAGCGGCTTTTCGATAAATAGGTCGAGCCGCTGCTCCAAACACCAGGCCCAGATGTCGTACATGAGATGCGGCGGGCCAATCACATAGATGGCATCGGGGGCAACCTGCTCTACCATCTGCTGATAGTCGCTGTAACGTCGGGCAACGCCCCAGCGGTCGGCCGTCGTCTGTAGGCGCTGCGCGTCGAGGTCGCAGATGGCGACGAGGTCGACGTCATCCATACTCGCCAGCGAAGGATAGTGTACCTGGTTCGCCATGGCCCCTGCGCCCACCACGGCAACGCGCACACGCTGCATGCTAGGCCTCCTCCGCAAAGAGCGAGCGAGCCCAGGCCAGGTCTCGGGCGGCCAGTGTATCCACCAGCGACGCATCGCTGTACTCGGCTGTCAGGCACACTGGCCCCTGATAGCCACGCCGCTGTAGCTCGCGAACCACCTCAGGCCAGTCCGCAAGGCCGTTGGGGCCATCCGTCCAGTAGTGTCGCCAAGAGGCCACACCGCTTTCAGGCCCGTTAGTGCGCCTCCAAAAGGCATTCTTGAGATTGACCATGCACAGCCGTGGCCAGATCACATCGAGCGCGTAGGCTGCCAGGCCGCCGTTGAGGGCCTCATGAGCGGCATCCCACACGGCTGCCACACACCGTGGATCATAAGGAGACAACAGACGGTCGAGCCCCAAAGCATTGGCCACGAAACGGTCGCAATGGTTCTGTACGCCCAGGGTGACGCCCGATGCCTCGAGCACCGGTAACAGAGCGTCAAACTCGCGGTGCAGACGCGTCTCTGCCTCCAGATAGCCCTCGCCCGGCGCGATGGCCGCCATCGTTCTCATGATCGGCACTCCCGCATCGCCACAGGCTCTGATGGTGCTGGCATCGGCCGGGCCGGCCACGCTAACGATGCGCAGCCCGGCGCGTTCAAAGATGCGGGCCGCGGTTGGCAGCCGCACAGAGGCCTCTTCAGGCGGCACCTGGTAGCCGGGGCGCACAGGCAACTCGACGCCGTTATAGCCCAGACATGCTACCCACTCAACGAGCCGCTCCAGCGACAGCTGGGGCCATGGTTTGGTGAACAGCGTAAAGAGCATCCTTGTGGGCATGGGGGCCTCCCGTCGTATGCTGGCTGGCATTATACGCGGAGCGTGACGGCGTGGAAACGTCACCGACCGGTTGGCGGGTGCCAACCGGTCGGTGACCATTGGAGTGTTTCTTTCAGGCCAGCGCTGGGGTGGGGGTGGGGGAGCGCAGTGGCCTGAAAGGAGCGGCTCTGGGAAGCCAAGCCCCTTGAGCATCCCAGAGCCTGATGCCGTCTGACAACCTTGACGGTGTCGCCCGTAGGATAGCATAATGCCCCAGGCATCCGCACCGGACGGATGGCTAATCGCCTCTACAACTTTTGTATGATCCTCAGGCGTCGCCTTCGAGGGAGACGATGCCGCGGCGCAACGCCCACAGGGCGAGTTGGGTGCGGCTGCTCAGGTTCAGCTTGCCCAGCACGTTGCTCACATGAGCGCGCACGGTCACCTCGGTGATGTAGAGTGCCTGGGCCACCTCCTGGTTGGAGAGCCCCCGGGCGACCTCTCGCACCACCTCCAGTTCGCGCGGAGTCAGCACGCCCACATCTGCGCGCGAGTCATGAGAAATGCGAGACATGAGGGTGCGTGCGGCCAACGGGTCCAGTGAGCTCTGCCCCGCGTGCACGCAGCGAATCGCGGCGATGAGGTCGTGGGGATCAGCGTCTTTGAGGTGGAAACCAGCGGCGCCAGCCCTGATGGCCCCCACCACATGCTCATCGGCCGTGAACGAGGTCAACACCAGCACGCGCAGCTCGGGATATCGCGATAGCAAGGTGCTGGTGGCCTGCTCGCCATCGACGCCAGGCATCATCAGATCCATCAACACCACATCAGGGTGCGTTCTCTCCACCGCAGTAATCGCCTCTGCGCCATCACTTGCCTCGCCCACAACAACGATACCGGGCTCTGTCTGCAACAGCGCGCAGATGCCCTTGCGCACAATGGTATGGTCGTCGACCACCAACACGCGGATCGACCGCTCACTCACATCAAAACCTCCACGCTCACCACCGTCCCCTTGCCCGCCGCGCTTGTGATGCGGACCTGGCCGCCCAGCTCCTGGATGCGGGTCTGTATGTTGCCCAGCCCGACGCCGCCAGCGCGTACCCTCGCTGGGTCAAACCCCTGTCCATCGTCAGCCACGTCTAGCGCAACGCGTCCATCGTGCGAGGCAAGCCTGATGCGCACGCTGCTCGCATTGGCATGACGCACGACATTGTTGAGTGCCTCGGTGGCCACATAGAAGAGCGCCTCCTCGACGGCCGGCTCGATGAGCGACTCGACGGCTACCTTTAGCTCTACGCTGATCCCTGCGCGGACCTCAACATGATCGAGGCGCGCCTGAATGGCCTCAGCCAGACGCCCTGGCTCGCACGCAGGGCCTCGCGCCTGGTAGATGAGCAAGCGCATCTCGGCCAGAGCCTGGCACGCGCTATCCTGCAGCACCTCCAGATGGCGCTGGGCGGCTTCCACTTGCCCTGACGCCAGCAGACGATTGGTGGCGCGCGCATAGAGGCTCACCCCGTAGACTGCCTGGGCCACTGAGTCATGCAGATCTCGCGCTAGACGTTGGCGTTCGGCCTCGGCGGCCACCGCGCTGGCGCGCTCGAATAGGAGGGCATTGCCCAGCGCCACGCTGACCTGCTGCCCAATAGACGCCACCAACGCCAGTCTGGGTTCCGGCAACTCGAACGCCGGCGGCAACAGAGCCATCAGACGGCCCAGGCGACCTTCGGGCGATTGCAGCGGCACCACCAGCATTGTGGTGCCCCCTGCGAGAGTCGCCACGACGGGCTTACCCTTGCCATCAGCGGCCTGATCAGAGAGTGTGCACAAGACCTCAGTCGCACAGGGCAGCTCGCCCAGGCTTACGATGATATCTTCCTGCTCGCCGTCGCCCTGACCCTCTGCGCACGCCAAACCTTGTTGCGCCCCCACAAAGGTCAATAGCGCGCTCAGGCCCGTCTCCAGCACCTGCGGCGGGCTGAGGATACTGCTCACCTTTTGCGAGACATCGAGTAGTGTACGCAACTCGAGTGTACGGTCGGCCACGCGCTGCTCAAGATCAGCGTAGAGCGCCTGCAACCTGGCAGACATCTGGCTAAAGCCCTTGGCCAGTTCGGCCAGTTCATCCCTCGTATCGAGCTCGACCCGCACAAAGTCGCCGGCTCCCACGCGGCGTGTCGCTGCCACCAGCGTATCGACCGGACGGGTGATGCGGCGGATGGCTATCGTCACCACCAACCCCGGGACAAGCACGCCCAGAGCCAGTAGAACCACGAGGTAGTGACTCAAGCGACGGGCGGGCTCGTAGAGAATGCCCCAATCCTCGCAGGTAATGAGGCCCCAACCGGTGCTGCCGATGGGCGCATAACAGGCCACCATCTGCCGTCCACCGTCGCTACGCATGCGCAGGGCGCCGACCTGCCCGACAGCGATCAGCTCCTGCAGTTCGTTCTGGGGCAAGCGATGCCCTGTCAGGTCTCCAGCAGCGCCATGGATCACCACGCCCTGCCGGTCTACGAGGTAGGCGCTGGCCGTGCTCGACGCGCTGTAACGCGTCAGGCCGGCCCGCTGCAACAACACGATCAGTCCTGAGGCCCCGCCCTGCTCGCTCGACGAGCCACTCTGCCAGTACAGTGGGTCCTTGCCAAGCCGGCTAGCCACCTGCTGCTCAGCCTGACGATACACGCCGCTGAGTGTGCCGTCGCGCAGCGCAAAGATGCCCACCAGAGCGCCAACCACCTCGCCCTCTTCGGAGCGCAGCGGCATCACCATGCCCACCGAGTCGTCCTCTTGAAGACCAAACGGGCCCACAGACGTAAAAGAGGCTATTCCTGTGCTCAAGGTGCGGCTGATGCCGCCGTGCTGCCCCCACTCGCGGCGCATTTGCCTGACATCCATTGGCGTCATCGTGAGAACAACCCCGTTAGCATCCAACAGGGCGACCCCGCCATCAAAGAAGCCAAGCCGAGCAGTCTGGTCGTGTAGCAGGGCGCAGCGCTCGCCCGCATCTTTGGCTGGGGCCAGTTGAGCGGCCACCTCAGCAAGAGTGCGCTCATAGGGTTCGATCTCGAGACTCACTTGCCGGGCCATCAGGCGCGTCAACTCGCGATCCCGCTCGATCACCAGGTCGGCAGTGGCTCTCTGGAAGGCGTACAGAATGACTCCAGCCACCGCCACCAACACGATCGCCGTTGGGATGAACGACCAGGAGATGAGCTTGGCGCGCAGCCTAGGCCGCGGGCGGTGGCCAGTTCGCAACAACGGTTGTTCCCTCTGTTCTCGTACGATTGCATACAAGACACCCGGGTGAATCGGCTTTCAGGGCCCATCCGAGCCCCGTGGTATAATCACCTTGGCGCGAAAGGGGTGGCATGGAACTCGTCTACACTAATACGGTCGATGATCTGGTTGCGTTGCAGCTCTACTTTTTCGACCATGACCGAGGCCTGCGTCGGCTGCAGAATCTGGTGAGTATGGTGCCAGCGATACTGATCCTGATTCTGCTGTTCCTGAACAGCCAAAAGGGCGGCTCATCGCTGCTCACCCTCGTGGGCATGGGGCTGGCGGTGGCGCTGGCGCTCAGCATGCGCCGCATCATCAGGCGACGCCTGGAGCGCTCTGCCCGGCTCTCGTTTGCGCACGGGCGCGGCCAGCGCACGCTTGTCTATCATCACCCAGCGCTCACCGAGAAAGGCATTATCGAGCGCACAGGCAACGGCGAGTTCGCCATCGCCTGGTCAGAGATCACCGCCCTGGCCGAGACAGAGACGGCGCTTTTCATCTTCCGAGGACGCGGCGCTGGCATGGTCATCCCCCGCGAGCGGGTGCTCCGCGGAGACACCCAGGCCTTTGCCGCCACGGTGCGAGCTCACACACAATCGGACTGACTACCCTCGCCCGGCCGGCGCTGTCTGCAGTGTCTCCTGCTGCCCAGTTCGCGGTTACCCTATGGCTGAAACGGTGGGGGATCTTGCATTTGTTCCTGATGGACACCGCCTTGCCCTTTGGCGCCGCGCACCTGGTCGCCGCCGGCAGCCACGGGCGCCGCCAGAAGCAGCACTGCTGCCACAACAAGCACGACCGCGATGAATCTGTTAAGCATGTCTATCGCCCTCCAAGAATTCGCACAGATGCGCTCGATGGTATAATGGTTTGCGGCTGTTGACAACAGGAAGCACGAACATGCGACTGGCTCTGCTGGCTGATATCCACGGCAACCTGGCTGCGCTGGGGGCGGTTCTGGCCGACGCAGATGCCAAAGGCATCGAGGGCATCATCGCCGCTGGCGACCACCTGGCCACCGGCCCGTGCCCGGTACAGACATTTGAGCTGCTCCAGGAGCGCGGCGCCATCCTGATTCGCGGCAACAACGACCAGGACCTGGTCGACATCCGCGTTGGCAGAGCTCCGGCAGCATGGCAGTCGGGAGTGCACTATGGACCGCTACGCTGGTCTGCCGCGCAGCTCACTCCCGCTATCATCGGCGCAGTCACGGCGCTGGCCGAGCAGCGCGTGCTCCAGTTCGGCAACGCTCCGCCCATCTGTCTGGTGCACGGCTCACCACTCGACGTGCGCGAGCCCGTGTTGCCAGTGACCGGCGCGTTGGTGGCCGAAGTAGCCCACGTCACCGGTCTGCCCAGCACGCGAACGCTGCCTCGCCCGCTTGGCGATGTGATGGCCGACGTGCAGGCGAGCGTCCTCGTGTGCGGTCATACCCATCTGCAGTGGCGCGCCTGCCTCGATGGCCGGCTCGCCGTGTGCCCAGGTTCGGTGGGCGTGCCCACCAACGGCAGTGGACACGCTGACTATGCCCTCTTGACACTCGTGGATGGGCGCTGGCAGGCCGAACTGCGCAGTGTGCCCTATGATCGTGAGCGCCTGCTGCGCGACTATCATGACAGCGGCCTGCATGACGATGGTGGCCCACTGGCTCGTGCCTTTATGGCCGACGCGCTCTCAGGCCAATGCCTGAGCATCATGTTCTTCTGGCATGCCCACCGCCTGGCGAGACAGGCAGGCCTCAAGCCCGACAGCTGGTTGCCTGACCACGTCTGGTTCGACACCGAGCGCAGCTTTGACCGTGCTCGTGCTGAACGCGATTATCTACCCGCTTACCAGCGGTTGGCGCGCGCCCTCGACCGTGCCGGACACACCTGCGACTGACCCGCCGCGATGATCATCGAAATCCAGGCCAAGACGCTGCTCTCAGGGCACAAGCAGCCCGATCCCTGGTTCCAGATCAAGTACGGCATGAACATCTATCGCGGCTGCGAGCACCAATGCATCTACTGCGACTCGCGGTCACTCTGCTATGGCATCGCAGACTTTCGCGACGTGTTGGTCAAGGTCAATGCTATCGAGCGGCTGCGCGACGAGCTGCCCCGCAAGCGGTTGGTTGGCATCGTAGGCACAGGCGCCATGTCTGATCCATACACCTTTGCTGAGCGTCAGTACGGCCTGACGGGACAGGCGTTACAGGTGTTGGCCGATGAGGGTTTTCCCGTTCATGTGACCACCAAGAGCGACCTCGTGGTCAAAGACCTCGACACACTCGCCCAAATCGCACAGACGAGAGCGATCGTCTCATTCACACTGACGACCGTCGATGACGAGCTCGCCGCGCGCGTCGAACCGCTCGCCCCCTCCCCGAGCCGACGCCTGGCCGCCATGGCCAAGCTGGCCAGTGCTGGAGTTGAGGTGGGCGCTCTGCTGATGCCCATCCTGCCGTTCATCGAAGATGATCCTGCGTCGATCCGCGCGATTGTACAGAGGGCGGCCGACGCCGGCGCCACCTACGCTCTGGCTGCCATGGGCACCACGATGCGTGAGGGCTCGCGCGACTGGTTCTATACCCAGCTCGACGCGAGCTTTGCCGGGCTTCGGCAACGCTATGAGCGCACGTACGGGCTGCGTTACGAATGCGCCTGTCCGCGCGCCGCAGAGCTCTGGGATGCCTTTCACGAGGAGCGCTTGCGTCATGGCATCGCTGACCGCCTGGCTCCATACGAACCCCACCCACGTCGGCCGCCGACCAGCGCAGCTCAACAGCTGAAAATGCTCTAGTCGCCTGGCATCTGGTGGTTCTCAGTCTGCCCAGCGGCGGGCCGCAAGAGCCGATAGCGAACAAAGCGCTCACCATCGACCCACACCTCACTGTCGAACTCAAAGCCCAGACGCTGCATGCCCTTGACGCGCGTGCGCGAAGGAGGCAAGAGCGCCGTGATTGACGCCAGCCCCAGTTCCTCAAAGGCGCGCCGGATAATCTCACGAGCAAAGGCCGGCCCCTTGCCCCAATGATCAGGATGCAGCACCAGGGCTAGATCGGCCTCACCATCCTCATCTTGCAGCCCGCCCCAACCCACGAGCTCGCCATCAGCAAATAGAGCCCAGGGGCCATAGCCGAAGGCGTCCCATTGCCGGTCTTTGGCCGCAGCCCAATCGCGCGCCTCAGATAGCGTCATCGTCGCGCCAGACAGCGGCATGTGCCGCCGCACCAGAGGATGGGTGAGCAAAGCTACCCACTCAGCAGGGTTGACGTCGCTCAATCGCGAGAATGCGAGTTTCATGTTTATCTCCTGCATTTGCACCTGAACGCGAGTATACACGATTGCCGAGCGGATCAGTCGCAGCCCGCACCGCAGGTTGTCAGCGGTTGGACCGCTGCATTCCACTTTGCCCTGATCGACATGACAGTTGCTAATGCTCACACCCGGGGCTACACTCGCACCAGCCTGGTTCTCTGGAGGTCATGATGATCATCGACATCCACGTGCATGCGTTTGGCGAAGAGACCGCCAAGGCGGTGCTCGACGGCATGGATGCTGCTGGCATCGACAAGTGCTGCCTGTTCGCCCCAGCACCCGAGACCGATGAACTGTCCAAACGCTGGGCTATGCGCGAGGCCACTGATTGGCTGGCGCGCATTGCCGCCGAGGCGCCAGACCGCATCTTGCCCTTTTGCTGGATCGAGCCAACCCTGCCCGGCGCCGTCCAGGAGCTCGAGTACGCCATCGCCGACAAAGGCTTTGCCGGCGTCAAGATGATCGCCAACCACTGGTATCCATGCGATGAGACCGTCTTTCCGGTCTACGAAAAGGCCGGCGAGCTCAACGCGCCGATCATCTTTCACTCGGGCATCCTCTACTTTCACGGCGACAGCTCGCGGTTTAACCGCCCGGTGTTCTGGGAGCCGCTGCTGCACTTTCCCAAAGTGCGCTTTGCCCTGGCGCACATCTCGTGGCCGTGGGTCGACGAGTGCCTGGCGCTCTATGGGCGCTTTCGCGCGCTCAATAGCGAAGGGCGTGAGCACCCGCATCAGATGTGGATCGACACCACACCGGGGACACCGCCCGCCTGGCGCGAGGACGCCCTACGCAAGACGCTCTCTTTCGCGGGCGACGAATACATCTTGTGGGGCAGCGACTCGGTGGGCACGGGCATCCACGAACATGGCGTAGACGTATTACGTAGCGACCGGCAGCTACTACACCAGCAACTGGGCGCCCCTGCCGAGACGGAACGGCGCTGGCTGGGCGAGAACGCCCTGCGCTTCCTGGGGCTCGTCTAGATGCCACAAGGGGCGGCCGCTAGGCCGCCCCTTGCTCATTTTCTCGGCACCCTGTGGCCAATGGCTACATCACCAGCAGGCTCAAAGCCATCACTGCCATGCCGGCCACAAGCCCCATGATGCTATCATGGCCACGGCCGAACGCCCTGCTGGTGGGCAAGAGTTCGTCTACGCTGATATAGACCATGATGCCAGCTACGCCTGCAAAGAGCACTCCCATGAGCTGCCCTGGAATGGCATGAGCAGAGCCACCAAAGATCAGCACAAGACCGAGGTAGGCAATGACCGCGCCCACGGGCTCGGCCAGCCCACTGAGTATTGACAAGGCAAAGGCCCTCTTGCGGCTACCGGTGGCATAAAAGATCGGGACCGCCACACTGATGCCCTCAGGGATGTTGTGCAGGGCGATGGCAAGGGCAATTGCCCCACCCAGCCCTGGGTCTTGTAAGGCAGTCAAGAACGTCGCCAGCCCCTCGGGCAGGTTGTGAATCGCGATGGCCAACGCCGTAAAGAGCCCCATGCGCATAAGGTGAGAATGATCCACGCGATGATCGTGCGCGCCGGGGACAGGGCGCTGGTCTGCTGCGACGGCGTCAAAGTCGGGTAGAGGCCGATCAGGATCGGCCAGAGGGTCGATCTCCTGTGGTGTGTGCTGCGTATGCGGGTTGGTGGCCGAGGGGATCAGGTTGTCGATCAGGCCGATCATCAGGATGCCCCCGAAAAAGGCAGCCACGTTGACCCACGACCCCAAACGCTCACCATAGGCCGCTACAAGCGCCTCCTGGCCCTTTACAAGGATCTCGACAAAGGAGACATACAGCATCACCCCAGCCGAAAAGCCAGTGGCGATCGAAAGAAAGCGGCGGTCAGTGCGCTTGACCAGAAAGGCGATCACACTGCCAACGCCGGTCGCCAGTCCAGCCAGGGCTGTCAGGCCAAGAGCAATCCAGACGTTTCCCAATGCGGCTGCCCCCCAGTGTCATGTTCGTTGCCATCAATTGTACTGGATGGTACCCTGGCAGCGCAAGCCGCGATTGCGCACCGCCTGAAAAATGTTACGCCACGGTTGTCGTTCAACGTCAGAAGGCCCTGCAACTGCTTGCAGGGCCTTCTGACGTTGCGGCAACGATAGGGCCTAGTTGCCCTTCTTGCCCTTGTTCTTTTTCTTCTTGTCTGCTTTCTTGGCCATGTGCATCCCCTTCCTCGAACGGTAGTGCCACGGCGTAATGCGCGAGTCAGGGCGTCTCGCGGGCCTCGCCCTCGAGACTCGCCACCTTGGCTTGCAGTAGCAGGACGCTGGCCTCCAGCTGCTTGACCAGTGCGCTCAGAGCCTCAACCTCAGCGGCATAGGGCGCATCTCGCCCCATACCAGCATCTTCCTCTGGCTGCTCTGGCTCGTCAGCCGGGGCAGGCCACGAAAGGTCCAGCGCGCTGGCTCGCATCAATGACCGCACGCCAGCGACCAGGGCGATCCCCAAAAAGTGCGAACGCCGCACGCCCAGGGCATCGACCCAATCGTTGATCTGCTCGAGCGTGGTGTGAGGCACACGCACAGCAACGCGCGTCATCTTGGGGGCAGTCATATCCTGCTTTAGCACCAAAGCGTTCCTTTTTGTCACGAATTGGCACGATTAGTGACGAAAGGGAGTATAGTGCTGATACCTGTTTCTGTCAAGCTGCAGATGTCCTTGACGCTATACTGATACGCCGCTAGATTAGCCTCACAACATCGCCAGGGGGGAGCAGCGCCATGCACCGCGAGATCATCTCTACCGCCTCGGGCCGCCCCTGGCAGGGCGTGCCCGCCATCGAGCGCGCGGCGAACGGTCGCCTCTGGTGCGCCTTGATGACCGGTGGACCTTTCGAGCCAACCATCGAGAACTATGTTGCACTGACGACCCGGGCAGCTGGCGAGGCTGTCTGGTCGCGGCCTGCTATGGCCGTGCCGGCGATACACGGTGTCCGCTCTTACGATGGAGCCCTTTGGCACGATCCGGACGGCCGATTGTGGCTGTTCTACAATCAGGCCAGTCTTGAGCAAGGCCATTTTGGCGTGTGGTTACGCAACGCCGACGATGCCGCCGTGCCCAACCCGCTCTGGAGTGAGCCACGCGCTATCGACTTGGGCGTGCCATTCGCCTTTCGCCTGAACAAGCCGACCGTGCTCTCGACAGGCGCATGGCTACTGCCCATCACCTGGGCTCAGCAGACGCCCACCACCACATGGTGGCCCGATTGTGAACAGCTACAGGGAGTGGCCATCTCTACCGACCGAGGACAGACCTGGTCGTTGCACGGCGCTGTCGAGGCGCCGCGCTGGGCGCTCGAATGTATGGTCGTTGAGGGCCGCGACGGTCGCCTCTGGATGCTGATCCGCACAGGCAGCGGCGTGTTGTGGCAGAGCGATTCCGAAGACGGCGGCGTCACCTGGTCAAAGGGCCGGCCCAGTGAGATCGTCAACCCTGGGGCACGCTTTTTCGTCCGCAGGCTGTCGTCGGGGCGGCTATTGCTCATCAACACGCCCCACCCTACGCGGCGCCAGGGGCTGCGTGTGTATGTCAGCCTGCCCCACGACGACCGCACGTTTGTAGGTGGGCTGGAGCTCGATCCACGTGACCGCGTTTCCTATCCCGACGCGGTGCAAGCGCCTGACGGTGTCATCTACGCCGTGCATGACCACGATCGCGGTGGCGTGGGTGAGGTTCTATTGGACGTCTTTACCGAGCAAGAGGTACTGGCCGCTGCTCACTGAGCAGACGGCGCCAGCATGCCGCAAGATGCCGCCCGCGATGGTATATCGCGGGCGGCATCTTGCGTTGATGTCAGTGTTAGCGCGGCACCACGCACACGTTGTTGATCACGGCGCCATAGGCGCTCAGCGCCAGCACAACGATGCCCAGTACGATGTTGGCCAGCAACAACGCGGCCAGCAATCGGTTTCTGCTGGGCTTGAGTGGCCGGTTGGCCGACAGCACTGAGGCGCGCACAGCAGCGATGCCAACCATCATGATGACCACCACGTGCTTGATGGTGAGCACCAACGAGTACACATTGCCCGTGCTGAACAGCCCCTGCCAGAGCGTCGCCCGGCGCGATAGCAACAGGCCAGTCACGATGAGCCCAACGATGCTAACCTTGGCCAGCACAGACAGTCGCCGAAAGATAGCCTGCACCAACCTCTGGGTCTCGGGCCCCTGGCCGAGTTGAGCTCTGATGGCCGGCAGCGTAACCAGCCCAAGGCTGATCATGCCTCCTATCCAGATAGCGGTAAACAGATCGTGCAAGAACGTGACCAGTGCCGGCGTCAGGGGGTTGGGCATCATCCTCTCCTCTTGTCTGGGCGTACTCTGCATTCAGAGCATTCGGTTGGCGTAAGCGAGCATGGCCGCTTGCCGACGCGAAGCGGCCTGCTACGACTGGCCAAACAGAGCGCGGTGGCGTTCACTTACCTCGGCGGCCAGACGATCGACGGCGGCCAGGTCATCGGCAACGGGGCGCCCTTTGGCCAACACCGGCGTTAGCAGTTCGACCTTGAGATCAGGTATAAGCGCGGCAATCTGCTCGATCGCCTTGCTGTTCCATCCATAAGAGCCAATCACCGAGGCAAAGCGAGCCTTGGGGCGCAGCGCGTTGGCCAGGTGTGCCGCATAGAACACCGCCGGATGGGGCCCAACGTGAATCGTAGGCGTGCCCAGGATAATCGTGGCGGCATCCACCAGCGAGATCGCCAGCTTGCCGATGTCGGTCACAGGCAGGTCGAACTGGTGCACCTTGATGCCCTGCGCCACCAACGCTGTCACCAGACGATCGACCATTTTGGTGGTGCTTCCATGGGTCGAGACATAGGGAATCACCACTTCATTTTTGGGCGTTTCACTGACCCAATCGCGATAGGCGTCGACGATGAATGCCGGCCGACCATGGATAGGCCCATGGCTCGGTGCAATCATGGCGATGTCATAGGGCTCGAGCTTGGCCAGGTTACGCTGGATGATGCGCCTGAAGGGCATCATGATCTCGGCATAGTAGCGCTTGGCCGCCTCGTAGACCTGCCCTTCATCGGTCACAAAGAGGTCGCTCGTGGCCAGGTGCGAACCGAAAAAGTCGCACGAGAATAGGATGCGCTCCTCGGTGAGAAAAGTCACCATCGTCTCAGGCCAGTGCACCCAGGGCGTATGCACAAAGGTCAACGTCTTGTCGCCCAGCGAAAGCACCTCGCCATCGGCCACTTTGCGGAAGCGTTCAACAGGAATGGGCAGATGCTGGGCCAGCAGTTCGACGCCCTTGGCAGTGGCCAGCACAGTGGCCTCAGGGTGGCGCTCGAGCACCAGCGGAATGGTGCCCGAATGGTCTTGCTCGGCATGGTGCGCGATGACATAGTCGATGCGCTCCACGCCCTCGAGCTGCGCCAACAGCGTATCAGCCTTGGCCGGGTCGACACTGTCGAGCAAGGCCGTCTTGTCGCTGCCAGTGATGAGGTAGGCGTTATAGCTGGTGCCATCGGGCAAGGGAATGAGCGAATCGAACAAGCGCCGATCCCAATCAACCGCACCAAGCCACTGTACGCCAGGCCGAATCGCTCGTGGTTCCATCTGCATACCTCCTAATGAACGACACAACGCTATACGACCATCGTTGAGCCATCGTCATCTAGCAGCATAGCATGGATCGGTAGCAGCTGCAGTGACTCGGGTCACACGCGCCAACCGTGACGGCAGCCGGCCTAGAACGCAAAGCCCTCGTCGTGAAGCGCTGCGACGTCGGCTCGGGCCTGATCGGCGCCCAGCCCCGCCAGATAATCCAGCGTAAACCAGATGCCCCGCGCCAGATGAGTAATCTGATCGCCCGACATGGTGTGGTCATAGCGCGGGTCCCATGACCAGTAGCCCCATAGCGCATTGGGATCGTCGACGAAAGGTGAGCCATCGGCTGGCGTGAGCTGTTGCGCAAGGGCATAGCGCATGGCGCGCAGCGCGCTCGTGAGGTAGCGCCGTTCGCAGGTGACGCGGTGACAACGTAACAGCGCAACAGCGATGTTGGGGATGTCACCGGGGCCCACGTAGGGCGAGACGATGTTGCCAGAGCGGTCCATCGTGAGCCACCAAGAGCCATCCTCTCGCTGCATGCGCAGGTGCCAGTCGGCAAAACGCATAGCTGCGCTGCAGAACTCGACCCTGCCGGTGAGCTCAAACGCGCCCACCAGCGCCCGCAGCTCGTCTGCGGCCAGATCGGTACTATAGTACTCGTCGTCGATCAGATAATAGCTGCCATCATTCGCTTGGATGCTCAGCGCCATCTCTGCCCAGGCAATTGCATGGGTCAACCAGCGGTCCTCTCTCGTGACCACATGCAGATTTGCCAGGGCGGCAAAGGCACGCCCAAACGACTGCCACCCGCGGGTGATCCAACGAGCGTGGCGTTGTTCATACTTGCAGGCAAAGCCATGTCGCTCGGCCTGCGCCACAAAGCCGCCGCCTTCGATGGCGCGCGCTAGATAGGTGTCTTGGTGCAAGCGTGTGTAGAGCCCCAGGTTGAGTAGCACCAACTCGGCCGTGAACTTGGTCCAAAGCTCATCAGGCCGCCAGGCATCGTGCACGCCGCCGATGACGACACTCATCGGATGCGTCTCTACGGCGGTGCCATAGAGCCAGTCTGCGGCGCGGCGGGCCTTGATGAGGAGCTCATCATCACCAAAGCGATCGTACGCCGCTAGGCATTGCCAGGGGGCGATCAGGTTGGTAAGTTGTGGGTCCTCATACACTCGCGCAAGGGCCTTGTAATGGCCGGCGAAGGCGCCCACCTCATCGCGCCAATTGCTCATGAGCCAGTGATAGGTGGCCTGGCGGGCTCGTTCTTCCCAGACGTCGCTGTCAAGCCCGATCTGCGTCCACGGAGCCAACGCCTCTCGCGTCGCCGGCGCCAAGCCCCAGTCGCTTGGTGAGACCATGCCCAGACGATGCGGCCCATGATGCATAGTGCGCCTCCACAAAGATGCTCTTTGCCGGCACGATGCCACGTTTAGACCGTTGCGTCAAAGCGGCTCCGGGCTACGTGCCGCTATGGCAGCGGAGCGATCTCACGCAACCAGCCAACGATCTCCTCTTTGCGCGGCAGCCGTCCCGAGCTTTTGACCTGCTCATCGATCACCAGGCCGGGGGTGCTCGTGATGGGGTAAGCCAAAATGGCATCCAGATCGCGCACATGCTCGACCGTCGCATCGCCGATGCTCAGCTCCTGCAGTGCGCTGTGCACCAGCTGATCCAAACGCTCGCATTTGGGACAACCCTTGCCCAACACCTTGATCGTGATCATCTTTGCCTCCATCGCTCTACTATTCAATCGTCGCCAACGGGCCTCTAGCAGCCTGACGTCGACTAGCCCTCCACAGCATAGCCGCCAACACGAGCAGTCCGCCCGAGACGTACAAGGCCAAAGCCCATAGGGGTGCGCCGTCAGTCCAGGCGCCGAACACGAGCCCCGCCAGAGTGCTGAACAGCGTCACCCAGCCTACATAGACCCACGCTTTGGCCTTGCCGATTACGCTGGATGTAATCAGGATGCTCTGCAGGCTCAGCTCTGGATCGGCCATAAGATAGGCCAGCAGTGGCCCACGGTGCATGCCCAGGCTCAGGAACATGCGCGCAATGGGCACCTCAACCAGCGTGGGAAAGTACATGAACACGCCAAATAGCACGCCTACCAGATTAGCAGCCAGCGAGTTGCGCCCGGCCAACGCCTGGATCCACTCTGGTCGAATCAGGCCTCGGATCACCCCAACGGAGAACACCCCGATGATGAGCAGCGGAAAGATCTGCCTCACGAAACGCCAGGTTTCCCATAGCCACTGCTGCAACTCGTACGACTCGAACCAGCCCCAGCCCACCAACACCAGACCTGTGGCGCCCAGGGCCACAGCGATCATCTTGCCGGTGATGCCCACCTGCACGGCGCCACCAGCAGGCGTGATGTGGGCGCCCGCCAACAGCAACGTCAGTACGATCAACACCAGCGTAGCCCATGTCCAGCCGTTGTAGCCTTCGTCGACACGCCCGAGCCCTCGCCACGCCGTTAGCGCTAGCAAACCCAACATTACGATGAGCATCGCTCCCTGTGCCGATACTCCCTCGATACCGGCATCGGCATCGGCGGGCACCAGGCGCGCCAGCGCTGCTTCCAGCTCATCGAGCCCCCTCACGGGCAGCGTGAGCGTGGCATGGCTATTCGTTAGCGGCGCCACCTGCAGCGTGCCCGCAATGAGCACAGCCAGCAGCAGCAGCATAAACACCCACACCCTACCCTCGACGCTGGCATGGCCGCCAAAGGCCGTCGCGGTGACAGGCGCATCGTCGCTGCGCTGCCGGAAGGTGAGGGCCATAATCAGGCCAATGCCTACGCCAAACACAACCGCAAGCACCAACCGGGCCACAGCGATGTCCATGCCGATGGCAACGCCCGTATAGGTAAAGGCCAGTATGTTGATGGCCGGCCCTACAAAGAGAAAGGTGATGGCCGGCCCCAGGCCGGCCCCTTTACGATGGATGCCGGCAAAAAGGGGCATGATCGTACACGAGCAGACCGCCAATACGAGGCCGCCCAGCGCTGCGGCCGGGTATGACACAACTTTGGGTGCCTTTGGCCCCAGATACCTGGTGATGGCCTCCTGAGGCACCAGGGCAGATAGCCCGCCAGCAATAAAGAACGCCGGCAGCAAGCACAATAGCACGTGCGCCGCCAGATAAGCCGCCAGATTGCCCAATCCACCCTGCAGCAGCGCGGGGATGCGCCCCAGTATTGCCATCAGCAGCACTCTCTGGCTGTGGAGGTAGACGCCGCGGCACAGTGAGGGCAAGGACAGCCCGCCACAGGTAGGGGCGGCACAGCGGGATAGACATCCTCTGCACCCGCAGCACGCCGCAGGTCTTTGAGCAGGCTTATGACGGCCGTCGCGCGTGCGTCGGAGAGGCGATAGTAGACCATCACACCATGGCGACGATCGACCACCAGTCCGTTATCCCGCAGCACTCGCAGATGCTGCGAGACATGCGCCTGCGCCTCACCCAGGATGTTCGTCAAGTGACAGACACACGCCTCATCTCGAGCCAGAATATCCAGAATGCGCAGACGGGTGCGGTGAGCAAAAACCTGCGCAAGACTTTGCAGCGCAGTATAGGCCTCGGTCATGCGGTACCCCCCAACTATGCGATCTATCGAATATCATCGATACTATTGTCCACATTATCGTGCATGTCAAATGAACACTGGATAGCGCAACCAATATTTTGCCATATATCTCATCAAACCATATAAAACAGCATGAAAATCCATCCAGGGCTGAGCGCTGGACATTCCTGCCATAGATGAGGCCTCAACGAATGCGTTTAATCGCATATAGACGATGCGCTCTTGCCATAGCGGGCGTGTCAGGGCGTCTTGGGGGCGCCCTGACAGACCGCCTTGCTGGCCGTTTGCGCGCCGACACGCGTAGACAGGGCATCAGGCCGCGGCTATACTTTGGCCGCAGCTCGCCCGTGCAAGAGAGGGGACGCCATGTTAGGTGCTTCACGGCCGAACGTGATCTGGGTCTTTGGCGATCAGCACCGTGCCCAGGCATTGGGATGCGCCGGCGACCCCAACGTGTCCACGCCCAACCTCGATCGCCTGGCCGCCGAGGGATTGCGCTTCACTCAGGCCGTGTGTGGGTACCCCCTCTGTTGCCCCTTTCGCGGCTCTTTGCTGACCAGCCGCTATCCTCATCAATGTGTGCCAGGGCACGAGTACCGCATGCCGCCCGAGAGCAAGACCATTGCCCACGCCTTGAGGGCAGAGGGCTACCGTACTGTGTATCTGGGCAAGTGGCACCTTGACGGCTTTCATGAGAGCGAAGGGCGCGCGGCCCTGCACATCGTACCGCCCGAACGACGCGGCGGCTTTGATGACTGGTTGGGCTATGAGAACAACAACAGTCAATGGGATTGCTGGGTGCATGGCGACGTGGGCGCTGAGGCAACGCCCTATCGCCTGCCGGGCTACGAGGCCGATACCCTGACCGACCTGGCCATCGAGCGGTTACGCGGCCTGGCACAGCACCCCGCAACCCCGTTTTTCCTGGTGCTATCGGTGCAGCCGCCGCACGATCCTTACGTGGCGCCCGAGACCTGGATGCGACGCCACACGCCGGGTCGCATTGCGCTGAGGCCCAACGTGCCCGATGTGCCGCGCCTCCGTGAACAGGCCTGCCGTGAGCTAGCCGGCTACTATGCCATGATCGAAAATCTCGACTGGAACGTGGGGCGTCTACGCACCGCCCTCGACGAGCTGAACCTCGCCCACAACACGCATCTGCTCTTCTTCTCAGACCATGGCGATCTCCATGGCTCGCACGGTCAGTTCCGCAAGACGGCGCCGTGGGAAGAGTGCCTGCGCATCCCCTTTATCATCAGCGGGCACATACCCCGCTATGCGCACATCGAGGGTGAGACACCACTACTGCTCAATCATGTAGATATCGCACCCACCACACTGGGGCTCTGTGGTATCGACAAGCCCGACTGGATGGTCGGCAACGACTACTCGGGGCATCGTATCAGAACCCGAGTGGCCACGCCCGCGCCTGATTCGGCCTACATCCAGGCCCCGGTGCCAACAGGCCATGCTGACAGCCTCGACCGCTCTTGGCGCGGCATCGTCACCGCCGATGGCTGGAAGTATGTAGTCCTCGAAGGGCAGCCCTGGGGCCTCTACAATCTTTACGACGACCCCTATGAGCTGGCCAACCTGGCGTTCAACACGCGCTTTCGCCATGAACGCGCACGTCTGCAGGATCGGCTGGCCGCCTGGATTGCAGACACGGACGACCGTTTTGCGCTACCCAGCATCTAGTAGAGTTGTGACGCCAACGCCAGGCCCTGCAGACAGAGCAGGTAACACGATGATAGCTTTTGACAGTTCACCAAGCAGGCAGTATGATATCAAACTGGCTGGCTATGGGGAGTGCAGCATCCATGTTCGTTGCGTGGCTTCCTTGTCGGCGACGTTTGCAGCGTTGTGAGCCCTGGGGTGGTTTGTCACCCCATTCAGTACTCATTTCCACTGTAGGAGGCTGACATGTTGCTTTGGGAGATCGTCGCATTGATCTCCGGAGTGATCTCCATCGGCCTCGCCCTCGCGCTCTTTCGCTGGGTTATGCAGCAAGAGAACGAGAGCGAAAAGATGGCGTTCTTCTCCGGACGCATCCAGGAAGGCGCGGCGACCTATCTCAAGCGCCTGTACCAGGCGCTGGGTGTGCTCGCCATCGTCATCACAATCATCATCCTGTTGGTGCCTGACCTGGGCTGGAAGGTGGCCATCGCTTTTGTGGTGGGCTCGGCCTGTTCAGCTGCAGCGGGATACTCGGGCATGTACGTCTCGACCCGCGCCAACGCGCGCGTGGCCTGGGCGGCCCGCGACGGTCTTGTCAAAGCGCTGCCGGTTGGCTTTTATGCCGGCGCTGTGATGGGCTTTTCGGTGGTCGGCTTTGCCCTCATCGGCATGACGATCATCTACATGATCTGGGGCGACCCACATGTGGTGCTGGGCTTTTCATTCGGCGCGAGCCAGTTGGCTCTGCTGGCCAAGGCCGGTGGTGGCATCTACACCAAGACCGCCGACATCGGCGCCGACCTGGTTGGCAAAGTCGAGTTTGGCCTGGTTGAGGACGACCCGCGCAACCCGGCTGTGATCGCCGATAACGTTGGCGATAACGTCGGCGACGTGGCAGGCATGGGCGCCGACATTCTTGACTCGTTCGTGGCCTCGGTGGTCGCGGTGATGATTCTGGGCGCGTCTGGCATCACTTCTGGCGACCCGACGCCCTATGTCATCTTCCCGCTGCTGCTGAGCGCGGCCGGCATCTTTGCCTCGTTCGGTGGCATGTTCTTTGTGGCTGGCCGCAAAGAGACGAGCGACCCCGGTCGAGCCCTCAACACGGGCACGATTGCGACGACAGCCATTTTCGCCGTGCTGCTCTTGGGTGTGTCGCTGGTGCTGCCCTTTGGCGGCAACTGGCAGGGCGTCTTCTGGCCGACCCTCGCAGGCCTGCTGGCCGGAGTGGTGATCGGCTTTACTTCGGACTTTTTCACCGACATCGACCAAAAGGCCGTCCAGAACACCGCGCATGCCGCCCAGACGGGCCCGGCGCTGCTTATTCTCGATGGCTTTTCCTACGGCCTGCTCAGCATCGTGCCCTCGATCGTGGGCATCTGTGTGGCCATGGTAGCTGCCTGGTTCCTGGCTGAGGCCTTTGGCATCGCCGGCACCTATGGCGTGTCTATCGCGGCTGTGGGCATGCTCTCGATCACCGGTATGATCGTGTCGGCCGACGCATACGGCCCCATCGTCGACAACGCCAAGGGTTGCGCCGAGTATGGCGGCCTGGACGAGGAGACAATCGCCGTGTGCGACCGTCTCGATGCGGCCGGCAACACGGCCAAGGCTATTACCAAGGGCTTTGCTATCGGTGCTGCTGCACTGACCGTGCTGGCGCTGTTCGCCTCTTATGTGGAAACGGTCGAGATGGCCGGCGTCACCGTCAATCTCAGCCTGCAAGACCCGCTGGTGATGGTTGGCATCTTTGTGGGCGCCATGATGCCGCCTCTCTTCTCTGCCCTGCTGATGCTCTCGGTCAGCCGCAACGCCTACCTGATGGTCGAGGAGATTCGTCGTCAGTTCCGCGACATCCCTGGCCTGCTGGAGAACAAGGTCCCGCCCGACTCGGCGCGGTGCGTTGACATCGCCACGCAGGGCGCCCTCAAAGAGCTCATTCTGCCGGCGGTGTTGGCACTGATCACGCCGATCGTGGTGGGCGTGCTCTTTGGCGCCAGCGCCCTGGGTGGCTTTTTGGCTGGCTCGATCGTGACCGGCATCCTTTTTGCCCTGCTGATGGCGAATGCCGGCGGCCTATGGGACAATGCCAAAAAGTACATCGAGGATGGCGCCTACGGCGGCAAGGGCACCGATGCCCACAAAGCCGCTGTGGTGGGCGATACCGTTGGCGACCCGTTCAAAGACACCGCTGGGCCTTCGCTCAACACGCTCATCACCGTGATGTCGCTGGTGGCCACCGTCTTTGCGCCGCTTGTTGCTCGCTTTAGCCTTTTCGGCGGCTGATCGCTGCCTGGTTGACAAGAGCCCGCCTCTCACGAGGCGGGCTCTTTTGCTCTGCTCGCGTAAAGCTGGGGCCGCTAGCCGCGATGGTAGTAGACGTCCCAGCCCAGGTATTTGCCCATGGCCTCATTGATGATGGCGGCCACGCGAGTGGGGTTGATAGCCACATGGTGCTCGTAACCGTTCTCGCAGATGTGGCCGAGCAGCCCCTGAAAGTTGGGAACCTTGATCACGCCGTAGCCGCCAAAGGTGTCCACCGGATCATCGGTGATCTCTGCCTCGCCCAGATACACGCGGATTCGCCCGCTCTCGTCATCTGTCGACACGCGGCAGTAGGTGAGCGGCGTCGGCTTGATCTGGCCCACGATAGTGCCATAGGTGTTCTCTTTGCCCACTGAGCCGGCGATGATCTCCTGATAGTCCATCTTGGCTTCGCCGCCAAAGACGTCTTGCGGCAGGTTGCTGCAATGAAACACCACGCCCTTGTCAGGGTCATCGGCATAGTTGTTGTTCCAGTCGAGCAGCGCGCTGGGACGCCCCGAGGCCAATACCATGGCATACATGCCCACCAGACCTGCGATGTCGGTTTCGCACGCACTGGGCAAGAGCTTGTTGCTCAACATGCTCATGATGGTGCATGGCACCACCCCATAGTGCTCTTCCATCGACGTCCAGCATTGCACCGCTGTACCTACCAGCTCGGTCTCGGCAATCCACGCCTCATAGGCCAGCGCAAACTTGGCCATCTTGAGTAGTGCGTCGCCGGGAATACCCTCGACACCAAGGTAGGCCTTGATCTCGCTCAACTTGTTCTGCACGGCGACATCGTCGTCTGCCAGCTTCCATGCTCGTCCAAAGATCTCGGACAGATCGATACTTTCGACCGAGATGCCCGCCTTCTCGAGCAGCTTTTCGCTGTATCGTACCGTGATAAAGGCAGCCGGTCGTGCGCCGAGCTGCCCAAAACGGGCGTTCCTTAGGCCTTTGACGACTCGACAGACACCGGCAAAGTTCTTCAAGTCCTGACGAAAACTCTCTGACTCGGGCTCGACGGTGTGCAGTGTTGTCAGGCTGTACTTGATGCCATATTGCCGCAGGTTATTGCAGGCAGACATCTTGCCACAAAAGCTGTCACGGCGATGGTTGACATCCATCTTGTCGAGTTCATCGGGAAAGGCATGGATAAGCACCGGCACATCCAACCCCGCCAGGCGGATGGCATCAGCAATACCACGCTCCTCGCCAAAGTTGGGCAACGTCACCAGAATACCGTCGATCTCCTCGCGGTGAGCCTTCCAGAGCTCGGCGCAGAGTTTGCTGTCTTCATAGGTCACCACGGCGCCATAGCGCGTCGCATCGGGTGGCAAGGCCACATAGTTGATGCCCTCTTCCTCAAGGACCTTGAGAATGCGAGCTCTCCCGCTCTCACACAGGTGCGCGGGGAAAAAGCCACGATTGCCCACCAATACGCCGAGTGTGGTCATGTCAAACCCTCCTCTGATTCCTGTCGCCAAGCCAATGTAGGCGCAAAGCCCTCATCATGTCCAATCGCTCCAGCGTCATCTTGTGCCTCACCCTCGTAAGCAAGGCGCAGCGCTCGTCGGGTCACTCGCTCATAGACCTGCTCCAGTGCCTCCATCAGGCCAGCATCGCCCGCGAAATCAGGAGAGCCCAGGATACGCACCAGTTCGGTTTCGATTTCGGGTGGTCTCACGCGCACCTGCAGATCCTCCAGAGCGGGGCCCATCCGCCAGAAAGTCTCGGGGTCTACATCAAGCGAGGCGGCTCGCGCTTCGCCCTCATGCATCGCGGCGCTATCGCCATTGCCCAAACGCTCCGCGCGCTCGGCGCGCAGATCTGCCATTACCTGCTCGCGGGCGCGGCCGCGCAACTCTAGCAGGATGAAGGGATCAGCATCCAGCATCTCGCCCAATTTGTGGCAGACCGCCACCACATGAGAGCAGGGGCGCACCCACTCGGCGCACGTACAATCACTGCTGAGCTCCATAGCCCCGCGAGGAAAGAGCGACACGCCTGCCGAACGGAAGACGGCGTCGATCTCATGGGGCATCTCGCCGTTCAGCAGCTGCGCTGTATACATGGCCTGCCCAGCCAACACGCTCACGAGGCGCTGCCACTGTTCATCAGAATAGCAGCGCACTTCGATACGGACCTCATGTTCCACACCGTCTGTGCCCTGCACACGCGCCGTCGCCTGACCCACCTGCACCAAGAGATCAGAGACACGGCCTTGTCTGGCCAGGTTGCCCCCCCTGGCCAAACGCTCGGGATCAAACCAGCGGCTCAGAGCCTGGTTCCACTGTGCGGCCCACCAGCTGCGCGCCCCGCCCTTGTCGTTCAGCGAGAGATTGTTCACGGCTCATCCTCCGACTCGAGCGCCTCTTCGCGCAGCTCTACCAGCTCGCGCAGGTCATCGGTCGACAGCTCGGTGATCCAGGTGCTGTCATCGCCGATGACGTTCTCGGCCAGTTCGTTCTTGCTCTCGATGAGGGCATCGATCCGCTCTTCGAGCGTGCCCAGCGAGATGAACTTGTGCACCTGAACATCACGGTGCTGCCCGATACGATAGGCGCGGTCAGTCGCCTGATTCTCAACCGCCGGGTTCCACCAGCGATCGTAGTGAAAGACGTGGTTGGCACGCATCAGGTTGAGGCCGGTGCCACCAGCCTTGAGCGACAACACAAAGATGTTGGGCGCGTGGGCATCCTCTTGAAACGCACGGATCATGCGCTCGCGCTGCTGTTGAGGGGTGCCCCCATGCAGAAAGAACACCTGGCGATCGAACCTACGCTCCAGATCGCCCTGCAGCAACCTGCCCATTTCGGCGAACTGGCTAAAGACCAAGGCACGCTCGCCCAAGTCCAGAATCTCCTCGAGCATTTCGCACAAGCGTGTATACTTGCCCGCTCGCCGCCCGAGTTCGGAGCCATCCTTGAGAAACAACGCCGGATGGTCGCAGATCTGCTTGAGCCGCGTCAACATGGCCAGCACAATGCCACGTCGACGGATGCCCGGCTCGCTCAGCTTTTCCTCGCGCAGGGCTGCCATGGCATCTTGCACCACGGCCTCATAGAGCGTCACCTGCTCGCGTGTGAGGTTGCAGTACACCTTGTGCTCGAACTTTTCCGGTAGATCGGCGATCACCAGTGGGTCGGTCTTGACACGCCGCAACACAAAGGGGCGCACCAACCGCCGCAACCGCTCGACGGCCTCCTGATCCTGATAGCGCTCGATGGGCAGCACAAAGGTACGTCGAAAGCCCGCGTGGGTGCCCAGATAGCCCGGATTCAAGAAGCCAAAGATCGACCACAGCTCCGTCAGCCGGTTCTCGATGGGCGTTCCAGTGAGCGCCACGCGCCCCTTGGCCTGCAAGCGGCGCACCGCGCGTGCCTGCTTGGTGAGCGGGTTCTTGATGTTCTGCGCCTCGTCAAGGATCACGTTGCTCCACTGCAACTGCATCAGGTCGTCAAGATCACGGCGCATCAGACCGTAGGTGCTGATCACCACATCATGAGCGCGGCTCTGCTCCAAAAAGGCGTCTCCCTCTGCGCGCCCAGTGCCATGGTGCACCATCACCTTCAGGCTTGGGGCAAAGCGCAGAATCTCGCGACGCCAGTTGCCCACCAGCGACGTCGGACAGACGACGAGCGACGGGGCGCCATTCTGCCCAAACTCTTTGAGGTGCAGCAACAGGGCGATGGCCTGGATCGTCTTGCCCAGCCCCATGTCATCGGCGAGGCAGGCGCCAAAGCCGTGCTGTCTCAGAAAAGCCAACCATGAGAAGCCAACTTGCTGATAGGGCCGCAACTCGCCCACAAACTCTGTAGGGGGCTCATGTAGCGTCAGCTCATGCCGTTGCGTCAAGACGTCGAGCACCCGTGAGAAGCCATCGTCGACATCAACATCGCTGATGGGCAGACCGTCGAGCTCATCCGTAGCGCCCAGCGCCAGATTGAGGGCCTGGCCCAGTCGCAGCTGCTCTCGCTGGCGGTGCTTTTCCCAGAATGCCACTGCCGCCTCAACCTGGTCGGGCTGCAGCAACACCCAGCGGCCACGCACCTGCACCAGAGGGGCCTTGAGCGCTGCCAACCGCTCGAACTCATCGCGGCTCAGCACCTCGTCGCCCAGCGCCAGTTGCCAGTCATAGCTGACCAGCATGTCCATGCTCAACATGCCGTCGTTACGGCCAGCATCGGCGATGCCCCCCAGCCTCGCCCGCACGCGCAGTCGCGTGTCTTGTTGGTTCCACCAGGGGGGCACCAGCACGCCAAAGCCAGAGCCCTCGAGTAGACGCGCGATCTCGCGTAAAAAGCTGAACGCCTCCTGGTCAGAGAGCAGCGTTGCTTCGGGGGCTTCATCGCGCAGGCTGCGCCTGATGGCAGGACAAAGATCGGCCGCTACGCCCAGACCTTCGAGCAGCTTCTCCTGCGGGTTGTCAAAGCGCCGGTTGAGGTAGCTCAGGGCGTTGCCCCTTTCGCGCCACACCTCCCACGCGGGCACCAGCAGGCTGGGATCATCGGTAGCCTGTAAAAAGTAAGCCAGACGCCAGTGTTGCACGCCGGCGTCGATGTTGGGCGGCTCCAGGCGAAAGCAGATGCGAAACGAAGCGCCTTCGTGGGTTGCTGTCCGCGTCGTCCAGCCCTTCCAGGCCTGATAGAAGCGATTCAGCTCGCCGTGATGACGCTGGCTAACGCGCAGCTCGCCGCTCTCCCCCAGCAGGCCGCGCCACCAGTTGCGCGACAGCTCGCTGCCAGCCCCGCTGGAGCGGGCAGGCCTGCTCTGACGGCGCCCTGCCGGCGCGCCCCAGCTGCGCACCGCCTGATCGAGAAGCTCGCTGACGAAACTCTCAAGCAGTTGCCGTGGGGCGGCGCCACTGTGCTGCAGGTCACGGTCCAGCTCACGCTCTTGCACCACAGCACGACAGGCCGAGGGCATGCCAAGCACCAGCTGCTCAAAACGGGTCGCATCGTGCTCGTCATCGAGGTTGGCGAGCCACACTGCGCGCGATGAACCATCGTTCAGCTCGATGCCAGGCAGATAGCGTTGGCGAGCCAGTAGCTCAAGCACGAACTTGGCGGCCAGGCCCCAGAAACGCAGATCATCGCCCAGGCGATGGTCGGCGGCCTCGTCATCGTCGCTCAAAGGCATGGCCACCAGCAGTTCGATCAGGTCCCCAGCGGGTATGCCCAACCCTTCGATGCGCCACGGCCGCAGCCCGCCAACAGCGGCCTCTTGAGCATCTTCGGTCAGCAGCCAACCCGGAACGAGCGGCGCCGCCGACGACGAAGGGAGCAGCGCCACGGCCGTTAGCCGGCGGCTACGATGCCAATCGCGCCCGGGCAGACGCTGCTGCAAAAAAGCAGCGATCTCGATGGTGGTGGCCGCAAAGGGATGGCGTGCCACCCGCGCGCGCGGTGGCTCTACGCCCGCCTGAGCCACGCGTTCGGCCCACACGAAAAAGAGCTTTGCCTCATCAAAGGCCGGGCTCGCTATCCAGGTGCCATGTACGATCGCCCTCATCTACCCTCGCTGCAATGGCGATTCAGCAATAGAGGATGATACACCGCTTTCGGCACCCAGGCAACTGTGCCCACCAGCCCTTGACGCGGTCTCTTGGCCCACTAGAATGACGCTGACTGTACTGAAAGGAGCATAACCATGACGATACGGGCCGGCGTCGTCGGCGCGGGAATCCTTGGCAGCCAGCACGCAGCGTTTCTCGCTGCGCAACCCGAGGTCAAGCTCGTTGGCGTGGCCGACATGCGACGAGAAGTGGCCGAGCGCGTGGCCACACCGCTGGGCGCCACGGCATACGGTTCGCTGGCAGAGATGGCCACCCAGTGCCTGGACCTGGTGGTGGTAGCCACGCCTGATCCGCTGCATCTACAGCCCTGCCTCGATGCCATCGAAGCAGGTGTGCCCTGCATTATCGAGGAGAAACCCCTCGCCACCACCCTGGATGATGGCCGCCGCCTGATGGAGGCTATCGAGCGGCATGGCACGCGCTTTTTCGTCAACTATGCCAACCGCGCAGCCACACTCGACATCGCCACGGGCTATGTTCTGCAGCAAGGCCTGCTGGGAGAGCTGGTCTATGGCGAGGCGCGGCTTGACGACAACATCTCTGTGCCCACGCAGATGTGGGGAGGGCGCTCGCGTGACTGGGCTGCTGGCTCGTCGACGGCTCACTTTTTGCTGAGTCACGTCGTTGACCTGCTGCATTGGTATCTCGCACCAGCGCGGGTCACCGAGGTGTACGCCATCGCGCAGCAGAAGGTGTTGGGCAACACACCAGACGTGTATGACGCGTACCTCACCTTTGACAGTGGCGCCAAAATCCGCGTCAAGGCCGAGTGGATCAAACACATCGACGAGCTGGTCGAGTTCTACATGTGCTTCTCAGGCAGCAAGGGCACGCTCATCTACAACAAACGCGGCGGGTTTAACACAAGCGCCGGTTGGCGAGCGAATCTGTCGCCCGAGGTGAGCGCTCAGGAGCTGCTCGAGCACCGCGAGAGGCTGGGCGAACGCGGCGTCGAGATGCGCGCTCTGGTGCATCGCCCTGCGCCGGCCACCGCCACCCTGAGTGCCGGCGGCGCCACAGACATGCACTCGCTCGAGTTCCAGGGCTTGGGCTATGGAGAAACGATGTCACTCTGCCGCAGCTTTGTGGATGCCATTCTGGATGACACCCTCACACCCTCGTCATGGAAGGGGCATGGCCCTGTGCCTACCCACGTTGACGGCTGGCGGCAAACTCAAGTGGTGTGCGCCATCGTGGCCTCGGCGGCCAGCGGCCGCGTCGTCAGCATCGAGGAGTGATCGCCATGAGCACGTTGGCAGACCTGTTCGTCTCGCTGGATGCGACCGAGATCGCTGCTGGGTTCCAGTTCACCGAAGGGCCCGTGTGGCACCCCGATGGGTTCCTGCTGTTCAGCGACATCCCCGCAGCTATCATCTACCGCTTTGAGCCAGACCGGCAGCCACAGCCCTGGAGGCGTAACAGCGGCAACTCGAACGGGCTCACCTTCGACCGTCAGGGCCGTCTGCTAGCCTGCGAGCATGGCAACCGCCGTGTATCGCGCACCGAGGCCGATGGCGCAGTTGTGACGTTGGCCGACCGCTACGAGGGCAAGCGCCTCAACAGCCCCAACGATATCGTCGTGCGCAGCGACGGCGCTGTCTACTTTACCGATCCGCCCTATGGCATCGAGCCTGAGCAGCAAGAACAGCCCTGTAACGGCCTCTACTTGCTGACGGCCGACGGTGAACTGCGCCGGTTGGTCGATGACTTTGGGCGGCCGAACGGGCTGGCCTTGGCGCCCGATGAACATACGCTGTATGTCGACGACTCGCCGCGCCGCATAATCCGCGCGTTCGACGTGATGCCCGACGGCGGGCTCTGCAATGATCGGCTCTTTGCTGACCTGTCATCACCCGACCAGGGTAGCCCAGACGGCATGAAGGTCGATGCTGAAGGGCGCATCTACTGCACTGGGCCGGGTGGCCTCTGGGTGTATGCCGTCGATGGGGCGCTGGTCGGGATCGTGCGCCTGCCGCAGCAGCCAGCCAACCTGGCCTTTGGCGGCCACGACCTGCGCACGCTGTACATCACCGCACGCACGGGGCTCTATTCGCTAACTACTCGCACGCCAGGCCTGCCGGTGTTCTGGTAGCACTCAGAGGCCCGAGCATAGCTCGGGCCTCTGAGTTGTTCTAGGGTTGGATGACCGTCCCATCCCAGGCACGCACCTCGGGCCAGGCGCCATTGTACCGATCCTCGGGGAAAGGATACCGGGCGGCCAGCGCCTCGTCGAGTTCCACGCCCCACCCTGGCCGGTTGTTGGGCCACATGCAGCCGTGGTGCACCTCGGGCGTGCCGGGGAACACCTCGCGCGTCTCATCGCGAAAGAGCGCCAGCTCCTGGATGCCAAAGTTGGGGATGGCGAGATCGAGATGCATGTTAGCCGCATGCCCCACCGGAGAGACGTCGCCTGGGCCATGAAAGGCGGTGCGCACGCCCATAAACTCGCAAAAGGCGGCTAGCTTGCGCGCCATGCTGAACCCGCCAATGTCTGAGATGTGCACCCTGATAAAGTCGATCAGTCGCTGCTGGATCATCGGCACATACTCGGCCCGGTTAACGTACAGCTCGCCCATGGCCAGCGGCGTGGCGCACTGTTGGCGCACCTGCGCAAAGTAAGCATTGTCCTCAGGGGCGAACAGGTCCTCGAGGAAGAACAGACGATAGGGCTCGAGGGCCTTGGCCAGCCACACGCCCAGGATCGGTGGAATGCGCTCGTGCACATCGTGCAGCAGCTCGACATCATCGCCCAGGGCCAGCCGCAGGTGGTCGAACAGCCTGGGCACTGTGTGCACATAAGCGGTGGGCTCCCAGGTGCGCGTCTGCGTCGGGTCGAGGGCCGCCATTCCCCCAGGGCCACGGCTGCCATAGGTGCTCATGCCCGAGATGCCCACCTGACAGCGCACGTGGCGGAAACCCTGTTCCACATAAGCGCGCGCCCGCTCCTCGACCTCGGCAAAGGTGTCGCCCGAGGCATGGACGTACACGGGCACCGCCTCGCGGCATTTGCCCCCCAGAAGCTGATAGACCGGCAGCCCAGCCACCTTACCCTTGATGTCCCACAGCGCCTCATCCACGCCACTCAAGGCGTTATTGAGCACCGGTCCACTGCGCCAATACGAGCTGACGTAGGCTGCCCGATAAAAGTCCTCGATGCGCGATACGTCACGGCCAATGGCAAAAGGCTTCAGATAGTGCTCGACGGCGGCCGCCACGGCCAATGGGCGCTGCGTAAAAGTGGCGCAACCCAGCCCGTAGAGGCCGGGTTGATCGGTGATGACCTTGACCACCACAAGCCTGATGCCGTTAGGCGCCGTCAAGATCACCTGCACGTCACGAATCCGAATCACCGGCATACCATCGCTAGACATCCGCAATGCTCCTCTGGTTGATGTGGCCATGATAGGCCGCAGAAAGGTCAGCTGCAACCACGGCCTGGGCCTTCCGCATCAACGCTGGCTGTGGTAAGCTAGTGATAAGAAGGAGGCCCTATGCCGCACAGCCCCATCTTTCACCTGCTTTGCGATGTGCCGCACCTGGACCCATCCATGACCCTTGAGCCCGTGCTCGATAGGCTGTGTGGAGAAGAACGCCCCCGGCTCTATCGTTACCCCACGATACAGGCCGAGGCACAGCTCCAGCGTACCTTTGTCGCAGCGCAGGCCGATGGTGGCATTGTGGTGCACAGTCTGGTCGCAGATGACCTGCGCCTGCGCGCCAGCACGCTAAGTCGTCTGATGAACGTGCCCGCTATCGACCTGGTGGGGCCGATGATCGCGCGCCTGACCGACCTGATGGGCATCTCGCCGCACAAACGGCCAGGGCTATACCACGAGATGACCGAAGAGTACTTTCGCCGCATTGAGGCGATCGAGTTCGCAGTGGCCCATGATGACGGCTTGCGCCCCAGCGAGTTGGATCGGGCTGAGATTATCCTCACCGGCGTGTCGCGCACCAGCAAGACCCCGTTGAGCATGTATCTGGCCACCCATGGCTGGCTGGTGGCCAACGTGCCGCTCGTCGATGGCATTGCGCCACCCCAGACGCTCTTTGGCGTCGACCGGCGCAAAGTGTTCGGCCTCGCCATCCGTCCTGACCGACTGGTCCTATTGCGTCAGGTGCGCCTTACCCGTCTTGGTATGACGGCCTCACACGACTATGCCGAGTTCAGCGTCATCCAGCGCGAACTGGCCTTTGCGCGGCAGATTCACGCCCGTGGTGGCTGGGAGGTCATCGATGTGACAAGCAAGTCAATCGAGGAGAGCGCAGCCGAGATCCTCTCGCTACATCAGCAAAACTTTGCCGCTGTCGAGTGAGCAGCCTGGCTCAGCCGATATTTGTCCAGGCGTACCCCGAACGTATAATGCCTGCACGCTCGGGCGTTGTGGGAGGCTAGAATGTTAAAGACGCATACGTGTGGGCAGCTCAGGGCCACCGAAGCCGGTGAGACGGTATCTCTCGCAGGCTGGGTGCATCGTCGACGCGACCACGGTAACGTGGTGTTCATCGACCTGCGAGATCGGTTTGGGGTTACGCAGGTGGTGCTGAACCCGCAGCGTTCGGCTGATGCCCACCGCCTCGCCAACGCCATCCACAACGAGTACGTCGTCGCGGTCACTGGGACGGTGGCGCGACGCCCAGAGGGCATGGAGAACCCTGCCATGCCCACCGGCGAGATCGAGGTATTGGCCGATAGTGTCACCGTGCTGAACGAAAGCAAAACCCCGGTCTTTTACATCAACGAGGACGCCGAGGTCGACGAAGCCTTACGCCTGCGCTATCGTTACCTCGACTTGAGGCGACAGCGCATGCAGCGGAATATTATCTTGCGCCACGAGGTGGTGCGCTTTATCCGCAACTACCTTTGCGAGCGTGCCTTTATCGAGATCGAGACGCCTATCTTGATCAAGTCTACCCCCGAAGGCGCCCGCGACTATGTGGTGCCCAGCCGGCTGCACCACGGCAAGTTCTATGCGCTGCCCCAGTCTCCGCAGCAGCTCAAGCAGTTGCTCATGGTGTCTGGCTTTGAGCGCTATTTTCAGATCGCGCGCTGCTTTCGCGATGAGGACCAACGCTCCGACCGGCAACCCGAGTTCACCCAGCTCGACCTGGAGATGTCGTTCGTCGACCGCGAGGACATCCTGGGGCTGATCGAGCCCATGTTCATCGAGCTGACCGAGACGGTAGGCCACAAGCAGATACTGCACAAGCCGTTCCCACGACTCACGTATGATGAGGCACTGGAGCGCTTTGGCAGCGACAAGCCTGACATCCGGTTTGGCATGGAGTTGATCGATCTGGGGCCAACGCTCGTCGGCTGCGAGTTCCGCGTGTTCAGCGAGGCGCTGGCTGCCGGCGGACGCGTCAAGGCAATCGTGGCGCCCGGCTGCGCCGACTACTCACGGCGCCAGCTCGACGAGTTGGTCGAGTTCGCTCGGACGGGCGGCGCCAAGGGCCTGGCGTGGATCGCTGTACGTGATGACGGGCTGCGTTCACAGATCACCAAGAACTTGACCGAGACGGAGATCGCGGACGTTCTGAGCCGCACCGGCGCCACCACTGGCGACCTGCTCCTGATCGTCGCCGACCAAGCCGAGGTGGTGGCAGAGGCGCTGGGCCAGTTGCGCCTCGAGATGGCGCGGCGGCTCGAGTTGCTGGACGGCAATGTGCTCGGCTTCTGCTGGATTCTGGACTTTCCACTGCTCGAGTGGAGCGAAGAGGAACAACGCTACACGGCCAAGCACCACCCCTTTACGGCCCCGCTGGATGAAGACATCCCCCTGCTCACTGCTGATCCTGCGCGGGCACGCGCCAAGGCATATGATGTGGTCGCCAATGGCTATGAGGTGGGCGGCGGCAGCATCCGCATTCACCGTCGCGAGCTACAGACAGCCATGTTTCGGGCGCTTGGCATCAGCGACCAGGAGGCACAGGCGCAGTTCGGCCATTTGCTCGAGGCATTCGAGTATGGCGCTCCGCCCCACGGCGGCATTGCGCCAGGCATCGACCGCTTGGTGATGCTCCTCGCTGGCGAGGCCAACATCCGCGAGGTGATGGCCTTCCCCAAGACGCAGCGCGCAGTCGACCTGATGACCAACGCGCCCTCTGAGATATCGGCGCGACAGCTCGACGAGCTACAGATCCGCATCGTCGATCAGGACTAGCATCGTGTCGCAAGGAGGCTCTATACGTGCATTGCAGCAACACCTCGGCATCGTCTTTGAGCGTGTCGAGCTGCTGCAAGAGGCCCTTACTCACACTTCATACGCCAACGAGACTGACAAAGATGTGCCGCACAACCAGCGGCTCGAGTTTCTAGGCGATGCAGTGCTCGACTTTGTGGTGGCACACTGGCTGTTTGCGCGCCTGCCCGATGCCACCGAAGGAGAGCTAACCTCACTGCGAGCGCGGCTGGTGCGCACCGAAAGCCTCGCACAGATGGCCAACGATCTCGATCTGGGCAACTATATGCGCTTTGGCCACGGTGAAGAGGCCAGCGGTGGCCGTCAGAAGGTGGCCAACCTCTGTGCAGGCTTTGAGGCACTTGTTGGCGCCCTGTTCTTGGATCAGGGCATCGCCGCCGTAGAGCGGTGGTTCGTGGCGCTGCTCGAATGTCAGGCGGCCGAGATCGATCAAGCGCGGCAGACCAAGGACCCCAAGAGCGAACTACAAGAGTATACTCAGGCGACGATGCGCATTACCCCGCGTTATGAGGTGGTCTCTGTCGAGGGTCCGGACCATGCGCGCCAGTATACCGTGGCAGTTCTCGTGGGCGACACACCCTGGGGCACCGGCGTTGGCAACAGCAAGCAGACAGCTGAGCAGTCTGCTGCGCACCAGGCGCTAGAGACGCATCGCGAATGAGTATCTTGATGGAGCCGCCATGCGCCTCAAGGCGTTGAGCCTTCACGGCTACAAGAGCTTTGCCTCGCGCTGCACCTTTGCGTTTGCCGACGGCATCACGGCTGTGGTAGGCCCCAACGGCAGCGGCAAGAGCAACGTCGCCGATGCCATCCGCTGGGTGCTTGGCGAACAGAGTTATCGTTCGATGCGCGCTCGCACCACCGAAGACATGATCTTTGCCGGCAGCCGCCATCGTGCGCGCCTGGGCATGGCCGAGGCGCTCATTACCCTCGACAACAGCGACCACTGGCTTCCTGTGGACTATGCCGAGGTCACCATCGGGCGCCGCGCTTATCGCTCTGGCGAGAACGAGTACCTGCTCAACGAAAGCCGCGTGCGCTATCGCGATATCCTAGACCTGCTCGGTGCGGCGGGGCTCTCGCGCACCACGTATACCGTCATCGGGCAGGGCATGGTCGACGCCGCGTTGGCGCTGCGCCCCGAAGCGCGACGCATGCTCTTTGAAGAGGCGGCCGGCATCTCGCCGCAGCTACGCAAGCGCAGCGAGACGCTGGACCGCATCGGCGAGACAGAACGCAACCTCGAGCGCGTCGCCGACATTCTGAACGAACTCGGCCCGCGCGTTGGTGGCCTGCGCCGCCAGGCAGAGCGCGCGCAAGAGCACCATCTGCTCGAACAGGACCTTAACGAGTTGCTGCGCATCTGGTACGGCCACCGCTGGCACCAGCTTCAAGAGGCCCAGGCAGCGGTTGAGGCGGCACTTGTGGAGCACCAGCAGCGCTTCGAGGTCTTGCAGGGCCAGGCCGAGACCACAGCCGCGGCGCAGCAGGCCGCCAGCAGTTCGCAGAGCCAGCTCCAGGCCCAACTCGAACGCCTTGAGCACCAGTACGCCACCCTCAGAGAGGAGGTCCAGCGCGAACAACAGGCTCTGACCCTCTCGGCCGAGCGCGAGCGGCTCTACCAGCGTCAACTGCACGACATCGCTAGCGACGAGGATACGCTGATATCGCGCCAGGGCGTATTGGCCCAGGAAATCGCCAGAGCCGAGCATGATCTGGCAACACTGGCCGACCAGCGCAAGGCGGCGGAACAGGGCTTGAGTGCGCTGTCAGAGCGCCGTGCCGAGGTTGAGCAGGCGATGGTCACACTGCAAGAGGCCATCCGTAAACGCGAACGCGAGCTGCGCAACGTTCAAAGCCGCTCGGCGCAGCAGCAGGCCCGCCACCAGGAGCTGCTGGCAAGGCTGCAGCGTCTAGAGCATGACGTCGCCGATGCCGAGAGCGAGGCCCAGGCGCAAGAGGCCGCGCTACAGAGCATCGAGCGGCAGATGACCCCGTTGCGCCAACGCCGCGAGGCGGCGAATGCGGCCCTGGAGCGCGGGAGCGTCGACGCCGCTGCCCTGCAGGCTGAGCTGGAAGCGCTCCAGCAAGAGCTCTCCACTGCCCAGGCTGCTTCTGAAGAGCTCCGCGGGCGATATAGTCAGTTGTCATTGCGCCGTAACTCCCTCGCTCGCCAGCGTGAGGATGGCGCCGACTATGCGCCCGGCGTACGACACGTGCTCGGCCTGGCAGACACACTGGGCGGCATCCTCGGCACGGCCGCCGGCCTGATGCAGGTGCCGCAGGCTTATGAGCAGGCCGTCGAGGCGGCCCTCGGCGCACGACTGCAGAACATCATTGTCGAACGCTGGGCCGACGCCGAGCGTGCCATCTCTCGTTTGAAGAGCGACCGCGCCGGCTGGGCAACCTTTCTGCCGCTCGATACGCTGCGGTCACGCGGCGCCCTTCGTATTCGCGATTCTCAGGGGGTGGTGGGCGTAGCGAGTTCGCTGGTGAGCTTTCCGGAACACCTGCGGCCGGTCTATGAGCTTTTGCTCGGGCGCGTGCTGGTGACCAGCGACCTGGCAGCGGCCCGGCGACTTTTGGCAGAGCGCACCGGCGCCAGCCTGATGGTGACGGTGGCCGGCGAGACCGTCCAGCCCACTGGCGCCGTTAGTGGCGGCGCTCGCCGCAACAGCTCGCAACTGCTGGCCCAAGAGCGCGCCTGGCGCGAACTGCCTGACAAGATTGCTCAGATCGAGGAGCAACTACGACAGAAAAAGGACACCGTCGCAGCCCTGCGCGCTCGCGCCGAGGAGTTGCGGCAAGCGCTGGCCCAGCTCGATCGCGAGCGTAGCCGCCAACGACGCGAGGTCGAGCAGATTGCTCAGGCGCTGGCCGAGCTCGAAGGCAACCGTCGCGTTGCCGAGCGCGATGCCAGGTGGCAGCGAGATCGTGCAGCTCGAGCCCTGGCCGAGCGCCAACAGGTCTTGGCGCAGGCGCATTCGCTTGAGAGCGAGACAGAGTCATCGGCCGCTGCCGAGCAAGCCCACACCGCCGCTTTGGCCGGGTTGCGTGAAGAGCTGGCCGCGGCCGACGACGAGCCCTTGCGTCGTCAATTGGCAGAGCTAGAGACACAACTCGCCGTGGCTGGTCGTGCGCTGGCCAGTCAAGAGCAGCTGCTGGCCAGCCATCAGGCGGCGCAACAGCAGAACCAGCTGCAGTTGGCCGCCAAGCGCTCGCAACAAGAGGCGCTATCACAGACGCGACAGCATGGACATACCCAGGCCCAACAGCATCGTGCCCAACTCGCGGCCCTTCAAACCCAGCAACAAGAGTTGCAGGGGCAGCTGACAACCGCCCAGAAGGCGCTGCAGGCCTCTGCCCGAACCCTGCGCGAGGCCGAGGAGCGCCATGCTGGCGGCCTGGCACGCATGCACGAGGTCGAGGCAGAGCTCCATCGGGCGCAGCTCGATCTCGAGCGCGTTCAGGAGCGGCAGCAAGATCTCATCTCAGAGATTGAGGCGGCTCTGGGGCCTGTGTCTTTGCCAGAGACCATCTCGCACCAACTGCGCCTGGGCATCGACGGTGGGGCCCTAGAGCTGCCGCCGGTCGCGGTGGTGCCCGCTGGACTAGACCAAGAGGTGCGATCTCTGCGCTCTCGGCTCCGACGGCTGGGCGGCATCAACCCCGACGCGCCTCAAGAGTACCAGGCCCTGCTCGAGCGGCAGGCATTCCTTGAGAGCCAAATGCAGGATCTGCAGGCAGCCATCGCGGCGCTGCGCCAGGTGATCCAGGAGCTCGACGATGTCATCGAGAAGGATTTCAGCCAAACCGTACAGGTGGTAGATCGCGCCTTTCGCGAGTACTTTCGACGGCTCTTTGATGGCGGTAGCGCCCACCTAGAGCTAACCAACCCCGAGGATCTGAGCACGAGTGGCGTCGAAATTGTCGCACACCCCCCCGGCAAGCGCTCGCAGATGCTGTCTCTGCTATCGGGCGGCGAGAGGGCCCTGACGGCCGTGGCGCTCGTCTTTGCCCTGCTCAGGGCTAACCCGGTGCCCTTCTGCTTCCTTGACGAGGTCGACGCGGCGCTGGATGAGGCGAACGTGGGCCGCTTTCGCGATCTGCTGCTCGAACACGCGCGCGACACACAGTTTGTGGTCATCACCCACAACCGCCGTACCATCGAGATCGCCAACTGCATCTACGGCATCTCGATGGGCGAGCAGGGCGTATCAGAGAGCATCTCGTTGCGCCTCGAGGAAGAAACGCTGGCGCAGCTGCAAGCCGACGGGTCGCTCAGCTAGTCACCCTGAGGAGCCTGCTGCAGCGCCTGCTCGAGCTCGGGAAGCATGGGCAACTCGTCGAGTGAGGTGAGGCCCAGATACTGCAGAAAGGCAAAGGTCGTGCCCAACAGCTCCGGACGGCCTGCCTGCTCCAACACGCCGACCACCTGCACCAGCTCGCGAGCCAGCAACGTACGGATAACCCCTGCAGACGAAACCCCGCGAATGGCGTCGATGCGCGCACGCGTCACTGGCTGCAGATAGGCGATGATGGCCAGCGTCTCCATCGCCGCAGTCGATAGTCTGGCGCTACCCTCGACGCCGAGGAAACGCTCGATGAGTGGCGCTGCTTCGGGGCGCGTCGTCAGCAGCACGCGATTGCCACTCCGGGCGATGGTCAGGCCGCCCTGCTGATGTCGTGTCAGCCAGGCGTCTAGCGCCTGGACGACCCGATCGAGCGGCTCGTCCAGCACAGATGCCAGCCGCTCAAGCTCGACCGGACCGTCGGCCACAAACAAGAGGGCCTCGAGCAGGCCCTCTAGTTCAAGATCGGTTCTCTGCAGTTGATCCAACGCGCTATCCTTGCCCGTCCCGCTCGGCGGTGCAGACCTCTGCCACATCGATCAGCGCAGGGCTGACGAGCGTCTATTCGTCGCGATCGGTCGGGTCATAAAGATCCAGGTCATCTAGAGCGTCTTGAGCGTCCGCAGCAGCCTCAGTGGCAGTGTCGATTGGCGTCAGATCGCCCACCGGCGCGGGGCCTTGCGGCTCAGGCACCACAGCGCTCACCGGCTCAGGCTGTTCACGACGGGCCACGGGTTGTACCTCGGGCTTCTTGCCTTTGGCGTCTCTGGGCTCAACATGCTTGGGCTCGCTGGGAGACTCTACCAGGCGAGGCTGTGTAGCGATTGTCTCGGCACCTCGGGGTAGCGGCTGCGTTGGAGGCATCGTTCCCCGCGGGTAGGGTTCATGATGGACATTGATAAGCACTTTGCCGTGGATCTTGACGCCCAGCTGCCCCTCGACGATATCGCGGCACAAATTGACCACCTGGTCGGTGAGCACCGGAATGTTGACCGACGGACTGGTGTCGAGATCCACTGCCACTTCGACGTCTTTGCCGCGACTCTTGACGTGTGGCGTTACTTTGCGTACGCCGGCCAACTCGTCTATGCGCGCCTCTAGACTCTGCGCTACCGAGTTCACCCCAAGGACTGCGTTGGCGCCGCTGTCGGTGCGGATCTTGACTGCCTTGCGGCGCGGTCGCCGTAGCTCAAGTATGAGCAATATCAACAGGATGACGACCCAGACGGCAACCCCGATGATAAAGTATAGTCTGAATTGCTCGTTAAAGAGAGATTCCTCAAAGAGAGAGATGTTGGCCTGGGCCGCTTTGACGGCCTCGATCGGGTACGCCACCAGGAACAACGCCCCGACAATGCCTATAAGGATGCCGAGTATCACCACGATGCGATTAAAGACTCTCATGCCTTCCTCCTGTCTTTCGACCCATCGGCCGATGACAATCAGACTCTTCTACATTATACAACGGGAGAGTTCGCTCGTCTACCGTAAGGTCAGTTTGAGCGGATGATAGTGCCACACAATCTCGTGACTCCCTGCCGGCACGCGCACCCCTCGCGCCACACCATCGACTCGCAGAGCCGAAGCATCGACGCCATCGATACGAACGCCCCACCCTGGATAGTCCAGATCGCTCAGCACCACCAACGTCTCAACATCGGCCTGCGTGCGCAAGACGATCTCCATATCGCCGTAAGCGGCCACCTTGACGGGCAGCAGTTCCTGGCGCTCGAACGGCTCCAGCGAGGCATCGCGCCCTGCGAGCGTCACCCGCGCCCACGGTACTGCATAGGCGCGCGGCCAGGCATCCTGGTTTTCATAGGCGAGCACATCCTCGTCTCGGTAGATGATGCTGTGCTGTCCCTGCCCGATGGCCGCACGCAGAGAGATCTGCGCCCCATCGCGGCCTATCAGCTGCACCTCTTCGATACGCACAAAGGCTTGCTCAAGCACAGGGAGGATCTCTACAGCCCCCACCGTGGCCTCGAGCGAATACGTGGCCCGATAGGTGTGGCCCACATGCTCCCATGGAAGATAGCCCGAACGGGCGGGCCAGGAATGCGCCACGGGCGGCATCTGGTGTCTACTGACCGCCCTGACATCGTCGCGCTCATAGGCCCACTCGGCGCTCTCGGTGCCTGCCCGCACCGGCAAACTGTGCACCTGCCCCTCACTCGTGCGGACAAAGAGCTCGGCAGCCAGCGAGCCGTCAGTCATGTCGGCGGCATGGCTCAAGTACGACTCGACCTCCACGGCCACGATATCCACAGGCTCGACCTCAAGCCACTGCTCATACGGCAGCGCTGCGTAAGGGTTGTAGACGTCGTACAGCTCTCGCTCGGCATCCACCGGCAGCAGCTGCGGGATGAGATAGTGGCTGATGCCCATGCGGCTGAGACCCGCGCTATCCAGCCCCTGGGCCCACTCAAGATAGGCCCTGGGCACCAGCGGGCTATACAGGTTTGCGGCGGCCAACCCGTGGGTGGCTGCCACGTTAGGGAAGAGACTACCCTGCATAACGCTAAGCGCAGGCAATATGTCCTCTTTCACCCAGACACGCGTCAGCTGCGGCTCGCTCTGCTCTGCTGACGACAATACGGCGGCCACACGGGGCGCTCTGATAAGCTGCTCTGGTGGCGCCGAGGTGTGGTAGGAACGGTCGAGCACCAGGCCGAACGCCATCAGGTCGCAGACGAGAACTGCCAGGGCCAACGGAGCCCACTTTCGCCATCCGAGGCCGGGAATGGCGGCCATCACGAGCAGCAGCGCGGCGGCCCATATCAGCGGCAGCCAGCGCCAGGCAGCTACCGCGCCATCCAGCCCGCGCGCCACAGCCACTGCCGCAACGCCGCCCACGGCCAGCAGCAGTGCGCACCAACCCGCTTTCTGTCGCCACCCTCCTGTCGCCGGCTGGCGCCAGCGCAGAGCATCCATGCCCAGGGCCGATAGATAGCCCAGGCCGAGGCCTGTCCAGTAGAGATAGCGGGCTGGCACGCGGAATAGATTCAGCACCGGAATGCGTAGCAGATATCCATATAGGGGGTTCCAGCGGCCGAGTGCCAGGACCCAACCCGCTAACGCCAGACCAAGGTATAGCCAACGGCTACGCTCGCGGCTGCGCCACACCGCAACCCAGGCCAGCGCCAGCGGCAGTAGGCCCACATATGCCATCAACTCCACCGATCCCTCAGGATCGGGCACGCCCAACAAGAACGGTGACACATAGGTAGCTGTCAGCAGCGGATGGAACGAATAGCTCATGAAAAAGGCGTCGTCGAGCCCGCCAGCACGCTGCGACTGCGCCGCCAGCACGGCCGCGGGCCCCAGTTGCGGCAGAGCCAGCAGCGCGCCAACCACCATCGCCCCCGCCCAGAGGCCCAACCTTGCCCAGGCCCGAGGCCTGCGCAGCAACGCCATCCACAGGGCAACCAGGCCGAGCGCGAGCATGCCCAGCAGAGACACCTGCGGGTGCCCGCCACAGAACTGGAGCGCCACAGAAGCCGCCAGACCGGTGGCCGCACGCCATGGCCGCGCAGCTGTAAACAGCCGCCCTGTCGCCAGTAGCATCCATGGCAGCCAGGATGCCACCGTCAGCATGCTGATGTGGGTGAGGTGTGCGCCAACAAAGCCGCCAAAGGCCATCACCATGGCACCTAGCAACGAAGCCGGCCATGTCCGGCCACAATGGCGAAGGTAGAGGGCAAACCCTAGAGCTGCCCAGGCATAGTGCAGCACGATGGATACGGTGAGGCCAACGGCAGCAGGCATCACGGAATAGATCAGCCAGTTTGGGGGGTAGAGTGCGCCCACCTCACCGCCAGCCACCAATGGATAGCCCAGGCCCATGCGCGAGCTCCACCAGGGCAGGCGCCCCTCGTGGAGCGCACGCGCCAACTCGGCGCGTTGCGGCAGATAGAGCCGCGTGATGTCGCCGCCATCATAGACACGCCCAGCCAGCAGCGGGCGCCCCACCAGAGCCACCGATAGCAGCAGCACAACGGCCGCCAACCCCAGCACCTGTGCCAAGGGCCCGGTCAGGCCGGCAAGCAAAAAGGGGAAAAGCCCGCGCTTTTCCCCCGGTTGGCTGGCGTTCATCACTAATCCCGGTAGGGGCGAATACCCAGATACACCTGCCCACCGGTGAGAATGCGCAACAGCGTCTTGGCCGGCCGACGGTCGAGCGCGGCATGCAACTCGCGCACGCTCATAGGTTTGTTGCCGTTGGCGAGCAATGTACGAAAGACGGCGTCGACGATCGGCGTCGAGTCATCGATATAGTCAGCCTTCTGACTGCAACAGGTACGCAGACAGTGCCACAGACCGTCGACCACGCTCACCTCGCCGGTGAGCTCATCGATCCAATCGATCTCCTCAAGCTCCTGGAAACTATCGGCATATTGTTCGCGACAGTCGTCGCACAGCAGGTCGCGGATGTAGACACGGATGTCGCGGCCACTGGCCTGCCACCAAGCCATGTCGATATAGAAACGCGTATCCAGATCAGGGGGTTGCCACCGGTAGGCCATCTGGCTCCTCTCTAGATGCCCTGGTAGGGGACAGCTTGGTCGCGCAGGCGGTCAGAGCGGTTTGACAGCGGCCTCTCACGCATGTCATCGACAGACTCGTACGTCTGCCCCTCGAGCGAGCCGTCATAGGCCCACAGGCCCTCGCCCATCGGGTCATAGGCTGCCTGGCGCGTCAGATGCGCCAGAATCGGAGCAGCCCCACAGCGGCGATGCATGTTGACGGCCATATAGAGTGCCTTGACATGTACGAGGCCCTGCCCGCTCAGCTTGGCCAGCTCTAGAAATGCCCGCCGCACAACGTCGCCAATGGGAGCGCTGCGCACCGCAGGCACGGCCATCAATCCGGCGATCGCGTCCATGTCCTCAGAGATGATCACTGCGTTCTCGTCGCAGCGCACACTCAGGGTGGTGGGCTTCATCTCGAGCACCAACCGGCCCTCTTGCGCGTTCGCTGTGCGCAGCCACTCGTTGCGGCGGCTGCGAGGCGCGGCATACTCTAGATCCAGGCTCAACGGAGCATCTCCCGCCGTGATAGTGAGCTGCGCGCCCACTGTCATGTTCGCAGCCTGGTACAACTCCTTCAGGCCACAAACAAAGCCTTTAGAAGGCACGACCCAGGCGACGTACGCCTTGCGGCGTCGACGATCCGTCACCGTGATGGGGTAATGGTCGGCAGCCTCATCAGGCACCAGCGCCACCAGGCGCGCGGGTGCCGGCATGGTGCCAGCATACAGGTGGGGAAAGCCCAGAACAAAGCTCAACGTGCTCGAGCTGGCCCTGGCCGTGCCCGGGAGTTCGTCCAGATCATCGCCCAGTTCCTCGATCACATCCAGCAGCGTAACCCCGACAGGTTCGCCGGCCTTGGCCATGATGGGGTCAGCCAGCACTGTCGGCGTTTTCCAGATCGCCTCAGGCTCCAGAGCTCTCAAGAACCAGCGGCGCTCGCCGTCGCCGCCCAGGTCATCAAAGCGCCCGTCATTCTCCAGAGCGCGGTGCAGCGCAAAGAGCTGCGCCGCCTCTGAGCCCGCAGACGTGAGCGACAGCCGATCGAGGATCTCGCGCGCCGTCAACGGCACCGCCGCCTCATAGATGGCAGCCTCGGCCAGGTTTAGGTATCCCAGGTTGATCTCGGGCAATAGCTCGCGCAAGAACCATTTGTCGTCGAAAAAGACCATATCCTCGTCGGCAGACAGTGCGACGTTGAGTCTATCAACCACCAACGGAGTAAAGGCCTCGATAGCCTCGGTACCGGTAAGGCCTTCATCGGCTGTGATCACCAGCTCTTCAACAGGGCGGTTGAGATGATGCGGCCCCGGCATGCTGGCAGCGAATTCGCGTATGCGTCCATCGCTGGCCATGGCCACCCGAATGACTTGAAACTCGCCATAGCGGACGTTCTTGCCAGGCCGCTGGCCGACCACCTCGCCTTCAGCCAGATCGAGTTCGCTAAATACCAGGCGCTGGCCCACCTCATAGCTATCCATCGGGCGGTAGACCTGGGTCTGCCGCGCCAGCTGGGCCGCCAGGGCCTTTTCACGCGACTGCTTGTCCTCGATCACTGCGGCAGCCAACTGGGCGACCGGCACGGGCAAGCCCTCTTGCAGTATCACCCCGGTGACAAGATCGATATCGGCCTGCGACACCTGGTATTCAGTGCGCCAATAGGCCTCGGTGTGAGAGCTGAGCTTGCCTGTCACAGCCATGGACTCCTCCACTGGCGATCCGTAATCATGAGTGGGCGAAACAGGGCTCGAACCCGTGACCTCTTCCTTGTAAGGGAAGCGCTCTCCCAGCTGAGCTATTCGCCCAAGGCGCAGACAGTTCTGCCCGCTGGCCGAGTGTACCACAGGGGCAGGGGGCCGTCAAAGGATGCAGCCACCGGGCAGCGGACTGCGTGCCCAAGGGTGGCGGCGCCTACATCACCTCTGGAGCAGACATACCCATGATGCGCAATGTTCGCCTGAGCACCAGCCGCGCCGCGTCGACAAGCTTGAGCCGCGCAAGCGTCAAATCCTGCTCCTCAGCCTCAGAGCTCACGACGCGGCAATCGCGGTAGAACGCATGAAAGGCCGCTGCCAGATCATAGGCATAATAGGTTAGATGATGCGGCGCCAGCTGCTCGGCGGCCAGGCGCACAACCTCGGGCAGGCGCAGCATCTGGCGGATCAGGCCCTGCTCCGCCGGGTGTGTCAATAGCATGACGTCGCCGTCTTTATGCGGCGCGTCACCTGCGTGTCTAAGAATGGAACAAATGCGGGCATGCGCGTACTGGATATAGTAGACGGGGTTCTCGTCCGATTGCTCTTTGGCCAGGTCGATGTCGAACTCCATCTGGCTATCGGCCGAGCGCGAGAGCAAAAAGTAGCGCATGGCATCGGCGCCCACTTCATCGAGCACCTCACGCAGGGTGATCATATCGCCTGTACGTTTGGATAGACGCACCACCTCGCCGCCCCGCTTCAGAGTGACGAGCTGGTAGAGTATAATCCCGAGCCGACGAGGGTCAAGCCCCAGAGCCTGCATCATGTAGCGCATGCGCGGCACGTGCCCTTGATGGTCAGCGCCCCACACATCGATAACGCGGTCGAACCCGCGCTCGCTGAACTTGTTGTAGTGATAGGCAATGTCAGATGCAAAGTAGCCCGGCGTCCCATCAGATCGGACCACCACTTCGTCTTTCTCGCCGCCCAGCGCCGTGGCCTTGAACCACACCGCCCCATCGTGCAGGTCGAGGTGCCCCCCTTGCCGCAAGATCGACATGATGGCCTCAAACTGGCCCTGGTCATATAGCGTCTGCTCAGAGAACCAGAGATCATAGACGATGCCCATGGCGGCGAGGTCGCTGCGAGCGCCATCGACCACCTGCGCGACGCCCAGACGCCCGATCTCGAGGAGTGCCTGATCAGCCGGCATCTCGAGCAGGCTCGTGCCACAGCGCTGCGCCAACTCTGCGCCCAGCTCGACCATATACGGGCCGTGATAGCCGTCCTCTGGCACCTGAGCTTCGTGGCCCAGCGCCTGCCGGTAGCGCGCTAGGAGTGTCTCTTGAAAGGCGCGCATTCGGCTACCGGCATCGTTAACATAGTACTCGCGCTGCACCCGATAGCCCGCATTCGACAATACGTTGGCCAACGCATCACCCAGCACCGCATTTCGTGCCGAACCCATGTGCAGCGGACCTGTCGGGTTAGCCGAGACATACTCAACCTGCATGCGTTGCCCCTGACCGACATCGGCAAGGCCAAAGCGTTCGCCTTCGGCCAGTATCGTCTCGACTTGGCGGCAAAGCCAGCCTTCATCAAGCGCGAAATTCACAAACCCGGGTGGCGCCACCTGCACACGACTAATAAAGCTCAGCTCTGGCAGCCGCTTGACCATGGCTTCCGCGATCTTGATAGGGGCCATGCGGGCCAGCCTGGCCAGCTGCATGCACACGGGCGTTGCCCAGTCGCCCATCTCGGCTTGCTTTGGTCTTTCCACAGGGATTTCGGGGATGTCAAACGCAGGCAACTCACCCTGGCGCTGGGCACGCTTGAGGGCCTTGGCAATGGCGTCACGTAAGAGAGCATCGGTCATTTGCACGCTGTTACAGCTCCAACCAGGTTTTGCCAACAGAAACGTCGACCTTGAGGGGCACAGAGAGTTGATATGCCTCTTGCATCGTTCTGGGCACCAGTTCTCGAACAGTCTCCAACTCTGATTCGGGCACCTCAAGCATCAACTCATCGTGGATCTGCACCAGTATGGCGCTCTTGAGGCTCTGCTCGTGCAGCAGCCGGTGCAGGCGAATCATGGCGATCTTGATGATGTCGGCGGCGCTGCCCTGAATGGGCATATTGACGGCGGCTCGCTCGGCAGCGCGCTTGACGTTAGGGTTGACGCCTTGCGCCATTAGCTCAGGGAAATGGCGTCTGCGGCCCAGCACCGTCTCCACATAACCCGTCTCGTTGGCTCTCCGGATCGTCTCATCCAGATAGGCTTTGACGCCGCTAAAACGCCCAAAGTAGGCGGCGATGAACTGCTCGGCCTCTGCCACCGACAGGTCGGTGCGCGCCGCCAGCCCATAGCTCGACATCCCGTACATCAGACCAAAGTTGATTGCTTTAGCAAGGCTGCGCTGAGCATAGGTCACCTCAGCCAGCGGCACGCCAAAGACAGCGGCCGCCGTGCTAGCATGCACATCTTCGTCGCGAAGAAAGGCTCCGGTCATCTCAGGGTCGCCCGAGAGATGCGCCAGGAGACGCAGCTCCACCTGTGAATAATCACAGCTCAGCAGCAGATGCCCAGGCGGCGCTACAAAGGCGCCTCGAATCTGCCGTCCCTGCTCATTGCGGACGGGTATGTTCTGCAGGTTGGGGTCGCTGGAAGATAAGCGACCCGTGCTGGTGCCCGTCTGATGAAAAGTGGTGTGCACCCGGCCCGTCTGCGGGTTGACGAGTGCCGGCAGCGCTTCGACATAGGTGCCGCGTAGTTTGTCGAGTTGTCGGTAATCAAGCAGCAACTGGGCGATAGGATGCGCCTTGCGCAGCTCCTCGAGCACGCTCACGTCGGTCGAATAGCCCGTGCGCGTACGTTTGACAACCGGCAGCTGCAGCTCTTCAAACAGCACCTCGCTCAACTGCTTGGTCGAGTTGATGTTGAACGGATGCCCGGCTGCCTCGTAGATCTGCTGCTCGAGCGCGGCCAACTGCGTCGCCATCTCGCCCGACATCTCTGTCAAGAACGCGGTGTCCACCATCATGCCGCGCATTTCCATCTCGACGAGCACGGGCATCAGCGGCATCTCGAGTTCGTCGAACAGGCGGCGTGCCACCGGCTCACGCTCCAACTCGGTCAAGAGCGCCGCGTGCAACTGATAGGTCATATCAGCGTCAGCGGCTGCATAGGGAGCCGCATCGGTCATGCGCACGCGGTCCATGGTGATCTGCTTGCTGCCGCTGCCGATCAGCTGGTTGATCGGCGTCATCTCTACGCCAAAACGCTGAAAGGCCTGCTCTTTGAGGCCGATGCCGCGGCCGCTGGGCTCGATGAGCCAGGCGGCGAGCATAGTATCAAAGTAGGGGGGCTCTACCGGCAATGCGGCCTGCGCTAGCACCTCGAGGTCGAACTTGGCATTGTGCATGACTTTGAGCAGATCGCTACGCCGAAGTGGCGGCTCTAGAGCCGCCCGCACCTTGCCCCAAGGGAGCTGGCGCTCATCGCCCAGTCTCTCATCATGCCCCACGGGGATGTAGTAACCCTTGCCAGCCTCAATCGCGAGCGAGACGCCCACCAGCTTGCAGCGCATGGTATCGACACTGTCAGTCTCGGTGTCCAGGGCCAGCACTTTGGCCGTCGACAGGCGCGCCACCAGCGCTTTGAGTTGGTCGTCGCTCGTCACCAGCTCGCACTCGGTGGGCCCGTGCACCGGCGCTGGCTCCTGCCCGACAAAAAGCCCCAGCTGCTCGGCCGCCGCGGTGCCCGGCTTGGGGATGCGGTTGAGCAGCGAGGTGAGACCCAGCTCTCGCAAAAGCGCCACCACGTCCTCGCGGGCAAAGCGGCCCCACTCGCCAGCGTCAAGATCGAGTGTCACATCCACGTCGCGCCGAATGGTGACGAGGTCCCGGCTCATGTAGGCCGAGTCGCGGCCTGCGTCGAGAGCATTGCGAAAGCGTGCCTGTGCGACCTCGTCGAGGTGCTCATAGACGCCATCGAGCGTGCCATAGGCCTGCAACAGATTGGTGGCCGTCTTGGCGCCCACACCTGACACGCCAGGGATATTGTCGGAGCTATCGCCCACGAGTGCCTTGTAGTCGATCAACTGACCAGGCGCTAAACCATAGCGCTCTTTGATCTCGTCGGGACCGCAGAGCTCCACATCGCCTACGTTGCGCTTGGGCACCAGCACATGTGTCAGGTCGGTGATCAACTGAAAGGTATCGCTGTCGCCCGTCACGATGATCACCTCGAGGCCAGCTCGCTCGGCCTGACGCGCAAGCGTGCCCAGCAGGTCATCAGCCTCAAAGCCATCACGTTCGTAGATGGGCACGCCCAGGGCGCGCGTCAACTGCTGAATGCGGTCGAATTGTACGCGCAGGTCGGCAGGCGTCTCTGCACGGGTGGCTTTATATTCGGGGTACTGTTCATGCCGAAAAGTCTTGCCCCGATCGAATGTCGCCACCACATAATCGGGCGTATAGTCAGCGATCGCCTTGAGCAGAATGTTGGCATAGCCAAGCGTTGCGTTGGTCGGCTCTCCGTTGGGCCCCGTGAGGGGCGGCAGCGCATGGTAGGCGCGATAGGCCATTGCATGGCCATCGATGAGCATCAGACGCTTGGTGGCAGCCATCATAACCTCCTCCGCGGCATTATAGCCCTAGCAGCGACACCCCGCAATTGACAGCAGCGGGGCTGTCTGCCTATCATGCAGAGGCCGCGCGCACCAGATTCGCTCAAAGGAGTCGGCGATGGATCAGATCAATGGCATCCCCACCCGTGTGCTGGGCACGACGGGCGAACGCGTGACGATCATTGGCGTCGGCGGGCATCACATCGCCCGTGGCGACGAGGCGCTGGGTATCCGCATCATCCGTAGTGCGGTCGATGAGGGCATCAACTTTATGGACAATGCCTGGTGCTATCATGATGGCCGGAGCGAGATCGTGATGGGCAAGGCTCTGCGCGACGGCTACCGGGACAAGGTGTTCCTGATGACCAAAAATCATGGCCGCAGCCGGCTCGACGCCTTGTCAGGCATCGAAGACAGCTTGCGTCGCCTGCAGGTCGACTGCATAGACCTGGTGCAGATCCATGAGACCAACCACGAGGGCCTGCCTGCGCTCTTGTTCAATGATGGCACCATTGATGCTCTGGTCAAGGCGCGAGAGCAGGGCAAAATCCGCTACATCGGCTTTACCGGCCATCGCTGGCCACACCTGTTGCTCGACATGCTCGAGCGCAGCTTTGCCTGGGACACGGTGCAGTTTCCAATCAACCTTCTCGACGCTCACTTCCGCAGCTTTTCCATGAACATCCTGCCAGCCCTCAAGCGGCGCGGCATCGGCGCCATCGGTATGAAGAGCCTGGCGGCGGGCAAGCTACTCACGACTGGCATCAGCGCCGCAGAGGGCATTCGCTATTGCCTCTCGCAGCAGATCGACGTGCTGGTGACGGGTATTGACTCGCTCGAGATACTGCAGCAGAACCTGCGCATCGCACGCGAGTTTGCGCCCATGGACGAGGCCGAGCAGGCCGCATTGCTGGCCAGGGCCAAACCGTTTGCGCAAGATGGTACACTTGAGGAATACAAGACAGGCTGGTGAAAGCAATGTCTGACTCAATGCAATGCGCCGTTCTGCATGGCGTACGCGATGTTCGTATCGAGGAGCGCCCTGTGCCCACGCCTCAGCCTCACGAAGTGTTGGTGCGCATCTCGCGGGTAGGTGTGTGCGGCAGCGACGTGCACTACTACACCCAGGGGCGCATCGGCGACTATGTGGTGCGCTCTCCGATGATCCTGGGCCATGAAAGCGCCGGCACCGTGGCCGCGGTAGGCTCAGCGGTCTCGACGCTTCAGGTAGGCCAGCGCGTGGCCCTAGAGCCTGGCTACACCTGCCGGCAATGCCGCTACTGCAAGAGCGGCCACTATAACCTCTGTCCCCATGTCACCTTCATGGCCACCCCGCCCATCGACGGGGCTTTCTGCGAGTATGTCGCCTGGCCGGCCGATTTTTGCTTCGCCCTGCCCGCATCGCTGAGTGATGCTGCTGGCGCCATGATGGAACCCTTGGCGGTAGGGCTCTGGGCAGCCCATCGTGGCCAGGTGGCGCCGGGCGATACGGTGGCGGTGTTTGGCGCGGGCCCCATCGGCCTGCTGACGCTGCAGGCCTGCCGCGTGGCGGGTGCTACCACGCTCATCGCTGTAGACGTGCACGAGCGACGTCTGCAGCACGCTGCGCGCCTGGGCGCCACCCACATTATCAATGATCGCGATCATCGCGCAGTCGAACGCATTCGCGAGACGGTCGCAGATTCGACGCTCCCTGCCAGCCATCAGGGCGTCGATGTAGCCTTTGAGACGGCCGGCGCCATCCCCACCACCCGCAACGCCCTGGCCGTCACACGCCCAGGGGGCGTGACCGTGCTGGTTGGGCTCCCGCCCGATCCCTTGGTTGAGCTCGACATCGTCTCAGCGGCGAGCAAAGAGATCGACATCCGTGGACAGTTCCGCTATGCCAACCGCTATCCGCCAGCCCTGGCGCTTGTCGAGAGCGGGCGCATCGACGTTGACACCCTGGTGACGCATCACTTTGCGCTCGAGCAAGCAGCCGAAGCGCTTGCCTTTGCGGATGAGCACAAGGATGTGGCCCTCAAGGTGATGGTCGACGTCGATCGTTAGCATAGAACCAGCCCCTCACGATCGTGAGGGGCTGGTCGTCATATCGCGATGCACTGCAGCCGCAGCTAGCGCGTCTCAGTGACTTTGTTCAGACCCCGGGGCTGGTCGATGCTAAGGCCACGCGCCTCTGCCAGGCGATAGGCAAGCAGTTGGGCCGGCACCACCGCCACCAGCGGCGCAAGCCACTCGGGCACGCCTGCCGGCAGGCGCAACCCCAGATGCGCTGCCGCCAAGAGCTCTTTGCGCTCGCTGATCACGATCAGCTCGGCGTTACGCTCTTGCAGCGCCTGCAGCAGGGCCGTCATATCGGCGTCGAGCACACCGCCGGGCGCCACCAGGAGCACGCACGAGCCCGCCCCCACTGAAGCGATGGGCCCATGCAGAAAATCGGCAGTCGAGTAGGGCGTGGTGGCCGTGTAGGTGAGTTCTTTGATCTTGAGTGCTGCCTCAAAGGCGGTGCCGTAGGCATAGCCCCGCCCCACCACCGTGACGTGCTCCACGTACCGGTAGCGTTCGGCGCGCTGCCGGATGATGTCGTCCAGAGCCAGGGCCTGCCGCACCAGAGCGGGCACCCCTGCGAGCTCGGCATGCCTCTCATCATCGCCCGCCAACGCCACCGAGAGCATCGCCACCGCCAAGAGCTCGGTGGTGTAGGTTTTGGTCGCAGCGACGCTCTTTTCGTCGCCAGCACGGAGGTCGATGGTCCAGTCGGCAACGGCGGCAAGAGGAGAGACAGTATTGTTGGTGATCGCCAGGGTCGGCTGACCTTGTTGGCGCGCATCATCCAGCACTGAGACGATGTCTGGCGAGCGCCCCGACTGCGAAATCCCGATCACCAGTGTGTCGCAAAGCCGCGGAGGTGCGCCATAGTAGGTATAGAGCGATGGCGCTGCCATGGCTACGGGCAGCCGGTTGACAGCCCCCAGCAGGTACTTGGCATAGGTTGCCGCGTTATCCGAGCTGCCCCTTGCAGCGATCAGCACGTGGCGCGGGTTCCGCTGCCGCAGCGCCGCGGCGATGGCTTGTACCTGCGGCCAACCCTGCGCCAAGAGCCCCGTTAGCACATCGGGCTGCTCACGGATTTCGATCTCGAGTCGGTTCATCAAGATGCCTCCCTACGGCACGGTTGTGGCGTGCAGATGCTTCTCATCATGCGGGCTCAGCGGCGGTCAGCCACGGCCCGCGGCTCTGCCCCATCAGATAGGCGTGCATATCCATGGCCGCCACTCGCCCGGCGCCCATGGCGCTGATGACGGTGGCCGAGCCGGTGACGATGTCGCCACCCGCCCACACCCGCTCGAGCCTCGTTCGCCCGGTGGCGCTGTCGGCCACCACGGCGCCACGACGATTTCGTTCAAGGCCTGGCGCCTGGCTAAAGGCCAGCGGGTTCGGCTGTGTGCCCAGGGCCATGACTACGGTGTCAACGACCATCTCGAACTCGGAGCCCTCGATAGGCACAGGGCTGCGGCGACCACTGGCATCAGGCTCGCCCAAAGACATGCGAATGCAGCGCATGCCCGTGACCCAGCCCTCAGCGCCCAGAATCTCGACGGGGTTGGTGAGATAGTCGAAAATGACGCCCTCTTGTTCGGCGTGGTGCACCTCTTCGGCGCGGGCCGGCACCTCTTCTCGCGAGCGCCGATAGACGATATGTACCTCATTCGCGCCCAGACGCAACGCACTGCGCGCCGAGTCCATAGCCACATTGCCCGCGCCTACCACGGCCACCCGCGCGCCCACACGCACTGGCGTGTCCCATTCAGGAAACTGATAGGCCTTCATCAGGTTGACGCGCGTCAACAGCTCATTGGCCGAGTAGACACCGTTGAGGTTCTCGCCAGCGATGTTCATCATCATAGGCAGGCCCGCACCGGTACCCATAAAGACGGCGTCATAGCTTTCGAGCAGCTCGGCCACATTGTACAGCCGACCGATGACGACGTTGGTTCGGATCTTGACGCCCAGGCTTTCAAGGTAGCCAATCTCGATCTTGACGATCTCTTTGGGCAAACGGAACTCGGGGATGCCATACACCAGCACCCCGCCGGGCTCGTGCAGCGCCTCGAGCACCTCGACATCGTACCCCAGCTTGGCAAGGTCTCCAGCCGCAGTGAGGCCCGCCGGGCCAGAGCCGATCACTGCTACCCGTTTACCCATGGACGACGCCACAGGGGGCACGCGGATGCCGTGCTCGCGCTCCCAATCGGCCACAAAACGCTCCAGCCGACCGATGGCCACAGGCTCGCCACGCTTGGCCAGTACGCACACCTCTTCACACTGGGTCTCTTGCGGGCAGACACGCCCGCAGACAGCCGGCAGGCTGTTCTTGTCTTTGAGCTTGGCCACCGCATCCCACATGTCGCCCTCGCGCAGGGCCTTGATGAACTCGGGGATACGCACGCCCACAGGGCAGCCGCTCACACAGGGCGAGTGCCGACACTGCAAACAGCGTTGGGCCTCTTCGACGGCGGTGGTCAGATCATAACCCAGAGCAACCTCGTCAAAGTTGGTGATCCGTACCGATGGCTCCTGCTCGGCCATCGAGTGTCGAGCAATGCTTGAGCGACTGGATCGCGCCATTAACGCGCCTCCCTGTTAGATTGCGATTCGGGCTGCGAAAAACGCTCGAGGGCAATGGCCTCATCGTCGCGATACATGCGCTGGCGGCTTAGCAGCAGGTCCCAGTCTACCAGATGGCCGTCGAACTCGGGGCCATCGACACACGCAAAGTAGGTTCGCCCACCCACCGACACGCGGCAGGCGCCGCACATGCCAGTGCCGTCGACCATGATCGAGTTCAGGCTTACGATGGTCTTGACGCCGAACGGTTGCGAGGTCAGCGCAATGAACTTCATCATAATCGCCGGGCCGATGCCCCAAACCCGGTCGATCGTCTGCCCCGATTCGAGCAGTTCTTTGAGAGGCACCGTCACCAGGGCCTTGCGCGCATAGCTGCCATCATCGGTGACGACGATGAGCTCGTCAGTCACACTGCGCATCCGTTCTTCCCAAAAGAGCAGGTCGCCGCTGCGCGCCCCAATGATGGCAATGACGTGGTTGCCCGCAGCGCGCAGGCTGCGACATATGGGATAGATGGGCGCAATGCCCAGGCCGCCGCCCACCAGCACCACGTTGCCATAGTTCTCGATCTCGGTGGGCCGCCCCAGCGGGCCAGTAAAGCTGGCCAGACGATCGCCAGGCTCAAGTTGGCCTAACAGGCGCGTAGACTTGCCGATCTCTTGTACAACGATAGTGATCGTGCCTTCGTCTCGATCATAATCTGCGATGGTCAGCGGCACCCGCTCACCCTTTTCGTGTACACGCAAGACGACAAACTGCCCGGCCTGGGCCTTTTGAGCTACCTCTGGCGCCGAGATCACGAACATCTTGGTCACCGGCGTCAGGGTCTCTTTGGCGATGATCTGATACACTGTCTTCCTCCGACTTGAATGAACGCTCGGCGCAATCGGCCTATCGACGCCACTCAACGGCGCCAGCCGAGATGACGACGTCTAGAGCTCCTGGATGAGACGCACGAGTCCAAGCAACGACATGCCCACCTTGAGCAGCTTTTTGCCGTCGGTTCGCCCCACAGCGCCTTCTTCGCGGGTGTAGCGCCTGGCCACCACCACGCCAAGGATGATCCCCAGCACCACCCCCACAATCCCACCCAGGATGATGATCTTTTGCTGTCGACGCATGGCTAGCTCCTAGTGTGCACGTCGACGGTAGGCGCCCCAAAAGGCACGCCAACCTTCTACGGCCGCCTTTAGCCCCACAAAGGGCCTCGCTACGACCGTGCCGACCTGGTCGATCGCCCTTAACCCGGTATTCTCAACGGCGCGAACGTGCCGCAGAAACGGGCGCGCTTTGGGCTTGACGCTACGCAGCCCCTGGACGGCTTTGAAGCTAAGGAAGAGCGGCAGCAGCGAGAGAACCAGCCCCTGCAAGGCCAGCAAGATGAGAGCCCAGTCGCGCGCGGTGCTCATCGCCTCTGCCATGCCCGCTCCTCCTAGAGATACTCGGTGCCATAATCCAGTAGCACTGTGCTGTGCTCGCGCCCAATATAGTCTACCACATGTTGCAGCAGACCTTGCACATGGGCTAGATCGCCTGACACGGCGGCAATGCCCAGCGTTACCAGTTGCCAGCTATCGAGGTGGTCTACCTCGGCGACGGCAATGTTATAGTTGTTACGCAATCGCGCCGCCAGCGACCGCACCACCTGTCGCTTATCCTTGAGTGACCGTGAGGCGGGCACCTGCAGGTCGACCGTCAGCACGCCCACAATCATGTTGGATCCCTGTGCCCCTAGCCTGGCTTGGCCTGTCTATCAACGTTGCTCAAAGTGAATGGCGCCAATGCCTGCGTTCATGGCGGCTTCCATCAGCGCCTCGGGCACCGTGGGGTGCGCATGGATGGTGCGCGCAACTTTATCGACGCTGGCGTTGAGCTGCATGGCCAGGGCAGCCTCGGCGATGAGGTCACTGGCATGCGGCCCCATGATGTGCACCCCCAGAATATCGCCTTTGCCCTCGCCTGCTGACGCATAGAGGATGCGCACTTGCCCCTCGGTCTCACCCAGCGCCAGAGCGCGGCCATTGACCATGAATGGGAAGCGCGCCACGGCAAAAGCGAGTCCTCGCTCCTTTGCTTGCTCTTCAGTCAGACCCACGCCGGCGATCTCGGGCATGGTAAAGATGCAGCTGGGCACCACACGATAGTCGGCCACACGTGGTTCGCCCATGATGTTATCCACCACCACTTCTGCCTCGTAAGAGGCCACATGCGCTAACATATGGCCACCGATGCAATCGCCGATGGCGTAAACCCCGGATACACTCGTCTGCAGATGCTCGTCGACCGCGATCGCCCGCCCTTTGAGCGACACCCCCGCTGCCTCGAGGCCCAACCCCGCTGTCACGGGCGTCCTCCCCGTCGAGAGCAACACGATCTCTCCATCAGCGTGCTGCGCGCCACGGCGGTCATAGTGCACGCGCAGTTTGCCGTCCTCCAGCCGCTCGATGGAACTGAACTCGAGCCCCACCTGCACCTCGATGCCCTGCCGCGTGAGCAGAGAGCGAAAGCGTCGCGCCAATTGCGGTTCAGCATCGCGCAGAAACGACTTTCGGCCCAGCACCGTCACGCGGGAGCCCAGCGTATGCAGAATGCAGGCAAACTCGAGGCCCACCGTGCTGGCGCCGATAACCACCACGCTCTCTGGGAGATGGTCGATCTCGAGCAGTTCGCGTGATGTCAGCACACCCGGCAACTCGACGCCCGCGATGGGCACGCTGGCAGGCACCGAGCCGCTCGCCACAATGACCGCGCCAGCGATAATCACCTGCTCGCCCTCAGCTGTGTCAATGGCGATCAGTCGGCCATCATCCTGCTGCTCAGCGAGCAGCCGGCCAGCGCCAAACAGCACATCTACCTTGCGGGCCGCCAGCAGGTGTTCGATGCCGCCCACCAGCGAGTCGACCACCTGCTGTTTGCGGGCCATCAGTTTGGCAAAGTCCACCTGAATGGGCGTATCGACACGCAGGGCGTATTGCCCCGAAACGGCATCGCGATAGACCTCAGCGTCGCGCACCATCGCCTTGGTGGGGATACAGCCACGGTTGAGGCAGGTGCCACCCACCCTCTCCTTCTCAATCAGCGCCACACGGGCGCCTCGCTGCGCGGCACGAAGCGCCGCTACATAGCCACCGGGCCCCGCACCGATGACCGCGACATCATAGCGCGTCACGGCGCGACCTCGACGAGTCGATAGGATGAGGTGATCTCAGCGTTAAGGGTGGCCGTCACGCCACAATACTTGGTCTGCGACAGCTCGATCGCGCGCGCGGCCGCCTCGCCTGACAGCCCAACGCCGGTAAAGACGTATTCGAGATGAATCTTGGTCCATCGCTTTGGGTGTTCTTCGGCACGCTCGCCGCTCACCAGCACTCGAAAGCCGCGCACATCCTGGCGCTTTTTCTGCATCACCGAGATGACATCCATCGCCGAGCACCCGGCCAGGCTCAGCAACAGCGCCTCCATGGGCCGCACACCGCTGTCGAGTCCGCCGTGATCGGGCGAGCCATCCATGATGAACGCTGCCTGCGAATCATTGGCCTGTGCCACAAACTGCAACCCCTCGACCCACTTGACTTCGACGTCGGGCTTTTGGTCTTTCACGTAATCACTCCTAAGGTAGGTAGACGCGATAGAATGCATGATACGCATGCACACTGCTACGATACTCGCCGCTCCAGCCACCGATGGCGTACAGCAGAATGCCCGTCGCCTCGTCGACGACGGTGAGGCCTAATGTTCGCCACTCACCCGTCACCGGGCTCTCAAAAGACACCCAGGTGTCGAGATTAACGTCATATCGCTCGTTGGTGGCAAAAGGGATTGTCCAGCCCCCACCACAGGCATAGAGGCTCCCATTGACGGCGGCCAGCCCATGCCCTGCACGCCCAACGCTCATATCGGCATGCCGCAGCCAGGTGATCTCACCCCGGTCCAAGCTGCTCGGCGCGAATGACTCGCACGTAGCAAGTTCTGCATCGCCATCATAGCCACCAACCAGATAGACCCGCTCGTCTGAGGCCGCTGCGGCAGCAAAGCCTCTCGCAGAGGTCAGTCTGCCCATCTCTTGCCAGCGATCGGTGCTGGCATCATAGTGCAATACCGTGTCGACGTAGGCGTTGCCATTCCAACCACCGAGAAGATAAAGGCCCTGGCCCCAGACGGCCATTGCATACGAGCATAGCGGCCTGGGCAGCGGCGAGGCCTGCGCCCAGGCATCGAGCTGGGGATTGTAGATCTCGAGCAGGTCGACCACGCTCCCTGAGGCCGAGAGGCCGCCGGGGACAAAGACGAGGCCGTCGATCTCTGCTGCTGCGACATTGGCCACGGCCGTTGGCTTGGCTGCGCCACGCCCCCACAAGTCGAGCTCAGGATAGTACACCTCGACGGCCGCTGAGGGACCTTCGGCGGTCTGCCCGCCGATCACATAGATGGCGCCATCGACCACCGCCTGAGCAAACCGGGCGCGAGCCGTCGGCATGTCCACCAGGCGATCCCATCGCACAGCGGCATCGTCTCCCTGGCTCGACGGACCGGTAGCGTCATGCAGCATTCCCTCAGCCGAGCGCCCGCCAGCGCGCCAGACAGGCGACGCAAACAGCACCATAACCAGCAAAGCCAGGGCTAGCAGCAACCCTGCCACCGGCACAACGGGCGCCGGCCAGGCCACGTCGGGGGGCTGTGCAGCGAGCTGTCGCTCTGGTGCGGCTGTGGTGCTTTCGCCCACCAGGCCGCTCTCCAGGGCGATGCGCGTGGCCTCGGCACGCGATTGAGCACCTAGCTTGGCCAGGATATTGCTGACGTGCACCTTGACTGTGTTGGGGCTAATGCCCAGTTCCACAGCCACCTGGCGGTTGGTGGCCCCTGCCACCACCCTTGACAGCACCTCGAGTTCGCGCGAACTCAGTTCCTGGTCCGAGTCGGACATAGAACCCTCACCTTTGGCGTAGCTTTGATTTTACCATACGGCCTGCCGTGCAACAATAGCTGTACCTACCCCCACCGCTTGACAAGTGGCCAGTCCAGCGCTAAAATCTCCCTCTAGTCATTCGAAGATGAGCGACCTCGGCGACCAGCCGAGGCGTTTTTGAGCCCAGGGGCAACACCATGACCATCGCGCGCACTGATATTCGCAACATCGCCATCATCGCCCACGTCGACCACGGCAAGACGACCTTGGTCGACGGCTTGCTGCGCCAGGCGCGCGTTTTTCGCGAGAACCAGCAGGTCGCTGAGCGCGTGATGGATTCGAACGCACTGGAGCGCGAGCGGGGCATCACCATCCTCGCCAAGAATACGGCGATTCTCATCCCCGACCCGCAGACGGGGCAACAAGTCAAGATCAACATCGTCGACACACCGGGCCATGCCGATTTTGGCGGAGAGGTCGAGCGCGTCCTCAACATGGTCGACGGAGTGTTGCTCCTCGTCGATGCCGCCGAGGGGCCCATGCCGCAGACGCGCTTTGTGCTCAAAAAGGCCTTGGCGCGCGACCATCGCGTCATTGTGGTCATCAACAAAGTCGACCGTCGCGGCGCCGATCCCAACGACACGCTCAACCGCACCTTTGACCTGTTCCTCGACCTGGGCGCCAGCGATGATCAGGCCGAGTTCCGCACTGTCTATGCCAGCGCCATCACGGGGCAGGCCGGCGACACAGCGACACTCTCGCCAGATCTGCAGCCGCTGTTCGAGGCGATTCTGCGGTACATCCCCGCGCCGCAAGTCGACCCCGATGGCCCTCTGCAGATGTTGGTGACGTCGCTGGGCTATGATGAGCATCGGGGGGCCACGGCCATCGGACGCGTCACCAGCGGCAAGCTGCGTGCGGGGCAAGAGCTGGCGCGGATCAAGCGTGATGGCACCATCGTGTTCGAGCGCGCCCGCTATCTGCAAGTGCACGAGGGGTTGCAGCGTGTGGACGTGGATGAGGTCGATGCGGGCGACATCGCGGTGGTATCAGGCCTGTCTGACGTAGCCATCGGCGAGACGTTAGCGGACGTCGATGATCCCCAAGCCCTGCCCATCATCACCGTCGAAGAGCCCACCGTGCGCATGACCTTTGGCGTTAACACCTCACCTCTCTCGGGCTCTGAGGGGCGCTGGGGCACATCGCGTCGTCTACGTCAGCGCCTGTTCGACGAGCTGCGCCACGATATGGCCCTGCGCGTCGTCGAGACCGACAGCCCCGATACTTTTGAGGTTTCAGGGCGTGGCGAGCTGCACCTGGCGATTCTCATCGAAAACATGCGCCGCGAGGGCTACGAGTTCCAGGTATCGCGGCCGACCGTGCTTTTTCATCGTGACGAGAACGGCGCCCTGCTGGAGCCGTTCGAAGAGGTGCACATCGAAACGTCGTCTGATGCAGTGGGTGTGGTGGTCGAGATGCTGGGCAGCCGGCGCGGACAGATGCTCAACATGCTGGATAAGGGCGATGGCAGCGTTCACCTGGCCTATCTTGTGCCGACCCGCGGCTTGCTGGGCTTTCGCTACCAGTTTCTCACCGCCACTCGTGGACTGGGTGTGATGAACGCGCTCTTTCACGATTACTTGCCCTATGCCGGCGATATCCCCGCACGCACGAGTGGCTCGCTCATCGCCTCAGAGGCCGGGGTGACTACAAGCTTTGGCCTCAAGAACGCCGAGGAGCGTGGCATGCTCTTTGTGACGCCTGGCGTGGCGGTCTACGAGGGCATGGTGGTGGGCGAGAATAGCCGTCCGGTCGATATCGCCGTCAACGTGGTCAAGCGCAAACATCTCACCAACATGCGCCAGTCGACACGCGACATCGAGGTGCGGCTGAACGCGCCACGACAGATGAGCCTCGATGAAGCCATCGAGTATCTTGCCGATGATGAACTCCTTGAGGTGACGCCCCAGAGCTTTCGCATCCGCAAGGCCACCCTCGACACACACGAGCGCGGCAAAGAGCGCAAGCGAGCCATGTACGACGCTGAGCTTGCCTCGTAGCGCCCCAAGCGCCGCAGCCATTGCGTAAATGCCCCTTGACGGCGCGAGGCCGTTGCACTATGCTCAGCTTTGATAGCACCCTGCTGCTCGGGTTGTCTGGACGAATCGTTGGGGGGGGAGAGCACGGTGGAGAGGAGCAAAAAGATGTGGGAAGAGTTCAAAAAGTTCGCGCTCAAAGGGAATGTGATTGACCTGGCCGTGGGCATCATCCTCGGCACCTCGTTCACGGCCATCGTAAACTCGCTGGTCAAAGATGTCATCATGCCGCCCATCGGCCTTTTGCTGGGCCGCGTTGACTTTGCCAACCTGTTTGCCACACTCAAACAGGGCGATCCAGCCGGCCCGTATGCAACGGTCGCTCTGGCGCAAGAGGCCGGAGCCGTCACCATCAACTACGGTGTGTTCATCAACGCCATCATCACTTTTGTCATCGTGGCGTTGGTGCTGTTCTTTGTGATCAAGGGCGCCAACAAGCTACAGAAGGAGCCCGCGCCCGCTCCGGCTGCGCCCACGACCAAGGTTTGTCCTTTCTGCCAGACCGATATCCCCATCAAGGCACAACGGTGCCCTCACTGCACCTCACAGCTGCCGGCTGAGTAGACGGTCTGGGAAAAGGGTCCATCGCAGAGCGAGA
>ENA-UOXR01000251-UOXR01000251.1-bioreactor-metagenome-genome-assembly--contig:-NODE-251-length-69262-cov-34.898103_pt1 | contig 69262 bp, 65 predicted proteins | sample MGYA00238164_ERZ764825 | MGnify/ENA primary metagenome ERZ764825 (study PRJEB28920, sample SAMN05720171) | bioreactor metagenome | isolation source: Anaerobic biogas reactor | place: USA:Washington... | reverse complement strand
CCGAAATCCATTGCTGAATGTCGGCCTCGAGTCGAATATAGTGGTAGCATTTTGGTTTGCATTAAAATATAATACAAACCACTTCTAGACGCAATAATTTTATAAATAGGTATAGAAAAGTCCTGTAACCATCAAGATTACAGGACTTTTTTGGTTGCGGAGGCAGGATTTGAACCTACGACCTCCGGGTTATGAGCCCGACGAGCTACCGGACTGCTCTACTCCGCGATATGTTGCACTTTCACAGTGCCTAACTAGAATAACACTTTCAAAAATTAAAGTCAAGGGTTTTTTAACAATTGTCTAAAAAAGTACATGCAGAATCAGCCGATGACATATGAAAACAGAAAACAAAATGCCGCACTTTACTTGAGCTTGACCGAATAAGGATTGCGCGTTTCGGCGTTTAAGTATATAATAAGACGTGTTATGAGCAAAGAATGGGCAAAGGCAGGTGCGGAACATGAGCAAGGCGGACGAGGTGTTCATTGAAAACTGTAAGGATATACTCAGTGATGGTGTATGGGACACCGACAGTGAGGTTAGACCCCACTGGGAGGACGGCTCGCCGGCACATACCGTAAAAAAGTTCGGCATAGTGAACCGCTATGATCTTTCGAAGGAGTTCCCCTTACTTACCCTGCGCCGGACATTTTTAAAATCCGCCGTTGACGAGCTTTTGTGGATATGGCAGGCAAAGTCTAATAATGTACATGATCTGCGCACCCGCGTTTGGGACCAGTGGGCGGATGAAAACGGCAGCATCGGTAAGGCATATGGCTATCAGCTCGGCATTGAGCACCACTATCCCGAGGGTGATATGGATCAGGTGGACAAGGTGCTCTACGACCTGAAGCACAACCCCGCCAGCCGGCGTATAATGACGAATATATACAACTTTGCCGATTTGTCGGAGATGGCGCTTTACCCCTGCGCATACTCCATGACCTTCAACGTCTCCGGAAACACCCTCAACGCGATTTTGAACCAGCGCAGTCAGGATATGCTGGCTGCAAACAACTGGAATGTATGCCAGTATGCCGTTCTTACGCATATGTTTGCCCAAGTTTCCGGGCTGAAGGCTGGAGAGCTTATACACGTAATTGCGGATGCCCATATTTACGACCGCCATGTGCCGATTATAGAAAAACTGATTTCCCAAGAACCTCTGCCGGCGCCAAAGTTCACTCTTGATCCGACGGTGGACGATTTTTACAAGTTTACGCGCGACAGCTTTGCTCTTGAGGACTACAAGTACCACGAGTTTACCGAGAAGATACCCGTTGCGGTATGAACATGAAAGGAGAAAAAAAGATGGAAGCAATAGTGGCTGTTTATGAGGACTGGGGGATCGGAGCTAAGGGTACCCAGCCCGTAGTAATACCCGAAGACAGAAAGCGTTTCCAGAAGCTGACCGAGGGCGCGGCGATAATCGTCGGCCGCAAGACACTTGAAGATTTTCCGGGAGGAAAGCCCCTTCCGAACCGCAAAAACTATGTACTGAGCCGTCAGGACATTGAGATCGAGGGGGCGGTCGTGTGCCACAGTGTTGAAGAGACGCTAGAGGCTGTCAAGGATGAGCCCAGAGTATTTGTTGTGGGCGGCGAGAGCGTGTTCAACGAGTTCATCCAGTATTGCGACAGGATACACATTACAAGAATTTATACAAAGCCCCACTCCGACACCTTCTTTAAGAACCTCGACGAGGACTTTAACTGGAGCTGCGAAGAGTTCAGCGATCCTATGTATCATGAGGGTATCAAATACCGTTTTTGTGAGTATGAAATATACGATATAACCAAAAATATAAAAAAGTTTTGATATACTCTTGACAAGCGTTTTGTAAGATAGTATATTTAGCCTAAATTTTACTGAATAAAGACTATGATGAGGACAGGGAAAAGCTTGTGCAGTTTCCAGAGAGCCGCCGTATGGTGTAAGGCGGCAGCCGCCGCTGTTTCCGTATCACCTCGGAGTCGGGTGCCGAAATCAAGTAAGCACGCCCGGGACTTCCCGTTACAGAAGCGGACGCTTTTTGGCGTCTATGAGCGGCCCTGTTTTCGGGCAATAAGAGTGGTACCGCGGAATTATACCTCCGTCTCTTTATGAGGCGGAGGTTTTATTTTTTTAAGAAGGATTTGATACATATGCTGACACTTGACATGGTCTACCATGCGGCATTCACAATGAAAAATGTTGTACGCAGGACAGATCTCATCTATGCACCTAACATCCCCTCCGAGGGCGAGCTTTACCTCAAAACCGAAAACCTGCAGGTTACTGGTTCTTTTAAGGTTCGCGGCGCTTACTACAAGATAAGCCAGCTTTCCAAAGAGGAGAAGGAGCGTGGCGTGATCGCCTGCAGCGCGGGAAACCACGCTCAGGGAGTGGCGCGTGCAGCCTCTATGGGGGGCATATCCTCAATAATCTGTCTTCCGGACAGCGCGCCAATAAGCAAAATTGAGGCGACCAGGCACTACGGCGCGGAGGTCGTGCTTGTCAACGGCTGCTATGACGACGCCTATGCCAAATCCCGCGAGCTGGAGGAGACCGAGGGCAGGGTATTCATACACCCATTTGATGACGAAAACGTCATTGCCGGCCAGGGGACCATCGGCCTTGAGCTTCTTGAACAGCTCCCCGAAATGGACGCGGTCATAGTTCCGATAGGAGGGGGAGGGCTCATCTCCGGCATCGCCTTTGTGGTTAAGAGCCTGAACCCGCAGTGCAAGGTCTACGGTGTACAGGCGGCGGGGGCGGCGTCTATGGTGAATTCTGTCCGAAACGGTCAGATAGAGGAGCTTTGCTCAGCTGCGACCTTTGCTGACGGCATAGCTGTCAAACGCCCGGGTGAAAACACCTTTGAGCTTGTATCAAAGTATGTTGACGAAATTGTGACAGTCACCGACGATGAGGTAGCGACTGCCGTTCTGGCGCTTATCGAGCAGCAGAAGCTGATTGCCGAGGGTGCTGGAGCTGTCGCTGTTGCGGCCGCAATGTTCAACAAGGTGGATATAAAGGGTAAAAAAACGGTCTGCCTGGTCTCCGGCGGCAACATCGACGTCAATATCCTCAGCCGTGTTATAACCCGGGGCCTTCTGAAGTCCGGGCGTGTGGCAAACCTCTGCATACCTCTGACCGACAAACCCGGACAGCTGGAGCAGGTTTCCCGTATTATTGCGTCGAAAGGCGGCAATGTCGTAGCCATACACCACGACAGAGGAGAGGAGAATATGGCGATCAACTCGTGTTTTCTGACTCTGTCTCTTGAGACCCGGGACCATGCGCAGATAGAAGAGATAAAAGAGGCGCTCAGGAGCGAGGGCTTTAAGATACTGGGCCAGCACTGAAGATATAATAAAGAAGCAGACGATTTATCGTCTGCTTCTTTTACTCTTGAAAATGAGGAGGGGCGTCAGCCTATCTCCGGCCCAAGTTTTTTCAGGACCTCCAAAAAATAGCCGGGCAGATCTGTTGAGAGCTCCATCGCCTCATCTGTTTTAGGGTGGATAAAGCGCAGTTGCCTCGCGTGCAGACACTGGCCCTCAAGTCCTTTCTCCGCATGGCGGCTTCCGTAGACCATGTCGCCCAGCAGGGGGTGGCCTATGTGCGACATGTGTACACGTATCTGATGCGTACGGCCCGTCTCCAGCATGCAGCGGATATGGGTATAGCCATTGTAGCGGGCGATGACCTCGTAGTGGGTGACCGCCTCCGTACCGTTTTGCGTTACCGCCATGCGTTTTCGGTCGACAGGGTGCCGGCCTATGGCAGCTCTGACGGTGCCCGCGTCGTCTCTGAGCCTGCCGACTACCACTGCCTCATATATGCGTGCAAGACTGTGGTCGGCAAGCTGTGCGGAAAGAAAGCGGTGGGCATAGTCGTTTTTGGCCGAAAGAATGAGTCCCGATGTGTCTTTGTCTATACGGTGTACTATGCCGGGACGTTTTTCGCCGCCTATTGCGGAGAGCTTGTCCCCGCAGTGGTACAAAAGTGCGTTGACCAGGGTTCCGGAGTCGTGGCCCGGCGCTGGATGGACGACCATACCGCGGGGCTTGTTTACCACGATGAGATCGTCATCCTCGTAGACGATGTCCAGCGGGATATCCTCCGGCTGCGGCTCTGTGTCCTCCTTTTGAGGTATTTCAACCACAAAGACTTCGCCTGCGGCGGCCCTGTAGTTCTTTTTGAGCGGTGCGCAGCGCAGGGTCACAGCGCCCGACTCCAGAAGCTTTACCGCCTGTGATCGGGTAAGGCCGTCTATGCTGCGTGCAAGGAGAGCGTCGATACGTTCGCCGCTCTCCTTCGCTTCAAATACGTATGTGTCTGTCATTTGTCCTTGAACTCCTCAAGGATGGAATCAAGTGAGAATTCGTTGTCGGTCTTTTTCGCAGGCTGTTCGGGCTGCTTTGGGTTTTCGGGCGGAGCAGACTTTATGGGAGCCTGCGCCTTATTAGGTGCGGGAGCGGGTGGAGAGGATTGTGCGGAATTTTCAAACTCTCTTGGGGTGTCCCACTCTCTGAAACAGTCCGGCTCCGCTGTTTTCTCAGGCGCGGCCTCCTGCCCGGGAGAGCGAAGCTCCAGTTTGGCGTCTGCCACGGGCTTTTGAAGCTGAGCCATGTAGTCGGGACCCTTTATGGGGCGCTCGCGCGTCCTTGGAACGGCGGGGCTTGCCTCCTCTGTTTCTTCCGGCTTGGGGCTTTTATAGAAGATCAGGTAGAGGCAGAAGAGTACGCCGCAGACGCTGATGAACATATCCGCCACGTTGAAAACAGGGTATTTCATAAACTGGAAGTTGAACATATCCACGACATAGCCGTTTATGATGCGGTCAATGCAGTTGCCTAAGCCGCCTGCCATTACCATTACTATTGTCCAGCGGCCAAATTTGCCCCTGATGATGTTTTTGCTGAGCAAAACGATAATCGCGGCAGTAAAGGCTATAGTAAGCACAATAAAGAGCCATCGGTAGCCTTCGAGAATTCCGTGGGCGGCGCCGGTGTTGTGGATATTGGTGAACTCGATAAAGCCGGGAATTATCGGAGAAGATTCACCGACGGCGAGGTTGACCGTTGTCCAGTATTTGACTGCCTGATCAAGGATCAGAATTAGTACCGCAACTATTGCATATGCCATGCGGATGCCTCCCGTTAAAAATATTTATAAGCGGATCTGTTATGACAGAGCGGCAGCACAGCGCGCGCAGAGCTCGGGGTGTTCGGCGCTCTTGCCGACGGTGCTGCTGTGTGTCCAGCAGCGGATGCATTTCGGAGCCGGGCTGGGTTCCACTCTGACAGTGACGCCTGTGAACTCCTCGCCCTTGTAGCCTTCGCCCGTACCGAAAACGGTCTCGACTTCGGAGACTATAAGGTAAGTGGACAGAGGCATATCAGAGAGCTTCTCATAACTTTTCCTTGCCTCGTCTGAGACATAGAGAGTGACCTTTGCCTCAAGCGGTTTTCCAATTGTTTTTTCGGCGCGTGCAAGCTCTAAGGCTTTGTTGACATCGTTTCGCAGGCTTATGAGCAATTCCCACTTGTCGGCTTCAGCGGTATCCAGAGTATATGCGGGATTAACTCTATGCATGTCGTTTAGCATGACATGCTCCGTCTCGGCGCTAGTGTCGTGAGGCATGGCCTGCCAGATCTCGTTTGAGGTAAACGCGAGTATGGGGGCGATGAGACGCACCATGGTGTCGAGAATTTCATACATGGCCGACTGTGCGCTGCGGCGGAGTCTGCTGTCGCTCTTTTCACAGTATAGCCTGTCTTTGATTATATCAAGATAAAAGCTTGACATGTCCACAACGCAGAATTTGTGCACGGAGTGTATGACATTGTAGAATTCGTAGTTGTCATAGGCTTTCGTGCAGCGGTCAATAAGGGCGTTGACGCGCACAAGAGCCCACTTGTCTATGTCCTCCATGTCCTCAAAGGAGACCCTTTCATTGGGATCAAAGCCGTCGAGGTTGCCGAGTATGAAACGCGCGGTGTTGCGGATCTTGAGATAGGTTTCCGAGAGCTGCTTGAAGATGGCCTCGGAACAGCGCATATCCACGTGATAGTCGGCGGAGGCCGCCCACAGGCGGACAAGGTCGGCGCCGTACTTCGGGATCATCTCATCAGGCAGTATGCTGTTGCCGAGGGACTTGTGCATGGCCTTGCCCTCCCCGTCGACAGTCCAGCCGTGGGTCAAAACAGCCTTGTAGGGGGCGCTTCCCTTGGTGGCAACTGCGGTGAGGAGTGAGGACTGGAACCAGCCGCGGTACTGGTCAGCGCCCTCAAGGTAGAGGTCTGCCGGCCAGTTTTCAGGATCGTCATGCTCCAAGGAGCAAAAATGGGTAGAGCCGGAGTCGAACCAGCCGTCCAATGTATCGGTTCCCTTTGTAATGTTCTTGCTGCTGCATTTGGGGCAGACTGTGGAATCCGGCAAAAGCTCGGAGACATCAAGGGCAAACCATGCATTGGAGCCCTTTTCGCCGAATATATTTGAGATTTTTTCAATTATTTCGGGTGTGCAGATAGGCTCTCCGCAGTCCTTGCAGTAGAAAACGGGGATCGGGAGACCCCACTGGCGCTGACGGGAGATACACCAGTCCGCACGCTCGCGCACCATGGAGATCATGCGGTCGTGTCCCCATTCGGGCAGCCACTTGACCTCGCTACAGGCGTCTATAGCCTGCTCCTTAAAGGCATCTACAGAGCAGAACCACTGGTCGGTAGCGCGGTAGATGATCGGCTTTTTGCAGCGCCAGCAGTGCGGATAGGGGTGGACAATGTCTTCGGAGGCGAGCAGGGCACCGCATTCCTGCAGATCCGCAAAGATTGCGTCGTTGGCCTTGCTGTAGAACATACCTTCGTATTTGCCCGACTCGGAGGTCATTACGCCGCGGTCGTCCACGGGGACGAGTATTCCTATTTCGGTCTTGCCGGAGTGGTCATACTTCTGGCATACCTGATAGTCCTCCATACCGTGTCCGGGGGCGGTATGGACACAGCCGGTACCGGCCTCCAGGGTGACATGGTCGCCGAGAATGACGATGCTCTCGCGGTCATAGAGGGGGTGCTTCGCCTTCATGAACTCAAGCTCCGAGCCCTTGAACTCGGCAAGGCAGCTAAAGCTCTCGAGCCCGGCGGCCCTGGCGACGTTCTCTGCCAGTTCTTTGGCGAGGATATATGTCTCGCCGTTAGGCGCCTTTGCAAGGACATAGGTCAGTTCCGGGTTCAGACAGATGGCAAGATTTCCGGGAATGGTCCACGTGGTGGTTGTCCATATGACAAAGTAAGTGTTTGAGAGGTCCGTATACCTTGCGAGCTTGCCGCAGTCGTCCGTGACCTTGAATTTGACATATATGGATTTGCAGGCTATATCGCTGTATTCGATCTCTGCCTCGGCGAGAGCCGTCTCGTCGTGACAGCACCAGTAAACGGGCTTTTTTCCCCGGTAGATGTAGCCCTTTTCAAACATTTTTCCGAAGACCTTGACCTCTTCCGCCTCGAAGGATGGGTTCATAGTCAGATAGGGCTCGTCCCACTCGCCCAGAACGCCCAGCCGGATAAACTGGTCGCGCTGGATGTCGACAAAGTTCTGTGCAAACTCGTGGCAGGCGTCGCGGAATTCGGGGATGGACATTTTTTTGCGGTCCAGCTTGTTCTGCTTTATTATGGCGGACTCTATGGGCATGCCGTGGTTGTCCCAGCCGGGGACATAGGGCGCCTGAAAGCCGGTCATGTTCTTGTAGCGGATGATAAAATCCTTCAGGCACTTATTCATGGTGGTGCCCATGTGTATCTTTCCGTTTGAGAAGGGAGGGCCGTCGTGGAGAATGAAGCGCGGCTTGCCCCCATTGCGGGCGATCATCCTGTGATAGAGATCGATATCGTACCAACCTTTCAGCATATCTGGCTCTCGCTTGGGCAGAGCGGCACGCATGGCAAAGTCGGTTTTCGGAAGATTGACTGTTTTGTTGTAGTCCTGAGACATTTGAATGAGACTCCTATCATAAACAAAATAATATGCAAAAGGGCGCGGCACGGCGTTTAAGCCCCTTTGCCCCGCCCCGTAATGTTTTTGCTGAGAGATCATACAGCCTGAAGCGGCTGCCATATGCAAGCTATTTGCCGAAATGGATGGTGTTTGAATCGCCGCCGCCAAACATACGGGTTGGCTCGCCGTCTGAAATGGAGGGACCGTCCTGTGTGTCGGAAACGACCTTGCCTATCTCCTTGTCGGCGTCGGCGGAACCCGCCATGCGTTCGACGGAGCTTTCAATTCTGCGAACTGTGTCCTCAACTTCGTCCTCCTTCGTTTCGGGGGCGGAGGGTGCGTCGTCCTTAGTTGCCCCGCGGTGGAATACGTCGAGCATGTCGATGCATTCCATCTGCTTGGCTGTGAGAATACGGATATTCTCTATGTACTGAGCGCTTGCCTGTTTTGCGTTTAAGAGCTTAGCCTCCTCGTCGATACGCTGGTTGTGCGCCTCGCGGGTGATGCGCTCTGCCTCTACCTTGGCTTCGGAAATGACGGAATCGGCCTTTTCTTTGGCCTCCTTCTCGATCTGGGAGGAGAGCTTCTGCGCGGAGAGAAGAGTGAGACGCATTGAGTCCTCAGTTGCGCGGTACTCTTCGATTTTTTCCACAAGTACCTTCATTTTGGTCTTGAGAACCATGTTTTCGCGGGCGACGGCAGCGTAGTCGTTGGCTGCTTCTTCGAGGAAATCGTCTACGGAGCCCATATCATATCCGCCGAAAATTGCTCTTTCAAAGGTTTTCTCCCTGAAATTTTGAGGTGTAAGCATATCCCTATTCCCTTTCTCTGTGAATAATCCTCTGCTTGTTACATAAACGGGTTAGTGGTTGTCTCCTCCATGGGGTCGCCCATGACGTCCACATTGTAGGGGGTTATAATGTAGGTGTTCGCGGCCACGCGGCGAATCTTGCCGTCCAGAGCGTAGGCAACTCCGCTCAGAAAATCTATAAGCCGGCGGGAAGTGTCCTTCTGCGCCTTTTCGAGGTTCATGAGGACGGGGCGCCTGTCGCGGAGATGGTCGGCAATCTCGGCGGCCGCATCGAAAAACTCGGGTTTAACGAGAACCATCTGTACCTGAGATGAGGAGTTCAGGTTGACGACCTTATCACGCCGGATGGGAGTTGGTGTGGCCGCACGGGAGTCGTAACGCGGCTGGTCAAAATCTGAGAAGGCGTTTCCGCGTTCAATGGGTGCGGAGCTTCTGCGGGGAGGTTCCTGCTGGGGAACGCGGGTCTCCGCCGGGGTCTCGGGCATGTCATCCATGAATTCGTCATATTCGTTACCGCTGTAAGGGCGGGTCAGTTTTTTGAGTTCGTCAAAAAGACTCATTGCAGTTCCTCCAAAAATCCGGCGTTCACTTGTCCGCCGCCGGGTATATCCTTGGGCCGAAAATGGCAGAGCCGACGCGAACCATGTTCGAGCCCTCGGCAATAGCATCTTCAAAATCGCCACTCATGCCCATAGATAAAAAATTCATATAGACATTATCGTATTTTTTTGCTGAAATGTCAATAAAAAGCTGATACATTCGTGCAAAACAGACTCGGTTCCGGCCTTTATAGTCGGAAATTGGGGGAATTGTCATTAAACCCCTTACACGCACTCCGGACATATTGCTCACCTGCTCAAGGACCGGAGGAAGCTGCTCGGGGCTAAAGCCGTATTTTGTCTCTTCCCCGCCGACGTTGACTTCCAACAGCACGTCCTGTATTATTCCCAATTCTCTTGCCAGCTTGTCTATATGCGCGAGAAGCCCGACACTGTCTACCGACTGGATGAGCGAGCATACGCCGACGACCTGCCTTGCCTTGTTCTTCTGAAGGTGGCCGATAAAGTGCACACCGGCGCCCTCATATGCGCCCTGGGCATACTTTTCCGTTAGCTCCTGAGCGCGGTTTTCACCACAGACGGGGACACCGGCAAGTATGGCCTGTCTTACGGCCTCTGCGCCGTTCATCTTCGTTGCGGCGACAAGAGTGATGTCCTCAGGGCTGCGCCCGGCGGTTCTCGCCGCTTCGGCGATCTTGGATTTTATTGATAATACGTTCTCTGTGATATTCAAAATAAGACCTTCTTTTTATAGGGAGCGGGACTCACTCCAAAAGCATTCCATCATAGATTTCGCGGGACGTGAGTATGATGCTGCTGTTCTCACGGAGGGATTTTTCTTCAGAGGAGATATAAGCGAGATAGTAGCTGTCCATGTCTTTGATGATGTCTATATATATCTTCTCAGCTCTTATGCCTGTGGCAGTGTAGACATAGGTGCCGCCGTCGTCGACATAGCACGCCTCCTTGGGGACGCGCAGGCCTTCAGACGAATCATAGACTATTTCCGCGTCCGCGAAACGGACGGTCAGCATCTCCGCCATGGCCATCGTACAGCGGAACACAATTGCACACTCCCCGTCGGACGGGGGGCTGATGCTGACTACGACCGCGCTTAAGGGGGCCGAATAGTAGCGCCCAAAGCTCAGATCTTTTAGACCTCCTACTGTCAGACGCCCCGCGTCCTCCTCTTTTATGGTTGCGGCGTAGTACCAGGCACTGGAGGATACAAGCTTGCCGCATACACTCCGGGAAATGTCCCGGGGCTCTGCGGAGAGGCTTTTGAGTCTGTCCGGGGTGAGATTGGCAAGATCCTCGTGGCCGATGTGCTCGTAGCCGTCCGCAGAACTGCAAAAGAGGCCCGACTCAGACGCGGCGATGGTTTTTGTATCCCTTGCCGCGGTCTGTTTCAGGCTTGATAGTTCGTCCTGTATTGCTGTGAGGTCGGCTTCTGTGGCGTTGATGCCGTTTTTGTCAAGAACGAGAGCGCTCAGATTTATTGTGGCCGAGTACAGCGTGTCCGTTTCATGGCGGGCGGCAGCCGCCGCAAGCTGAGTTACGGCGGATTTTATGCTGCTGTCTTTTTTGGCCGCAGAATTGTCCGAGGAGCCGTCTGAGAGGGCGGAGAGTATATATTGTTTTTCAAGCTCCAGTTCATGTATGCGCCCCGCCCGTTTGAGGGCTTCCTCGGACTCGTAGGCAACGGCTATGGTGTCGCCCATTGCGAGCATCTTTCCGTTCTCGGCACAGATACTCAGGTACTCTTCGCCGCTTTCAATGCACTGTTCGTCGCGGACGATTATGCCGGTCATAAGGGTGCTCTCCTCGACGGAGATACAGACAGCGGGCGCCGTTCGAATGTCTCTCGAAAGGGAACGAAAAAGATACACGCCCATATATGCCGCCATAGCGGCAAAAAGAAGAATTGATACGATTTTTGTGACTAGGTTGGTCCGTTTCATAAAAATCTCCTCAGCGGGAAAGCGCCGGTATCAGAGTTCCGCCAAGGGGAGCGGGATCACGTCGCTTCCGTTAATGCAGCGTCTTTAAGATCTACGTGGGTTGAAGGGACGATCGTGGATATGGCGTGCTTGTAGATCATCTGCTGTTTGCCGTCGCTCTCCAGAACGACTACGAAGCTGTCAAAGCTGCGCACAACGCCGCGAAGCTGGAAACCGTTCATAAGAAAGAAGGTGACGTTCTGCTTCTCACGGCGGATCTGGTTCAGAAGGATGTCCTGAATACTGTATGTTTTTTGCATTTTATGTATCTCTCCCCCCGGAGCGGTACATATCTAAGTGATTTTACCACAGAATGCCGCCCCAATAAATAGTGAATTTGAACAAATCCAGTGCTGCAAAACAATCGGAGTGTTCAGGGCTTATTCTAATCCGTGGGATATGATGCAATTTGTCGAAATTTGTCGCGCATTTTCAAAATCCGGTTGCATTTTCCAAAGTATCCACATAATAGACTTGTCGCGCCTTAGCCATGTGAGCTGACGTTTCGCATAGCGTCTGCTCTCGCGTTTTATGGTATCTATAGCTGTTTCTTCGGATATCTCGCCGCGGAGAGCCTGTGCTGTCTCTTTGTAACCTATGGCCTGCATTGCAGTGCATTTTTCAGGTACGCCTCTGCCCAGAAGCGAGCGCACTTCTTCAAACAGCCCCTGTTCAACCATCTTGTCTACACGCGCGTCTATGCGTGAGTAGAGCTGCTCGCGGTTTTCGAAGGACAGCGCTATCTTGACCGCGTCATAGCGGGGAGGAGTCTTCCGAGTCTCCGCGTCGTGCTGTGATATGGTCTTGCCGGTCAGATAGAAAACCTCAAGCGCGCGTGTAATGCGTTTTTTGTCCGAGGGGTGCAGCCTGTCGGCGCGATCAGGATCGATTTCGGCGAGAAGCTTAAGCATGGCCTCGCCGCCGAGCCTGTCGTATTTCTCGGAGAGCTCACGCCGAACTGTCTCGTCAGTGCCGCTTGCGGCAAATTCCAGCCCGGCGATGAGTGAGTCGATGTAAAGCCCTGTGCCCCCGACGATTACAGGAAGTTTGCCGCGGCGGAGTATATCACAAACGCACTTGTCGGCCTCCGCGACATATCGGGCCACCGACCAGTTCTCCGTCGGCTCGGCAACATCGAGCATGTGGTGCGGGACACCCTGCGTCTCGTCGGGCGTGACCTTAGCCGTTCCTATGTCCATGCTGCGGTAGATCTGCATGGAGTCTGCGGAAACTACCTCGCCGTCCAGCTCCTTTGCCAAAAGTATGCCCAGCGTGGACTTGCCGGTGGCTGTGGGGCCGGTGATCACGGCTATTTTGGGCGGTTTTGCGTCACTCATACGATTCGTGAGAACTCCTTGTCCAGATGCTTTTTGGTCAGTGTCACGGATACGGGCCTGCCGTGCGGGCAGTATTTGACCTCTCCTCGGATCACGGCCTCCGCTATCTTCATAAGCTCCGCCTGAGCGGTGCTCCAGCCGGCCTTGATTGCCGCCTTGCAGGCTACGGTGTGGAGTATCTCGTCCACAGAGTCCGCTTCCGAGACGCGGCTGCCTCGGCCCAGCTTGTCGCAGATCTCTTCGATCATGGCGGGGGCGTCTGAAACATCCGTATCGGCGGGTACGCCCCGCAGTATAACGCTGTCGTCGCCATAGGGATCTATCTCAAAGCCCAGACGGGAGAGAAGCTTGCCGTTTCGCTCAATTATCTCAATGTCGGCCGTGCTCAGCTTTGTTGTTACAGGAGACAGCAGCGTCTGGGACATTATCTCGTGCCCCTGGGACTTTAGACGGTCGAAAATCATACGTTCGTGGGCGGCGTGCTTGTCGATGAGAATCAGGTTATCGCCCTGCTCGACAAGTATGTAGGTCTTCATTGTCTCGCCCACAAGGCGGAAGTCTGCCGGCGTTACGGAAGCTACCTCGGAACCGGGCTCAATCCGGGGGCTTTTATCTGTCTCTTTCTCAGAGCGGGCGGGAGGACTATAGGACGGTCTGACGCTGTCGCAGAGGCGAAGCTGACAGGCCTCCTGAGGCTTTGAAATGTGTTCCGCCGTTGGGCCGCTGCCGATCTTCGGCTTTTCCGCTATCATCGTCGGAGCAGAAGAAAAGCCTGCGCTCTTCTCGGTGGAAGGGGATTTGCCGCGGGATTCGCAGGAGCTCGTGGACTTGAAAAAGTCCTTTTTCGAGGCGGAGAGAGCCTTTGCTGTGGTATGTGAGAGCTTTATCTCCGCTGAGGGCTTTTCGCCGGTCAGAGCGGAAAGTGCCGCGTAGTAGACCGCGTCGAAAATGCGCCTTTCGTCGCGGAACTTGACCTCGGTTTTGGCGGGGTGGACGTTGACGTCCACGGAGGCGGGGCTTAAAGTGAGGTAGCAAACGGCGGCGGGGTAGCGTCCCGTCAGCAGGGTGTTCCTGTATGCCTGCTCGACGGCGGCCTGCAAAAGTGCTGATTTTATGCAGCGCCCGTTCACAAAGAAAAACTGTTTTGCGCGGTTGCCGTGGCCCGCCTTCGGCGAACCGACATAGCCTGCCACCGACACGTCCTCTCCCTGAGCGGACATCTCAAGAAGGTCCAGCGCCTGCTCACGCCCCAGGAGAGAGTAGGCGCATGAGGAGATTTTGCCGTCCCCGGGGGAGAAAAATTCTTCCTTTCCGTCCCTGATGAGCCGGACGGAGACCTCTGGTCTGCCGAGGGCGCAGCGCAGGGCGAAGGCGGTACAGGCCGAGCCCTCCGCACGGTCGGATTTCATAAACTTGAGCCTTGCGGGAGTGTTGTGGAACAAGTCGCGGACTATAATAGTCGTACCTACGGGACAGCCGCAGGGTGACATTTCGGCTATTTCGCCGGCCTCGACCAGAACGCGCGTACCCTCGACCGAACCCTTTCTGCGGGTTATCATTTCTATGCGCGAGACAGAGGAGATGGCCGCCAGCGCCTCTCCGCGAAAGCCCATGGTTCCAATGGCTTCAAGGCTGCGCTCGTTTTTCAGCTTACTTGTAGCATGGCGCAGGAAACACACTCCCGCATCCTCGGGGAGCATGCCGCAGCCGTCGTCGGTTACGCGTATATAGGTCATGCCACCGTTTTTTAGTTCGATGGTTATATTCTTGGCGCCGGCATCGAAGGAGTTTTCAATGAGTTCCTTGATGACTGAGGCTGGACGCTCTACGACCTCGCCGGCCGCGATGAGGTCGGCGACGTGTGGGGACAGTATGTTTATTTCGGGCATTTTGGCCTCCGATCGACATATGTAGCAACACTGGAAAATTGTCGCCATTATTATAAACTAAAAATGTTGAAAATACCACCACAAAATGATATTATTAAAGATAATATGCATAATTATAAAAGGGCTTCGGTGCCTGTGACAGGACTTGAAATATGGGTAACAGACGAATTGAGATATCTTCCGGACAGATCGAAGAACAGCTTGATATATGTGCGCAGATACGCGCCATGGCGGGTGAGAAACGCCTTGCGATGGTGGATACCTACGGCTGCCAGCAGAACGAGGCGGACAGCGAACAGCTCCGCGGCTACCTCTTCGCCATGGGCTATGGTCAGACGTCGGACGAAAATCAGGCGGACATAGTGGTCATTAACACCTGCGCCGTCCGTGAGCACGCAGAGATGCGCGTTTTAGGAAATATCGGCGCGCTGACGCACACGAAAAAGGAAAATCCGGACCAGATAATCGTCGTCTGCGGCTGTATGGCGGCGGAGAAAAATATAGTCGAGAAGATAAAAAAGTCCTACGGTATCGTAGACCTGATGTTTGCGCCCTCCGAGCTGTGGCGCTTTCCCGAATTGCTGAAAACAGTTATTGAAGGAAAAAGGCGCGTGTTTGAGCTCGGCGGAGACGCAACCGTAGCGGAGGGCATACCGCATCTGAGGACGGACGGCGTCAAGGCGTGGCTCTCCGTTATGAACGGCTGCAACAACTTCTGCACCTACTGCATTGTGCCCTATACCCGATTCCGCGAGCGCTCCCGCCGCCCCGAAAGCATAATCGCCGAGGCGCGGGAGCTCGTATCACAGGGCTACAGGGAGATAACGCTGCTCGGCCAGAACGTCAACTCCTACGGCAACGATCTCGACTGCGGCGTGAGCTTTGCACAGCTTATCCGCGATATAGACGCTATAGACGGAGACTTTGTGATACGCTTTATGACAAGCCATCCCAAGGACGCGACAGAGGAGCTTTTCGCCGCCATGCGCGACTGCAAAAAATGTGAAAAGCACCTGCATCTGCCGCTGCAGTCGGGCAGCGACAGGATACTTAAGGCGATGAACCGCCGCTACGACTCGGCTAAATATCTGGGGCTTGTAGACAAGCTCCGCGAATATATCCCGGATGTGGTTCTGACTACGGATATTATCGTGGGCTTTCCCGGCGAGACCGACGAGGATTTTGAAGATACAATGCGGGTCGTTGAGCGGGTGCGCTACGATGCCATGTTCACATTTATCTACTCCAAGCGAGCGGGTACTCCCGCCGCCGCTATGGACGATCCCTTCACCCGCGAGGAAAAACAGCTGCACTTTGACCGCCTGATAGAGGTGCAGAACGCGATATCCGAGGAAAAGCACGGGGCCTACATCGGAAAGACCGAGCGTGTGCTTATAGACGGACGGGACCGCGAGAAGGGTGTTCTGACGGGGCGCACCATCGGCGGCAGGCTTGTGCGCGTACCCGCCGACGACAGCCTCATCGGGCATTTTGCGGGAGTTGAGATCACGGACTGCAACACCTGGGCGCTGAGAGGCAAACTCGTCTAGCCGGCAGTAAATATATTTCGGAGGTAAAAAAATGGCAGAGCTTACGCCGATGAAAAAACAATACAGAGAGATAAAGTCACAGTACGGAGACTGCCTGCTGTTTTTCCGCCTAGGCGACTTTTACGAGATGTTTGACGAGGACGCGAAGGTCGCGTCCAAGGAACTCGACATTGCGCTGACTACGCGCGACAGAAACGTCGAGAACCCCGAAGAGCGCACGCCTATGTGCGGAGTGCCATACCACAGCTGCGAGGCCTATATAGCCCGTCTCATAGCCAAGGGCTACAAGGTCGCTATCTGTGAGCAGACGGAGGATCCGGCTCTGGCAAAGGGGCTTGTCTCCCGCGATGTTGTCCGCGTTATCACCCCGGGTACGGTCACGGAGAGCTCTATGCTGGAGGAGGGAAAATCCAACTACATATGCGCAGTCTACCTCGACGGCTTGTCCGGAGCCGTGGCGTTCTGTGACGTCTCAACTGGAGAATTCTGCGTATCGGGCTTTTCTGGGGATGCTCTCTGCCACATAGAAAACGAGCTGGCGAGATTCATGCCCCGTGAGGCTGTGTTAAGTGCCGGCGCCTGTGAGGACAGGCGTCTGGGCGACTATCTTGGGAAGCGCATCGACTGTATAGTGGAGGAGGGCGCCGAGCGTTTTGATTTTATGGAGGGGGCGGCCCGCGTCTGCGAACAGTTCGGAGCCGCGGATATTGACGCACTTGGGCTTTCGGACGATAGCGCGTCGGTCTGCGCCGCGGGCGGGCTTCTCAGCTACATAATAGAGACACAGAAATTCGATATTGGCCACATAAACAGCCTTGACGTCTTCTCAGCGGGACGCTTCATGGAGATGGACTATACTGCGCGCCGCAATCTTGAGCTCACAGAGAACCTCCGTACCGGAGAGAAGAAGGGCAGCCTGCTCTGGGTGCTGGACAAGACAAAGACCCCCATGGGCGGCAGACTTTTGCGCTCTTGGGTGGAGCGGCCGCTTCTGTCGCCCGTGGCGATAACGCGGCGTCTTACGGCGGTCGGCGAGCTGTATTCCGATAACGTCTTGCGGGGAGAGCTGACCGAAATCCTCCGCGGCGTAGGCGATATACAGCGCCTTGCGGGACGGGCCGTCTACGGTACTGCCAACGGGCGCGACCTTCTTTCGCTGGGGTGCTACTGTGCAGCTTTAGCAGAGCTTTCCGCTCTTCTCAAGGGCAAGCAGAGCGCGCTTTTGCGCTCCATTGCGGACACCGAGCCCGTGACGGAGATTTCGCAGCTTTTAGAGCGCGCGATATGCGATGAGCCGCCTTTTTCCATACGCGAGGGCGGCATACTGAGGTCAGGATATTCCGAAGAGGTGGACAGGCTGCGCGATGTGCGCGACAACGGCGCACGCATGGTATCGGAGCTTGAACAGCGGGAGCGCGGGCGCACGGGCATAAAAAAGCTGAAGGTTGGATATAACAGGGTCTTCGGATACTATATCGATATTCCGCGTGCCTCCTCGGAGAATGTCCCGGAGGACTATATCAGAAAGCAGACCCTGTCCGCAAGCGAGAGGTTTTTCACACAGGAGCTCAAGGAGCTTGAGAACACCCTGCTGACGGCGAAGGAGCGCATAGCGGAGCTGGAATACCGCTATTTTGAGGAGCTGCGGACGAGGGTCGCCGACGAAGTCGCGCGTATTCAGGCGGTGTCGGACGCCATTGCCGAGCTGGATGCTCTCTGCTCACTTGCCGAGGTCGCCGTGCGTAACGGCTATACCATGCCGGAGGTGGATCTCTCCAACACGGTTAACATTATTGGAGGCAGACACCCTGTCGTTGAGCTGACGTGCAGCGACACTCTCTTTGTCCCCAATGACACCTTCCTGAACTGCGCGGACGACCGTGTGGCGATAATAACCGGGCCGAATATGGCCGGTAAATCCACATATATGCGTCAGACCGCGCTTATTGTGCTCATGGCACAGATCGGCAGCTTTGTACCCGCGGCCAGCGCCGTCATCGGCGTGGTGGACAGAGTGTTCACGCGTATAGGAGCTTCGGACGATCTCGCGTCCGGGCGAAGCACATTCATGGTCGAAATGACCGAGGTGGCGGACATTTTGCGCCATGCCACCGACAAGAGCCTTCTGATCCTCGACGAGATAGGCAGAGGCACGAGCACCTACGACGGCATGGCTATTGCCAGGGCCGTCCTTGAGTACTGCGCCGACAGACGCAGGCTGGGCGCAAAGACCATGTTCGCCACCCACTACCACGAGTTGACCTCTCTTGAGGGGACGCTGGCGGGAGTCCGCAACTACAACATAACAGCCAAGAAGCAGGGCGGCGACCTGATATTTTTGCGCAAGATAGTGCGCGGCTCGGCCGACGACAGCTACGGTATCGAGGTGGCGAAGCTCGCTGGGGTGCCTGACGGCGTTATTCGCAGCGCGAAGCAGTACTTGAGCCAGCTTGAGAGCGGCCTGGCCCCTGCAGCGGCCGGTACTGTGCGGGATGATTCCGACCAGATCACTCTGGGCGACGTCGGAGGAAATGAGGTAGTCGACCGCCTGCGCGGCGTCAATATCGATGTTCTTACGCCGATTGAGGCTATGAATCTGCTCTATGAGCTAAAAAAGAAGGTGGACATCTGATGAAAGTTATAGTGACGGGCTTTGTCAACACGATGTCCAAACCTCAAAGAGCGGCGGGCTGGATATATCTGCCCATGCATATAGCAATAATACCGCTGCTTCTAGGGATGCTGGCGTTCTACATACCGAACGGCATGGACGATGCTGCGGTCAATATCATATATTACGGCATAGGTCTCGCGTTCTGTCTCATAGCAATGTGGAGGTATCTGCGCGGAGCCTTTGATATTCTTCTGGACAATCTTGCAAAGAATATTGTTATCTTCACCTTTGCCTATTGCATACAGATAATGCTCGGTTTTATAGTCTCCGCTGTCCTCATGCTCATTGTCGGGGACAACGCGGCAAACCCAAACGAAGAGATGGTCGCGGAGATCGCTAACAGCAGCTACCGCGCCATACTTGGCGTCTCCGTGTTCATAGCGCCTGTTGTGGAGGAAATACTGTTCCGGGGCATTGTCTTTGGAGGTATACGTCAGAGAAACCGCACATGGGCCTATGTGACCTCTATCGCGCTGTTTGCTTTCTACCACGTCTGGCAGTATGCGTTTGCCTATCATGACGCTGCCATGCTGATATACGCCATACAGTATGTTCCCGCCGCATATGCGCTGGCTTGGAGCTATGAAAAGACGAACTGTATATGGATCCCCGTTTTTCTGCACATGCTGATGAATATTGTAGCTATGGCGGTAATATTATGAAATACCGGCGTCTGACGTAGACTGCGGTATTCTCTGCGTATGCTTTGACTGACAGATAAAAAAGGCCGGAAGTGATCACGATCACTTCCGGCCTTCTATTTTGCCTCTATCAATATGCGACGCCCCAGATGACCATTTTCTCTGCGGGCTTGCCGCAGACAGGGCAGACATCGCCCAAATGCTCCTGAGCAAAGGGAATGCAGCGGCTAGTGGCGCCGGCCCTCTCCTTCATAGCCAGCTCACAGTCGAGTCCGCCGCACCACATGGTCTTGACAAAGCCGCCTTTGGTCTCGACAATGTTTTTGACCTCCTCAACTGAGGTCGCGGAGTAAGTGTGCTCGTCGAGGTTTGCCTTGGCCTTGTCGAAGAGACCTCTTTGCACCGCAGAGAGCAGTTCGGGGACCTTTATCTCCAGCTCGTCAAGAGAGACGACGGTCTTTTCGCCGTTGTCGCGGCGGACGCACACGCAGTGGCCGGCCTCAATGTCCTTGGGGCCGATCTCCACGCGCAGAGGCACGCCCTTCATCTCGTATTCGGCAAACTTCCAGCCGGGGCTGTTGTCCGTGAAATCACCCGAAACCCGCAGACCGAGGGCCTTGAGCCTTGAGACAAGCTCTTCGGCCTTTTCAGTGACGCCCGGCTTGTGCTGGGCGATCGGCAGCACGACGACCTGTATAGGAGCGATTTTCGGAGGGAGGACAAGCCCCGAGTTGTCGCCGTGGGTCATTATGATGCCGCCGATAATGCGGGTGGAAAGCCCCCAGGAGGTCTGGTGCGGATGGGAGAGCTTGTTCTCCTTGTCGGTAAAGGTTATGTCAAAGGCTCTGGCAAAGCCGTCGCCAAAATAGTGGCTGGTGCCGCTCTGGAGGGCTTTGCGGTCGTGCATCATACACTCGATAGTATATGTTCTCTCCGCTCCGGCAAACTTCTCCTTGTCGGTCTTACAGCCGCGGACTACTGGCATAGCAAGGACGTTCTCACATAGCTCGGCATAGGTCTCCAGCTGCTGTTCGGTCTCCTTTATCGCCTCTTCTGCGGTTGCGTGCAGGGTGTGGCCCTCCTGCCAGAGAAACTCGCGGTGGCGCAGGAAGGGGCGGGTGGTCTTTTCCCAGCGCAGTACGCTGCACCACTGGTTATAGAGCAGGGGCAGGTCGCGGTAGGAGTGGACGATATTGTGCCAATGGTCGCAGAACAGGGTTTCCGAGGTGGGGCGAATGCAGAGCTTTTCTTCAAGCTCCTCGCTGCCGCCCATTGTGACCCATGCGCATTCGGGCGCAAAGCCCTCTACGTGGTCCTTTTCCTTCTGGAGAAGGGACTCGGGTATGAGCATGGGCATGGACACATTTTGGTGTCCCGTGTCCTTGAAGCGCCTGTCCAGCTCGGCCATGATGTTTTCCCAGATGGCGTATCCGTATGGGCGCAGTATCATAAGGCCTTTGACGCTGGAATAGTCGATAAGCTCGGCTTTTTTACACACGTCGGTATACCACTTGGTGAAATCGACCTCCATGTCGGTTATCTGTTCGACCTGCTTTTTGTCGTTTGCCATAATGAAAACCTGCCCTTTTTTAATAATAAGCCAATATATTCTATTAAAAATCAATACAAATGTCAATAACATTCACAGACCGGGCGCTGTTTTAAAGCGGCGGGCTACTCTGATCTGTGCCGGCCCATGTGTGTTCTGCCGCAGAGAACAAAAAGGGACGGAGGTCCGCCCCTGAGCTGCTTTATTATCAGATAAGCCCCCGCTCACGCTTTATTGCGCGAATATCCCTGCCTGCAAAGCAGAGGAGGACATATTCGCCCTCAATGCGCGAGACGATGGCGTCGGTATAGCGCGCGTGCAGCTCGTCCCCGGTGAGGTTGGTGCTGATAACCGTTTTGCCTCCGCTCATCAGTCTCGTGTTTATTAGCGTGTACAGGGCGCTCTGGGTAAAGCCCGTCGTCATCTCTGTGCCTAGGTCGTCCAGAATGAGCAGGTCGCAATTGAGATAGCGGCGCACGCGGGACGCGGAGTCGTCTGAGCCATCGCCCCGGCAGAACTTTTGAATTTCAAAGGCCTCCAGCACTGAGACGGTCGAGTCGTAGACTACAGAGAAGCCCTTCTCGGAGACCACCTTGGCTATGCAGGCTGAGAGAAAGGTCTTCCCGAGACCCGTGCCGCCGCGGAAGAGCAGATTTGGGGAACTGCTCTTGAATTCGAAGGCATATTTTCTGCAGAAGTCGTAGGTGGCTGACATGATGCTGCGGGGGGAATCGCCGTTTTTCCCGCGCTTGTCGTCATACAGGCTAAGATCGAAGCGGTCAAAGCACTGCCCCCCCAGATCCAGCATGGAGCTGAGCTCGCGCACGGCCTCGGACTTATATGCCGCAAGGAGGCAGGAACAGGGCTTTCCGAGGATATAGCCCGTATCGCGGCAGAGCGGACAGTCGTATATACCGTCTGTGTAGTCCTCCGGTAGACCGGACTGTCTCATAAGCTCCGCTCGCTTTTCGGCAAGCGCCTCAGCTTTTGTACGAGCGGACGACATGGCTTCGCTCAGGCCGATTCCGCCACTGAGGGATTTTACGGCCACGTCAGCCATAAGCCTGGCGAGCTCGGAGTCGATCTCCCGCAGTTTGGGTATACGCTCATACACGTACTTCTCCCGACGGGCCCGCTCGCTTTCGTTGATATGGCGTCTTTCATCTATCTGTGCCCTTGCGCGGGCAAGAATCTTTCCGTCGAATGTCATATGAGACTCCTATAATTTGTCCATCATTTCACGTATCCTGTCGGTTTCGGTTCTGGAGCCTTCTTTTGGGGCAGAATAGGCGGAGAGCGGCTCCCCCGGTCTGTTGTCGCCTTTTTCAATCTCATCACTGGTGTGCAGACCCTTTTCGTGCCAGCTTGAGAGGATGGAGTTCATGTATTTCCACTGGAGCTTGCCGGTTTTTACCACCGTGCGGTCATATGCCTCCTCAATGGCTTCAAGGCCGAAGCCCATGTCAAGCCAGGAGGAGATATATTTTTTCTCCGAGGTGCTGAGCCCCCTGTCCCTTATCTGCAGAATCCGCTTTATCTGGGATTCACGGCATTTGTATTCGCGCTTTTTTCGGAGGTATTCCTCCGCGCGGTCAAGGGTCAGAATCTCGTTGTTGAACCAGGCGTAGCCCTCTTTTTCTATCGTGCGCATGGAGGGCAGCTTGCCGGGGCCGAGGTTTTCGCGGGTCAGGCTCACGCAATAGTTGATAAGCAGGATTATGACCTCCGCCGGAAGCTTCAGGTGGTCATAGAGGCCGAAGAGTGTATTTATGTCTGCTCCGGTTAAAACTTTTCCCAGAATGTGCTGTGTCTCGTCGATGATTATCTGGAATTCTCCCTCACGCTGTGCAGAGGAGACGACTTCGTTCGCGGTATACTGGGGAAGCTCCTCGGCGGGCAGCGGGGCGGAGAGCTTCTCGTCTGTATCGAGCAGCCCCTCACGGCTGAGCAGCCCGGCCGCGCGGGCGATTTCCGCCGCAGTGACGCCCAAAGCCCTCGCCGCGCCCTCCGCGTTAAACGAGCCGTTTTGACGCAGGGCATAGAGATAGAGCAGGGCGCCTGCACCGTCGCCCAAAGATACCAGCTTGTCCGCATGGTCTAGGGGGACGGCAAGATTGCATCCACCGCTGAGTTTGTAGTTTTTGTCCATCATTTGCACCTCTGCCATGCTTCCTTTGTGTGTCCGCGGCTGCAAATCGCGTACCAGATATTATAGCATTAAATTTGACTTGTAGCAAGACGGGTCTTTGTGCTATAATAATATTTGTAGTAGTATGTATTCGGCAAAAAAATGTTCGCTGCCGGGGAATTTTACGGCGGCGGATGCCACTTAAGACGACATGTTATACTACCCGACACTAAATACGAAAGAGGGGCGAAGAAGCAATGATAAACAATGTAACGGTAGATATTGCCGGCAACAGCTACACGCTGAGAACGGACGAGGATCCCGAATACCTGAAGCAGCTTGCCAATTTTGTCACTGTTAAGATACTTGAGATAAAGCGTGATACAAACGCCTCTTCCTTGGACTGCGCCACCATGGCGGCGCTCGATATTGCCGACCGCTATCATAAGGAGCAGCAGAAGAAAAAATCATCCTCAAGAAAAAAAGCGGCTACCGAGGAACAGGAACCCCCTACCCTCATTTAACCCTTTGACCGAAAGGTACAGACAATGTTGGAACTGTTATCACCCGCGGGTTCTCCGGAGGCGGTCGTTGCCGCCGTCCAGAACGGCGCGGACGCAATATATATGGGCTTCGGCGGCTTCAATGCCCGCCGCGGAGCAAAAAACTTTACGGACGAGGAATTCGAGGCCGCAGTCCGTTATTGCCGTATACGGGGGTGCAAGGTCTATGTCACGCTCAACACACTTGTAAACGACAGAGAGGTTGCACAGGCGGCGGACTTCGCATGCCGGGCCGCAGAGGTCGGCGCGGACGCCGTACTGGTCCAGGACCTTGGGCTTCTGAGAGTGCTGCGCTGCATCGTTCCTGAGATGCCGATACATGCCAGTACGCAGATGAGCATACACAACCTCGCGGGAGTAGAGGCCGCCGCGGAAATGGGCATAAAGCGCGTGGTTCTGGCGCGTGAGCTCAGCATGGAGCAGATACGCTATATAGCGTCAAAGTCCCCCATAGAGCTGGAGGTCTTTGTCCATGGCGCTTTTTGCTTCTGCCATTCCGGGCAGTGCTATATGAGCTCTCTTATCGGCAGACGCAGCGGAAACCGCGGCGCCTGTGCCCAGCCCTGCCGCATGGAATACAGCCTCGGCGGAAGGAAGGACGACTATCCCTTAAGTCTCAAGGACAACTGCCTGATCTCCCACCTAGGCGAGCTTGAGGAGGCTGGAGTCGACTGTGTCAAGATAGAGGGGCGTATGAAGCGCCCCGAGTATGCCGCGATAGTAACGGGCATATACTCCCGCGCGATCCATGACAATATTCCGCCCACCGAGGAGGATATGCGCAGAATGGAGCTGGCTTTTTCACGCCAAGGCTTCACGGACAACTACTTTATGGGCGAAACGGGTTCCGGGATGTTCGGCATCCGCGGCGAGCCCGACCGCGACGCAGGCAAGCTGTTCAACGCCGTGCGCAGGGAGTACGCTTCGTCCGAGATCCGCCGCGTACCCGTGAAATTTTACTCTATGATAAAACCGGATGCCCCTTCGCAATTTGCCGTCGAGGACACGGACGGAAACAAGGTAGTAAAAACAGGCCCGGTACCGCAGCCGGCGGCAAGCACACCGCTCACTGAGGGCGGTATCCGCGAACAGCTATATAAAACGGGTGGGACGCCCTTCAACTGCACAGAGGTGTCATCCATAGTGGAAGACGGGCTTTTTCTCCCGTCATCGACCCTCAACGAGATGAGGCGCTCCCTTTTGAGCGAGCTTTCCCAGCTGCGTGAGATACCAAAGCCGGTCAGCTTCGGCAAGATGCCGGCTGCACCCGAAAATGTAAGCATTTTGGGGAGACCAAAGCTCATTTTTCAGTTCGCTGAGGCAGAGCAGATAACGCCGGAAATCATGTCGCTGGGGCCGGACTATGTGTATATACCTGTCGAAATTCTTGTTTCCCGGCCGCAGATACTTGAACCATATATGAATACGGGCGTCGTACCTGTCGCAGTTATGCCCCGCGTCATTACCGGCGACCAGTCCGGCGAGGTTCGAAGGATGCTTGGGGCCGCCTTTGCCGCCGGTGTGCGAGAAGCTCTGGTCGGCAACATGGGGCATATAAGGCTTGCGAGGATGAGCGGCTTTAATGTCAGAGGGGACTTCGGGCTAAACATCTTCAATTCGGATGCTCTTGCCGTACTGCGCGCGGCGGGCTTTTTATCCGCGACGGCGTCTTTTGAAATGCGGCTGAGCCAGATCCGTGATATGCGCAAGCCGATAGACTTGGAAATGATAGTATACGGCCGCCTGCCTCTCATGGTCAGCGACCAGTGCATAATAAAAAACAGCGCGGAGCACTGCAACTGCCAGAACAAGGTGATGATGTCCGACCGTACGGGCCGGTGCTTCCCTGTGAGGCGCGAGTTCGGCTGCCGGAATGTTATATACAACTCACACAAGCTCTACCTCGCGGACAGGCAAAGCGACTGCGAGCGTCTGGGGCTCTGGGGCGAACGGCTTATGTTTACGACCGAGAACGCCGAGGAGTGCGTCCGCGTAGCCGAGAGCTTTTACGGAAAAACCAGTTATATACCAAACGATGTGACCCGCGGTCTCTACTACCGCGGAGTCGAATAGAGATGAAAACATGGACATTATTTTAGCTTCGGCCTCCCCACGCAGGCGTGAGCTTCTCACCATGCTGGGGCTGCGCGATTTTAAGATTATCCCCGCCAAGGGCGACGAGATACTACCGGCCGGCATGGCCCCCGGAGACGCGGCTGCCGCCGTATCCAGGAAAAAGGCGGAGGAAGTGGCGGAGCTCTGTAAGGTGGACGACGTTGTCATCGCCGCAGACACGATAGTATCTCTGGACTCCGAAATACTGGGCAAGCCTGCCGATAAAGAGGACGCCCGCCGTATGCTGTCGCGGCTGTCCGGCCGCACACACACCGTATATACAGGAGTGACCGTTATACGGGGCGGTGAGACCGTCTCCGGATACGAGAGGACAGACGTCCGTTTCCGGGAGCTTGAGGACAGAGAGATCCGCGCGTATATAGACACAGGGGAACCCATGGACAAGGCGGGTGCATACGGGGCTCAGGGGATCGGCTCTCTTTTTGTGGAGGGTATTGACGGAGACTTTTTCAATGTTATGGGTCTGCCCCTGTGCAGGCTCGCAAAAATGCTTGAAAAACTGGGTGTGAGTTTAATTTGAACAATTTTAAAAACTACTGCAAAAAATACGGCATACGTCTGGCGGTTGCTGTTTTTATAGTCGCCGTTATTTCCGGTACGGCTGCAAGCCGCAGCTCCGGCTCCGTATCTGTGGCGGAAAATGCGGTGATGTCTCTGGCAATGCCTGCGAGAAGCGCGTCTACGGGTATCATAGGCTGGCTTGAAAATATCTATGGCTATATGTTCCGTTATGACCGGCTTGCTGAGGAAAACGAGGAGCTGAAGCAGCGTGTCACTGAGCTTGAAAACAAGCTTCGGGAGGCAAAAGAGGTTGAGGCGGAGAACGAAAACTTTCGCCGGCTTTTCGGACTGCGCGACAAGTACAGCGATTTTGTTTTCGAGTCCGCTAAAATCATAGGCCGCGGCACGTCCAACTGGAACTCGACGCTGACCATAGGCAAGGGTAGCGAGAGCGGCATAGAGGTTGGAGACTGTGTTATAGACTCCTCCTATAATGTAGTCGGGCAGATATCCGAGGTGGGCAACGGCTGGGCGACGATACGCTCCGTCATAGACACGGACATCAACATAGGCGCGCTTGTGGGCGACACCGGAAGCGCCGCCATGGTCATTGGCGACTATGCCCTTATGAAGCAGGGGCTTGTCAAGCTGACATATCTGACAGCAGGAGCGCAGGTCTTTGAGGGCGATACTCTGCTGACTTCTGGCAAGGGGGGCTCTTTCCCCAGAGGTCTTGTCATAGGGACAGTCACCGCCGTCTATAACGACGCCGGTGGTCAGGCTGAAGATGCCGCTGTAGCTCCGGCCGCGGACCCCGACTCTTTGACGCAGGTATTCGTCGTAAAGGATTTTACCGTAGTCGAGTAGAAAGGCAGAATAATGCTTCTTGAACTTATCAATCTGGCAAAGCTCCGCAGGGGTTTCATATATGCGGGAATCGTCCTTCTGGTGCTTTTGATACAGAATCTTGCGCTCTCCCAGATAGTCATCCTGAATGCCAGCCCGATGATCATACCCATAGTCGTGGTCGCCGTGGGCTTTTTCGAGGGCGGAGTCTGGGGAGGCGTATACGGTCTTGTCATAGGTCTTGTATGCGACATGACGTTGAATGAGCCGGGCGTTATGATGACCGTTCTGTTCCCGATAATCGGCTTTTTTTCCGGTGCGCTCACCATGTTCGTAATGAGCCGACGCCTGATGCCGTTTTTCTGCGTCTGTACGTGTGCTCTCCTTCTCACCGCGATATGCCAGATGTTTCGATTTATCGTATTTGCGGAAACCGATGTTATATTCGCCGTTCTTACCGGCGCGTTTCAGACCCTGTGGTCGCTGCCATTCATCTTTGCTGTATATTATCCCTGCCGCACTGTTTCCCGCCTGGATCTGAGCAAGTAGTACCGTCCGATTAAACCCCTTGCGAAAGGACTTCCTATGGATAAACTCATTAAGCCGCTTCGGCTGACAATACTTATAGCTTTTTTGATCCTGATGACGTCCATCATAGCTGTTACGCTATATCGCCTTCAGATTATTGAGGGCGCGGAGTATTATGAGGAATCGCAGAATACCACTAAAAACACCGTTACAGTTGCCGCCGCACGCGGAAATATCCTCGACCGCTACGGCAGACTTCTCGTGTCCAACAAGACCTGCAACAACCTTGTTTTCAACAACCAGGAGTTGTTCAGGCAGGATGACCCCAACGCAATTATTCTTGAACTGACTCAGGCTGTACTGGACTCCGGCGGCACATATACAGACACCCTTCCGATAACTGACGAGCCGCCTTTTGAGTATGTGGACGATATGACCGCGCTCCAGAAAACGCGTCTGAACGCCTACCTTGAGGCTAACGAGCTGCCCCAGTCTACTACGGCTGTCGAGCTGATGGCCTTCTTTAGAGAAGCCTTCATGATAGACAACAATTACACCGCGAAAGAGATGCGAACAATTGCGGGCATACGCTATGAGATAAAGATCCGTTACATTATCAATACTTCGGACTACATCTTCGCCGAGGATGTCAGCATGGACCTCATAACCAAGCTTCTGGAGAAAAATGTCCCGGGTTTTACTGTCCAGAGCGCCTATGTCCGTGAGTATGCCACAAAATATGCAGCTCATGTTCTGGGCTTTGTCCGTCAAATGACCGAGGAAGAGTACAAGGAGTACAAAAACTACGACTATCCGCTGAATGCAGTGGTGGGCAAGGAAGGCATTGAGTACGCATTTGAGAAATATCTCCACGGTCAGGACGGAAGGGCTGTTGTTACAAGCACCAAAGAGGGTACGGTGATAAACACAACCTATCTGGAGGAACCCAAGCCGGGAGACAATGTGACGTCCACTATAGACATCGGTCTGCAGGAGACGGCGGAAAACTCCCTCAACTCCTATATTACCGGTGAGAACGCTGCCCGTGAGCAGCAAAACGACAGCTACAGGGCGCAGGGGCTTAACGACAAAGTTAAGGACCTGATCACCGGCGGAGCGGCTGCCGTAGTGGAGGTCGGGACCGGTGAGGTACTTGCTCTGGCAAGCTGGCCGACCTTTGACCTTGAGACCATGATCGAAAACTATAACGAGCTAAAGACAGCGGAAAACTCGCCGCTTTATAACCGAGCTCTCTTTGGTCTCTATGCCCCCGGCTCCACTTTTAAGCCGCTGACGGCTCTCGCAGCGCTGAGCGAGGGCGTCATATCCACCGGTACGACCATCTATGATGCGGGAATTTTCGACAAATATGCCGAGCAGGGCTACGCGCCGAGATGCTGGGTATATCCCGATTCCCATGGTACCATAAACGTCACTAAGGCGATAGAAGTATCATGCAACTACTTTTTCTATTCTGTCGGCGATAATCTCGGCATAGACGCAATGTCTGACTATGCCAAGCGTTTTGGCTTGGGAGAACCTACGGGCATTGAGCTTCCCGAGAAAACGGGCAATATGTCAAAAAGGGAGAGCGCAGAGTTCTATGAAAACAGATCGTGGTACCCCGGCGATACTCTGCAGGCGGCAATAGGCCAGTCCTTCAGCCTGTTTACGCCGCTGCAGCTTTGCAACTACACCGCGACGATAGCCTCAAACGGGACCCGCTACAGGGCGACCGTGCTCAAGTCCGTCAGAAGCTGTGACTATTCCGAGAGCGTCTATAAGCCTGAACCCGAGGTCGCCGAGGAAACCGGCGTAAAGCAGGAGTATTTTGATGCGGTAAAGCTCGGCATGTACAACGTCGCAAACTCACCCTACGGCGGCACGGCATATAACCTGTTTGGCAGATACCCGGTTAAAATTGCGGCTAAGACGGGAACCTCCCAGATTGGAGAGGGTATAACAAGCAACGGTGTTTTTGTGTGCTATGCCCCCTATGACAACCCGGAGATAGCCATAGCTGTGGTCGTTGAAAAAGGTAATGCGGGCGGCTCGGTGGGAGTTGTTGTCAAAGACATACTCGACTATTATTTCAGCTTCAAGAACAGCACCGCCTCGCTGGAAACCGAAAACTCTCTGCTAAAATAAAAGCATATTCAAAGTGTTGCTATTTCCGTTCAGTTAATGTATAATAACTCAGAAGATTAAACGCTTAAATGCAACATCAACCATGCGCAACGTTTTCGGAAAGGGTGAAGACAGTGAACATAGCACTGATGGCACACGACAATAAAAAAGAATTAATGGTGCAGTTCTGTATAGCATACTGCGGAATATTGTCTGAGCACTCGATTTGCGCAACCGCCACGACCGGACGCATGGTAGCGGAAGCAACCGGACTTCCCATCACGCTTTATCTCAGCGCCGCACAGGGCGGAAGCCAGCAGATCAAAGCGCGGATCTCCTATAACGAGATAGACCTTGTCCTGTTTTTCTGGGATCCCACCTCACCTGATGCCGATAGGGACGTCGTTGCAATCTCCCGCGCCTGCGACCAGCACAGCATACCCTTTGCCTCAAATGTTGCCACGGCGGAAGTCCTTATTCAGGGTCTCAGGCGCGGCGACCTCGGATGGCGGGACATAGTAAACCCCAAGAACTGAATTTATTGAACATTTTGTAACGCTCTCGTCCCTTTGCGGGAGAGGGCGTTATTTAGTAATATGCCCACTGGCATAGAACAGGCGAAAGGAAGTGCAGCCTATGGAAAAAGTAAAACCCCGCACTCTGTCGGGCTTTATGGAGCTTCTGCCGGAAAAGCAGATGCAGATGGAACGGATAAAGGAAATTCTTCGAGAGACCTACTCGCTTTACGGCTTTACACCCCTGGATACACCGGTTATTGAGGCCTCCGAGGTGCTTTTGGCCAAGGCCGGAGGGGAGACCGAGAAGCAGATATACCGCTTTACAAAGGGCGACTCCGACCTGTCTTTGCGCTTCGATCTGACAGTTCCTCTGGCAAAGTATGTAGCGCTGCATTACGGCGAACTGGCTTTCCCGTTCCGCCGGTTTCAGATAGGAAAGGTATACCGCGGAGAAAGGGCACAGCGCGGTCGCTTCCGCGAGTTTTATCAGGCGGACATCGACATAATAGGCGATGGCAGTCTTGACATTATGAATGAGGCCGAGATACCGGCCATTATTTTCCGCAGCTTTACGGCGCTCGGTCTCTCAAAGTTCAAAATCCGCGTCAATAACCGCAAGGTTTTGAACGGCTTTTTCTCTGTTCTGGGTCTTTCGGACAGGGCGACGGATGTCATGCACACCATAGACAAGCTGGATAAAATCGGCGCCGAAAAATGCCGTCTGCTTCTTCTGGATGGCGGCGTTTCAGAGTCTGCGGCCGACGAGATAATGAGCTTTATCTCCATAGGGGGCAATACAACTGAAAAAATCTCCGCTTTAGATAAATACAAGGGGAGAGACGAAGTTTTCGACACCGGCCTCTCGGAGCTTAGCGCCGTCGCCGAATGCCTGTCGGAATTCGGCGTACCGGAGGACAATTTTGAGATAGACCTCACCATTGCCCGCGGACTCGACTACTACACAGGCACCGTATATGAGACAACGCTGACCGATTACCCCGAGATAGGCTCTGTCTGTTCCGGCGGCCGCTACGACAATCTGGCGGAGTACTACACCGACAGGAAGCTGCCCGGTGTCGGCATCTCCATAGGACTCACCCGGCTGTTTTACGTTCTTGAGGAGCAGGGACTGCTCTCGGATGAGGGCGTAACCGCTCCCGCAGATGTGCTCATAATACCCATGACAGAAGACCTCAAGGCAGCCGTCAGAACAGCGACAACCTTTCGTGATGCGGGCATACGGACCCAGCTTTACAGTGAGAACAAAAAGTTCAAGGCAAAAATGTCCTATGCAGATAAAATAGGGGTACCGTTTGTACTGTTTATTGGAGAAGACGAACTTCAAAAGGGCGTCGTCAAGGTGAAGGATATGCAGAGCGGTGAGCAGACCGAGTTAACAGCCGACGAGGCTGTGAGAGCCGTTGCCGGGGCTATCGCAAAAAAAAATGCGGCAAAGGTCATCAAAGAGAAGTAAGAACAAACACGTATAAGGAAGTCTGAGACTATGATTCAATCCAGAACACACACCTGTAATGAACTCAATATGAAAAATGTCGGCGATAGAGTTAAAATCGTCGGCTGGATGGAGAATGTCCGCGAGGTGAGCGCTGCCCTCGCCTTTGTTGTTGTCCGCGATTTTTACGGCACCACTCAGGTGGTCGCTGAGACCGAGGATATGATAAAGATGATCCGCGAGCTCAACAAGGAGTCCACGATAAGCGTAGAGGGCACAGTCCGTGAGCGCGCCAGCAAAAACCCGAAATTGCCCACGGGCGATATTGAGGTAGTCCCCGAAAAAATCGAGGTGCTTGGGCGCTGCCTATACAATGAGCTGCCGTTCCAGATCAATCGCAGCCGCGAGGCGGACGAGGCCACACGCCTCAAGTACCGCTACTTGGATCTCCGCAACCCCGAGGTCAAAAACAACATCGTGCTGCGCTGCAACGTAGTGTCGGCACTGCGTCAGGCTATGACCGAGAACGGCTTTCTTGAGATTACCACACCCATCCTCACGGCCTCAAGCCCGGAGGGGGCGCGCGACTACCTCGTTCCCGCCCGCAATCATCCTGGGAAATTTTATGCTCTGCCTCAGGCTCCCCAGCAGTTCAAGCAGCTTTTAATGACAAGCGGTTTTGACCGTTATTTCCAGATAGCTCCCTGCTTCCGCGACGAGGACGCAAGAGCCGACCGCTCACCGGGAGAGTTCTATCAGCTGGATATGGAGATGGCATTTGCCGATCAGGACGATGTTTTCTCCGTTCTGGAGAGTGTTTTGCCCCCGATCTTTGCCAAATACGGAAAGTACGATATTGCCTCAGAGCCCCCCTTCAGGCGCATCGGCTACAACGAGGCCATGGAGACATACGGCTCCGACAAGCCCGATCTGCGAATAGACCTCACTGTTCAGGATGCGACGGAGGTTTTGGGTGATTGTGGTTTTGAGCCGTTTGCGGGAAACACAGTGAAGGCCGTTGTCGTTTCCGATTTCAAGGAGACGAGAAAGTTTATAGACAAGCTCTGCGCCGATGTCGAGGTGCAGACCGCAAATAAGCCTTTTTGGTTCCGTCTGGACGAAAACGGGGAGCTGGTAGGCGGCATTTCCAAGTTTCTCACCGGCCGCAAGGAAACAGTCGTTGCAGCGCTCGGTCTTAAGCCCGGCTGCTTCGTGGGGCTTGCTGCTGGGAAGAAGCTCGCGGCGCAGAAGACCGCGGGGGTTATGCTCAAGATGCTCGGCACCTCCGTACCCGGACATATGGACGAAGAGCGCTACGAGTTTTGCTGGATAGTCGATTTTCCGATGTATGAGATCGGCGAGGAGAGCGGAGATCTTGAGTTCTGCCACAACCCGTTTTCCATGCCCAACGGGGGTCTGGACATTCTGCTCAAGGCTGAAAAGGGCGAGGCGGACCCGCTGTCTATCACGGCGTTTCAGTACGATCTGGTATGCAACGGCGTGGAGCTATCATCCGGCGCTGTGCGCAACCATGACCCCGAGATCATGATAAAGGCCTTTGAACTTGTCCGTATGGGCGAGGAGGACGTCAAGGCAAAATTCCCCGCCATGTACAACGCGTTTTGCTACGGTGCTCCGCCACACGCGGGAATCGCCCCGGGAGTGGACCGCATGGTCATGCTCTTGGCAGGTGAGGACAGCATACGCGAAATTATTCCGTTCCCCATGAACAAGAATGCTCAGGACCTCATGATGGGCGCGCCCTCCTCAGTCGAGCAAAAGCAGCTCGACGAGCTGCACATTGCTCTTGTACCAAACGATTAGCGGTGCTGCCGACACCTGCAGAGCGGGTATCGGCTATCTCGTTTGGGAAACAGGCATGCGTAGTTATTAGGGGATTTATAGTGTCAGTATTGTCCGTTGGGGATAGTTTATTGAGGATAGTTATATAAATTAAATATATGGTTTGAAATTATGATAAGAGAAATTACAGGGAGCGATTTGAAAGGGCTTTTGCAGCTGTATACTCAGCTTTTACGAGAACGCAGGCTTTAACAAAAATGATAAAACAGCGTTTATTCAATGGTTTAACCCTTAGGATACAGGGTTATCTTAAGAACCTATCGCCACAGGAAGGAGCGGGAGTATGGTCTCCAAAATTCGCTCACTTGGAATAAAGGGTATCGGCGGATATGAGGTGTCCGTCGAGTGCTTTTTGTCCTCGGGACTCCCCGCCTTCGACATTGTCGGGCTGCCTGATACTGCGGTCAAGGAGGCGCGTGACCGAGTCCGCGCCGCTATAAAAAACGCGGGGCTTCAGTTTCCGGTATCTCGTCTGACGATTAACCTAGCTCCTGCGGATACAAAAAAGGGCGGCACGGTCTATGATTTGCCCATGCTGCTGGCTATCATCTCCGCCAAGGGGGAGATAAAGCAGCCCGGTCCTGAGTGCGCGTTTATAGGTGAACTGAGTCTGACGGGAGAGCTTCGCCCTGTGCGAGGTGCGCTTCCAATGGCTCTGGCCGCGCAGAGAGCGGGAATCAAAAAGCTCTTTGTACCGGAGGAAAACGCCGCCGAGGCGTCCTTTGCCGAGAGTGTGGCGGTATATCCGGTCAGGACAGTTTCCGAGCTGCTGGCGCACTTTTCCGGCGAAGCGCCGATAGCCGCCGTGACCACTCCGGAGATAAGTGATAACGACGCACATGCAGCCGATTTTTGCGATGTAAAGGGTCAGGAGAATGTGAAGCGCGCCCTTGAAGTCGCCGCCGGCGGCGGACATAACATCCTGCTTGTCGGCCCGCCTGGCGCGGGCAAGTCCATGCTCGCCAAAAGGCTTCCGTCCATTCTGCCGGACATGAGCCGCGGGGAGGCGCTTGAGACCACCGAGATCCACTCGGTCATGGGACTTACGAGCCGCGAAAATCCGCTCATAGCGCAAAGACCCTTCCGCAGCCCTCACCACACGCTCTCCGCATCCGCCATGGCGGGCGGTGCCCAGCTCCAGCCGGGTGAGATCTCGCTGGCTCACAACGGAGTTCTGTTTCTCGACGAGCTTCCGGAGTACCACCGCGACGTGCTGGAGGTTCTGCGCCAGCCCCTTGAGGACAGCTGCGTATCCATTTCCCGCAGCTCGGGAAATGTTACCTATCCGGCCGACTTCATGCTTGTCTGCGCCATGAACCCCTGTAAATGCGGATGGTACGGGCACCCTTCACAGCGCTGCAGGTGCAGTGAGAGCAGTGTCCGCAAATACCACGCAAAGCTGTCCGGTCCGCTGCTTGACCGCATCGACATAGTTGTCGAGGTCCCGGCACTTGAGTTTCAGGAGCTTCGCATCACAAGACCCGCCGAACCGAGCTCGGAGATAAGAGCGCGGGTAAACGCCGCAAGGAAGCTTCAGCGCGAACGCCTGAGGTCGGATGGTATTGACTGCAACGCCCGTATGGAGCAGAAGCAGCTCCGCCGTGACTGCGAGCTGTCGGACGACTGCGTCGAGCTTATGAAAATGGCTTTTGATCGCATGGGGCTGACGGCGCGGAGCTATGACCGCATACTGCGCGTCGCCAGGACAATCGCCGATCTTGACGGTGCGGAGAGGATTGCCTCCAATCATCTGGCGGAGGCAATACAATACCGTACATATAACTTCCATAACACTGACGATAACAGATAACTTTAGCACCCTAAATTGTTGACAGCGCAGCATATTGTGATATACTTTCAAATAATCGACCGCCCGCTGCAAAGGCGGTATTGGAGAGAAAAATGAGTTCAGAAAAGCCGATAATTGAGCTTAGGGACGTTGGGAAGACCTTTCAGTCTGCCGACGGAGAACTGGTTGCTCTTGAGGGTGTCAATATAGGCATCGACGAGGGTGACATCTTCGGGGTCATCGGTATGAGCGGCGCCGGCAAGTCCACGCTGGTCCGCTGTATCAACCTGTTGGAGCGCCCTACAACGGGCAGCGTGATTTTCGATGGGCAGGACCTCACCGCTATGACGCCGGCGGAGCTTCGCGCATCCCGAAGAGAGATAAGTATGATTTTCCAGCAGTTCAATCTGCTAATGCAGAGGACCTGCCTAAAAAATATCTGTTTTCCCATGGAGATTGCGGGGGTTAAGTCCGAGGATGCGAAAAAGCGCGCCATGGAGCTTTTGGAGATAGTAGGTCTGCAGGACAAGGCCAACGCATATCCCGCGCAGCTCTCAGGCGGACAGAAGCAGCGCATAGCCATAGCCCGCGCACTGGCCTCCGACCCTAAGGTGCTCATGTGCGACGAGGCGACCAGCGCCCTTGACCCAACGACAACACGCTCGATTCTGGCACTCATTAAGGACATAAACGATCGTCTTGGTATTACTGCGATTATAATCACACATGAGATGGCGGTAATTGAGGAGATTTGCTCCCACGTCGCCATTTTAGACGGAGGACGAGTGGCTGAGATAGGCAGAGTTGAGGACATTTTCTCCAACCCCCAGACCGAAGCCGCACGTAAGCTCGTCTATCCCGACGGTATGCCCGTGAGTTTTCTTAAGTCTGAGCGCGTTGTGCGTATCGCGTTCAACGGCGGCTCCTCATATGAACCGCTTATTGCGTCCCTTGCCATTGACTGCGGCGTAAAAGTGAATATCCTCGGTGCGGACACCCGCAACGTGGGCGGCAAGGCCTTTGGCACAATGCTGATCGGCCTGCCCAACGACCCCGATGAAGCGGAAAAGGCAGTGGCCTATATTTGCAGGCAGAGGGACGTCACATGCGAGGAGGTGGAATACAGCCATGACTGAGTTTTTCCAATCCGAGCTGTGGCAGGAAGCGGTAAAAATATTTGAAGCGGAGCTGATTTCAGACATCTGGCAGACTATCTATTCCACTGTTTTGTCAACTCTCTTTGCTTATATTATAGGTCTTCCTTTAGGTGTTTTGCTCGTAGCGGGTGAGGAAGACGGCGTTATGCCAATTCCACGTTGGTTAATGAATGCCCTGAACGTCGTAATAAATATTCTGCGTTCCGTACCTTTCCTCATACTTATGATAATTGCCCTGCCGCTGTCCCGTTTCATTGTCGGCTCCGGCATCGGTACTCCGGCTATGATACCTCCGCTGATAATCGCGGCCTTCCCCTTTATTGCCCGACTCGTGGAGTCGTCACTCCGCGAGACAGACAGAGGGGTTATCGAGGCTGCCCAGTCCATGGGAGCAACGCCAATGCAAATAATACGGAAGGTAATGCTGCCAGAGGCTATGCCCTCGCTGATTTCCGGAGCTGCCCTGGCCTTTGCCACTATTATGGGCTACGGTGCCATGGCCGGCATCATAGGCGGCCGCGGACTGGGATTCCTTGCCATTAATTACGGCCTTTACCGCAAAATCTGGATAGTTAAGTGGGCAGCGGTGATATTACTTGTAGTTTTAGTACAAATCTTCCAGTCAGCCGGAACAAAGCTGGCTGTTAAGAGCGATAAACGAATAACACAAATTACGAAAAGGAGAAAAACGCGATGAATTTTAAAAAAATTGCAGCACTTATCCTCGCCCTCGTCATGGTCTTCGCCCTTGCGGCCTGCGGAACTAACGGCGACTCTGAGACCAAGACTCCCGAAAGCGGCGACACACTCGAGGGAACAACCATCAAAGTAGGCGCCTCACCAACTCCCCACGCCGAGATCCTCGCCGTCGCCAAGGAAATTCTTGCCGAGCAGGGCATTACGCTTGAAATAGTTGAGTTTTCAGATTATGTACAGCCCAACACGGCCACCGAATCCGGAGATGTCATCGCCAACTACTTCCAGCATAAGCCCTATCTTGACAAGTTTAACAATGAAAACGGCACACATCTGGTCTCTGTGGCAGCTATCCACTATGAGCCATACGGCCTTTATCCCGGGAAAACGGCAACTATAGAAAAGCTGCCTGACGGCGCGAAGATAGCCGTTCCCAACGACGGCTCCAACGAAGCCCGCGCTCTGCATCTTCTCGAGGCTGCAGGTCTTATAACGCTAAAAGAAGGCGCCGGCCTCAATGCCACCAAGCTTGACATCGTCGAAAACCCAAAGAACCTGGACATCATAGAAATGGAAGCAGCCCAGCTGACCGGTACACTTACCGATGTCGATATGGCCGTTATCAATGGTAACTACGCTTTACAGGGCGATTTGTCAGCAAGCGATGATGCTCTCATTTTGGAGGATACTACCGAGGCGGGTTCCGAGGCCGCTCAGACTTACTCTAATATAATTGCGGTCAAGGAAGGCAATGAAAATGACCCCGCCATCCTGGCACTTGTTGAGGCGCTCAAGAGCGACAAGGTCCGCGACTTTATCAACGATACGTACAACGGAGCAGTTGTTCCAATGTTCTGATTGATTACTTAATAAAGATGAGGTATAATATCCGGAAGACGGTTATTATACCTCATCTTTCATTTTTAGGGAGGATCCCATGGCAGCAGACTACTCCAAGCTGGACATGATAATGCTAAAACAGGGCGAAATTGTCCTGAAAGGACAGAACAGACGCTCTTTTGAAAATAAGCTCATCTCAAACGTGAGGCGCAGACTGAAAGATTTCGGGGAATTTGACGTATATTCCACACAGTCCACGGTATATATTGAACCTAAGACTGAAAACTGTGATATGGACGGCGCGCTGGACGCAATGCAGCATGTTTTCGGCGTAGTGGGCGTGACCCGCGCCCTTGCCTGCGAGAAGGACAGGGACGCAATTTTTGAGGCGGCTAGAAACTATCTGCGCGATGAGCTGCTCTCGGCAAAAAGCTTCAAGGTGGAGACAAAGCGCGCCGACAAGACCTTCCCCATGTCCAGTATAGAGATTTCAAAATATATAGGCGGCCTTTTGAGCGACGAGTTTGCGGATATCGAGGTGGACGTCCACGACCCCGAGCTGACAGTGCACGTCGAGGTGCGCGAAAAAGCGGCCTATGTGCACGCGAACCCTCTGCCGGGAGCGGGGGGAATGCCCGTCGGCAGCAACGGCAGCGCCGTGACGCTGCTCTCCGGAGGCATAGACAGCCCGGTTTCAAGCTATATGATAGCCCGCAGGGGCATACATCTTGTACCCGTGCATTTTTTCTCCTTCCCATACACCTCTGAGCAGGCAAAGCAGAAGGTGCTGGAGCTGACGGAGAAGCTCACCGAATACTGCGGAAGGCTCACGATCGAGATCGTACCTTTTACACATATTCAGGAGGAGATACGCGACAAGTGCCCCGAGGAATATTTTACTCTGATAATGCGCAGATTTATGATGCGTATTTCTGAGCGGATTGCCGAGATGAACGGCTGCAGAGCCCTTGTGACGGGTGAAAATCTCGGACAGGTGGCAAGCCAGACAATGGAGGCGCTCCGCGTGACCGAGGAGTGTGTGTCGCTTCCGATCCTCCGCCCGCTCATCGGCATGGACAAGAGGGACATAATTGAGATAGCAAGGAAGATCGGGACCTTTGAAACCTCCATTCTGCCCTACGAGGACTGCTGTACGGTGTTTACGCCCCGGCATCCGCGTACGAAGCCGCGCATAGAGGATGTTTTGGAGGTGGAGAGCGCTCTGGATGTGGAGACGCTGGTGCAGGAGGCTCTAAGCAGCAGGGAGCAGGTCAGATTCAACATTTAGCAACGAAAGGACAGGTCGCAATGAGCAAATCGCTGACAGCCGAAATAATATCTGTTGGAACAGAGCTGCTACTTGGCAACACGACCAACACCGACGCGAGGGACATATCCGTTTATCTCTCTGAGCTGGGGATAAATGTATACTACCATACTGTGGTGGGGGACAACCCCGAGAGGCTCACCAAGGCCGTGGAGATTGCGCGCAGCCGTGCGGACATCATCATAACCACCGGGGGGCTGGGTCCGACCTGTGACGACCTTACAAAACAGGTGCTGGCAAAGGCCTTCGACCTCGAGATGTGCTATCACGAGGAGCTGGCCGAGGAGATGCGCCGATATTTCAAGGAGATCATAGGCGTGGAGCACATGACTGAGAACAATCTTCAGCAGGCATATTTACCTGCGGGCTGCACTGTTTTCCACAATGAGTGGGGCACCGCCCCCGGCTGCGCATTTGAGGCAGAGGGCGTGCGTGTGATCATGCTGCCCGGCCCTCCCAGAGAGTGCAACGCAATGTTCAAAAACTGTGCCATGCCCTATCTTAGCGCCCTGTCCGACGAGGTTATCTTCTCTCACAGCCTGCATATTTTCGGCAGGGGTGAGAGTGATGTTGAGGCTATGCTGCGGGATATGATGAACGAGCTTAAAAACCCGACTCTCGCGCCCTACGCCAAGGAGGGAGAGGTCATGCTGCGTGTAACCGCCAAGGCTGCGACAGAGGAGGAGGCAGAAAAGCTGACTCTGCCTGTTGTTGAGAGATTGCGCGCAGTCCTCGGCGATATCATCTATGGTATGGATGTAAAAAGCCTTGAGGGAGTCGTGCTGGAGCTTCTCAAGGAAAAACACATGACCATAAGCACTGCGGAGAGCTGTACCGGCGGGTTTATAGCAAAGCGCATAACCGACCTGAGGGGGGCCTCGGAGGTGTTCATGGGCGGCGCTGTGACCTACTCGTCTGAGAGCAAAACAGCCGTGCTGGGCGTAAAACGCGAGACAATAGAGAGATACGGCGTTATCAGCGGCGAGGTTGCCAAGGAGATGGCTGAAAACGCACGGCGTGTTTTTGGTACGGATATCGCCGTGTCCACTACGGGCCTCTCCGGTCCCGACGGGGACGGCATAAACCGTGTGGGCACCGTGTATATTGCTCTTGCCACACCTGACAAGGTCTTTGTACAAATGGAGAATTCCGGTTTTGGCAGGGCTCGCTCCCGTACCATGGCCACAAATCTTGCGCTGGATATGGTGCGCCGTTATCTGACTGGGCTGCCCGTTGTTGTTGATTATTTTGGCAGATAAACTGAGAAGGTCGCGTATTCTATTGCAATTTACTAAAAGTATTGTATAATATTATCGGCAAATCTGACACTGTATTAAAATCATCTGTTTATACTAGGAGGATATAATAAATGCTTACCTACGAGATGGACATTGCCGGCCTAAAACGCGAGCTTCCTCTATGCCGTGTTTCCGACGATGTATACATCGGCGCATTCGTAATGTTTGGCGACGTGGAGCTGACCGTCCACTGTGCCGAGGAACTTCTCAAGAGAGCACCTGACTATGACTACATAATCGCACCCGAGGCCAAGAGCATACCGCTGCTCTACGAGATGGCCCGCCAGAGCGGAGAGAACAAGTATTTTCTCGCCCGTAAGGCCCCTAAGCTCTACATGACCGGTGTCTTTGAGGTCGAGGTAAAGTCAATCACCACTGAGGGCACTCAGAAGCTCGTTCTGGATGTTGCGGATGCAGAGCAAATGCGCGGGAAGCGTATCCTCATAATCGACGATGTCATCTCTACTGGCGAGTCCATCAAGGCTATGGAGGCGTTGGTGGAAAAGGCCGGCGGCATAATCGCCGGCAAGATGTTCGTGCTTGCCGAGGGTGAATCCCAGAGACGGGACGACGTCATATATCTTGCGCCGCTGCCTCTTTTCAACGCGGACGGCACGCCGAAGCAGTAGAAAATCAGGAATAAACAGAAAAATCCCCGAGCGAGAGCTCGGGGATTTTTCTGTTCCGATTACAGCGGATGTCCGCAGTTAAGGCAGAATTTGTCGCCTTTATTGACGGGATTTCCGCATTTTGAGCAGAATTTCGGCGCGTCTTGAGCGGTCTGCTGCCAGGTGCTGTTTGCATAACCCTGCTGTTCAGCTCTGGCGTAAAAGCCTTCGCCGGGGTAATCGCCTACATAGACGATGCTCTTGTCAAAGGCCATGATACACAGGAAGATGGGGTAGAGGAATATGAGTCCGCAGGCCCAACCGCCGCCTTTGCCAAACACCCTTGCAAGCTTTACCATCGTGATGATCTGAATGACGATATTGGCGATCGGAATGAGTAGGAGCAGAAAGTTCCAGCCGTTTCCCCAGGTGATTTTATAGAGGATGTAAAGGTTGTAGAAGGGAATGACAGCTGCCCAGCCCTCCTCTCCCGCCTTCTGAAACAGGATCCAGAGAGCGGCGACAGTGATGATGCTGAGGACAAGGCCATAGCCATAGAATGCTCTTAAGAAGCCGAATATAGGAATCGTGGTCTCATAGTAATAACTGCTTGGCATAAATTTTCCTCCCTTAATAATACTTTACTATCGTTCTTCCCGGAAATATGCAAGACCCAGACTCGCGGGTGGTTGGTTCTCTCGTTTTTTCCTCATTGAAACAACTATGAGGACGATGATAGTTACGACATAGGGGAGCATTTTGCAGAGCTCCAGCGATGCGCGGGTGAGTCCCGGCAGGTAGAGGAACATCCAGAATAGCACGCCGAAGAGGTAGGAGCCCCAGATCGCTTTGTCGGATTTCCACATGGCGAAGATGACCAGTGCAACTGCAAGCCAGCCGAGGCGTTCTATACTGCCGTCGTTGGACCAGGTGCCCTCGGTATAGTCCATAACAAAATACAGACCGCCCAAACCTGAGATGCCTGCGCCTATGCAGGTCGCAAGATACTTGTTCTTGGTGACGTTTATTCCCGCGGCGTCCGCTGTTGCCGGGTTTTCACCCACAGCGCGCAGGTTTAGACCTGAGCGGGTGTGCTTGAGAAAATAGCTGACGGCTATCGCTATGACTATGGCGGCATAGGTGAGGAAACCATAGGAAAAAAGCAAATTGCCAACAGTACCCAGATCGGCAAGGCCGGTGACCTCGCGGTAGCCGGAGCTGGTGGTGGCAACGGAGATCTGGCCGACGCCGCCGGCGAGCTTTTGCAGGGAGCCGCCGAAGAAGTTGGCAACGCCGGAGCCGAAAATAGTCAGCGTAAGTCCGGTGACGTTCTGGTTAGCGCGGAGGGTGATGGTAAGGAAGCTGTAGATAAGCCCGCCCAGCATCGCGGCGGCAAGTGAGCAGATGAGCGAGACCGCAACACCGACCCACGGCAGCGGATCTGCCGCGGAGGACTCATAGAAGAAGGCACCGACAAGTCCCGCTATGCCGCCCAGATACATTATGCCAGGCACACCGAGATTGAGGTTGCCGGATTTTTCAGTCAGTATCTCTCCGGTGGCGCCGAACAGGATTACGGTACCGAAAACGATTGCAGCTGAGAAAAGTGCGATGATCTGAGTCATTCTGCCGCCACCTCCTTCTCTTTCTTTCCGGAACGAAACCTGATCCGGTAGTTGATGAAAAACTCGCTGCCCAGGATGAAAAACAATATGATGCCGGTTATGATACTGGAGGCATAGGCATTGAGGTTGTAGCGCGACGCGATCTCCACCGCGCCCTTTTCAAGAAACACCAGAAGAAGCGATATCATTATCATAACGATGGTGTTGAATTTTGCCAGCCACGCTACGATAATGGCTGTAAAGCCTCTTCCGCCCGCGGTAGAGGTGGATATTGTGTGGGAGGCGCCGGATACCGCGAGAAAGCCCGCGATACCGCAGACAGCGCCTGATATGGCCATTGTGCGGAGATAGACCCTTCGGACGTTTATGCCAGCGTAGCGCGCGGTGTTTTCCGAGCTGCCAACAACGGCGATTTCATAGCCGTGCTTGCTGTATTTCATATAGATATACATTCCGATCGCAAGAGCAAGAACGATCACGACGTTTAGACCATAGCTCTGACCGAACATACTCGGCAGCCAGCCGGCCTTTGTCTGCTGGTTTATGATACCGACGGAGTTGGAGCCGAAGGGGTTTTCCCACAGAGAGACACAGTAGCCGGTCAGCTGTATTGCAACGTAGTTCATCATCAGTGTAAAAAGTGTTTCGTTTGTACCCCAGCGCGCCTTGAAGACGGCGGGTATGAGACCCCAAACGGCACCCGCTGCTATGCTTGTAATAACCATGACGAGGATTAAAGCCGGGCCAGAGAGCACAGCACCGAAATATATCATGCAGGCCGCGGCCGCAATTCCGCCCGCCAAGATCTGACCTTCGGCGCCGATGTTCCAAAACCGCATCCTGAAGGCGGGCGCAAGGCCGACGCCGATACATAGAAGCATCATGGTATCACGGACCGTTATCCACGCACGCCTTGTCGTGCCGAAAGCACCCTCAAACATTGACACATAGACCTTGACAGGACTCATGCGGACTATAGCATAGATGATAAGACCCGAAACGATGAGCGAAAGCAAAAGAGCAATAATGCGAATACTCCATGCCCTGCATTTACCAATGGATGTGCGCTTTGAGATACGGATAAACGGTTCTTTTGTTCCCATTGGAGCATCACTCATGGATATCACCTCCCAGCTGAGTCATCATAAGACCGACACCCTCTTTTGTGGCGGACCTGCCGTCCAGTATACCGGAAACCTGGCCGCCGCAGAGCACTAGTATGCGGTCGCACAGCTCCAGCAAAACGTCCAGATCCTCACCGACATATATGACTGCAACGCCCTTCATTTTCTGCTCGGTGAGCAAGTTGTATATGGTGTAAGAGGTGTTTATATCCAGACCGCGCACCGCGTAAGCCGTCATAAGGACTGTCGGGTGCAGGGCAATCTCACGTCCGACCAGGACCTTCTGGACATTGCCGCCCGAGAGCTCGCGTACCGGGGTGTTAAGGCCGGGGGTGGCGACATCCAGCTCGCTGACCACCTCGGAGGCCACGCTGCGCGGGTATCTGCGGTTTGCAAAAAAGCCTCTTCCCCGCTGATAGCTGCGGAGAAGCATATTATCTGTGATGTCCATATCGCTGACAAGCCCCATACCAAGACGGTCCTCCGGGACAAAGGACAGCGCTACTCCGAGCTTTTCGATTTCAAGCGGGGTCTTGCCGATTAGCTCGTGCACCTCGCCGTTTTTATCGGTGTAGGCGATGTGGCTGCCGTGTTCGGCGCGCTGAAGTCCCGCAATGGCCTCCAGAAGCTCCTTCTGTCCGCAGCCGGAGATTCCCGCGATGCCGAGGATCTCGCCCCCGTAGGCTGTGAAGGAGACGTCCTGCAGCTTCCTTATGCCCTCCACGTCGCGGACGCTCAGATTTTGAACCGAGATGCGCTCGACCCGATCCTTAGGTTCGGGCCGGTCTATATTCAGGGAGACCGCCTTGCCGACCATCATCTCTGTCAGCTGCAGGGGGCTGGTGCCGCTTGTTGCGACATCGCCGATATATTCACCCTTGCGGAGCACAGCCACGCGGTCGGATACGGCCATGACCTCGTGGAGCTTGTGGGTGATTATAACGACAGACTTGCCGTCCTCCTTCATACTGCGCATGACACTGAAAAGCTTTTCGGTCTCCTGCGGGGTGAGCACCGCTGTGGGCTCGTCCAAAATCAGGATCCTTGCCCCGCGGTACAGAACTTTTATGATTTCTACTGTCTGTTTTTCCGAGACGGACATGTCATATATCTTTTTATCGGGATCAATGTCAAAGCCGTATTTTTCGGAGATCTCAAGTATCTCCGCAGATAACTGTTTTCGGTCCAGCTGTACCTTGCCGGGCATGCCCAGCACGATGTTTTCCGCCGCTGTAAAAACATCGACAAGCTTGAAATGCTGGTGCACCATGCCGATACCCAGATCGATGGCATCCTTGGGACTGCGGATGAAGACCTCTCTTCCCTCCACAAAAATCTGACCGTCGTCCGGGAAATAGATACCGGCGAGCATATTCATTAGAGTGGTTTTGCCGCTGCCGTTTTCGCCAAGCAGAGAGAGAATCTCCCCGTGGCGTATTTCCATATTGACGCCGTCGTTTGCGCGGACTTCGCCGAAAGTTTTGTTGATGTTCTCCATCCTGACGGCGCAATTCGTGTTCAATTGCCTCACCTCTCAAAAAATGACCCAATAATACTATTTTACCATATTATTTGTCATTTGAAAACATTTTTAGACATAATGAAAAAACAATCAAAGGGGGGCCGCCTTAGGGCAGCCCCCCTGCATGTGTAGTGTGCTATTAGGATTTTTTAAGCTCTGTGATACCGTCAATACGGAATGCAAAGGCCGGAGCGGAAGCGGATTCGGACTCGTGGAAGTAGCCGTCGGTGATATACTCGACACCGTGGTAGGTTTCAGCGAGATCGTCGGAAACGGTGGTGGTAACGGTCTCCCCGTTTACAGTCCACTTTGAGGTGTCGAAGACATGGAGGCTGCCGTCCTTTATTGCTGCGATAGCGTCGTCGACTGCTTTCTGGGTGCCTTCTGCGCAGGATGCCCCGAGAGCTGAGATCTGAACAGCGTCGTCGGCATAGCCAAAGCTGTAGTCGGTATCAAGCTTGCCGCCTTCGAGAGCTACCTTGATGAGAGCTTCGTAGGTGACGACCCAGTTGTTCTGAGCGGAGGTCAGAGCAGCGTCGGGAGCTACGGACAGCATATCAACATTGTAGCCGACGGAGTAGGCAACTTTGCCGCCGTCGAGAGCCGCCTGAACAGCAGCGGGAGCGCCGGTGGAGTCTGCGTGCTGGCCTATAATGACGCAGCCACGGGACATGAGCATGTTGGCTGCTTCGCCTTCGGCGGCGATGTTAAACCATTCGTTGGTGTAGGTGACATCCATGTGGGCTTCGGGGACTATGCTGCGGATCCCGAGGAAGAATGCGGTGTAGCCGGAGACGACCTCGGCATAGGGATATGCGCCGACGTAGCCGATATAAGGATCGGTGACCGTACCCTTGTCCATGAGCTCCTTGAGCTTGAGACCTGCGACAACGCCGGAGACATAGCGGGACTCGTAGATGTCGGTGAAGTAGTTGCAGAAGTTGGTAAGTTCGGAAGTAGCTGCCTGATAGCCGGTTGCGTGGCAGAAGTAGATATCGGGGTACTCTTCGGCAGCCTGCATCAGATGGGGCTCGTGTCCGAAGCTGTTTGCGAAGATGATGTTGCAGCCGTTCTCGGCGAGGTCGACGGCTGCGTCATAGCAGGATTCGTCCTCAAGGACGCTGAACTTGTAGATGAGCTGGCTTTCCTTGTCGATGCCGAGAGCTTTGCAGGCCGCCTCGATGCCCTCCATGTGGGCGTAAGAGTAGCCCTCGTTCTCGTCGCCGATGAGGATGACGCCGATCTTGATATTCTCGGCGGAGACAGCGGCAGGCGCTGTGCCCTCGTCTGTCTTGCCGCCCTCGTCGGCTGCGGGAGCTCCGCAGGCTGCAAGTGCGAATACCATTACGAGAGCCATCATCAGTGCAATGATTTTTTTCATTTTTGTTCCTCCAAATTCTCATTTTTTGCTGTGCTTATCCGAAATTGCTGTTGCAATTTAAGAACAAAAAAACAGAGACTTAGGTGAAGTCTCCGCATAAAGAGGCACAGACGGCAAAGGCCGCCGTACCGCATCGGTAGTCCGGTCCTTTACGGTGACCGGGTAGAGACTTCAAAACCTTATTATTTGATATATACCGATTGTATTTATTTTTGTTTCTGTAATCTATTGGCAGAAAACGACGCTGCCGCCCTCCATGGACTTGATTTTGGCGAGGGACTCCACCCGGATACCGCTGCTGCGGAGCAGCTTGCCGCCGGGCTGGAAAGCCTTTTCAATGGCCACGCCGGCGCCGACAAGAGTTGCTCCCGAGTCCTTGACGATCTGGGATAGACCTGTGAGCGCAGCCCCGTTGGCAAGAAAATCGTCTATGATAAGGACGCGGTCGCCGGGGCCGATAAACTCCTTTGAGACAATGATGTCGTAGGTGACCCCGTGTGTAAAGCTCTCGACCTTGGAGGTGTAGACGTCGCCGGCTATGTTTTTGGTCTTGGTTTTTTTCGCGAAAATAACGGGACATTCGAAAACCTGCGCGCAAATGCAGGCTATACCTATCCCGGAGGCCTCGATGGTCAGTATCTTGCTGACATTTTCGCTGCCGAAAAGACGATGGAATTCTTTTGCCATTTCAGCGAAAAGACGGACGTCCATCTGGTGGTTGAGAAAGCTGTCTACTTTGAGAACCCCGCCGTCTCTGACCTTTCCGTCGCGGAGAATCCGTTCTTCCAGCAGCTGCAAATCTCTCACTCCCCGGTAAAAATAGTAAAGGCGGAAAATGACCCGAGAGGCATGCCCGCTTACAGACATAGTTTATATTATAAATATTAAATTAACAATTGAATTTTTTTATAAATATAATCGAAAATAACGCCGAATGTTCACATTTTCGTCAAAAGTCCATAAAAACTACAAAGAGATCCCCCCGCCCAAACAGATGGGCGGAGGGTGAAAGAATTACTTTTGTTTGGGGATACTTATAGTGAGGACAAGCTCGGACTCGGTTTCGTGCTTTTGCATCTCGGCGTCGATACCGCCCTGCTTCATGATGTCCAGACCGTGGGTAAGCGTGTTGAGAAATACGCGTACGTCCTTAAGTACGAAAAGTGTCCGCCTGCCGGGCTTTTGCTCCGGCTCGGAGGACAGCGCCAAAAGCGCGTCTATGTACTCCTCCGCGGCTGATACGTTCATGTGCTCACGTATCATTACGTCAAGCGCGCGCCTCTGCTCTTCGGGCGTTTTCAGCCGGAGCAGAGTCCGGGCATGGCGTTCGGTCATATCCTCGTCCCTGAGACGGTCGAGTACATCCGCCGGAAGCCTCAGAATGCGGAGCTTGTTGGCTATCGCGGGCTGGGATTTCCCAAGCCGCCGCGCCGCCTCTTCCTGGCTCATGCCAAAGAGCCGTATGAGCTGTGATATGCCCTCGGCCTCTTCCACAAAGTCAAGATCACGGCGCTGTATGTTTTCTACTAGCGCCAGCAGACTCGACTCCTCCATGTTCACGTCGATAACGATACATGGGACCTCGGACAGCCCGGCCAGCTTTGACGCCCGAAGCCGACGTTCCCCGGCGACCAGCTCGTATTTGTCGCCGCGCTTGCGCACGGTCAGCGGGTTGAGCACGCCGTACTGTGAGATGCTGTAGGCAAGCTCCGCCAGTGATTCCTGTGGAAACCGCTTTCTGGGCTGTACGGGACTGGGATATATTGCATCGACGGGTAGATATACTATACCGCTTCGAAAAATTCGCGGACTTTTTTTGATAGCCGGCATCTGATCTCTCCTTTACCGCAGATTTGGTCATATTACGCGGAAATTGCCGGAAAAAGCTCTTCCGCGTCCACTCCTTTGCCTTACCCATACTAACTCGGAATCTGTGCAAAATATGGCGGAAGTCGTTTGAAAAACAAAAACCGCACCATTGCGGTGCGGTTTGCTTGAGGGGTCCGGATTCAAAAGTGTCATTACCTGAGTTATGCCTCGCTCTCGTAATCCCTGTGGCGGAACAGCAGTGAGATACACCACAGTGCGGAGATACAGATCAAAACATATATCACACGGCTCAAGGTCGTATTCTGTCCGCCAAAAAGCCATGCGACAAGGTCAAAACTGAAGATGCCCACAAGACCCCAGTTTATTCCTCCGATTATAGTAAGAACGAGGGCGATCCTGTCGATTACCATCATGCTAAATGCGCTCCTTTTACTGGTTTCACCGATAGCATAACCGCAGAGCACACAGTTTATTCATAATATGATTTCCGCGTGCCGTGTCACGTGGCAGCCGACATTCACAACGCAGGGCAGACCGGCAATGTGGGTGGGATAGGTCTCTATATTGACCGCCAGCGCCGTTGTTGTGCCGCCGAAGCCCTGCGGACCAAGACCAATCGCGTTTACACGCTTAAGCGCCCTCTCCTCCAACTCCGCATAAAATGGATCTGTATTGCGGGTGTTGGCCGGACGCGCCAATGCGCGCTTTGCTATAAGCGCCGCCATCTCCACAGTGCCGCCGAGACCCACTCCGAGTATGACCGGAGGACAGGGATTCGAGCCGGCCGTTCCGACTGTCTCCGCGATGAAGTCGAGGATGTCGTCCGCCGTACAGGAGGGCAAAAACATCCTCATTGCGCTCATATTCTCGCTGCCGAAGCCTTTGGGCGCCAGACAGAGACGCAGCGCGTCTCCCGGAACTATGCGCGGATGTATGACAGCGGGCGTGTTGTCCCCGGTGTTGATTCGTCGCAGAGGATCGGACACGATTGACTTGCGAAGAAGCCCTTTTTCATAGCCCTGTCTTACTCCTTCGTTTACGGCGGAGTCAAAGTCGCCGCCTTTAATGTGCAGATCCTGTCCTATGTCCGCAAAAATTACAGCCATGCCGGTATCCTGGCATATGGGAAGACCCTCGCGTGCGGCGAGCTCAAAATTTTCACGCAGATCGGAGAGCACGGCTCTTCCCAAGGGCGAGGCCTCCGTTTTCTCCGCCCTGCATATGAGCTCTGCAGTCTCGGAGGGTAGAACTGTGTTCGCCTCTATACACAGCTTCACCACCGCCTCCGTTATGATTTTGCAATCGAGTTCTCTCATAGGAAAATCCTTTTCAAAATAATTTCTATTCGACAAAAGTAGTGTTTTATTGCTCTTTACAATTGAGCGGATTTGTTATATCCTCTCATTACAGCTTATCCAATGACGCACTTACAGTGCGCCGGGCTCATATCTTTATCCCACAACCCTGTTATTCGGCGGACACTTCGGTGCCCGCCACTTTTTTAGGGCTGAGTATTAGAAAAATCAAAGGTCAATGGACGGCCTATATGTAGTTACCTGCCCGCCAATACGGCGATCAGTACAGCGAGGACAACCTGAAAAAGCAGTATCAGGGGCACGCCGGCCGTAAATTTCCTGTGCAGAGTTTTGTGGCGGAAAACATACATTCCCGCAAGCCCCCCGAGACTGCCTCCAAATGCGCAGAGGGTCATAAGCGCCGCCTCGGAGATTCGTCTCCTGCCGCGCCTGGCTTTGAGCTTGTCTATCCCGAATACTATAAAGGTTGCCAGTGTGATGATCGCCAGATAAATATCCAGTATATATACCGGCCGCCCCCAGAGGAATTTAAAAAAGTCCATTATCTTTTGCCCTTCCTGCCGCCCGCACTCTGTCTAACAGCGGCTTTATTTTTGCTGCCGCCGTATTCGCCTTTCGGTTTACCCGCCGCTCCGGCCATTCCCTTTGCCCGGCCCGTCGGGCGGGGGGCGTTAGGGGGAGCCTTCGCTTTGCTTTCGGATTTCCCGCCCTGGGGTCTGTCGGGGCGGACGAGACATTCCCTCCCGTAGCCTATGAGGTCTTCACGCCCCGCCAGCCTCAGGGCTTCGATGACAAGTTTTTGCTTATCCGGCCTTCTCCACTGCAGCAGCGCCCGTTGGAGAGCCTTTTCGTGTGGAGTTTTGGCGACATAGACGGCCTTGCCGGTCATGGGGTCTGTCTCCGTATAGTACATACAGGTGGAGATGGTGCCGGGGGTTGGATAGAAATCCTGCACCTGCTCCGGCTGACGGCCGCGCTCCTGCAGATACTCGGCCAGCGCCACCGCATCGGATAGGGTGCTGCCCGGATGTGAGGACATGAGATATGGAACGACGTACTGTTCCTTGCCATAGCGTTGGTTGAGGCGGCTGTATTTTTCCATAAAACGCTCGTAGGTCTCAATGTGTGGCTTGCCCATAAAGTCCAGAACGCTGTCTATGCAGTGCTCCGGTGCGACCTTGAGCTGCCCGGAGATGTGGTGGCGCACGAGCTCCGAAAAGAATTCGCTGTTTTTGTCCTCCAGCATATAGTCAAAGCGTATGCCGCTGCGGACGAAAACCTTTTTAACACCGGGGATTTCACGCAGCTTGCGCAGAAGCGCCAGATAGTCCGACTCGTCCGCATCGAGGTTTCGGCAGGGCACGGGCGCCAGACAGCGTTTGTCGGGGCACATTCCATGCTCTGTCTGCTTCTTGCAGGAGGGGTGGCGAAAGTTCGCCGTGGGACCGCCCACATCGGATACATAGCCCTTCCAGAGCGGGTGGCGGGTCATGGCCTCCACCTCGCGGATGACGCTTTTGTGGCTGCGGCTTGTGACCATACGGCCCTGATGGAAGGCCAGCGCACAGAAATTGCATCCGCCGAAGCAGCCGCGGTTGTGTATGACCGAAAAGCGCACCTCGTCTATGGCGGGGACGCCGCCCATATCGTCGTACATAGGGTGTACCTCACGGGTATAGGGCAGTTCGGCCACGTGGTCCAGTTCATCGGTGGTCAGGGGAAGAGCGGGCGGGTTGACTATAAGAACACGGCCTGCACAGGGCTGGCACAGTGCTCTGCCGCGAATGGGGTCGTGTTCCCGGTATTCTATTGCGGTGGCCTCTGCGTAGGCGCGCTTATCTCCCGCCGTCTCCTCGAAGGAGGGCAGCGTCAGCTTTGGATAGACGCAGGCTTCCTCGCTTTCGGAGATGAAGGCAGTACCGCGCAAATCTGTGATCTCCGAGGGCTTAATCTTGCGTTTGAGGCGCTTCGCTATCTCACGGGTGGCATATTCGCCCATGCCGTAAACCAGCAGATCCGCACCGCTGTCGAATAGTATCGGGCGGCGGACCTTGTCGTCCCAGTAGTCATAGTGGGAGAAGCGTCGCAGCGACGCCTCCAGCCCGCCGATAATAATGGGCGTATCAGAGCCGAAGGCCTCGCGGGCACGGTTGGCGTAGACGATGGTCGCCCTGTCGGGACGAAGCCCCGTGAGCTTGCCGGGAGAGTAAAAATCCTCGCTTCTGGGTTTTTTGGCGGCGGTGTAGTGTGCGACCATGCTGTCAAGATTGCCGGCGCCTATGAAGACACCGTAGCGGGGCCTTCCGATCGCTTCAAAATCAGACGCGTCGCGCCAGCCCGGCTGTGCCAGAATCGCGACACGAAAGCCCATATCCTCCAAAACACGGGCGATGACCGTGGGGCCGAAGCTGGGGTGATCGACATAGGCGTCGCCGGTGACAACGAGGAAGTCATAGCTGTACCAGCCGTGGGAGATCATATCTTCTTTTGATACGGGTAAAAAGTCGGCGAGCTCCATAAATTGCCTTTCTCAGAGCGGTTTCTCCATTAGCAGCAGCGGGCATATGGCTCCGCTGTCTGTGGAAATATGGTTAAAACCGAGCTTTTCGTAAAAACTGACGGCGGACTTATTCGTCTGCGCCACGTGCAGGCGCAGGGATTTGCGCTGCTGACGGCGGAATACGGAGACTGCATGGCCCACCAGCTGGACGCCGTATCCTTTGCCACGGTATTCCGGTAAAAGGTAACAGAAGCTGATCCAGCCTGCACCCAGGTATTTCATTAGCTCGGGGTCGAGCTCCACAATACCCGCAAAGTCGTCACCAAAATAGGCCTTTGATACGTATTCAGGGTTCTGCTTCGATAGGCGTCTGGCTGTTTCAAGATAGGGTTTTGCTGCAAAGCCGACGAGAGAGCCGTGGGCATTACGCCATGCGTCGGCGTAGCATTCGCTGTATAAACCGGAGTCTTTTTCCAAGTCCATCGGGACTATCCGCAGATTTGAGAAATCCACTTTATTTTTTTCTTTCCACCATGTCTGGTTGGCAAAGGTGCTGAGGCCCTCGGACAGATGGCTGTTATCGTTGTAGTAGGAGACTGACATAGCCCCGTCTTCCGATAAAATAAGGGCCACACAGGTATTGTCGCCGTGATATATTTCGTGTATTCGCTCGGACGGAATGTTTTTGATAGAGCTTATAAGAGTTCTGATGGCCATGCCGTGGCTGACTACGGCTATTGTCTGCCCATCGTGCTTGGCGGCCAGCTCGCTGACTATGGACGTTATTCGCTCTTTGAGGTGCTTGAAGCTCTCAGCCCCCTTTACGTGCCAGTTGTCGGGGTCACTCGAAAACATTAGCATCTGCTCCGTCTCGTCATATGCCACATTGCCCCAGGGCAGATCCTCCCATTCGCCCATGCCGACCTCGCGCAGACGTGGCTCCGGAATTATGGTCAGCTCCGGGTGGTATTTTATAATTGCTTTTGCCGTCTCCATAGTGCGGAAAAGGTCGCTGGAGTACAGTGCATCTATGTGTTCGTCGCGGAAGCGCTCCGCGAGAGAGTCTATCTGTTTGTAGCCGCGCTGGGTCAATCTGCTGTCGTACTGGCCGTGTATACGTCTATAAAAGTTGCCCTCCGCCTCCGCGTGGCGGATGAGATAGATTTTCGTCATGTTTTCCTCCGAATATTGACCGCTTGCCGCGGATGATATATAATAATATTTATTTATCTTATTATAAAAATGCCATTTTAGCAAGAACATATTCACCATTTCTATGGGCAGGGGGATTTCCGCTGCCTTGGGGCGGAGGGACAGAGTGAAAGTAATCCATTTCATAAGCGGCGGCGACACGGGCGGCGCGAAGACCCACATACACTACCTGCTTTCCGGCATCTGCAAGAGCATAGAGGCGACTCTCGTCTGCTTCTCGAAGGGGGAATTCTCCGACGAGGCGCAGGCACTGGGTATTCCGACCGTTATCTTGGATGACGCGAATATCTTAAAGACATTGAGATGCCTCAAAAAAATGATAAAAGACGGCGGCTACGACATCATCCACTCCCACGGCGCCAAGGGCAATTTTGTAGCGTCGCTTATCAGCCGTAGCTGCGGACTTCCGGTCATTACAACTGTCCACAGCGATCCTAAGCTGGACTACCTGGGCAGACCGCTGGCTAACCTTATCTACGGCAGCCTCAACGCCTGTGCCATGCGCCGTTCCGATTATCTTGTCGGGGTTTCGGAATCTATGCGTGAGCTGCTGATAAGCCGGAAGTTCAAGCCCAACCGGGTGTTCTCAATCTACAACGGCGTGGACTTTTCCATAGAACCAAAAAATGAAGACAGGCTCGCATATTTCCGGGGTTACGGACTTGATGTCGACGAAAGAAGCGTAGTAGTCGGCATAGCTGCCCGCCTTGACCCCGTGAAGGATGTGGCGACGCTCATCCGCGGCTTTGCGGAGGCGCAAAAAAGCTGCCCTGATCTGCGTCTTGCGATCGCGGGCGACGGTCAGGAGGCGGAAACGCTCAAAAAGCTGGCGGCAGATCTGGGACTTGGGGACAAGGTCTGCTTTACGGGCTGGATCTCCGATGTGAACAGCTTTTACGCCGCTCTGGACATCAATGCACTGACGTCGATATCGGAGACCTTCCCCTATGCCGTCACCGAGGGGGCGCGGGCCCGTCTAGCAACGGTCTCGTCACGTGTGGGCGGCGTTCCTATGCTGATAATAGACGGAGAGACGGGTTTTCTATTCGACTCCGGCGACTACGAGCAGCTCGGCACAAAGCTCTCGCTTTTGGCCGGAGATGCGGGACTTCGCAGGAAACTGGGCGACGCCATATACGAAAAGGCGCTGCGCGACTTTTCCGTGGAGGCCACAACGAGAAGACAGCTGGATATCTATGGTGAGGTTCTTCGCCGCGATCAGATAAAAAGAAAAGGCGGACGTGACGGCGTGATAGTGTGCGGAGCCTATGGTATGGGCAATGCCGGCGATGATGCTATTCTTGCGGCCATCGTGGGCGAGATGCGCTCCATTGACCCTTTTCTGCCTATAACGGCTCTTTCCCGCAACCCCGCTGAAACAAGAACGCGTTTCGGGATAGACTGCGTGCATACCTTTAATTTCTTCGGATTTCGCCGTGTAATGAAGCAAACAAAGCTCTATTTAAGCGGAGGCGGAAGTCTACTGCAGAACGTCACAAGCCGCCGGAGCCTGTGGTACTATCTCTATACAATAAAATCCGCGAAAAAGCTCGGAAACCACGTTATGATGTACGGCTGCGGCATAGGCCCGGTAAACGGCGCGAGCGATATCCGCAAGGTACGCAATGTGCTCAACAACTGCGTAGACGTCATTACACTGCGGGAGCAGTTCAGCTTAACCGAGCTCTCCTTCTTTGGCGTGACAAGGCCGCGTATACTCGTTAGCTCCGACCCGGCGCTTACGCTGAGCCCCGCTTCCGACGACAGGGTGGACACACAGCTCGGCAAATACGGCATAAGTCCTGACGGAAAGTATATCTGCTTCTCCGTCCGCAGATGGAAGGATTTTGAGCTAAAAGCGCCTATAATTGCCACGGCGGCAGACTATGCCTGCGATGCGCTGGGACTGGAGCCGGTTTTCATACTTATTAACCGCAAGGAAGATTCAGCGGCAACCGGTCTTGTATGCGGGCTTATGAACAACACCGCAAGAATCATCGACGAGCCGATGGAGACTGATCTGACTATCGGAGTTCTGAGCCGAATGCGCGTGATGGTCTCAATGCGTCTGCACGGCTTGGTTTTTGCAGCATCGCAGGGTGTACAGCTAGTGGGTATTTCATATGACCCGAAGGTCGATGCTTTTCTGGACAGCGTGGGTGAAAAACTGTGCCTGCCCTATGAGGGGCTTTGTGCCCAAGAGCTGGAGAGCATGATAGAAAAGGCCGCATTGAACTATGAGGACGATCGACGCATACAAATTGTTGAGAGACTCATTGCCGATGAGAGGCTTAACCGCCGGCTTGCGGAAGAACTGCTCAGAAGCTGACAATTTTGACAGCTTCCAAACATAAGTGATATAAAAAAGACCGTTTTTAAACGGTCTTTTTTATTGTGCTATTCTTTTAGATTGCTTTCGGCTTCATTTGTTTTCTTGGACTTTTTTCTGCGTATGACGCGCCTTACGATAAAGAATACAGGGACCGCTACCACTGCGATGGCGGCCAGAACGGGCAGAGCTGCGACGATGCCCTTCAGCAGGTTTTTGAGGAAGCGCCACACGCTCTTGGCGGAGCTTTTGAGCGCTGTTGCGAGCTGTCTGCCGTAGCTCATGGCGGCGGGGGTGTCCTCGGTGAAGAGACTGACTTCGCTGACGTTCAGGGTCAGAGTGGAGTAGCTTATGCGTGAATCCCAATTCTTGATCTGTGAGGTCAGAGTCTCGATTTCATAGCGCACATCGGACAGATGACTCTCTATCTGAAGCATCTCCTCCACCGTGTCGGCGTTTGCAAGCAGCTCGAGAAGCCTTGCCTCCTCAGCCTTCCGCGAGGTCAGACGGGCCTCCGCGTCCATGTACTGCTCTGTGATGTTCTCCGCGTCCACGCTGCTGTACGGCACGTTTCCGAGGGAGGACAGGCCGTTCATAACGCTGTCGAATTTCTCGACGGGTATGCGGAGTTCATAGTATGCCGAGCGGTAAGTCGTACCGCCGTACTGAGCGGTGTAGAAGTCGTTGTCATGTACGGAGGAGCTCTGGATGAAGCCGCCTGCTTCCGACACGAGCTTTTCAATATCAGCTAAGGTCTGCTCAAAGTACCGGGTCTCGATGTCGGCGGAGCCGGTGTATATTATCTTGTCGCCGCTGGGCTTTGTGTCGGTGGCTTTGTCGTCGGAAGTCTTGCCCGCCGTGCCGACAGATGTGCCGTCTGACGGATATCCTTGTTCACCTTTGTAGCTTTTCTGGGGTTCGCTGTTTTCTGCGGTTTCGCTTGCGGTATCTGCAGATGCGTTTTTAGCTCCGCAGGCACAGAGCGTTAGCATAAGCAGCATTGCGAGGACGAGAGACAGTATCCTCGCCGGGTTTTTAACGCTTTTCATGGCAGTTCCTCCAAATCTCAATATAAATTTAAAAAACCTGCTGTCTTTGCCTATAGGACGAAGACAGCAGGTTTTTGTTTCAATTTTATATTAAAGCGTTCCGAGAAAGCCCTCCAGAATAAGAGAGGCCGCGACCGCATCCACGTTTTGGCGATGGTGCTTTGCCCTTTTTCCGTTGGCATGCAGTATCTCATGGGCGGCGATTGTGGTACGGCGCTCGTCCCAGAGCGTAACGGGTATGTCGCTTCTCGCCTCCAGCAGAGCTTTGAAGACCTCGCTCTTTTTGGCTCTCTCGCCGAGAGTGCCGTCCATGTTCTTGGGATAGCCCAGAACAAAACGGCCTACTCCGCGCCCCTTTGCTTCCTCTGTTATGATATCGGCTGCGCGCTCCGCTTTCCACTCGCTGAGTGTCCAAGCCTCACCTGCCAGAGTTGCGCTCTCGTCTGAGACGGCAAGGCCGATGCGGGCATCGCCATAGTCGATAGCCATGATTCTCATAGCTTTTTCCTCAGTGCTCATGAGCTTCAGCGGCAAAATTTTTTCCTAATAGAACGGGCAGTATGGCTCTATGGACCGCAAACACCAAATAGGAGTCCGCGACTGCTATGCCGGCTTTAAGCGGCGCCCTCAGAGCAAGCAGCGTTAGAAACGGCGTTCCGGTGAGCAGGGACAGGGCATAGGAGCCCCAGACAAAGTTGCAGAGCAGATCGGCTGCGAGACCGATAAGAATGTACTTCCACCATTTATCCAGATCGTTATGAAAAAAATATTTTGCCATAAGGCCCGAAGTAAGACCCGCCAGGATAGGACCTACAATGAGCGGCGGGAAAAATCCCAGTCCGGACAGAACTGTTGCGCCCAGGAAATCGGACAGTCCGCCCACGACGGCGCCGGCGGCGGGACCGAAGCAGATGCCCGCGAGGATTATTGGGAAGTATTCAAAGCTGAGCCTGAGCGAAGGGGTCACATATATGCCGAGAAAGCGCGACAATATTATGCTGACGGCTGTAAATACCGCGAGCATGGCAATTGTCCTGATATGTGTTTGTTTCATTTTATCGTCCTCCTCCAGTTTGTTTAACAATTATTTGCCAAAATAAGCCCGCACCGTTCCCGCTGTATAGAGCGAGCCGACCGAGCAGACAACGCCGTCCGCACCAGCGAGCAAGATAGCTTTTTCGATTCCTTCCTCTATGGAGTCGCAGTAATAAACGGGTTTCCCGAAGCACTTTATCTTCTCCGCAAGCTCGCTTGCTCTCAGTGCCCGCTGGCTGTCGGGCGTAATTGTGACATAGGCGTCTGCTGCGCGGTCCAGCATACCCGCAAGCCCAATGTAGTCCTTGTCCGCCAGCACGCCGAACAAAATTACGGTTTTCATACCGGGAAAATATCTTGCCAGGTTGTCCGAAACGGTCTCCGCGCATTGGGGGTTGTGCCCGCCGTCCACCACGAAAAAGGGCCTGTCCGACAGTATCTCAAATCGTGCGGGCCAGGCAGTAGCGGAGATGCCGCTCCTGACGGCGGATTCGGAAACGGAGAGACCGGACTCCCGCAGGGTGTCCACTGCCTCCAGCACCACGGCCGCATTTTTGAGCTGATGAGTGCCGAGAAGAGGCAGACTCAGATTTTGGTGATGCTTGTAGGAGAACAGCTGTCCTGAGCGGCTGTCGGAGATGGAGACTATCTTGTCGAACTCGGCTATCTTCAGCGGCGAACTCATTTCGCGGCAGCGGTCTTTTATGACCTGTGTAACCGAGTCTTTCAGTTCGTATATTACGGTCGGACATCTGTATTTGATTATGCCCGCCTTTTCAAAAGCAATTTTTTCCTCTGTGTCTCCAAGCTCCGCCGTGTGGTCCAAACCAATGTTGGTGATGACGGAGCAGAGGGGAGATGAGATGACGTTTGTGGAGTCGAGTCGGCCGCCCATACCAGTCTCTAAGACCACTATGTCGCAATTGCGGCTCAAAAAATATTGCATGGCAATTGCGGTGACCAGCTCGAATTCCGTCGGGCTGTCGGACATTGAGAGCGCAAAGGGGACACATAGCTCGGTAATTCCGGCGAGCTCCGAGTCCTTGATGGGGGCGCCGTTTACCCGGATCCGCTCGTTGAAGCGGGAGATATATGGCGAGGTATAGAGGCCAACGGTGTAGCCGGCGCTGCAGAGTATGGCGGACAGCATAGCAGAAACGGAGCCCTTGCCGTTGGTGCCGGCAACGTGCACAAAGCGCAGAGCGTTCTGGGGATCTCCGATTCCGGAGAGGAGCTCAAGAGTGCGGGAAAGCCCGGGCTTCGAGCCCTGCCAGACGTTCCGGTGTATGAAATTTATCGCTTCCTCCGCAGTCAACTGCTTCGCCTCCGTTCATGCAAATTAGTATACCATGCTGAAAGACGAAAAAGCAACTTAGAAACAAAAGTTGTATAATTGTACAAAATTGCCTAATTATGCACAGATAAAATGGCGGGGTGCACAATAAACTCTGTCCAGGAAAACAGCTTGCTTTTGGATGGGAAACAAGACCAGCTATACCCCCGCAGCCGGGCGGGCAGCGGCTCGAAAAAGCCAATTATGACCCGCCGGATTCACTTTTTGATAATGTACTAATGGTCTCTAAAGTGTCTGAGATTACTATATTAAAGGTAATAATAAAAAAACAGTTGACCCAAAGCATGCACTGTGCTAAAATACATATTACCTGTCGTTGGAGAGGTCTTCTTTTTGTGCGCAATTTTCTTGCAGCGGAGAGAGGTCTCTGCCAAACAGGGAGGCAACAGGGCCGCGAGGGCCTAATAGAACAAGGAGGTGCCGATATGCGAGTAAAAGTTACTCTGAGATGCAACGAATGCAAGCAAAGGAACTACGACACGTTCAAGAACAAGAAGAACACCCCGGATCGTCTTGAAATGAACAAGTATTGTCCGTTCTGCCGCAAGCATACGCTTCATTCGGAAACAAAGTAGGTTTTTTTAGAAAGGATGTGCAGAAATGGCAAAAGCCAAGGAAAACGCAGTTAAGCGGACAACCGATCCTGTCAAAAAAACCGATAAGAATGCCAAGAAAAGTTTTAAGGAACGCGTAAGCCAGTGGTTCCGCGACCTGAAGAGCGAGCTTAAGAAGGTCGTATGGCCCACAAGGAAGCAGCTTGTCAACAACACAGCTGTCGCTCTTGTTGTGATCCTGCTTTCCGCTTTGGTGCTTTGGGGCTTTGACTCTCTTGCTCAGGCAGGGGCCAAGGCGCTCATAGATTTGGTATAAAAAATGGCTGAAGATGCAAAGTGGTACGTAGTACACACCTACTCCGGCTATGAAAACGCCGTTGCGGCGGCAGTCATCAAGGCCGCCGAGAACCGCAGGATGCAGGATCTCATTCAGGAGGTCAACATCCCCATGGAGACAGTTACCGAGCATACGGAAAACGGTGAGAAGACCGTTGAACGCAAGACCTACCCGGGCTATGTCTTTGTGAAGATGATTATGACCGACGAGAGCTGGCATCTTGTACGCAACGTGCGCGGAGCGACGGGCTTTGTCGGAAGCGACGGTAAGGCCGTGCCGCTAACTGAGCAGGAAATATTGGACCTTGGAGTTGAGCGCCGCGAAATCATCGCGGAATTCTCCGTCGGCGACACCGTAAAGGTAACCGATGGGCCCCTCCAGGGATTTTTGGGCACTGTTGAGGACGTAGAGCCTGATAAGAACAGAGTCCGCGTTATCGTCTCCATGTTCGGAAGGGAGACGCCTGTCGACCTTGACTACGATCAGGTCACATTTGTTTCAGAATAATTAGGAGGTGCACGTAAAGTGGCACAGAAAGTTGTCGGATATGTAAAATTTCAAGTTCCCGCGGGCAAAGCAACTCCTGCTCCTCCCGTAGGTCCTGCCCTTGGTCAATACGGCATCAACATAGGCCAGTTCACCAAGGATTTCAACGAGCGAACCAAGAACGATATGGGTATGATGATCCCTGTTGTCATAACCGTATACGCTGACCGCTCCTTCTCTTTCATCACCAAGACGCCCCCCACAGCTCTTCTCGTAAAGAAGGCCTGCGGGTTGGACAAGGCGTCCGGAGTCCCCCAGCGCGACAAGGTCGCGACCTTAAGCCGCGAAGACCTTCGCAAGATTGCTGAAACCAAGATGCCCGACCTCAACTGCTCGGATATCGAAGCCGCAATGGCCATGGTCGCCGGTACCTGCCGAAGCATGGGCGTTCTCGTCGCTGCGGAGTAAGTTATAGCTTGGCTCCGCCGCTTCCCTAAGTGGGAGGATGCAAAAGCATCTGCCTAACCACATATCAAGGAGGAAATTCAATTGTACAGAGGTAAAAACTATAAAGAGGGCTCAAAGCTCATAGATAAAACCAATTTCTATGATCCCGAAGAGGCATTTGAGCTTGTATGCAAGGCGTCAAAGGCCAAGTTCGATGAGACTGTTGAGCTGCACGTCAAGCTGGGCGTAGACAGCCGCCATGCAGACCAGCAGGTCCGCGGCGCTATCGTCCTGCCCCACGGTACGGGCAAGACCCGCCGCGTTCTCGTGTTCTGCAAGGAAGAGCGCGTTAAGGAAGCTCTGGACGCAGGTGCGGATTTCGCGGGCGGTCAGGACATGGTTGAAAAGATCCAGAAGGAAAACTGGTTCGATTATGATGTCGTTGTCGCAACTCCCGACATGATGGGCGTTGTCGGACGTCTCGGTAAGGTTCTCGGTCCCAAGGGGCTGATGCCTACTCCCAAGGCGGGTACCGTTACTCCCAACATTGCCCAGGCAGTCAGCGAGATCAAAGCCGGTAAGATCGAGTACCGCCTCGACAAGACCAACATTATCCACTGCCCTATAGGGAAGGTCAGCTTTGGCGTTGAGAAGCTCAGCGACAACTTCAACACCCTCATGGGCGCCATTATCAAGGCTAAACCCGCTGCAGCCAAGGGCCAGTATATAAAGAGCTGCGTGACCGCTTCCACAATGGGACCCGGTGTGAAAATCAATCAGGCAAAGCTTGTCTAGGGCTTGTCTTATGTGATCGGACTTGCAAAGACGCACAATAGATAAAAGGCCTTCCGAAAAGGCCAAGAAAAACCGGACACAGAGTTAAGGATTTAAGAATTTTGTATTTCTATCTGCAAAGGGCTGCGCCAGTCCTGAGCGGAATAAATTCGTTTTGTGTTGTAATAGGTTTCAATATATTTGAAATATCTTAAAGAGCTTGTTCAGGATTGCCATAATTGGCATCTTGGACAAGCTCTCTTTTTTAGCGTACAAAGGTTTTCGATTTGGGAGCTTTCCACTGTGCAGCTTGTTTTGATGTATCTTTAAGGTAATATTATTACCTTAAAGTGCCTTCTTGTAATATTTTTATATTATTATATATTATATATAAGCCGCAAAAGGCGATCTTTTTTGATAGGAGATTAAAATGAAAACCAGAAATATTTGTCTTGTCTTAGCGCTGTGTATACTTATTGGCCTAATGGCTGCCTGCAGTACATCCACGTCATCAACTGACTCTCCCGGTGAGACTCCGGCTACCAAGGCTGCTGCTTCTCAAGCATTCACCGTTACCGATGTGCTTGGCCGTAAAGTTAGCTTTGAAAAGGCGCCTGAATCACTGGTGGCACTCGGAGCTAACACATTAAGGCTGGTTTGCTATCTGGATGCCGCTGACAAGGTCATTGGAATTGAGACTTTTGAGGAAAAGCCCACCATCTACCGCCCCTATGGTATTGCTTATCCGGATCTGGCAAAACTGCCTGTAGTGGCTGAGTCGATGGGAGCCGCGGATGTCGAACAAATAATGGCTTTGGGTACTGATGTAATATTTTGTAGCTACCCCGAAGCTGAGGACGCTGATAATCTGCAGAGTTCAACCGGGATACCTGTCGTCTGTGTAAAATACAGCAAGGGTGTGTTTGGGGATGATTTTTACAGTGCCCTCCGCATCGTTGCAGAGACGCTTGGTGAGTCGGATAAAGCCGAGACCGTAATTGATTATGTTGAAAAATGCAAGAACGATCTCGTCAAAAGAACTGAAAATATTCCCGATGAAGGTAAGCTTTCCGTTTATATGGGAGGAGAGAACTTCAACGGATGGCATGGCATTGATGGCACAAATTCCGAGTTTGTACCGCTAGATATCATAGGAGGCAAAAATGTTGCTGCAGACAGCGGTACAGCAGGTACATTAGGCGCATTTTTGGTAGACTTGGAGCAGATTGTTGCGTGGAATCCAGACTACATTGTTCTTAATGTTGAAAACCTCGGTCTGGTTGAAGATCAATATAAATCCAATCCGAACTTGTTCAAATCTTTAAAAGCCGTTCAGAACGGGACTGTATATAAATCTCTGCCATATTTGTGGTATGGAACAAATACTGAGCTGGCGCTGATAGATGCCTATTATCTTGGCACGCTTTTGTACCCCGAGCAATTTGCCGATATTGACATTGCAAAAAAATCTGATGAAATATTCAATGCAATGCTAAGTACTCCGCTTTATGACGCATGCCAAGAAGCAACCGGTGGCTGCTTTGGTAAATATACAATCGGGGGTTAGATTAATGTCAGGCAAAATCTCACTACCGATTGAGAACCGCGCTGACATCCACACTGGCATCCACACTGACATCCGTGAACAATACGGACACTATCTGCATCATAAGGCCGTTTTTCTTGTATTCCTGTTATTACTGCTAATAATTTTCTCACTAGTTGCGATTGGTATAGGTTCTCTGAGAGTAAGCCCGTGGGAGGTCCTTTTATCATTACTTAAACGAACAAGTGATTTGAATGCGCAGGTAGTGGTACAGGTTCGTCTGCCGCGTGTTCTTCTTGGAATTTCCGCGGGCGCTGCGCTCGGCGTGTCAGGTTGTGTAATGCAGGCGGTATTGCACAACCCCATGGCGTCTGCCTCTACTCTTGGCATTTCTCAGGGCGCCGCCTTCGGAGCTTCCTTTGCTATCGTGGTACTCGGTGCCGGCAACATGAAAAGCTATGGTGCTGACACGCTGAGCATCACAAACCCGTATCTTGTGTCGATATGTGCATTTGCGGTCGCCATGATAACGACACTCATTATAATGTATTTTTCAAAACGTCGGCAAGCAACTGCGGAGTCTATGATTTTGGCGGGCGTTGCAATTGCCTCTATTTTGACCGGCGGAACAACATTGCTGCAGTATTTTGCCGACGACATACAGCTTGCCGCTGTCGTCTACTGGACTTTTGGAGATTTAGGTCGAGGCTCATGGATGGAGCTCAAAATCATCAGCACGGTTGCCATTGCGATATTTGTATATTTTTATTACAACCGTTGGGCTTATAACGCGCTTGACTCCGGCGAAAGCACTGCCAAAACGCTTGGTATACGTGTTGCATCCGTGCGTACCATAGGTTTGGCTTTCTGTGCCTTGCTTACGGCTACGGTGGTGTCTTTTGTTGGAATAATAAGTTTTGTTGGTCTGGTTGGTCCGCATCTTGTGCGGCGCTTCATCGGCACAGATCACCGTTATTTGCTGCCCGCCTCGGCTCTTGCCGGCGCGTGTCTGCTTGTAATTTCAGATACCATAGCAAGAACGGTTCTTGCCCCTATTATTCTGCCTGTTGGTGCGATTACTTCTTTTATTGGCGGTCCTATGTTCCTTTATCTTCTGTTTCGTGGTGGAAAGAAATATGGTAGTTAGTGCAGAAAATCTTGAATTTGGATACCATGCGGTAAGCGTGCTGGAGGATATCAGCTTTTCGGCTGAGCGTGGGGACTTTGTTGCGATAATGGGCAATAACGGCGCTGGCAAGTCCACTCTTTTGATGTGCATCGATCGGATGCTCCGTTACAGGAAGGGTCAAATCTTAATAGACAGCACAGGCATTGAAAGGTACTCACCTACTCAATTAAGTAAAAAGGTCGCTTATGTTGCGCAGAGCAAGGAAATAAATCACTGTACGGTTATGGACACCGTATTGTTGGGTCGTATTCCTCATATTAAGTGGAACGTTTCAAAAGAAGACATTGCTGTTGCAAACGAAATAATAGACCGAATGAATATGTCAAAGCTTGCCATGCGTTATCTTGACGAGCTGAGCGGGGGGGAGGTCCAAAAAGTCATGGTGGCAAGGGCTCTCGCTCAGGACCCGCAGATATTGCTTCTGGATGAGCCGACTAACAATCTAGATTTAAAAAACCAATTAGACGTTTTGGACCTTGTGCATCAAATATCGCAGGAGAAAAACCTTGCCGTAATTTCTGTGCTGCATGATTTAAACATTTCTCTCCGCTATGCGGATAAGTTCATTTTTCTAAAAAATAAAAATATTGTTGCTAGCGGAGACCAGAACATAATGACAAGTCAGCTCCTTTCCGATATTTATGATATTCCTATTGCGGTTGAGCAGCTTTACGGCAGGAGCGTAGTGATCCCGCTGTAAAGAAATGAGTCCGCACCATTTCAATGCGGACTCGTGCCTCTATTTATTGTTCCTACAGGCCGAGCAGCCGCAGGTCTTTTCGTGTTCATTCAGGTATTCCTCACCAAAATCGCGTACAGCCAAAAATATTGGCTTGGCTTTCATTCCCAGCTCTGTAAGTTCATACTCGGTTTTTATCGGCACCTCAGGATATACAGTACGGGTAATTAGTTTGTCTTCTTCAAGCATCCGCAGTTGCTGAGTAAGAACCTTAGTTGTAATGTTTGGAAACATGTGCTGCAATTCAGAAAAACGCAGTTTGCGATCTGCCAGTAACCACATAATGCGTTGCTTATACTTACCGCAAATCAAAGACCACGCGGTATCAAATGGACAATAGTTTTCGCTTTCCTGGAAATCCATGGCTCTCTTTCTCCTTGGTTTATTTTATATAACATATTACCTTTTACCATGTTCCGCAAGCCCCGACGGGGGTTACTCTTTCAACGGTAATTATTATTAAACGGAGGTACATAAGCATGCTACTAGAAGAAATCAAAAAACAATGGGTGTCTAATTCCCATGAACCAGAAGAGGCAGCTGCGCTGTGGGACTCTCAAGCTGAAGACCCCACCTATCACCATCTATATGACGAATTCCTGAACCTGCTGGAACAGGAACACATGCTCGACAAAAGCTTCGATGTACTGGATGTAGGCTGCGGTGTGGGCGTATACTCTATAGCGCTTGCAGAAAAAGTGAATACTGTTACAGGTGTGGATATCTCGCCAAAAATGCTGGCTAATGGTAATAAAATAATCAAAGAATCCAAAATAAATAACGTTTTTTTGAAATTAATAGACTGGAATACGGTCGATTTAGCAGAAAACGGGATGGATAATCGCTTTGATCTGGTATTTGCCCATAATACACCGGCTGTCTGCGACATTGATACTTTTGAGAAGTTCAACAGTGCGTCGAAACGGTTTTGCGCTGTATGCGGTCCGATTAGGATGATTGAACCGGTCATGCAGAAGGTACAGGAAATGGCTGGAGTAGGAATAGCGGGTACAAGCTGTGACAATAGCTTTTCATATATGCTTGATATTCTTCTTCATAAGGGCTATACGCCGAAGTTCCATTATGAAAAGCAGATTTGGCCAATGAATCAGTCATTTGAGGATGCGTGCTCTTATTATCTGGGAAGGATTATACCGGAAAAGCAGCTGAGCGAAAGAGAAACCGCCGATATTAAGGATTACTTACATTCTCTCATGAGGGATGGCATTATATCGGATAAGATTGACACAACGGTGGCTACAATCTATTGGGAAAAATAACTCAGACATACTCTGATCTTGGAAAACTGGAGCCTAGATTGAGCGCAGTCTGTGCAATGCGGTGTTCGCGCGAACAGAGCTGAGCGCAGACGAGGGATCCCTACTAAAGAAGCAATAACTTGGCCTGGTGGTTAAATTCTGCTGCAAAAATTAAGACATTAGACAGAGAAGGTATCATAGCGATACCTTCTCTGTTTCTATTGGCAACATCGCCGGTCTTGCTTTGACGCAGTTACAAGTGTGCTGCCTTAATATCACAAAGAGCACAAAAATGGTGCCCATATCCTGTGCATATATCCAAAGATGTAAATAAGTATATTTTTACTGTCCATTTTGCCGCGATAAAGACATGTATAAGGTGAAAGTGGTGATACTGATGGGTTAATAAACAAATTAAACTCTATATTAATGGAAATGGTATAACAAAATTGCAGGTGCTGTACACAAATTTTCTGCTCATATATCTTTATTATAAATTCTAGCAGCGATTACGCTTATGACAGCTATGTCGTCGACGGCATTCGCATCGCAGGAGGATCTTGGTCGGAGATATGATGGAAGTTTTCTTCTGCGCGGCAAAAAACAGCTGCTAACGGTAAAGGCGCTTCTCTTACTTATGGGTATATGATTAATATTACCATCAATACTCCCCTTTTGCTTTTAATGGAGCATCAATTACATCGTGAAGACTATAAAATATATACTCGTATCACTTCTCATAATAGTGGCGTTTCTAGCTACCGGAGAGCGATTTGTATTTCACCTTGCACATTTTGAGGAAACTTTTTGGGGGATTACCTTTGAGTTATGACGTTATTATCTCAAGAAAAGAAATGATGATAAAAGTAACTCTCGGTGAAAATCCCTACCGTGTTTTTGCATTAAATGCTATAGAAGATACGGCCGTGTTTTCCTTGTCGTTTTTTGGGTTATCGCTTGTTTTAGAGCAATTCTCTCACGTGCGATATAAATTTGGATTTGTCTGCCTTTTGTTTTTATCTATGCTTGCTGTAAACGCAATTGTTAACCTGCTTATTACTCGTGTCAACCTGAAAAAAGACTTTTCAAATGACATAAGCAGCAAAGGAACACTGACCGCCACATACATAGTGAAATTTATCGGCATTCTTTTGGCTAGCGTAATCCTTTCCGCTAATTTTATCATTATTGAGCAGTCGTTGGATTATTTTAAACAGGAAGATTTTTTCAAAGGGAAGCAGGATTATAATTATTATAAAATCTGTTATACGTCCCTAAAGGTAGTTGTAGTTCGGAGGATGTTAATACTTCCACTTGTCTTGCTGCTGCCATGTGTTTAAATTACAGAAATGAAGATATAGAAGAGCTTTTAGTAACCGAAACCTACAGCGGCAATTCCACTATACTTGGCGTAAACAGCCACACTAGCTTTTATAAGAGTAAATTTATAAAAAATCCAATAGTTATTATGGATAATACAAAACACTCAGTCACAAACAGATATCTAAATGAGTTATACTTTGCCACAGAAATCCTGTATAGAATACCTCAGTCAGATTTCGACAAATTTATAGAAGATAACGAAATGGGAAATGAAATAATTAAAATTACTAATGCTAAAGACCTATATTATTACAACCGTTCTGCCATAGAGCGCCACCTCAAGTTGATGAGCGCAATTTCACTTTTTATAGTCTTACTTGAAGTAGAGATGATAGTGTTTACCGTTAGGCTCGAATATACAGTAAATGGGGTTGAGATGTCCGTTAAGAAAATACTCGGATATGGAGTTTTGGCAAGGGAAAAACAATTAATTCTGATACCGTCAATTATTGTTCCGATTTGTACTGTAAGTGCTGTTATTATTGCGCACATATTTAACGTAGGCAATCCTTTGTATGTGCTTTCAAGCGGTATTGTACTATTGGCTGCGGAAATTTTATTTGTATTCAGCCAATGCGTACGAATGGATAAAATTAGAACCTCTCTTATTCTGAAAGGGACAAAACTGTGATTGAGGGAATCGAACTCTGCAAACGCTTTGGTGAGAAGGAACTTTTTAATAATTTGTCTTTTCAGATTGATGACGGAGAATTCATCTGCTTTTCAGGTGAGAGTGGAAAAGACAAAGGAGCTGTTTCAAATATGGATAAAATAACTAAACGTAAGAAGACGCTTGTTGTTGCCGTAACAGTATTATTCGTTCTCCTGGTTTATAATGTGGTTTGACTTATGCCTCGTAGATAGCATAATCCACTGACAAAGACTCCTGATGCAGC
>ENA-UOXR01000242-UOXR01000242.1-bioreactor-metagenome-genome-assembly--contig:-NODE-242-length-69772-cov-6.609464_pt1 | contig 69772 bp, 76 predicted proteins | sample MGYA00238164_ERZ764825 | MGnify/ENA primary metagenome ERZ764825 (study PRJEB28920, sample SAMN05720171) | bioreactor metagenome | isolation source: Anaerobic biogas reactor | place: USA:Washington... | reverse complement strand
GTTTTAGTATACGATCTCCACTGTTTTCAGAAAACATGCAGTTTAAGGCGCAAAGCGCCGCCGTTTTTCCTGTGCTATTATTGCCAATAAATGCAGTGATATCGTCTATGGCGATTGTCTGTTCTTAAGAGCCGTAGCATCGATAATTTTTTAATTTGAGTTTAGTAAGTCTCATTATTACGCCTCCAGTGATATACTCCAGATTAACCCAAGCAAGTAATGTTCACCGTTGTTAAATTGAAGACATCCTTTGCGTTTTAGCTGTAAATTATTGCTATTACCTGAAACAAGACAGCCGCGTGGAAAATGCCACACGGCTGTCTTGGCGGCACAAAGCCCACCGTTAATTTATTATAGGGCAGTATGGCATAAATTACAAGAAAGCATCGAATCGGCGCAGATTCAATCAAAAATTACATCGCAATAATCAAAGAAAAAGCCGATTTCGAGTCCGCTCGAAACTGGCGGCAGGTGCGAATGCCTAATATGAACTTTTTAATGCAAAAAAACCTCTGTAATCAACTGATTTCAGAGGTTTTTTGGTCCGAGTGACAGGGTTCGAACCTGCGGCCTGATGGTCCCAAACGTGTGTCTGAACCTTCGTCTGCACCTCAACCGCACTCTTTGGCGCTTTCCGCCGCAAAGCAGCTTCCTCTTTGGCGCTCTTACACCCTCGCTACTACCATTGTTACTTTCGTATTCTGGGATTTGGTTAGGGATGGATTCTGTGTATTAAAAGATGTGCGGCGGGAATGGAGGAGATGTTTACGCTCAATCAGACAGATTTTGGGGGGCAGATATGACCATATCTCGGGCCTTCACAGCGACACGAATTTTGTCGCGATTTTTTCGGTGAAAACCCGGTCATGTTCTACAAACAGGATGGTGGGCTGGCAGGAGAGCAGAAGCGCCTCGATCTGCATCCTGGAGATGACATCCACAAAGTTGAGCGGCTCATCCCAGCCCAGCAGATTGGACTCCTCGCAAAGGCTCTTGGCGATCAGAACTTTTTTCTTTTGCCCGCCGCTGAACTCCGCCATGTCCTTTTCAAACTGGACCCGCTCAAAATCCAGCTTGCGCAAAATGGCTTTGAAAAGGCTCTCGTCGATGCCGCCCTCTCGTGCAAGATCGGACAGGCTCCCGCGCAAAAACGACGTATCCTGGGAGACGTAGGAAATCTTCAGCCCGCCACCAACCTGTAAGTTGCCGGTATACGGGATGTCCTGCCCGCAGATCAGCTTCAGGATGCTGGATTTTCCACTGCCGTTCCGGCCCCGCAGCGCGATGCGGTCCCCACGCTCGACGGTGAAGGAAACATCGCTGCAAACGGATTTTTCGCCGTACACAATGGAAACATGGTCGAGAGAGACAAGCCGCGGCGCGCGGTAGGGGATCTGAGACACCTTCAGCGCGTCGGCTTGCTCGATGTTCCGGAGCAACTGCGACTTCTCCTCCATCGCCTCCTGCCTGCGCTGGGCAATCGCCTTGGAGCGCTGCATCATTTTGGCGGATTTGTGCCCGATATACCCTCTGTCCGGGCGCAGTCCGGAATTCTTGGTTCCAAACTTCGTCTTTTCCACCGCGTCTGCCCAGCCTGCCTTTTCCCGCGCGCTGGTCTCCAGCCTGACGATTTGCTTTTTCAGCTTCTCATTCTGCGCCGCCTCAAAATTGTCCTGCCGTTTCTTGTTTTCAAACCAACTGGAAAAATTCCCCCGTTGCAGTTCGATATTGGTTTTGTTGATGGACAGAACGTGATCCACGCACCCGTCCAGAAACGCCCGGTCGTGGGAGACGAGAAGAAAACCCTCCTTGCTCCGGAGATACCGGCTGACCCGCTGTCGGCCCTCCGCGTCCAGGTGGTTTGTCGGCTCGTCGATGAGCAAAAAGCGGGACTCACCCACAAACAGCACCGCCAGCAGAGCCTTCGTCTGCTCTCCGAAGGAGAGCGCATCAAAGGAACGCTCCAGCGCGTCCTCGGAGACACCCAGAAGACTGAGCTCGCGGACCAGCTCCCAGGTCTGCGCCTCCGGGTTGACGGAGCGCAATACCTCCCCCGTGGGACGACTCCGGTCCGCTACCGGAAATGGGAAGTACGCGAAGGGAACGGACGCGGAAATACTGCCGCCGTACGGATGCTCACCCAGCAGAAGCTTTAGAAACGTGGTTTTTCCCCTGCCGTTCCGGCCGATAAAGCCCAGCTTCCAGTCGGTGTCGAGCTGGAAGCTGACGTCCTCGAAAACATTGTCGTAACTGCCGGGATAGGCGAAGGTAAGGCCCTCGACTTTTATCTGTGACATGGTTTTGTCCTCCTATATAGAAAATGGCTGCAAGAAAGTTACTTCTTGCAGCCATCACACAGAAAGACAAAGCCCGCCTGTCGGCATGGCGATTCCGTGAGCGCTCAAAAAATGCGTAACTTCCCTGCACAGGCATGACAAAACGGCGGCTGAAGCCGCTCACGGTTTTCATCATAGCCAATCAATCAGCAGGAAGCAATGCGCATTTTTTCAACTCCAATCTATATGATCTGAGGACAGTTTATCATTGCGGAACAGAAACGTCAATGAGTTCATTTTCTGCCCAACTCGTTTTCGATCAACTGCCGGGACAATTCCATGGCCCGGATGGTGCCATGAAAGCGCCTGTATTGCACGCTGGTCGGCTCATATTTTGAACGGGCTTTTTCGCATTTTCGGATGATCGAGGCCAGAGGCTCCAGGGCGGCAGACAGATCCTGCGTGGAATATAGATCTGCGCCACGCCCGGTCAGCAAAGCCTCTGCAATTTTCATAGCCTGAATGCGGTTTTTCAGCAGGGTGTGCTGCGAGGTTCCGGGGACAAACTTGGGCTGCATCCGCTCACAGCGCACAATGATCGAGGTCTCCACCTTCAGAACATTCGCCTGCTCCTGCTCCGTCATGCGTGCATCTCCTCCCAGTTTCGTAAAACAGCCAGCTGTCCCGGCGTGTGAAACCAGTGTTCGCCCTGATCGCAAATCGTCAGAGATGCGGCGTGCGCGTCGGCAAAAGTTCTGATCGTTTTCATCGTGGTCAGGTTGTCCCGTTCTGCGTACAGAATCACCGTGGGGTGACTCCAGACACTGAGCGGATGTTCTCTTGCCCAGCAAAGATAATGCCATGAGAGCGTTTGTCCGAAGTCGGTGGAAATCTCGCCCTGCCGTCGTAGTATGTCCTCTGTCACACCCGCCCAGCCCATCATGTCACAGATCAGACGCTCCATATCCACGATGGGTGAGACGAAAAGCGCCTTGCAAAGTTTTTCATCACCAAGGGCCAGCATAGCAAAATGCGCCCCGATGCTGTTGGCCCGCACACCGATTTCGCTCCACTGGGACTCCATATAGGCAAACACCGTTTTCAGCTCCGGCACCGCTGTCCATGGGTTGAAACGGTCCTTCTCGCCCTGGCGCTCACCGTGCTCCGGCAGGTCGATGGCAAGCACCTGATATCCAGATGGGCAGGCAATTTCGGCGAAGGCTAACCCTTCCTCCTTGCACCCGCATTGACCGTGGACAAACAGATACGCTTTCTCCGCCGCATCGCCGTACAGCACGGCGGGAATGTTCTCAATTTGAAATCTGTGCTCCGTCATTTTTTGCACCACTCCAAAACCGGGCGCAGGTTTTCCTCACTGACCCGGCTGCCGCCGTGGAGAAGCAAATCCAGCATATCCTGTTCATCTGCTGTTTTGTCCTGTTTCGCCGCCAGTTTTTTGCCCATGGTGCGCTTCATGGTGTTCATCATAAATTTGTAAATGCCGTGGAGCTTATTGAGCTCAAAACCGCCCTGCAGGGTGAACAGCGGAATGTTCTCCGGAATGGCGTTGCCCTTGCGCACTTCCTTGATCTGCGAGCCGCCGGCCCCCATGCCCACGCCGCAGACCGCGGCAATTTTATAAAGCTTTGCCGCCTGCTTATAGCCCTTGACCTGACCTGCCATCAGCCAGCCGAGATAGATGATTTCAGCGCCGGCGGCAAGTTCCCTTTTTGCCGTGTCCAGAGAATAGGCCGGCAGATTTAGCTTCCCGCCCAGCAGCCCTGCGTACTGCGCGGTAAAGCCGGTATTGGAGGTATACACGATTGCATTCATCATAGATTTACTCCTTTTTCAGTATCCGCTTTAAGTTCTCCACGTCCAACAGCAGATTCACCGTCTGGAATGTGCCCTTGTAAAATACCGCCCAATTGTTGAACACGCACGGCAGGTTCTTTGCCTGCTCCAGCGTATCTACCGGAACAAGGGACAGCGGCACTCCCTGTTCTTCGCAGTACAGCCGGACTGTCTCGATGCTCTGACCCACATAGGGGCATTGCAGGTCGTAATAAATGGTCAGCTCTCGGCTCTCAATTTTGGACGCTCTGGCGCAATCGGTAAACCGCGGCGCCGTGCCGTCAAAGGAGAGGGTGAGCAGCTCGTAGCCGCTGTCGGTGGAGTCCACCGCCTTGAAACCAAAGCTTTTCGCAAAGCTCTGGTCGGTCAGCCATGCTTTCTGCTTTTGTGCGCCCAGCATACAGACGCCGGACTTGCCCTTTTCCCTGGCGTCCGCAATGCAATACTCCATCAGCGCCCGTCCGTAGCCCTTGCCCTTGTAGGGGGCGGCCGCCCACAGGCAATAGATGTATAAATAGTTCTCGCCGGTAACAGGCACCCACGCAGTCTCCATCGGCGCATATTCGATGAACACACAGCCTTTGACATTCAGCTTGCGAAAGACATGGCCTTCTTGGAGTCGCTCAGACAGCCACTGCCGCTTTGCCTCCACGCCGGGATGAGGTTTCCTGCTGCGGATGATACAGCAAAGATGTTCTGTATCGAGGGTTTCCGGGGTCAGGTTGATAAAATCAGGGCTTGCATTTTTCACGTCTACACCTCCGAATATTCCGGGCAGTCCGATTTCAAAAGAGCGTACAGTGCCATATCCAGCGCCTTGCCGTTTTTAACGGCGTTGGCGCGCAGGATACCCTCGCAGAGGAAACCGCTCTTTTCCAAAATGCGGCGGGAGGCGGTGTTGTAGGCAAAAGGCTCTGCAAAAATGCGCAGGATATCTGTATTTTCAAATACGTATTTGCATGTTTGCTTCACTGCGCTGGTGCCAAGCCCCTGCCCCCAGAACAGTTCTGAAATATAATATCCCATTTCGGCAGTGCGGGAATGAATGTTATCTTTGCGAAAAACGCCAATACTGCCGATGGCCTTGTCGTCTACTGTAATAGCAAAGGCAAAGGTCGCGTTTTTATCGGCGTGAAGCATAGCGTCGATATAGTCACCGGCATCTTTTTCCGTGTACGGGTATGGCAGGCCGTCCCGCAGATTGTTTTGAATATTCGGATTATTCAAAGACGCCGCCAAATCGGCAGCGTCGCTCATGCACCATGCGCGAATGCTGCAATCCATTCCATCACCTCTTCTTTACGGGGTGGCGGATCACCGTTTTCCACTTCTCCGGCGCGACCTTTCGGGCGTCGGAGAGGTAGACCTCATGGTGAAGGCGACTGTCTGAGAAGTCATTTTCATATCCGTTCACCGCAAGAAACTCGTCCATCGACGCTACGGTGGCAGGTTCGTCGTCAAAGGGACCCATGTGCAGGATCTGGACGCACAGGCCCTCGTCCAGCGTGAAAAACTCCGCTGCGGAGCAGTCCAGCTTCTTTTTTCGTGTCGCCTCGCCAACCGCCCAGTCAAAGTCGGCTTTGGTCACAAAATCCGGCAGACGAATGACCGAGATCCAGTGGAACAGCGCCTTATTTTTGTAATCCACGCCGTCGATACCCTCCTGCCACCAGAAGCCCTCCAGCGGCGGCACCACGAAATCGTAGTAGCCTTCCATGCGGTAGTCGCCCATCTTGCTCATCTTGATGGTGTAGGCCACGGCGTACAGCACTCCCACCGCCGCCTTATACGCGCCGGTGGCCTCATTGGGGTCGCCGGTACCGCGCACGGCAATGTAGTTTGCCTTCGGCACGGTCACGATTTCCGGCTTGTTCTTAGGCAGATAGAATTCCTTATATTCCTTTTTAAAATCAAACGCCATGGTACCCCTCCTCTACTTCTTTCGTCTTGCTTTCGGCGCGGGAAGCTCCTCGTACAGGGCGCTCACCAGCCGCGCCAAAAATTCCCGATTGTCCACATCCTCCGCCAGCAGCATTTCCTTCGCCCCGCCATAGGGTAGCTCGCGGTGCGCATTTGGCATAAGCGCCAGCGCCGCGTTCACCGGCTTGACCAGCAGTCGGTCATCGTAAATGCCGCCCACAAGCTTGCCGCGGTAATAGAGGAGATATTCGCCCATCATGGCGCGGTGGGAAATATCCTCCAGACCGGAAAGCTGTTCCAGAATGAAGTCCAGGTATTCTTTACTCGACGCCATAATCGCCCTCCTTCAGCAGAGCATAAAAGTTATCCGTAACCCGTGCCATGCTTCCAGTGGCCGGGTATTTCCACGGCAACTGCACGTTTTTTCCATTTTAGCACGCCGGTAGTTCGCGCGCAAGGATTGGAAACTTCTAAAAGAAGGTCCGGTATGCACGTGCTTGCGTACCGGGCCTTCGATGCTTGGGTATGTGTTATTCGATTCGGTCGAGCTGTCCGGCCTGAATGTAGGGAATATTACGCGCGATACGCTCCCCGGGCCAGTTCCACCACTGCATGGATTCCAGCTGCGCAGCGGTTTCGTCCGAAAACCGTCTGCGGATGGGCTTTGCGGGTATGCCGCCCACGATGGTGTAGGGTTCCACGTCCTTTGTGACCACGGCGCGGGCGCCGATGATGGCCCCATCCCCGATGGTCACGCCCGCCAGGATCACCGCCTCGTAACCGATCCACACGTCATTGCCCACGACAATGTCGCCCTTGTTGTCCCACGCCTGCGTCACATCCGCCTGTCCAGCCCCCATTCCTCAAAGAACAGAGGGAACGGATAGGTGGAAAGAGACCGCATGGTATGGTTGGCGCTGGTAAAAAGGAATTTTGCGCCGCAGGCAATGGAGCAGAACTTCCCGATCACCAACTGATCGTGATTGATGGGATAATGATAGAGAACATTATTCTTCTGAAAGTCGCAGGGATTGCCCACAAAATCGTTGTACATCGTGTAGTCGCCGACCTCGATGTTCGGGTCATCAACAACATTTTTCAAATAGACCGTCTGCTTGTCTCCCGTGCGGGGATAGATTGTTTTTTCCGGAATAGACATGGTAACCCTCCTGATTTTTTTTTGTTATGCTATTCCGGTCATGCCAATGCAGCGCTTCACCGCGCACCACCTCTGTTTCCCATTCTGTGCGATTTCATTTTGAAGGTTTATGCAACAAAATCCTTGCGGATTTCCTTTTATTCCACGGTCACACGGAATCGGCACTCCTGCGCCCCGGAGAGGACCGTGCGTATCTGCTCCACCTGAATTTTCTTCTCCGGCAGAAGTGTATTGAGCACATAAAGGATACTCTGCCGGGAGCACTCGCAGTGTACCGGCGCGGACGCAAGCCCCGCGTCCACCGCCGGGCAGAGACAGCGCGGATAGCCGATCTCGTAGACGCGGCCGCGTTCGATAATGTCCGCGAAGAAGAACTCCGACCGCCCGTATTTTTCGTACTGCAAATCCAAATCGCCGCCGCACTCGGCAAACTGCCGCTGCTGCTCTTTCAGGACATAATTCTGCACGCAGCCCACGGCGCAGGGGCGGTACAACTCCTCCCGCTCGCTCTGGGGCAGCTTTTCGATGCCGCTCTCCAGCGTATTGAAAAACGTCTGGTTAAAGCGCTCCCATTCATTTGCCATATCAAGCTGACCTTCTTTTCTGTTTTTCATCTTTCCGCCGCCAGCGCAAGAAATTTCTTCTCCGACAATAACTCGTTGGTGACGTAATTTCCGTTATAAAAAAGCGCGTAGTTTGTCCACGCCGCGGGCGCGTTTTGAGCCCGCTCCCGGTTCTCCAGCAGAATACTTTTGAACGGGATGCCCACGTTCTTTGCCGAGCTTTCGATGAGCGGTACATATTTTGCCGTATAGGGACAGTCTGCGGTATAGTAGAGCACAAAACCGCTCTCGTCAATATGCGGCGTTTTGGCGCAGGGCCTGAACTGCGGCACAGGTGCGCTCTTGTCAAAGGGCAGATACAGCAGCGTGAAAAACGGCTCCGCCGTATCCGCCAGCCGGAAACCCTTGTAGGTAAGATACTTGGGATCTGATAAAAACGGCTGCTTTTTCTTTGATGCGATCACGCAAAGGCCACGCCGCCCCTGCGCTTTCCCGTCGGCGATACAGCGCTCCATCAAGTCGTTTGCGTAGCCGTGACCCTTGAGCGCGCCGGACACCCAGAAACAATCTATGTAGAGATACCCCGCCGCCTCGATGGGAACCCACGCATACTCCGCCGGAAGGTATTCGATAAAGCATTTGCCGCGCTCCGCAGCCTTGAGAAAGACCAGCCCTTCGTCCAATCTGTCCCGCAGCCACGCCTTTTTGGAGGCCACCTGCGGGTCCTTATTACTGGAGATGGCGCAGCAGATATGCTCCCGCTCCAGATTTTCCGGGGTCAGTAGAATGTACTCCATAGGGGGCTTCCTCCTTGTCAAAGCAAGATATCATAGAAAATCAGATGCTGATAGGCGCGGAAATTTAACGCGCGGCAGATGAAGCTCATCATCTCCCATACAAACGAGAATTTGACGCTGAAGGGATTTATATCATAATAGCGTTCAAAACTCCGTGTAAAAGCATGGAAATATAGCAGTTGCTACATTTCAGGCGCGCAAAACCGAGCGCAACGCCATACATTAAACCCGCAGTGAGCTTCGTCAATACCGCAAACCAGTTTCCGTCAGCTATTTGCGGTATCATATAACCAAGATGCCAAACGGTAAAGAGCAAAACACTCCAAACGTAAGTATACACTTCTTTTGAAAGTACACCGTTCAGTCTGTTCCACAAATAACCTCTGAAAATAAGTTCCTCGAAAATCGGTGTAACGACACTGCCATATATAAGCAAAAGTATTGCCGTATATCCGCCGGTAAAATTAGACGGCGTTGCGATAAGGATAATTGCTGCTATAAAAGTAGATATAGTATAAAACCTGCTAAAATGCGTCGGGAAAACAGAGAGCTTTGTTTTTTGCCATTTTGCATATAGCAAAACAATGCCGCACAGCAATATCATAGCAGCCATCGTCGTCATCCGCTGTGCAAAAGAAGTGTCCGGAACGAACAAATTTGCAATCATCTCAAGCAACATTCGAAGGGCTTGAAGAATGACAATCATCAATATTGCTTCTGTGAATATATATCTTTTTTTCATTCAGCACTTCCTCGTTTGTTTTAGTTCAACAAATTACAATTCGCGCATATGTATATCCTCTGATAAACGGGAATTTACTTTTTCCACGGGCGTTCTTTGCCCAGACAACCGCGATCTTCCCAATATTGCTTTTCCACCGGCGAGGAATCCAAGCCCTTTTTGTGGGCCATTTGCTAAAGATGAATTTTGTCTGAAAGCCCACGCAGGGCACTTCGTCCGCGTGAATTTTCGATGCGAGCTTTGTCAAATCGCGCTCGATTTTCTACTTCTTTTCGGACTTCACCATATCCCAGCTGGCGACCTGCACGGCAAGGCCGTAGGTTTGGACGTATGGCACGCCCCGGTAAAACAGAGAATCCTTGACCGTTCCCACCGCCTTTTTGCTGGAAGCGCCTGCCGAAGCGGTCAAAACAATCGCGCGCTTAGAAAACATCCACGCCTTCGGCCTATGTACCATCCACAGATCAAAAAACAGATCGATAAGAGATTTCATCGCGCCGGACGGCGCAAGGCAATAGTTCGCTTTTATTTGGATTCCCGCCTGCGGCGCCGGCGCTTTTCCTCTCTCGTGGCCCGTTGGCAGTAGACCGCATTCTTCTTATCCTGCTTATGATGCTTCCGGCAAGAAACGCAGTCGCCGTGCCGCTGGCAGCGCGTCCGTTTGCAGGGGCAGTCCGCACGCTGAGTCACGCAGAGCATGGGCGTATAGCGGATGCCGTCCGTCGTCTGCTCCGCGTCTGTCTCGCAAAAGCCCAAACGCCGGTAAACCTCCACCGCATAGGGCGAGGAATTCACCGTCATCTGTCCTGTGGGATTCTCCCGGCAGGCGCGGAAAAAGAGCTGTTCGCCCACGCCCTGCCGGTGGTATGCGCCGCGCACAAAGAACAGCGCGATATGCGCGCCGCCGCTGCGGGTGGCCAGAATGCCGATGAGCGTGTCGCCCTCAAACGCGCCGTAGATGCGCAGCTGAGAAAGGTAGTCCGGGTCGTGGATGGAGGCGTAAAACGCCTTTACGCCCTGCGGGGCGTAGTCCACCGCTTCAAATTCCCCAAAGACTTCCCACGCCAAATCCAGTGCCGCGCTGTACTCCTCTTTCGCAAGCTCTCGAATTTCCATAACGTTCCTTCCCGTAAGTCCTGTTTCAATAAATACAATGTAATGTCCGGGTGCCTATCCAAGCGCCGCCAAGCAGCGTGAAATCCATGCCGGCCATGATGAGCGCCGCCGTCGCAAGCGGCACAATGCCGTCAATGAAGCCCGCTTTTGCAGGGAGCTTGTAGTATAGAACATAGCAGACCAGACTGACTACCGCGCCGCCGGCAATCAGCGCCGAAAAAGCCATTGCGGCTCCGCGGCCAAGCGCGCCGCAGCCGAACAGGGCGCTTGTCTCGCTCAGCGCCAGCACGGCCCAGCCGACGATCAGAAAAAGCTCTGTCGTTACTGGGCGGTGCAGCAGGAATCTTGTGACGATCAGCAACAGCACATATGCGGCGATACCTCCCCAGAGTACCCAGCCGGATGGAATCAGACCCGGGTTGTCCACCGCCGTGCCCAGGCCCCTGGCGGCAAAGACCGCTGCCGCGATCCCGGCGGCAAACGCGGGGATCAGCAGCCAGCCGGTTTTCATGCCCTTGATGGGGTTCACGGGTTGAAACGCCAGCAGCCACCACAGGAGATAAAACGCGCAGCAGACCGCCAGCAGCAGATTGCAGAGAAAAAGCTGCCTTGTTTCCAAAGAAAAATGTTGCAGCATATTGCCGCCCCTTTCCGAATTTCCCGCACTATCAACTAAATCTTCTTTTCCTGTTCCGCTATCTTCTGCAACGTGCTCACGATATCCTTTAAAATCAGAGGTCGCATACTGTCGCGGTATCCGGTGAGGTCGGCATTTTTCAACGCCTCTCGAATTCGGGGAATCAGGTTTGACTTCGCCGTCGCGATTTCCGGCAGCGCCTGAATGCACTGTCGGGCTGTAATGGGCTTTTGGTCCGTAACATGGGCGAGAAAATCGTCAATCAAAGCGTCATAGCGGTTTTCGCTGTCCCAGCGGGCGTTGGCAGCAAGAATGGAGATAGCCCGGTTCCGTACCAGCGAATTTTTATGGTGCAACAGCGCGACGAAGTCGTCGAGATACGGATAAAACCGGTCGCTCTCCCGGCTTTCCGCCGCAAGTTTATCCGCATAGGCGCAGGCGGACTTGGCGTCCTTGTCGGTCAGACGCTCAAGCAGTTTCTCTTGATCGGTCATATTTCTGGCCTCCTGAAAGGTGGTTTATTTTAGGAAGATGCCCCGGCAGTCGCGGTTCAGCACCGGAGCGTTTATGGTAATCACGAGTTCCTCCAGAGACGATAACAGCGCCGCGGCACACAGGATGACACCCGCGGCAGTCAGCCCCAGCGCCGCATACAGAACCGGGAATGTGAAAATCAGCGCGCCCGTGGCCTTGTTCGCGTAAGTATGCAGGGCGGAAAAGGTTTGGTGTTTCACAAACCCGATGGCATAGCCCGCAAGACGCAAAGCCGCGATGAAAGCGGCACCGATCCACAGCCATATGGGAAACGGGAGATACCGCATGGCGAAAACTGCAATTGCCGCGGCAAAAACAGATCTGCCACGCTGTCCAGCTTCGCTCCGGCAGCGCTTTGCGTTTTCAGCCTGCGGGCCAGCGCGCCATCCATCAGATCGCTGATTCCACCGCACAGATAGCAAGTCCAAAAAGCGGTGGAGAATGGAACGGCCAGCACCATTCCTACTGCAAACAGAAACCGCGTGGAAGTAATCACGTTAGCAAGATTTTTGATAGCAATATCCCCTCACACTTTTTTATCATCATACCATGTTTTATTCCTGGGATAAAGTCTCTTTGCAGTAGCTGTTTTCCTCTTTCTGTGATATTGTCCGTATTGCAAAAGGAGGCGAGGACAATGCAGGAAGAATACACAGTCGGCGCGTGGGCAGAAATCTGGTTTGCGCGGAACGCCGGAAAGTGGCGTGCCAGCACCGAGGGCGGATACCGCAATCTGATTTACCGGCACATCGTACCCGGTGTGGGGAAAATCAAGCTCGCCGAGCTGAAGCCACATCACATCAGTGCCTTTTATAAAGCGCTGGCGGAAAGCGGGCTCGGTTCCCGCAGTATCTGGTGTGTTCATCTGCTCCTTCGGCACTGTCTGGACGACGCCTGCAAGGATGGGTTCCTCGACGTCAATCCGGCGGACTTATGCGAAGTCCCGACCTCGGAACGCAGGCCTGCCATGCGGGTACGGTCTGGGCAGATTCGCCGTTATCTGGACGCGGCGGAGTGCGAGGGTGTGCTACCCATCATTTATATTGGACTTAACGTCGGCCTGCGGCAATGTGAACTGTTCACACTGCTGTGGGCCGACTTCAATTTACAGCACCGATATATTCTGCGGGGCAAGCGGCTGCTGACGCTGGATGAACAGGCCGTCTCCCTGCTGACTGCGGAGCATGAGTGGCACCCGGACATCCCCCATGCCTTCCTCAATCCCAAGACCGGTGAGCCGTTCCGTCTGCACGAGTTTTATTACCTGCACAGAAAGCTATTGGAACAGGCGCGGATGCCAAAGCTGGGCTTCCGCGATCTGCAAACGCAATGTATGGAGGGAAAACTATGACGATGGTGGCGATATAATAGGACTTAATCAGAAAACCTCGAATCAAGGGGTTTTACCGATTAAGTCCTATTCTTTACCCTATTTACCCATTACCCAAAATCTTTTTACCCAAGAAAGGAGAGCGCCGATGGCGAAAATCATTGCAATTATCAACGAGAAAGGCGGAGTGGGCAAAACAGCCACGGCTACCACCCTTGCCTATCTCCTGTCCAAGAGAGGACACCGTACCGCCCTGCTTGACTTTGACGGTCAGGGGCATTCCAGCATTATCTTTGGCGTGAAGAACCCCAATAAACTGGAGGTGACAATCAACACCCTATTGCGCAAGCTGGTTGAGGACGAGTCTTTACCCGCACCTGAAAGCTACATCATCAAAACCGAGTGCGGTGTTGACCTGATCCCATCCAATACCCAGCTTTTCACCCTTGAACGCAATCTCTGCAATGTGGATTTCAGAGAGAGGATTTTGACCCAATACATTGACGCCATCAAGGACAGCTATGAGTACATCATCATCGACTGTATGCCGCAAATGGGTACGCCGATGATTAACGTGATGATGTGTGCCGACAGCATCATCATACCGACACAGGCGGAGCTTTTGTCTGCCCAAGGTCTTGCAGAGTTGCTAAAGCACCATCAGGCAATTCAGCGGAACAGTAACCACCGCCTGCGTATCGAGGGCATCTTGATTACCATGGATTCCCCTAATACGATACTTTCGGCACAGGTGAATGAACTGATTCAGCGTGGCTTTGCGGACAAGGTTCCCATTTTCAAAACCCGTATTCCTCGGTCTATCAAGGTTGCGGAAGCTGTGCTACACCATCAGACCATTTGCGAATTTCTGCCGGGAAACCCTGCGGCAATCGCCTATGGGCAATTTGTGGACGAACTGCTTTCCAATGAATACGGCAAAATTGCGGAAAGGAGCGTCTAACCTATGGCAATACCAAAACCCAAAGCAGCCCTAATTGATTTTGACGAAATGCTGGGTATAGAGCCCCAGCACGATACCGCCCCTGCTCCTGTGCAGGGCGGTATCTTGGAAATGGATTTCAGTTTGATGGAGTCCTTTCCAAATCACAGGTTCAAACTCTACGAGGGACAGCAGCTTGACGATATGGTGGACAGTATCCGCCAGTTTGGTATTCTGCTCCCCATTATCCTGTGGTACACTGAGGACGGACGGTACATTATTCTCAGCGGACATAACCGTAAAAACGCCGCCCAGCTTGCCGGGCTGACCAAAGGCCCCGTCATCATCAGGGAAAATCTGACCTATGAAGATGCCGTCCTAATCGTAACGGAAACCAATCTGCGCCAGCGTTCCTTTGCCGATATGAGCTATTCGGAACGTGCCTACTGTCTTGCCCAGCACTATGCGGCACTCAAATCACAGGGCAAGAGAAATGACCTTTTGGCAGAGATTGAAATGCTCTTAAACCCGCATGATACCGAGGAAAATTCAACTTCGTCTGAGGTTCAGACGAAGTTGAGATCAGATGAAAAACTTGGACAAAATTACGGTCTTTCACGGGACAAGGTGGCAAAATACATCCGTATTTCAAATCTTATTGAACCACTCATTTTCCGTGTTGATAGCGGAGAAATTGCTTTCCTCGCCGCTTATGACCTCTCTTTTGTAGAGGACGAAGCACAACAGCAGCGAATTGCAGACCTCATGGAGTCCGACAGCTATAAGATGGATACCAAAAAGGCGGAATTATTCCACAGCTACTATAAGGCTGGCAAGTTGACCGACATCGCCATTGTGCAAATTATTTCCGGTGAAAAAACACGCAAGCCCAAAAGCAATAAGCCACAGCCGGTCAAAATCAAGCCTGCGGTCATTTCCAAATATTTTACCCCACAGCAGACCCAAAAGGAAATTGAGGAAGTCATTGATAAGGCTTTGGCACTGTACTTTGAAAATCAAGGATCGGAGGTGACAGCTTGAGCAAGGCGACCATTCTTGCAGACCTGTATAAAAAGTCGGTGCAGGAATATACCCAAAACCCTGTGGAGTGGAAAGGTTTGCTGTCTTGTGTGGCGAGGTATTATAAGCGTACCTTTGATAATGCGGTACTCGTTTACGCACAGCGGCCGGATGCAACACAGCTTGCCACCTTTGACGAATGGCATGACAAGCGAATTGACCGAAATATCAATGCAGGCGCAAAAGGCATTGCTGTCATCGACATGACAAACCCCACAGCAAGTTTGAAGTATCTGTTTGATTTCATGGACACCAACGGCAGTGAGCAGAGTTTCAAAAAGGTTATGAGTTACCTGTGGGAGTTGGAGGATCAGTATAAACCCAGCGTGTTGGCGAGATTTCACGAAAAGTACAATACCCCAACCTCCAGCATCGAAATGTGCCTGTATAAGCTGGTACAGCAACGGGTTCGTCAGGTTTTACCGCAGTACATGGAAAACTTTAAGGTGCGTGACGAGAGCAGTGTACTCTATGACGCTCCCATTGATGCGGTTAAAGCGGAGTTTATGGAACTTATCACCGACAGCGTGGCATATACGGTGTTCTGCAAATGTGGGCTTTCCACTGAGATGTTTGATGAAAACACCTTTGAGAACATCAGCCACTTTAACAGCTTAGAGCTGTTTATGACCATGGGAAACTGCACGGTTTCCCTTGCAAGACCCATCCTGAGAGAAATCCATCAGGAAATCCAACAAATTAAAATCGAAAGGAGCCAAATTTATGAGAACCGAACCGTTAATGAACCTCAATTACCGGAAGGGCGAGGACGGTCTGCTCTACCCCGAACTGCAAATCTCGGAGAACGAGAAAACCGATCAGATGCCGGTGGGCAGATTCGGGAACCTGTGGAAAAACTTCATGCTGGAAAACCACCCGCACCGCCTGTCGGAGTTGGTGGCACAGGGCAAAATCAACGAGATGATTCTGAAAGTGGACGAGGAAGCCGAGAGCCGCAAGGAGCGGCTGATACAGGAGCTTCTCACCGCCCAGCCGATGCCGAACACCGAGGACACGATGGAGAGAGCCGCCCATATGGGCATGATAACCGACACAGCGGAGGAAATCGTGATCAGCGAACTGGTACTGCACCTCCGATAATCCCAAGCACAGAGCCGCCCACAGATGGTAAACAGCCGTCTGTGGGCGGCTTTTTCGTTGTACCACCCAAAACAGTACAGGAAATCTCCCCTGCGGAGGAAAAAGCGGCAGGGCTAACGGAACAAGACACATCTTTTTCGTATCAGCTACTCCGCCGCCTGCAATCTGATTGTGAATATTTCTTAGGCGCAGGGCAAGGACATGAAAAGCATTTATGGGCGGGAAACGTAAAAAACCAAATCGTCAAGATGTGGGAACTTTACAATGCCGTACCTGAAAAACCGAATTGGCTGACAGTGCAGGACATCGAACGCTACGAAAAACAAATGGCAGAGGCCTTGCAGAAAGCTGCCAGCGTAGATACGCCCATCACGCCGGTGCCTGATCTAAACGTACAGCCCACGGGTATTCAAACCACTTCCTCTGCATCAACGCTTGACGAGGACGAAATCTCCGACCTCATTGATGTGGTTCTGTGCGCCGATGATATTACCCCTGACACAAGGGAATGGGCAGCGGAAATCCATAAATTCTTTGAGGGCGGACACAAGCAGACGGTGAAAGCCAAAATCCTGAAAGCCTTTTATGGCAAGCTGGATACCGACTACATCACGGAAACTGGAGAGCATCTATATCTTACCGCAGGCGAGGATGGATTGACCTTTGAAATCGAAGGCCAGCAATTCACTGAGGATTATGGCAAGCTCACGGCTCGAATTGACCGCTTAATTCTGACCGGGGCATACCCGTTCAGCTCCGCAGATACCGTGATTGATGATTATGCCATTCCCGATGAACAGGAGGAAATGCAGAGCATTGCGGACGAGGACGAAGATAGTCCTGATGAACCTCCGGCATCCGCTGAGTTGTCTGAAACGGACAGGCAAAAAATCATTGACGAATACCTTCAGCATGGCAGCGGCACACAGGGCGGCAGGCAACGGATTTTTCAAGCCATGCTGTCTATGCCTGCCAAAAAAGACAGAGCTGATTTCATCCGAAAGGAATATTACTCCTACGGCAGTTACAGTAGTCAGCCCAATGGCGACAGATGGCGCTTGGAGTACACTCCCAAGGGGCTGGCGATTGATTACCGATCCGGTTCTCTGGAACTGAACGAAACTCTAACATGGAATCAGGTGGAAAGCGGTATTTCTGACCTGATCCGTCAGGATCGCTACCTTACGGAAAAAGATAAAACGGAGATGGAAGCCGAGGGGCAGACGGTGTACTTGCCAGCCCCCGAAGCCCCGGAGCAGGAGGCTCCCGACAGGCAGCTCACCTTATTCGATATGACCTCCGCTCTGCCGGAGAGCTATGAGGACGCCGCCGAGGACAACAATGACGGCATGATTGATGGGAACTCCATGGAGCCGATGCAACTGCCGTTTCAGGAGGGCGACCGCATTTATTACCATGACCGTGTGTTTGAAATCGTTAAATTCCTGCATGATGGACGCACGGTAGAGATCGGAGATATTGCACAGCTTAAAAATCTGAATGGACTAAAAATTACCGAGCGTGTGCCGCTGTCTGCGATTGCGGATTGTAAGCCGTTAAAAGACCATTACACAAATGGCGAGATTGCTACCATGGTGGTAGAAAGCGTCCAAAGCGGCGATTTCTCGGAAGAAACGCAGGCTGCCATCCAAGCCGCCACCCTTGTCAACCAGTCCAATGATGAGTACAACCGTACCATTATGGATGATTTCCATGCCCGTGCTTGGGGTGAAGGTTTCAATTACCGCTATTCCCCCGACCATCATCTTTACGATGGCGGCCCGAAAACCAAATTCAAAAATAACATTGCTGCCATCCGGCTTCTAAAGGAGCTGCAAGCACAGGGGCGCCCAGCCACAGCGGAGGAACAGATTACCCTTGCGAGGTTTGTGGGCTGGGGTGGTCTTGCCAATGCCCTTACACCGGATAAAAGCGGATGGGAAGCAGAATACGCGGAAATTAAAGAACTGCTGACAGACGAGGAATTGCAGGCGGCACAGAAAAGCACCTTGACCTCCTATTACACGGAACAGAGCATTGTCAGCCACATCTATCAAGGGCTGGAGCGTATGGGGTTTCGGGGCGGCAACATCTTAGACCCCGCCCTTGGTACGGGCAACTTCTTTTCCGTGCTGCCGGATAGCATGGAGTCCTCCAAGCTCTACGGCTGTGAAATTGACCCCATCCCCGGACAGATCGCAAAACAGCTTTATCCCAATGCGGACATTCAAGTGATGGGCTTTGAAAAGACAGCTTTCCCTGACCATTTTTTCGATATGATGGTGGGTAACGTGCCGTTTAACTCCATCAAGGTAGATGACCCTCGTTACAATAAACATAATTTCCATATTCACGACTATTTTATTGCAAAATCACTGGATAAGGTCCGTCCGGGCGGCATGATGGCGCTCATTACCTCAAAGTTTACGATGGATAAGGCAAATTCCAGTATGCGCCGTTATATTGCCGGAAAAGCCGAGCTGGTTGGTGCAGTCCGTCTGCCAAACAATGCGTTCAAACAGGTTGCCGGAACCGAGGCCACCACAGACATTCTTTTTCTGAAAAAGCGTGAACGGGAAATTGTACCGGACGAGGAAAGCAGTCCTTGGCTATCCGTGGAGCAAGACAAAAACGGCATTTCCATGAACACCTATTTTATTGACCACCCGGAAATGCTGTTGGGTGAAATGGTGTTTGATGAGTCCATGTTCGGCAACGAAAAGACCACAGCCTGCCACCCGATAGCCGGTGAGGACTTGAACGAGCGGCTGGAGCGAGCCATTTCCTATCTGGACGGTGAATATACCGAGGCTACCTCCGAATATGAGGGCGAAAAGGAAGTGCTGCCCGAATCCATTCCCGCCGACCCTAATGTGCGCAATTTCAGCTATGGACTGGTGAAGGGAGAGCTGTACTACCGTGAAAACTCTCGGATGTATAAGCAAAACATCACCGGCCGAAAAGCCGAGCGCATCGGGGGCATGGTGGAGGTCACGGCAGCTATCCGCAGCCTGATTGACTTTCAGAACAGCGAATATGCAGACCTACATGAGCTGCCCACCATGGAATATGAAAAGCAGCTTCAGGAGCATATCGCCCATCTCAACCATGTTTATGATGCCTTTGTCAAAAAGCAGGGCTATCTCAATTCCTATGCCAATATAATCGCATTTTCAAGGGATTCCAATGCCCCTCTGCTCCGTTCCATCGAGGCGGAGAAAAAAAGCCAAAAGGATGTATGGGAAAAGACCGCTATTTTCTACAAAGCGACCATCAAGCCCAAGGTCATGCCTAAAGTGGTGTTTTCAGCGGAAGAAGCCTTGATGGTGTCCCTCAATGTGAAGGGCAAGGTTGACCTTGCCTATATGTCCTGGCTCTATCAGTATCCCGATCACCGCAAGGCTACACCGGAGGAAATCATTGACGAATTAGGGGATAAGATTTATCAAGACCCCGATGATTATACCGGCAACCCACACACCGGCTGGAAAACTGCCGATGAATATTTAAGCGGCTATGTCAAGGATAAGCTGGCAACGGCACTCTTGAAAGCAGAGGAAGAACCGGAGCGGTTCAGCCGAAATGCAGAGGCATTGAAGCTGGTACAGCCGGTTCCCCTAACCCCGCAGGACATCAGCTTCACCCTTGGCTCCACATGGATTCCCCCGGAGATTTATCAACAATTCATGTACGATACCTTTCAGACTACGCCCGGAAATCAAATCGGGCGCTTTAGCATATCCCTTGAGTTTTCCAAATACAGCGGCGCCTATCATATTACCAATAAAAGTGCGGAAAGCAACTCCGTAACGGTCAATCAGTCCTACGGCACAGAACGGCTCAACGCTTACGAAATACTGGAAACCACTCTAAACCTCCGCTCAGTGGAGGTTAAAGACCCGGTTGACTATATTGACCCAAATACCGGGGAGGAAAAAACAAAGTACGTCCTCAATAAAAAGGAAACCATTCTGGCCCGTGAAAAACAGGCTGAAATCAAGATGTCCTTTGAAAGCTGGCTGTTTGCCGACCCGGAGCGTGGAGCAAACCTGACAAAGCTCTACAATGACCGTTTCAACAACATCCGCCCCCGTGAGTACAACGGTGACACCCTGCTCATGCCGGATATGGCGGAGGGCATCAAACTCCGCAAGCACCAGAGCGATGTAATTGCCCATGGTCTTTACAGCGACGGGAATCTGCTGATGGCACACGAAGTTGGGGCAGGAAAAACCTATGCCGCTGTCGGGCTTGGCTACGAAATGAAACGGCTGGGAGCAATCCACAAGCCCCTGTATGCCGTGCCGAATCACCTTGTTGGCGAATGGGCAGCCCACTATATGAAGATGTACCCCAACGCCAATATTTTGGTGGCGGAGAAAAAGGATCTTGAACGAAAGAACCGCCGCCGCTTTGTCAGCAGGATTGCTACCGGCGAGTATGACGCCATCATCATGGGGCATAGCAGCTTTGAACTCATTGGCTTATCCAGAGAGCGCCAGCTTGCGGCCATGGAATCGGAAATGGCGGCCATTACAGAGGCGATAGCGGAGATAAAAGCCCGTGACGGCAAGGACTGGACACTCAAACAAATGCAGATTTTCAAGTCCAATCTCCAGTTTCGGTATGATAGGCTGTTCAACGCAGAGAAAAAGGACAGTGTTATCAACTTTGAGGAATTGGGCGTGGATGCCCTGTTTGTGGACGAGGCCCATGCCTATAAAAATAACTTTTCTTACACCAAAATGCGCAACGTGGCCGGGGTTACCGGGGTCAGCAGCCAGCGCGCCATGGATATGCACCAAAAATGCCAATACATCAATGACCTAAACGGCGGCAAAGGTGTGGTTTACCTGACCGGTACGCCTATCTCCAATACGATGGCGGAGTTGTATGTTCTGCAAAAGACCTTGCAGCCATGGGAACTGGAAAAGCGTGGCCTGCTGATGTTTGACGCATGGGCAAGCACCTTTGGCGTGGTAGAGTCCTCTTTGGAAATCAAGCCGGAGGGCAACGGTTATCAGATGAAGAACCGTTTTGCGAGGTTTCATAATCTGCCGGAGCTGATGAGCATTTTCCATCTGATAGCGGACATCAAAACCGCCGATATGCTGGATTTGCCGACACCAAAGCTGAAAACCGGTGCGGTACAGGTCATAAAGACGGAATGTACGCCGGAGCAGAAACGCCTTGTGATGGAGCTGGGCGAACGGGCGGAGAAAATCCGCAACGGCCAAGTGGACAGCTCAGAGGATAATTTCCTAAAGCTCACGCTGGAGGCCCGCCTGCTGTCTACCGATCCGAGAGCCGTTGACCCCGATTTACCGGATGACCCCAACACAAAGCTCAATGTCTGCGCACGGAAAGCGGCTGAAATCTACCATGAAACCGCCGAGAACCGGTTGACCCAGCTCATCTTCTGCGACCAAGGCACTCCCAAGGGTGACGGCAGCTTCAATTTTTACGAGGCTACCAAAGCGGTTTTGATTGCGCAGGGTGTAAAACCGGAGGAAATCGCCTTTATTCATGACGCCAAGACGGACGTACAGCGGGAGCAGATTTTTGAAAAGGTGCGGAGTGGCGAAATCCGTATTCTGATGGGCAGCACCAGCAGGATGGGAACCGGCATGAACGTGCAAAACAAACTGGTGGCGCTCCATCATCTTGATGTACCATGGCGCCCCTCAGACCTTATTCAGCGTAACGGCCGCATTCTCCGTCAGGGCAACGACAATGAGGAAATTTCCATCTTCAACTACATCACAGAAAATACCTTCGACGCATATCTGTGGCAGATTTTAGAGCAAAAACAGCGGTATATCAGCCAAATTATGACCGGTCGCTCCACCCTCAGAACCTGTGAGGATGTGGACAGCACCATGCTTCAGTATGCCGAGTTCAAGGCTCTTGCGACCTCTGATCCGAGGATTAAGGAAAAGATGGAAACCGATAACGAAATCAGCCGCCTGACGGTGTTGAAATCCGCATGGCAGAGCCAGCGCAACGATCTCCAGTACAAGATAGGAAAACACTATCCAAGCAAGATCGCCGCAACCGAGCGTAAAATCGCAGGAATGGAAGCTGACCTTGCCGACTATACAGCAAACAAGCCGTCCGAGTTTCTGATGACCATTGACGGCAGGCTCCATGATGAGCGAACCAAAGCTGCGGAACATTTCATGGTTCGTTCCCGCAAGCTGGGACGAAACGCCGGGGACACTCTTGATGTGGGCAGCTACGCAGGTTTTCCGGTACGGCTGATACGCCGTATGGGAGATGGTGTTGGCATCCAGCTATGCGGCAAATGCATCTATACCACGGAATTGGGCGAGTCGGAGCTGGGAAACATTACCCGAATTGAGAACCTTGCGGAACGCATTGCAACGGAATTAGAAGTCGCCAAGACCGAACTTGCGGATTTGCACCACCAGCTTGAGGCGGCAAAGCTAGAGAGTGAAAAGCCCTTTACCAGCGAGGAAAAATTGGTGCAGTTACAGCGAAGAAAGGTTGAGCTTGACCTTGCTTTGGAATTTAAGGACACCCCCGACCCTGTTTTGGAGCCGGACGAGGATAACGTGGATGTTATGGATTATGAGCCGGACAATGATGAAGGTGCGCCGATCAGGGTTTCGCCCCCATCCGCACGGCTCACACTGGAACAGCGGTTGTATCAAAAGCTGGCAGTTTTCGCAGGCCCCATCCTTGAAGGGGAAGCATACTACATGAAGTTAAAAAGTGATGGCTTCGAGGATTTGGTGCTGGAGGCCATCGGCAGTGATGAATACAGTATCGCCCATTATTACAGCCAAAACGGTGACGCCATGCGTGATCCAGAGATTACCTTCACCATTGATAGGCAGACCTGTTCCATCCACCCTACATCGTTCTTGCAGGACGATATAGGGCTTTTTTATGAAACGGACAGCGTACCACCGTCAAGGGTGCGTGATTTGAAGGATTTCATGTCACAGTGGTTTACCAACATCAAGCATCAGGGCTTTGAGCCTGAAAAGGTATCCGTTTACGCATCGGAAAATGATGAAAATGAATTTGAAAGATAGGAGGGATTTTTTGAAACACGATATTTCACCGGAACTGTCCGAGCTTTTCAAGAAAAAAGCATCAGTCTTAGGGTATTTCATTCGTGAAGAAGCTGCGGAGCATGACCCGCAGCTTCTTTTGTCCGCTTTTCGGCATCAGGAGGAAATCTGCAAATTTGAAAAGACCGGCGCCATGCGCTATTTCAAGGACAGTCCTTTTGTGACGGAACGTAAGGAACTGCACAAGCTGCTGTTAGACCTAAAAGAGCGTTATGATTTATACCTGAACGCAAAGCCGCTTGACTGTGAAGGGGTCCGTGATTTTCGGCTGATTTCAGAGTTTGGAAATCATCTTCTTGCCGCCAAGCAGTCTAAGGACAATGAAATCCGCTTTGTCACATGGCAGTACGACTATGACCGCAGCGGCGTAACCCTCGGACACTATTATGAAACCAATTATCAGGGGGCGTTAAAGGATTTTGCCGTGCGCTCCGGCCTGCTTGACGAAAACCAGCTTTTCACGGAGGAAGAAATGGCGGTCTTATATGCCTCCTGCGTATTTCGTGGGCGGCATGACGATGATCTGACCTTTGAAAGCGAACAGGAATTGCAGGCCGTCATAGAAAAGCTGGAAAGCAATCTGCCCCAGCAGAGTATAGCGCAGGAAGCCGCACGGGAACAGGAGGACGAACATGGAATATAGCCAGATCAACACCATCACAAAATTCGGCCCGGACGATTATTCCCTTTGGACGCTTACCATGCCCCGTGACCAAATCGGGGAAATCCGGCAAGGTACACCTGTTGTAGAGGGCGATATGCGCCGGGTGTTTAAGGAAATCCGTTCCGTCAATCACCAGCCGGAATCGGTATGCAACTTTGTCCTCCCCCAAAGCAAGGGCTTACGCTTGTTTCGGGTTGATATGGGCGAAGATTTTGCACACAAAAACCGGTACAACGGTTGCTCTGTCCGTGGCTCCAGAGAAGAAATTATGGCGGAGCTACGTGATGTGCTCAAGGGGCAGGGCTACCGTCTGTATGGAAACGCCCATTTTTTGAATGTAGATGTGCTGGAAACCCTGCAAAAGATTGTGGAGCATAACACCGACTATTATCAGACGGATTTTAAGTACGATATGGAAAAGCTGTCGGAGGCTGCCGCTGACCGCAATGCCGAACGGCACTTTTTCTGGATGAGCAGGGGCAGCGGAACATGGTGCTTTGCGGAACCGGAGGTATATATCCGTAATACAAGCCAGCACAACACATGGAATTATTACGGTGCCAGTAGTAAGAGCGAACATGTTAAAACCTTTTGGATTGAGCTGAAAGGGATGCGGGATGAAAAGGTCATGGGCGATATTGTGGAGCTCGATTATCAGAAGCACTTGGATTATCTCTGCACCCACTCCTTTGAACCGACTGCGGTGGAAATCGTATTCAAAAACCCAAACGATGTCCGCACCTTTTCTTATCAAGAGTACGACCAGAACTTTCAGTCGATTGCTCAGCGGTACGGAACCGTGGAACGGGTTTCCTTCCGAGTTGCAGACCCCTATGCTCTATCCCGTGCAGCAATTGAGGCACATGGACTGTTTTGGGACGCCACAGAGCCGATGAAAATTGATGATTATGTGAAACGGCTGGATCGTGACCGGCTCCATGATTATGGCTATACCGCCGATGATTTGGTTCTGACCGGTCCTTTGGACGCGGAAAAGGCGGTAAAAAACGGTCTTGCCTGCTATGCCCTTTCCCCGGACGGCTCCAAGGAGCTGATTGCCGACCGAGAAAATTATCAAGAACGCCATTACAGAGGCACGTTGTTCGGCATGACCGCCGAGGAACGAGACACCTTGCATTATTTCAAGCAGGATTGTATCCCGCTGTTCTCCCATGGAGAAATGAGGGAAATCTGCTCTCTTGCGGTGCAGGCTGGGATGGAAAACAATCCTGAAAAGACTCCCCTTCTGGATCGCATCATCCATAAAGCGGAGTGCGCCATGTCAAAAGCGGAAACCGAACCTGCTTTGGAGCAAGAACATGAATTTGAAATGGAGGACAGAGAATGAAAAAGAAAATGAATCCCAAAACCAAACGGGCGGTGGTGGTGCTTTCCATCATCGCCCTGCTTATTTTTATTATCGGACTGGTAAGCTGCTCCATTCAGCTTTCACAAAAAAACCCGTCATTTCCTGCTGTGACGGACAGCGGCAATCCGGTTCCCACCCCCGGCGATAAAATCGTAATCCCGAAAATTGACCAAGAAAGCCCCGGCAATCTACCGGATGACACCGTTCCACAGGGCGATGAAAATAGCAGGCCGGAGGAAATCGGGAACGATGGCGAGAATAAGCCTTACCCTGCGAAGCCTGCGGAAAAGCCGTCAGTGCCATCTAAGCCTGCCAACCCCACCATGCCACCGGTCACTCCCACCCCCAAACCTACCGTACCGCCTGTTACCCCCACACCAAAGCCGAGTGAGCCTGTGAAGCCGACAAAGCCCACCGAGCCGCCGAAACAGGAGGAAAAGCCAAGTACGCCCGACAAACCGGGCGGTGGCGGTTCAGGAGGCGGCAGTACCAGCTATCCCGCCGCTGTGGTAGAAATCCTTATCCCTGAGTACAGTCACGCGGATATGGAGTTTGAGGTAAAGACAACGCTGCGCAACGTGAAGTCGCTGGATTGGACTGTTGCCGAGGACGGAAAGGATACCCCGCAGGGGGATTTTCTGAAAGGTACGCTTGATAAGAATGGCGGGAAAATCACCATTACCCAGCCGGGACAGTATGTTTTGACCGCTGCCGCTAAAAATCATGGCAACCGGGCGTATACCTTTACCAAAACCATTACCATATACCCCGCCTTTGACATCAAGATAGAGGCAGATAAAACCGTCCATACGGATCAATCCTTTGCGGTAAAAACTACGCTTTCCGACAATGTGAAGCAGCAATTAAACTGGCACATCTACAAGGATGGCAGCGAGGTGAAATGGCAGGAAGCTGTAACAGGCTCCCTTACCAATGATGGCGGCTCTATCCAAATCAAGGATAAGGGCAGCTATACCCTGCAAGCCACTGCCTACGATGAAACCAGCAGGGAGTTTTCCGGAAAGGCTGATGTGCAGGTTTATCCCATTGTCGAAATCGACGTACAGACTCCAGCCGCCGCCCACACAGATACCCCCGTCACCGTTGCTGTGAATACTAAGGAGCTGGGAGATCTCACGCTTGTATGGACTGCGACCAAGGACGGTAAAGAAATCCCCCTGACCGATTGCATGGAGGGCAAGCTGGACAATACCGGAGGTACGGTGCGTTTCCTTGGCAAAGGCGATTACAGCCTGACCGCCACAGCTACCGATAAGGCTGGCAGGGCGTTCAGCGGAAAAGCGGATATTAAAATCTATCCTGTGGCCGCTTTTTCGTTTGACCTTCCTGCCACTACCCACACCGATAAACCTACCACGCTAAAGGTGGTTTCCTCTGAATTGCAGGACATGACCGCTGAATGGACGGTGCTTTATAACGGAGAGATCACCCCGCTTACATCGGTTCTGGAGGGCAGCCTGACTAATGAGGGCGGCACGGTCCGCTTTAAGCAGAAAGGCTCTTATACGCTGAAAGCCATCCTGCTTGATGCTCTCGGACGGGAATACAGCCATGAGTCCAGCACTGTGGTTTACCCTGTTGCGGAAACAGGTTTTTATATTCCCCCTCAGGTCCACACCGATATGGTCGTAGAAGTTAAGACCAGCTTTCAGGAAACAGCGGGATTGACTGCCGAATGGAGCTTGACGAAGGACGGCAAGCCAAGTACATTGGAGAACAGCTTTGACGGAACCCTCACCAATGAGGGCGGCAAAATCCGCTTTAATGAGGTTGGCGAATATGTGCTGCAAGCGGCTGTTACCGACAACACCGGCCGCAGCTTTACCTATACCGCCCCTGTCAAAGTATATCCTGTCATTACTGTTTCGATGGAACTCAGCAAGGAAACCCACACGGACAAGGCGGCAACGGCTTCTATCAAGCTGACAAATGCCGGTTCCCTGCCTGTGGTTTGGAGCATGGCGAAAGGCAATGTGCCGGTGCAGCCGGAGCATGAGTTGACCGACAAGGGCGGTTTTATCCGCTTTTTAGAAAAAGGCAGCTATACCGTGACCGCCGCCGTGACCGATGAGGCCGGGAGGACTTTTGAGGACAGCAAAACCGTCAAGGTTTACCCTATCCCCGGCATGGTATTCAGCCTGCCTGCCGCCGTTCACACCGATGATATGGTCACGGTGGATACTGCCCTTACCGATATGGAGGGACTGACGGCGGTATGGTATGTTGACAATACCTATGGTTTTCAGGATTGGGCGGTCTACATCGACGGACAACTGGACAATCAGGGCGGTTCCATTCACTTCAAACGCGCGGGAGTATATGATTTGCAGGCCAGGGTGACAGACGCCACAGGACGGGTATTCCACTTTAACAGCGGAAAAATCGAGGTCCTGCCGGTGTTGTCCCTTTCCTTTGAACTTCCTGCCACCGGGCATACCGATACGCAGATCGAGGTCAGAACGAGGGGAAACAACAATGTGCTGCCGGTGGAATGGTCACTGATGAAAAACGGTACGGTCATTCCTTTGGAGCAGGCTGTCAGCGGCTCTCTCAATGCACAGGGCGGTAAAATCCGCTTTGCCGGGAATGGTGAATACCGTCTGACAGCATCTATGACAGATGCGCTGGGCAGGATGTTTACCGCCAGCAGTCAGATCAGCATTTTACCCCTTTACAACTGCGATTTCTCTATGCCAGCGGCGATTCATACAGGACAAAACTTTGTTGTCAACATGAGCAGTTCCATCAACCTGAACGGCAAGAGCATTGTATGGACGGCAACGAAAGATGGCGCAGCCGTGTCCGTTTCTGACTTTTTCAAGGGTTCGCTGGGCAATAACGGCGGCACGGTTCATGTGGATACGGCAGGCAGCTACCAACTTACCGCTTCTATTACAGATGAGTTGGATAGGGTGTTTTCTTGTACCCAAACCATCACGATTACCAATACCGCACCCACCAAACCAACCCTGACCGCTGATGTGACGAGGACATATGCAGACGGCAAATTCTTGGTAAACCTCACGGCTGTCAGCACTGACCCGGACGGAGATACAGTCATTTATGAGTTTGAGGGCAAGGCTACCAACAATTATTACCCCATTGGAACGCATACCGTCAAGGTAAGAGCGAAAGACAACTATGACGGTATTTCGGATTGGACATCGGCAACCTTTACTGTCGCCAATGCCGCCCCCAGCAAGCCTGCTTTTTCAGCCAGCGTGACGAGAACAGCCAAGGGCGGAAGTTTCCTTGTGAACTTCTCCGTAAGCAGCACCGATCCTGACGGTGATGCGGTTAGCTATGAGTATCAGAACATGACCGCTGATCGCTATTATCCTGTTGGTACACATACCGTCAAGGTAAGAGCGAAAGACAATTATGGCGGTGTTTCCGATTGGGCAGCCGTGACCTTCAGCATTTCCAATTCTGCACCGACCACCCCGGTGATTACCAGAACGCCAAATGGCAACAGTGTGGCGCCCGGAACAGCAGTTACCATCAAGGCAGCTTCTACTGACCCTGACGGTGATGCGATTACTTATGTTTGGGAAGGGCGGAATGCGGAAACGCAGACCTATCCCCTTGGGAAAAATACTGTTCGTGTCAAAGCGGTAGACAGTACCGGCGCTGAGTCTTCATGGGCGGCAATCATCTTTTTTGTCGCTGACCCGAACCGTGGCGGCGGCATGACCTTGACCGGCCCGGAATCCACGATTATTGAGGATGGTGTAGAGGGTGCAACCATCACATCATGGACATTTACGGTTCCGCCTGTCAGCGGGCACAGTGCAAGCTATGATTACGGTCAGGTAAGAGGCTACAACCGACTGACCGGAAGATGGGAGCAGTTGCCAACCGTGTCTTTCGATTCTTCCATTGGATCATCCTTTGCCGCTACCGATGGAAACCCCGCACGGGTTTACAGTTATAACGGGGTATATATGTATGGTACATTACAGGCTGGTATTTATACAAAACTTGAATTTTATTACTTTACGCCCCACACCTGTATGTATAACAAGAGCAACATCACATACAGCGTGGAATTTTTCTTTGAATAAGTAAAAAAACATTTACTTCGGGGCATCACCGGTCATGGTGATGCCCTGATATTTTTGTTGGAACAGGAGGTCACAATGCAGGGATTTTTGAAACCTTATCAGGTGGAGCAGATTAAGAAGAAATATCCCCCCGGCACACGCATCCAGCTTGACCATATGGAGGGAGAGCGTGATATGCCTGACGGCTTGCAGGGGGTGGTAAAGCACGTTGATGACCAAGGCCAACTGCACATGGCATGGCAGAATGGCCGTTCCCTTGCGCTTGTACCCAATGCGGATCAGTTTCACATTCTACCACCCGAACAGAAAGCGGAGGACAATAAAATCCGTGTGCTGGTGGTGGAGCCGGGGAAGGCCCCTTATACCAAGCAAATTGAAAATGATTTTCGGGAGATGCAGAAGCTGGTGGACGGCTCCATTGAATTTTTCCCCTTGCCGGAGCTGGGCTGCCACCTCTATTGTAACGATGAAGGTAAGCTTAACGGCTTGCCCGGAAACCGCCGTCTTGACAATAAGGATATTATCTGCGGCACGTTTTTTATATGTGCAGATGATGGGCATGGCAACGATATTTCTCTGAATGATAAGCAGCTCCGCTACTACACTGAGCGTTTTCGGGAGCCGGAGCGATACAGTGATGAGGAAGCCCACCATGTTGAATGTGTAATCAAGAGTATGCCCTCCGCAAGCGACAGCATCGAGGATGTGATGCGTAAGCTTGGACTTTTGCAGGACGGCAATGACGAAATGGAGAGATAGTATGGAAGAAAATCAAAGCAAGCTGGACAGCTTTATTGACTATATCAATGCACATATCCTGCCTTTTATCGACTATAACGAGCTTGACGCTTCATACCAAACAGCGGAAAAAGCGTATGCAAAAGGGATTTTGAACCGCCTGCACATGGCTATGGTGGAGCAGTATGGAGATACCCGCTTTGTCTGTGGTCATGGCGATGTGCAGGAGGAATATATCATCGTCCCCGGTGTGGCACAGGGGAAGAAAACCGGAGAAATCGCCCTTGCCCTGTTGGGCATAGACCTGTCATCCTCCGGTGAACACTGTCAGACGGAATTTCTCTGTAAATATGGCGTGGTTTCACAGGGGCATAACGATTTGCCGAAGGCTCTTGCCGAGGAGATTACCGCAAGGTATTTGCCCTATGACTACTGCTACACAGCGGATATTACCGGTGACATTCATATCTCCAAGAACAGGCTGCCGGAGGGCATCAGGGAGATGCTGAAAACCTTTCAGGATCATACGGCAGAGCTTTTGTTTAAAGAAAATGAGGATATGGATATGGAACGCTGACCGTCCTGCTTGCAAGGCGGTTGGTTTTATGATGGAGGTGAGTGAGGTTGAGAACACAGTCAAGGCCCATGCCATTTACCGAAGAACAGATGAAACAGGTCTTTGACACGAATATCATTGATTTTGCCGTACAGAACGGTTTTGAGATTGAAAAAGGCGATGCAAACACTGTTCATGTCAAACACAGCGGCGGCTTATATCTGTTTAAGCATGGCCGTGGCTATAAGTGCTTTAGTAAGCAGGCCCCAAGTGGGCAAAAGCGCAATATTATTACCTTTGTGCAGGAATATATGGGAGCAAAGGATTTCAAATCGGCGATTGAAATGATTTTAGGCTGCCGGGCTTATGAGCAGACGGAACATTATGTACCACCCACCGAAAAAAAACCGAGAGGCGATCTGATACTGCCGCCAAAGGCCAAGAACTATAATCGTACCATTGCCTATCTGACCCAAACCCGTGGCATTGATAAGGAAATTGTCTATGCCATGATAAACCAAGGCAAGGTGTATCAGGCGGTGACGGAAAAAAGCGGATATACCTTTCAAAATTGTGCTTTCGTTGGCTTTGACGAAAATAACAGACCAAGGTACTGTGCCTTACGCGCCCCAAGCGACAACAGCAGTTTTCGGCAGGATGTAGAAAATTCAGATAAGACCTATGGGTTTTGCATGGAGGGTCGTTCTAATCGTGTCTATGAATTTGAGGCGCCCATCGACGCCATGAGCCATGCCGCCCTCTGCAAGCTGAACGGCATCGACTGGCAGGAGGATCACCGGGTAGCGGAAGGCTGTCTATCGGATAAGGCTTTATATCGTTATTTGGAACGCCACCCGGAAATTGACGAAATCGTGTTCTGCTACGATAACGATGTGGACGGACAACTTCCTGACGGTACTCCCCATAACCATGGGCAGGTTCGTGCGGAAATCTCCGCAGAGATATTTGCCGATTTAGGCTATACCACATTCATTCAGACACCGAATACCAAAGATTTCAACAAGGATTTGACTACCTTTTTGGAACTGCTGGCGGCAGAGATGAGCTATTCTCAAAGGGAAAATGAAATTGAGGAAATTCGATGAAAGTATTATTGATTGGCGGTGCAGTAGCCGCCGTTATTGTTTTAGCTGTATTGGAAGTCGCCCATGGAACTAAGGTGTGCAGGACTGCGACCGTGTTCATGGAGCATCACTGACGCCGAAGCCATACTTCTTTTTCCGCTCTTTTCAGGGAGCGAAGCGACCCATGCCCCCACCGCTTGCCGGTGGGGGCTACTTAATGCCAAAATCTTAGATTTTGGAGTTAAGGCAGGAATAGGCGGGTTCCACCCGCCAAGAAAACAGCTTACAGGCAAAGCCTGTAACGGGGTTCCCCACCATATAGAGGTGTTCTAAATGGAACACCGTGGAAAGGAGGCTGCTATGCCTGAAAAAAGTCTGAAACGGTCTATCAATTTTTCACCCGAAACCTTAAAAACATTGGACACCCTTGCGGCGAAAAACAGCACGACCACCTCGGAACTGGTTCGTCAGTTTGTCGAAAAAGGGCTGTCCATCGAGGGATATAGTCAGGATATTGATTTCATCGCAAGGATTATCCGGCAGGAGTTGATGGCGGTTTACCATCTTGAGGACATCAAAGCGGTTGTGGAGCAGCAGACAAACCGTATCGCCAAAATGCACATGAAGTCCGGTAAAATTGACGCCGCTGCCTTCTTCCTACTGATTAAGGTTTTAATGAATGTTGCCCATGAGGGTTCAGAGGATCAGTTTGACCAAATGCTCAATGAGGCCATCACGTTGGGCGTTGATTATATGCAGAAAAAGGATTTTCAAATCAACAGCTTTTTGCAGGACACGGACAATCTGCGCCGCCTTGCAGATAAATTATAGGAGGGAACAATGGGAAGATCAGTTTATATTTTAGCTTTTTGTGATGGCGATAAATCATGGAGTACCATGCGACTGATTGGTGCGACTACCGATGAAACAATGCTTTATGCCATGATTGCGGCAAAAATAAAAAGCGGTGAGATGAGCTATGGCGATGCGGAAACAAGTTCATGGGATGCTTTTTCTGATGATTTTAAGAATGGATCGGTTAACCTTGACAAATTGCAACGGGGGTTTGTGTACGATTATGATGATTTGCAAATCACTGATCCTGTTTCTTTGGATCAGTTCCCCGAAGCGGCGGTCGCCTATGAGGAAATTACCGAGATACAGTCCAAGGTTGAAATCGAAAAGCTGGAGCTTGACCGCCGAAGTCTGATTTATACCGAGGTGGAACTTCGCACGGATTTCGGCTATACCAGCTTTTTCATGCCGGGGTTTTGTGACCGTGATAATTTGGAAGCAAGTGATGGCTTTCAAGAGTTTATGGAAGGAACAACCGATGCGGAGGTGAATGCCTGTGTGTATTCTTATTCCGTAGGAGCCGGAGAAAGCGAATATCCAAGCGAGGATGAACTGGCTATCATCAAGCAATATGCGGATGAACTGCATAAGGAACATAGCGTTGACTCCGTACTAAGCGATTTTATCAGCTTTTACTATGAAGCTGAACAGGAATATTAAAGGAGGCGCCTATGACACAGGCAAACCGATACAAAGAACTTGCCGCATTGACAAAGCGGGCTGATAACCTCGACCCTGCTTATCATGCGGCTTTTTATCTGCTGTCCTATGACCCGGAGCTTTACGAAACCGCCCGCAGATTTGTGAACGTGGACGGCATCGGCTTCACCGGCATAAAACGGGCAACCCGTGACTTTGACGAACGCACACGCTTTGTCGTTGATATTGCCCACAACCTGTTTTCCTATAACAGCGCTTGCAAAGCCACTCCCTTTGAGATTTCACGGCTGGGTTATCCCAACTTGGAAATGGTGTGCAATTCCTTTTATATTGCCACCGGAGAGGTTCGGGTTGTTTTGGAGCCGGGGCAGGACGGACAGCTTGAAATCAAGTTGGATTCCAGCCGCTATCAGCAGAACAGGCGCATCCAGCAGCGATTTGAGCAGTTTCAAAAAGCCATGACTGCGGACATGGTGCAGGACGAGGCCACAGAGCCGGAAAGGTAAGGTGAATTATTTTGATTACAGGAGTTATCCGTTATCAGGGCGGCACGCTGGTGGTAGAACTGCCCTGCGGAGCCTATGAGTTGGCGGAGCATTTGGGCAGTATCGGCATCCGGTCCCCGGCTTCGGAGATCTTAGCCCATGGAACGGAACAGGTTGAAGTAAAGCTGGCAACCGGTGAACCGATGGGAGCGTTCATTCTTGCCAACCTTCAGGACAGCGACACGCTCTCCGGCGTGAACCTTGCCTGTCAGGAGATGAACCGTGTCTGCCCCTTTGGGTATGATGAATTTCTGGATATGCAGGGTCCCGATCCGCAAGCCGGTTTTAACCGCTATGCGTTTTACAAGCCCTATGAAACTTTGCCGCCCAGCACCGCAGAGGGCATGAAATTCATTTTAGAGGAAAGCAGGCGCTACCACTCCACGATGGAGAATTACCGCACTGTATGCGAAGCGGAGGCTGCGGAGGACGACCGCAATATCAGGGAGGTAAATCGTATGCTGGAGTCCGGCGAGGATGAATGGGAACGCTGACGGGAGGTGACGGACAATCTCCCTTTTAGTTTATAAGCAGAGATTCAAAAATCCCAATTATAAAAGCACCGCTGGCAAGAATTATGCCCATGTGCGCTATATTGCCACCCGTCCGAGGGTTGCCAAAAATGAGGGAATGAACCATGGACTGTTCGGAAAGCTCTCCCCTGGTCCCATAACCGAGTTTGAGGACTGGCGGGATGTGGCAAGGCTGGTCTATGCCAATTCCAAAAAGCATATCACCATGTACCGCAGCGTGATTTCTTTTGACGAGGAAACGGCTGCCGAACTGAATCTGACTGACCAAAAGGCATGGCAGAGGTATATTGAAAACCACATTATGACCATTGCCGAAAAAAACAATATCCGGCGTGAGCACTTGCAATGGGCGTGTGCGCTGCATAAAGAAAAGCGCCACCCCCATATCCATGTGGTGTTTTGGGATACCTCGTCACGGGTCAAGAATCCCTTTACCCCGCCTGCCGTTCCTAATGCCATCAGAAAGCAGCTCATCAAAGATACCTTTGCGGAGCGCATCCGTGCCTATGGGGAGCAGAAAAACATGTCCACCGCCGAACTGCGCAGTATCAGCAATGAACTGGTAGACGAGTTTGAACAGCATCTGCGGCGGCTGGGCAAGGATCAGTATAAGCGGCTCCGTGATGACTATGACGAGGAAAATGAGCTATCCGGCAGCTTTGATTTTGATGATGCTGTACTGAATGAAACCGCCGACCGTGTATTCCGTCTTAAATCTGCACTCCCGCCCACCGGCCGCATTGCCTATCAGCTTCTGGCTCCGGAAATCAAGGCCGAGGTGGATAAGCTGGTGGCGTATCTTTTAGAGAATGTCCCTGCACTCAGGGAGCAGAAAGAATGCTACATAGACAGCAAAATGAAAATGGCCCTGCTATATGGCGGCAGTGACGAATACCTTGGCAGCCTGCGGAATCGCTTTGCCGGGGAAGCGGACAAAATCATTGCAAACCGTGTGCTGGGCATGGTAAAGACCTTGAACCGGCTGGACTATGAAATAAAGTCCGAGGAATACAAAAGCGCCCGCCGTTCCTACTTTGCCGAGCAGATGTTAATGGAGGCGCTGGATATGCTTTCCGGTCTGACCCGTGACAACGACAGCCGATTTGATGATTGGGAGAAGAAAAACGGCAGGGAGCTGTCAAAGGACGCGAAAAAAGAACTGTTTCTGAAATTGCAGGATAAAGGCTATGAACATTAACCATCAAGGAGGAATGAGGATTGAAAACCAGAAAAGAGTTTTTTGAGGATTTTTTTGCACGGCTGACCCAAAGAGGTTTCCGTGTGGAAAGTATTATGGAAAGTGATATAGCCGCCGAGGTCTATAACGAAAGCTCCCTGTTCTGTGTGGTTACACAGGATGGGGAGCTTGTTTTTGAAACCTACGGCGGCGAAACGGTCCGGGCTTTGGAGCAGGCGGCTGAAGAAACCCGTACCGGCCTTTCCTGCTGTATGCAGCCGCCGTTTGCGGACATGGATCGGACGGAAACGGTACTGCTGACAGGTGGCTCCTACATCAAGGTGTTTGAAAGTGCGGGGGTGGTGCTCCTTTGCCGCCGCACGACGCTGTTTGGATATGAGTTTGTCACCTGTCAGAAAGCGATGCCAAAGCACAACACAAAACGCTTTTACAGGGAACATTTCTTCTACGACCCCGTACTGGCACAGGATGATTTCTTGGAGCGCAGCGGCTTAAAGATACCGGCTCCGCTTTCCTTTTCTCACGATGAACTCCGGGCGCTGGTGTCCTGCTGTGCAAGGTGCGTCATGCTGGATAATGAGATGGACAGCGGGCAGGAAAGCCGTATCCGTGAATTGATGGTAAGGATTGAGGAAAGCCTGCCGGGGCAGCTTGACCTTTCCCCCCGCCACTACTTTCAGAATGAAATGTAAGGAGAGTGCCTATGAAAACCAAAACCGAATTTTATCAAAGCTATTTTGAAACCCTGCAAAAGAAAGGATTTACCGTGCAGCCGTCCACTTCGCCGGACTATGTGGCGGATATTTACCACAGGGATAAGCTGATCGCCTTTTTCACCAAGAATGACATGGTGATGAAAAATCCCTTTGTGGAGGTGCAGGATAAGCTCATGGACAGGATACAGACCCTTGCCAAATCCACAGCGGTGGCTTGCGGGATCTGTTCGGATAAGCCCTTTGACGAGGAAACCGCCGCGAAACTGCCCAACAACCTGTATAAAATCAATGAGCATAACGGCGTGGTTCTGGCCTGCAAGCAACACCCCTTGTTTGACTATGTGCTGTCCACCTACCGCTGTGATGAAAAGAAAAACCCCATTCAGCGCCAGTATTTCTACAACAAAGAGGATGCCTTTGAGAGCTTCGCCACCAGAAGCGGCCTGATTGATGAAAAGCGGCTTTTTTCCGAAACGGATTTGAAAGTCATCTATGCGGGGCTGGTCAAAATGCGCACCATTGACAACGACATGACGCAGGACGATCTCAATTCCGTGGAACGGCTGGTGGATAAAATTGAGGACATTATGCCGGAACTGCAAAAAAGAGAAAAGGCGCTGGACTTCTCTTGGCTCTTTGGCAGTATGGAACGGGGAATTGAACGGGAATAAAAGTAGCTGCCTTGTTAGGGCAGCCACTTACTTTGCCATCAGCTTTGCAACATGGAGAAGTGCATCCGCTTTTTCTTGATTTAGCACACGAGCACTTTCTACAAGTTGCCGTTCGTATGCCGTGGGGTACAGCACATCGTCACTTTCGTTATAAAATTCCGAAATTGTCGTGCCAAGGCGTTTCAACAGTTTTTCAAGAACCAGCACAGACGGCTGGCTTGTGCCTTTCTCAATTTTGCGGATATAATTTTCCGATATGTCAGTTTCCTTTGACAGTTTATAGACGCTAATGCCCCTTCCTGTTCGGAGCTGTTTGAATTTTTGAGCTAAATCCATCGTTATCCTCCCATATTCTATCTTTCTTTTATTATGCTGTATAGCACAACAAAATATAAGCTAACGATAGTGGTTGATTGTACGGATATATAGTTGTATTATGTAGGTGTAGTTGAGCAACGCATCAGATAAGGAGAGTGATTTTATGAACCATCCAAGTGGAGAGTCGATTTGGGGCAATATCAATACTGCCCTTGAAATCGCACTGAATATTTATGTTATTGTAGCAACAGATGAAAACGGCATTGAGCGTGAGGGCATTATGGTCCCGAAGGATAAAGCCAAGGAAGTATTGTCGGATAAAGCCATTTCCATGGCAGAGCAGGACGGGGATTGGCTCTGCTACGGCGAGGACATCAAGGATGTTCCCATGTATGAAATGCTTCAGCGGCGTGTGGCTGCCTGCAAGCGCATGGAAGCCAAGGCGGTGGAGATGATGGAGGAAATCAGGCGTGACGGCAAACTGCGTCTGACCGATTACTTTGGCGATTGCCCCCCGCCTGCCCAGCAGGGCAAAGACAGCCCCCCGCCCGTTCCGGTGAGAAACGGTATCTATTTCGTGCAGTCAGACGGACAGGATTTCTTTGCTGTCCATGAGGCGGTAGCCGATAATTTTATGTCTGATATGGCCGTAGCTTTCGGAAACCGTCAGGGCGAATATCTGCTTTACGATTTGACTACCGCCGCTGTCCCACTGTTTGAACTGAGTCAGATTTATGAGGAAGTGGGAGACTTGATTGTTTCCGAGGACAGCCTGCTGTCCACGCTGAACACAAACTTCAAAACCTATGTTTTGTATTATAACGAGCTGCTTCAGGAGGAGGCGAAAATCCCGCCTGTGAACGCTCCTGCCAGCCTGTTCCTGCAAAAGCAGCTTGACCGGTCAGCCAATGAGCCGGAACGCACGGACTTCAAGGAAGATGCCGCAAAGGAGTCTCATGGTCATGGCGAGGAAGCCGAGGACTTCGGTTATGAGCCTTAAAGAGGAAGCCGAGGATTTCGGCTATGAGCCTTAAATTGGATATGTAAACAGAATAACAGTAACCGCCCCCCTGCACCGCATTGATGGTGCAGGGGGGCATTTTTTTGTTTTTCAGGAGGTGAACAACTTGAACATGGTGTATATCGCAAGTCCCCTGCGCGGGGACTACAACACCAATATTAAAAATGCTGTGGAGTATTGCAGCCTTGCCGGGGATCAAGGTGTAGTTCCTCTTGCCCCTCACATTATTTTCAGCCAATGGTGCAACGATACCATTTCTGAACAGCGTGAAAAAGGCTTACAGCTTGGCCTTGCCCTGCTGGAAAAGGTCAATGAGCTTTGGGTCATGGGAACCCAATACAGCCAAGGGATGCAGGGAGAGGTTGAATTTGCTTATGATCACAAGATACCGACATTTTATATAACCCATCCCCATGACCCGGCGTACTATCCAATCAGTGCCGATGAAAACAGGCTTTTGACCTCGCTTGACTGTACCTCCGAAAGCAGACGGGAAAGCTACGAAGGGCAGTTTGTGGTACTTCGGCATGAGCATTTACAGCAGGAGTATCGGACACCCCGCAATCAGATATGGACAGTCACCCATGGCCCCGGCTGCCGCCCAAATTACGTTCACAGTGATACCATTCACCTAAGGCATCCTGTGGACGGGGATCGCATGGCGGTTGGGCGCGGCGATGTATGGGGTGTACCTACGGCTGAAACGATGGACTGCATCCGGCAGGCATATCCAGAATTTGATGCTGCATTGCAGTCAGCCGCAGAGCCGGAGGGAGAGCTTTGCCGATGAAGAAAAAAGAAAAGCTCATTTTAGGTTCTCTCATCATCGGCCTTGGCACAATTTTCAACCTGTTCTTTACTGCGGCTTTGCATGGGCTGCTGTCACACCGGGTCCGCACCCTGACTTTACTCCCGTTATGGGACTGTATCGCAGGGCTGTTTACCCAGCGCCAGCAGCTTTTGCTGTTCCTATCCTTTGAGGGTTTCCTGTGCCTGTGCTGTGTGCTGTTTTGGGTACAGAACAACCACCCCTACCAAAGCGAGCTTGTGCGGGTAGCCGAGGACATTTTTACCCCAGCTCCGGTAGGGCAGTACCAGCACGGCTCGGCCCGGTGGCTGCGGGAAGAAGAAAAAGGAAAGGTGTTTGGAACACAGGTCATCCATCCGGCGAACCCCATTATTCGCAAGCTGCTGGACACCGGCTTTGATGATCTTCCGTTTATGAAAAAGGACAAGGATGAGGCAACGCAGTCAGAACAGACGGAAACCGAGCAAGGTGCGGCGGCACAGGACGAACCCGCCACACCGTCTGTACTCATAAATCCAATGGAAGAAAAGGAGGAATTGATACAGGATGCGGACTTTGAATCTGTGGATTATAACCTTGCGGCTGCGCATTTAGACAAAGCACATCCGCAGGATACCCCGCACGCCCCACAGGATAAACCGGAGAAAGAAAAAGCAGACCCCTACAAGCTGTTTGACGAGGGCGGCATCGTGGTAGGTACGGAGAAAATCAAAGCCAAAGAGCTTGGGGAGCCGTCCGAACGGCTTTACTACATTTCCGACGATACCCATTCCCTGACCATCGGTGCAACCCGTTCAGGCAAAACCCGGTGCCTTGTTATCCAGTCCATCTGTCTGCTGGGGCTTGCAGGGGAAAGCCTTGTTATCAGCGACCCCAAGGCCGAGTTGTTCCATTACACTTCGGTATTTCTTAAAAAGCTGGGCTATGAGGTAATCTGCCTTGACTTCAAGAACCCCGAAAAAAGCACCCGATACAACCTCCTTCAGCCGGTCATTGACGCGGTAAACAAGGGGGATATGGAACGTGCGGAAATGTATGCGTGGGATATTACCAACATCCTTGTGGGCGATGATGTTTCCAATGAAAAGATATGGGAAAACGGCGAGAAGTCCACCATAGCGGCAGCGATTCTTTGCGTGGTGGTGGACAACAAAAAGCGGCCGGAATATCAGAACCTGACCAATGTGTACTGGTTTATCGCGGAAATGAGTAAGTCCGTGGGAGGCAAGACGCCTATGAGCGAGTACATGAAGAAGTTGCCCAGCAGCCACCCGGCACGGGCGCTCATGTCCATTGCCGAGGTCGCCCCAAGCCGTACCAAGGGTAGCTTTGATACCTCGGCGCTGACGACCCTGCGCCTGTTTACCAGCCGTTCCGTCTATTCCGTTACCCATAAGAGCGATTACAACATCTCGGAGATCGGACAGAAAAAGCAGGCGCTCTATATGATTTTGCCCGATGAAAAGACGACTTACTACCCTATCGCCAGCCTGATGGTGTCCCAGCTCTATGAGTTGCTGGTTCGCCAATCCGACCAGCGGGGCGGTAGGCTCATGCGCCGGGTCAACTTTGTGCTGGATGAGTTCGGAAACTTTACTAAGCTCACGGACTTTACCAACAAACTGACGGTAGCGGGCGGACGTGGGGTGCGTTTCAATCTGTTCCTGCAATCCTTTGAACAGCTTACCCAAAAGTACGACAAGGAAACGGCGGCTATCGTCAAATCCAACTGTCAGACATGGATTTATCTGCAAGCGGACGATAAGGAAACCTTGCAGGATGTGTGTGACAAGCTGGGCAAATACACCACTAGCGCCTACCAGCTTTCCAGTCAGCACGGGAGGTATGTCAACCCCTCCAGCTCCCACAGCATCAGCCTTGTGGCAAGGGAGCTTTTGACAACGGATGAAATCCGCAGAATCCAGCGACCGGCACAAATCGTCATCAGCCGTTCCCATCCGGCGCTGATGAACGCCCCCGACCTGTCGCAGTGGTATTTTAATCAGATGTGCGGATTGGGCGGCAAAGAGCATAACCGCATGGTGCGGGAAATAAGAGAAGCAGCCCGGCCGGTGCTGTCCAATATAACCGGCGATATTCCTCTTTGGAACATTTGGGTTTACTACGCCAAGGATTTGCAGATGAAGGAAGCCCAGCAGAAGTCACAGGCTTTTGCTTCTCAGATGGGTGCAATTTTTTCAGAAAAAGGATTCCGGAAAGGAGGTTCCAAACACAGTGAAAGTGAAGATGGAACAGATGACTAAGAAAATCAGAGCAAAAGGCAAGGCGGTGAGTGTGGGAGTGCTTACCGCTTATTTTTTGTTCCAAAACAGCACGGTGGCCTATGCTGCCGGGATTGGCGACAGCCAAATCGCCAAGGGCACGGAAAAGCTCATTCAGGATGCTACCACATGGCTGATGATTTTGGCCCCCGTGGTAGCCGGTCTGCTTATTATCTATTTCTGTATCCGAAGAAGCGCGGCGGACGAGATGGATCAGAAAAAGTGGAACAACCGCATTGTGGTGGCGATTGTGTCCTGCATCGGTGCGGTGCTGGGCAGCGCCACCCTCAATATTATCATCGGTTACTACCAGTAAGCCAGTGAACTGTTCGGCATAAGGCCGGGAAACCTCACCCGGCTTTATCATAACTCAAAATCTATCAATGAAAAGGAGAAAAAACACGATGAAAAACTTTATGAACAAGGTCATTTCCAAGGTAAACGATGTGAAAGAAAAGGGAAAGGCTGCCGCCATTGCAGGGGCTTTGAAGCTCCAGCAGTTCAAGGCAAAATCCGGTATGGTCCTTGCCCAGCAGTCCGGTGAGGGCTTTGTGGACACGGCGCTGAAGATTTTGATTTCCGTGGTGATCGGCGCCCTCCTTCTGGCAGGGCTTTATATGCTGTTCAACGACACCGTACTGCCTACGCTGGTTGAACGTGTCAAGGAGCTGTTCAATTACAGAGGGTAAGCCCCTGAGTGACCCATGCTGCCGTTATGATACGGCGGCATGGAATTTTTATAAAAGAAAAGGAGAAATTGCAGATGAAAGTAAGCGCTAAAATCGTTGCTCGTTTGAGCAACGAAGGCAGGCTCAAGGCTATTGCGACAGTCTGCTTGGACAATGAGTTTTTGATTACCGGGGTGCGCATTGTCGAATGCGAAAAAGGCCCCTGCGTATTCATGCCCAGCAGGAAAACCAATGCTGGGGAATACCGGGACATTTGCTTTCCCATTACGCCGGAGCTGCATGGTCAAATCAAAGACACCGTGCTGGAGGTTTATCACAGTCAAGGGGAAGAAACGACCCCGGCAGAGTGAGCCGTGTGAAATTTATGCCCTGCGGGAGATCCGCAGGGCAAGGAGGTGATTTTGATTGGAAATAATTCTTGTACTGCTGATTGTTGCCGTTCTAAATGGTGCGGTGGCATTTATTGATGAAATGCTCTCCGGTCTTGTCCCCATGACATTAAACGCCGATCAGTATATGACGGCGGCAGGCGGCGGCAGTATGGTAAGCGTGCTGTTTGACATTCTGCTGGGTTTTGGCGTGTCCTTGATTATTCTCAAGTTTTTGAAAAAAGGGTTTGAGTGCTATGTCATGTGGACGGACGGCGACCCGGACGCAGAACCGGCTTATCTGGTCATTCGCTTTATTCAGGCCATAGCCGTGGCCGTCTGCTTTCCGGTAATGTATGGCTGGCTTGCCGAGATTACCCAAAGCCTGACCGATGAACTGATGGCAGCCATCAGTGCAAGCACAAGCTACGACTGGAATGTTTGGGTCAACGGGATCAGCTCCCTTGGACTGGTGACAGCCATTTTTGGGTTGGTTTTCGTGATTTGCTACTTTGTGCTGTATTTCCAATTCCTGATGAGGGGGCTGGAAATTATGATTTTGCGTATCGGCCTACCCCTTGCCTGTGTTGGACTACTGGACAGCGACAAGGGTGTTTTCAAGACCTATATCAACAAATTCTTTCAGTCCACCTTTGCGGTGGTGGTGCAGATATGCCTTTGCAAGCTGGGTGTCGGCATGATGATGAATGTAAGCATCATGAATATCTTTTGGGGCATTGCCTGCATCGTGCTTGCTATCAAGACCCCCCGTTTCCTCAGTGAATTTATGGTTCCCACCGGCGGAGGCGGTGCCGGTGTCGTCAACAATATGTATCATTCCGTCCGGCTGGTAGGCATGGCAAAGGGTATGATCAAATAAAGGCGGTGATGATGAAATGATAACCCTCGATGATATTTCCATAGCGGTCATTTCTCTCATCCGCTTGGGTGCGGTGTTCCGCTTTATTTACTGTATGGTCTGCCTGCAATCGGCAGAGGAAGAACAGGCACGGTTTAAGAAGCGGGCAAAAAACACCGTCGTTTTCTATGTGATTGCCGAGTGTATCTGGCAAATCAAGGAGATTGTATTTTACTACTATGGAGGGTAAGGAGGAATGGCGTGAACAATGAAATTAACCTTTACATCCCCACCGGAGTAAAGGCCGAAAATGAGCTGTTCAACGGTTTTGGCAGGCGGGAGCTTTTGCAAAGCGTTGTCGGCTCCCTGTTTGGCGGCGCTGTTGCAGCGCTTCTTTGGCTGATTGCAGGGAATGTGGCGCTGACCGTAGTGGCGGTCCTGTCCGGCATTTTCGGCTCGGTGATGATGTGTACCAAAGACCAAAATAACCAAAGCGTGGTTGACCAAGTCGGGGATATGCTCCGATTTCGGCGCAGCCAACAGATTTACCCCTACCGTATGCAGGATGAATGGGGTATGAGATAAGGAGGTAGAACTTTGACGTTTCTCGACCTTTTTGCGGGAATCGGCGGATTCCGTAGAGGTCTCGAAAGAAGCGGACATACCTGTGTGGGTCATGTTGAAATTGATAAATACGCAAACAAAAGCTATATGGCAATGTACGAGCTTGCGCCCTGCCCTTACCGGGATGACGCAGGCTCTAATTTTTCTATGATGTGTAAACCGGAGGTGAGAAAAAACTGTGACGGAAGAAACTGCAAGGGCGAATGGTACGCCAAAGACATTAAGCAAATCCGAGCAGGAGAAATTCCAAAGGCTGAAATCTGGACTTTTGGATTTCCTTGCACTGACCTTTCCATCGCAGGACGCATGGAAGGTCTTAGAGGAAGCCGAAGCGGACTGTTTTTTACAGTCGTTGGCCTGCTCAAAAGCACGAGTCCCGAAAATCGACCCCAGCAGCTTATCGTTGAGAATGTTAAGCATCTGCTGTCAAGCGAGAATGGCGGGGCATTTACCACCGTTCTCGCTGAACTATGGGAAGCTGGGTATGACTGCGAATGGCAAGCCGTCAATTCAAAGCATTTCGGCGTTCCCCAGCACAGGGAACGGGTGTACCTTGTTGGACATTTTGGAGGAATCCGTGGACGAAAGGTATTTCCTATCGGCGGAGCAAACACGGCGCCTGTTAAGCAGCTTATCGGAGGAAGCCAAGGAAAACGAGTCTACGACATAAACGGTGTTTCCGTTACCCTGACAGCGGAGGGCGGCGGCTTTGCCGGACGCACAGGACTTTATGCCGTTCCAACGGACAAAGAAATGGCGGATTTTTCTATACAAGGGGATCATGAGGCGGGCATTGTTTGCTTAGGTAATATCAATCCAAGCGGCAATGGTATGAATGGAAACGTGTATAGTACACATGGGCTTTCTCCAACACTTACGACGAATAAAGGAGAAGGACTAAAGGTAGCTTCTACTATGCCTGTTCTAGCCTATGCCACCTTTATTGATATGGATGATGGGACGGGATTGACTGAAAACGCCAGATGCTTAAAAGCACGGTATCATTCGGGCATCGGCAATCACCGGGGGGAGAACTCCGGTGTATTTCTGTGCTATGGCCACCCGGACTGCGTGATGGCAGTTATAACTCCCGACCGAATGGAAAAGCGACAGAATGGCAGACGGTTCAAAGAACCGGGCGAACCCAGCTTTACTCTGACAACACAGGATCAGCACGGTATTCTGCTGTGCTGCTGCGAGGGCTGGAAAGACGGTCTGCCAATCCGAGAGGACAAAAAAGGTGGTTGCACCATGGCATACCCCGGCGATGGAATCAATCTGGCCTATCCCAACAGCCACCGAAGCCGGGGGCGTGTCGGCCGCCAGTGTTCCCAAACCCTGCTGACAGGTGGGAGTATGGGCGTTCTCCTATGCTGCCGTATTCGCAGATTGACGCCGAGGGAGTGCTGGCGGCTGCAAGCCTTTGAGGACTTCTTGTTTGACCGGGTAAAAGCGGCGGGAATCAGCGACGCCCAGCTTTACCGGCAGGCCGGGAATGCCGTTACCGTCAATATTGTCTATGAGATAGGGGTGCGTCTGCCGGGTGGCTGCCTATGAATTTTTCCGTTCTGTATGTAGACCCTCCCTGGTCCTACAAGGTTTATTCCCAAAAAGGACAGGGGCGCAGCGCCGAGAACCATTACCATACCATGAATGCCGAGGATATTTACAGCCTTGATGTGGCAGGAATCGCAAATAAGGACTGCGTGCTGTTCCTTTGGGTGACATTCCCTTGTCTGCTGGAGGGCTTGGAAGCAATCCGGCGCTGGGGCTTTACCTACAAAACCCTAGGCTTTTGCTGGGTCAAGCGGTGTAAAAAGCAACAGGAAAAATGGTTTTGGGGGCTTGGCTTTTGGACGAGAGCCAATCCAGAACTATGCCTGATTGCAACGAAAGGCAGACCGAAACGCTTATCCAAAGCGGTCCATTGCATTGTGGATACGCCGGTGGAACGCCACAGTAAAAAACCGGGCGAGGTGCGCTGCCGTATTGAACAACTCATGGGGGATATTCCCCGTGCGGAGCTGTTTGCAAGACAGCAGTATGACGGCTGGGTGTGTCTTGGCAATGAGATTGACGGCCTTGATATACGGGAGGCTATTCAGCAAGTCAAAGAAATGGAGGGATGATATGGAATTTGAAGAACACCTGTCACCCTTTCTTGCCTGTCTGCTTCTTGCCCTGTTCATGGGCAGCCTGTGCGATATGACCATCAGCAGAATATTAAAGCGGTCTACACCCAACACCGCCGTTCTCAGTATGACTGTGACGGCGGTGTTTCTCTGTGTATATGGATTTTCTCCAACGGCTCTGCGTTGCATCCTGCTCTGCCAGGTTCTAATGGTGGTGGGGGTGTTTGACCTAATGACCTATGAAATCCCCGACTGCCTGCATTTGATGATTGCAATGGCGGGGCTGATCCACTTTCAGCCCCTGCCTGCGCTTTTCGGGTTTCTGATTGTCCCTTTGCCATTCTTGATTGCCGCACTGAAAACGGCGAAAATCGGCGGCGGTGATGTAAAGCTCATGGCGGCCAGCGGCTTTGCCCTCGGCGTAACAGGCGGTATCTGGATGATGATATGGGGGCTTGCAATCGCCCTGCTTTGGAACCGTACATTTTACAGGGAGCAAAAAAGCCTGCCCCTTGCACCCTTTCTTGCTTTCGGGGCGTTTCTGACCCTTTTCCCAACTTAATAACGATATGGAGGATAAACCAATATGAAAGATTTACTCAAAAACAGAATTGTGGTGGGGCTGCTGTGCATTATCACAGCCCTCATCATTTGCTTTGGATTGACGCCCATGTTCAATGACACCCTTAAATCCAAGGTAGAGCTGGTGCGCGTCACCGCTGAAATCAAAAAGGGCGATGAAATTACGGCAGGCATGATTACCACCGTGGAAACCGGTGGCTACAATCTGCCCTCTGATGTGATCTATCAAAAAGAGGATGTCATCGGCAAATTCGCCAATGCCGACCTCTACAAAGGCGATTATATTCTGAAAAGCAAGCTCTCGGATACTCCACAACTAAAAAACGAATATCTCAGTGGGCTGGACGGCACTAACAGAGCCATTTCCGTTACCATCAAGAGCTTTGCATCCGGTTTGTCCGGCAAGCTGGAGCGCGGGGACATTGTTTCCCTGATTGCCAGTGATGTAGGCGAGGCCCGAAAAACCCTTATCCCTGATGAACTGCAATATGTAGAGATTATCGCCACCACCGACAGCAGCGGCAACGACAGCAATATTCAGGAGCAGCCCAAGAATAACGAGGATACCGAGCTTGCCAGCACCATCACCGTCCTTGCCACACCGCAGCAGGCAAGGCTTCTTGCGGAGCTTGAGCAGACGGGAAAACTTCATGCCGCCCTGGTCTACCGTGGCGGTGCAGAGAACGCACAGAAGTTTTTAGACGAGCAAGCCAAGCTGCTGGGGGCTTTGTATCCTGTGAAAAGCGAGGGCTTAACCTATGAAACCGAAAATAATGACGGCGCACAGGCATCGGCTCCCGATAGTGCGGCCGGGGGTGCGCCTGTAAACGGCGATATTTCTGACAAGCAGGACTAAGAAAGGGAGGCCAAAACCATGGAAGAAAGCAAAGTAATTGCCGTCATGGGCAGTCAGGGCAGCGGTAAAACCACCGCTGCCCTAAAACTTGCCCTTACCCTTTCGGCGGCGAAGAAGAATGTGGTTGTGGTATTTTGCGACCCGTTTACGCCGGTGATCCCTGCCATACTTCCCGCCCATATCACCCATGACACCTCGCTGGGAAGCCTTTTAACGGCTCCTGCGCTTGCACAGACCACTATCCTGAACGCCTGTGTGCCTACTGAGAAAAACGACTATGTCAGCCTGCTGGGGTATTGTGCAGGGGAAAGCCTGATGCACTATCCGCAGATTACGCGGGAAAAAGCGGTAGAGTTTTTTGTCCTGCTACGATATCTGGCGGATTACATCATTGTTGACTGCACCTCTACCTTTGAAGCAGACCCGGCATCCATCGTTGCCATTGAACTGGCGGACAGGGTTCTAAAGCTGGGAACCGCCAATCTGAAAGGCGTTTCTTATTACCTGACCCATAATCCCATGCTGGCGGACAGCCGGTTCCGTAAGGATACCCACAGCACCGTCATCGGAAATCTCAAAACAGGGCAGGATTGGGAGGCTGTGGCACAGCAGCTCGGCGGCGCTGATTTTGTGCTGCCCTATGCACCTGAACTGGAACAGCAGTTTGACGAACTTGCCCTGCTGGTTCCGCTGACACAGGCGGAAAGTGCCGGGTATTCTGCAGCAATCCAACGGATTTTGGGGATACAACCGGAGAAATCCAAAGCAAAAGTCATATCTGAAGCTGCCCCAGCATCACAATCCCCAAAAAAACCAAAGAGCAAGATAGCGTTTCGACTTCCCTTTATCAAAGGACGGGGGGAGTTTTGATGCTCTCCACCGGGCATATAGAGCTAAAGGACGCCAATGCCTATGTGACGGAGCACCACCGCCACCATAAAGCCGTAAGAGGACACCGTTTTTCCCTTGCCTGCTATGAAAATGGCAGGCTCTGCGGTGTTGCCATCGTTGGCAGACCCCGATCACGCCGCATTGACCAGCGTATGACGGTGGAGGTTCTGCGGCTTTGTACGGACGGAACACGCAATGCCTGCTCCAAACTGTACGGAGCCTGCCGCCGTGCGGCAAGGGCATTGGGGTATGACAGGCTTATTACCTACATTTTAGATGAAGAAAACGGAAAAAGCCTTTTAGCAAGCGGTTTTTCATACTGCTATACCAATAAAGGCGGGAGCTGGAACCAACCGGGCAGGCCGAGAACCGATAAGGCTCCGGTCTGCCCGAAGCATTTATATGAAATCATCCTGAATCGGAAGGAGGATGTAAATTGCAAAATGTCTTAAATATTCATAACAATGTGGGATTGATGGGCGGAGAAACCCGCCTGCGTCCCTTTGCCGAGGTCTTGAAGGATGTGCAGGAGTACATCACCAAGAACTATGCCGACCAGCTAAAAGATGACCCGGAGCATAGTCGGACGTTGATCGGCAGCTATATCCGCAAATATCTTGAGGAAAAGCAGCTTGGTGTGGAGGGCACGGAACTGGATGAGCTTGCCGAACTTCTCTATGGAGAAATGACCGGCTTTTCCTTTCTCTCCAAGTACCTCTATCGTGATGATGTAGAGGAAGTCAACATCAATCAGTGGGACGATGTGAAGGTCATCTATGCAAGCGGCGAGGTACTCCCCACCAAGGAAGCCTTTACCTCACCCCAGCACGCCCTCGATGTCATCAAGCGTATGCTGCACAAGTCCGGCATGATACTGGACAATGCCAAGCCCTATGTGATCGGCCATCTTTCCAACAAAATCCGTATTACCGCCACATCTCCCGGCATTGTGGACGAGGACAAGGGGCTGTCCGTGTCTATTCGTATTGTCAACCCCCGCAAGCTCAAAAAAGAGGAATTTGTCAGCTATGGGACTGCCACCGCCGAAATGCTGGATATGCTTTCGGTGTTTTTTAATTATGGTGTTTCCATGTGCATGACCGGGGCGACTTCCTCCGGCAAAACGACGCTGATGAGCTGGATACTTGATCAGATACCCAACGACAAGCGGCTGATTACCATTGAAAAGGGCTGCCGTGAGTTTGACAGCGTGAAGCGTGATGAATTGGGCAGGGTTCTGAACAATGTTATTCACTTCATTACCAAGGAGTCCGACGATCCCAAACAGGTGGTGTCCATGGTAAAGCTCTTGGAGCTTGCCCTTACCATGCACCCGGATTTCCTTGTGGTGGCGGAAATGAAAAGTGAGGAAAGCCTGCAAGCCATCAAAGCGGCAAACACCGGCCATACCTCCCTGACCACCATTCACGCCAACGGCTGCGAGGATACCTATTACCGCATGGCGGCGCTGTGCAAAGAAAGCAGCTCCATGGATGACGCCACTTTGATGGGGCTTGCCACAAGGGGATTTCCCGTAGTGGCTTTTGCGAAAAAGCTGGAGGACAACAGCCGCCGCCTGATGGAGATTGCCGAGTGTGTGGGTGTAAAGGTGGGGGCGCCTGTCATGCGCACCCTGTACCGCTTCAATATCACCGACACCCTCACGGAAAATGGAAAGCCCAAGATCATCGGTCACTATGAAAAGGTTCACGAACCGTCTGAGAGCCTATGCAAGCGGCTCCGGGAGAACGGTATGCCGCTGAAATTACAGCAGCGGCTTTTAAGTGCGTAAGGGAGGTGCATTTTAATGAGCATGGTAGCCTATAAAGCGCCCTATCTTCTGCAAATTATGATGGATGATGAACCGCTGAACCCCCGCACCGACTACGACAATTTCGGGCATATGGTTTGCTGGCACAGCCGGTATAACCTTGGGGATCAGCATAATTTCGAGGACACCAACGATTTGCTAAAGACTTTGGTGCGTGACAGTGTTTCGCCCGACACCCTCATTGCCTATGTGAAATCCGGCAAGACAGATAAGGTAAAGCTGGAATATGACCGTTCGGCGGCAAGCTGGGAAATCAGCAGCTATGATACCCATTTTAGGAAATGGTATCACGAGGCTTCTATTGAGGGCAGGCTGGAAGTAAATCGGCAAGAGATTTTTGAAAGCCTTGTGGACACCCTGCCAAACGCTGACCTCTATGCGCTGGCTGCGGAGAAAAGTATCATTCTGCCCCTGAACCTATACGACCACTCCATGCTCAGTATGTCGGTCAGTTCCTTTCTCGGACGGGCACAGCACGCTGAATGGGATTCCGGTCAAGTGGGCTGGATTTACGCCACACCGGAGGACATTGAAAAGGAATACGGCAGCCTGACGCCGGAGAGCTGCGAGAAAGCCAAAGCGCTTCTGAAATCCGAAGTGGAGTGTTACGACTACTACCTCTCCGGGCAATGCTACGGCTTCCGGCTTTATGAAAACGGAGAGGAAACCGATAGCTGCTGGGGCTTCTTGGGCAGCTTTTCGGACATGGCAAAGGAGATTGCGTCCCAGAGCCTGCCGGAAACCCATCAGGACATGGTGGACGATTTGCAGGAAGTATCCGATACCGTGACGAGGTATAAAGGCTATGAGGACTTGATGGAAGATTTAGAGGAAATGGAGGTTTAGCACAGTGACAATACTCATAACGATTGCGTTTTTACTGGCGGTAACGGGCAGTTTTATCCTGCTTTCGTTATCGCCCTTTACTTTTTTGGAGGGGCTTGCGGATTATGTGAAGCCCCGAAACACCACACTCAAAAGCAGGATCGCCAAGAGCAGGAAGAATAAGCAGCCCAAAGGATTGAAACTGCTTTTTATTGAAACCAAGGAGATTTTGCGTATCACCGGAAAAAGCGGGCAATTTACGGCACTCTGTATCCTGTCCATGTTTCTGTTTGTGGTGGGTGCTATGATTGCCCTCACCATGAAAAACAGCTTTCTTGTGCCGGTACTGGCGGTGGGGCTTGCGCTCTTGCCGTTTTATTTTGTGAAGCTGACCGCAGGCAGGCATAAGAAGCAGATCAACACCGAACTGGAAACGGCGCTGTCCATCATCACGACCAGCTACCTGAGAGGGAAAAACACGATTATCCGCGCCATTGAGGAAAACCAGCCTTACTTAAATCCCCCGGTGGCCGAGGTATTCCGAAACTTTCTCTTGCAGGCAAAGCTCATCAATTCCAATACTAAGGAAGCCTTAGAAGGATTAAAAGCAGGGATTGACAACAGTGTTTTCCATGAATGGGTGGATGCGGTGATAGCGTGTCAGGATGATTACAACTTGAAAAACATTCTGCCGCCCATTGTCGCCAAGCTGTCGGATATGCGTGTGGTATCGGCTGAACTGGACTTGCTTTTGTTTGAGCCGGTCAAGGAGTATATCACGATGGTGGTACTCCTTTTGGGCAGCATTCCACTGATGTATTTTCTCAATCAGGACTGGTATCAGACCTTAATGTTTACTGACTTTGGGAAGATACTGCTGGCAATCTGCGCCGGAATGATTTTTGTATCGGTGGCGGCCGTTGCCAAGCACACGCGCCCCATTGAATACAAGCGATAAGGAGGCGCTATACAATGCACAGTATGATTTTAATTTTCTTCGCCCTGTTTCTGACAGCAGGGCTTTATCTGATTATGGCGGAGCTTCTCAGCGTACCGACCTATAAGGCAACCAAGGCGATTATCGGCATGGGGAAAAAGACGAAAAAGCAGGCACGGGATTCCGACGCCTTTATTATGGAGCTGGCGGTTAAGCTGTCAAAAATCCTGCCCATGGACGAATACAAAAAACGCAAGCTGACCGCCATTCTCAAATCCGCTGAAATTCCCATGACCGCAGAGGTCTATGCGGCACAGGCAATCGTAAAGGCAGGGCTGATTTTTTCAGGTGTCATTCCATGCCTGCTGTTTTTGCCGATCCTGTCGCCGGTGTTCGTGATTATAGGGATTGCCGTGTACTTCACGGAAAGCACCAAGGCGGAAAAGCTCATTACCTCAAGACGGCAGGATATAGAATACGAACTGCCCCGTTTTGTGTCAACGCTGGTACAGGAGCTGAAAGCAAGCCGTGATGTGCTTTCCATTTTGGAGCATTATCAAAAGAACGCTGGGAGAGCCATGAAAAACGAGCTTGCCATCACCACCTCGGATATGCGTACCGGCAATTATGAGGGGGCGCTGACCCGGTTCGAGGCCAGAGTGTCCAGTGCCATGCTGTCGGACATTGTGCGGGGATTGATTGGTGTACTCCGTGGTGATGACGGTGTGGTATTCTTTCAAATGCTATCCCATGACCTCAAACAACTGGAATTGCAGCGATTGAAGCGGCTGGCTATGGAACGCCCACCGAAAATCCGCAAGTTTTCCTTCCTGCTCCTTGGCTGTATGCTGCTCCTGTATATGGGGGTCATGGGGTATCAGATTCTCGGCGCTATGTCGGGAATGTTTTAGGGGGGTGCGGCTATGCTTAGAAAAACATTGAAATCAAAACGAGGCGAGGGTTATTTGGATGTGGCTGTCGGCATTCTCTGCCTGCTGCTGGTGGTATCTTTTGCCGTTTCCTTGTTTCCGGTCTTTACCACAAAACAGCAGCTTGATATTTTCGCCGCGGAGATTGTGCGTGAAGCGGAAATCAAGGGAAGCACCAGCGTGGAGCCCCGTATCTCCGATATGCGGGAGCAGACCGGCCTTGACCCGGACATCCGCTGGGATTGTGACTATTACAGCGGACGAAAGGTACAGCTTAACGGAGATATTGAGGTGGTGCTGACCGATACGGTGGACATCGGCTTTTTCATCTTTGGTCCGTTCCCCATTGAGCTTCAGGCCAAGGCAACCGGAAAATCCGAAGTCTACTATAAGTAAGGGGGGCAGAGCTTATGCAACTGAAAAAAATCATAAAAGATAAAAAAGGAGGTTCAACGCCCCTGACGGTTGCCCTGATTTTAGGGCTGCTGCTTCTGATTTGCGCCGTCTCGGAGTTTTTCAGGCTGGGGATCATCGTGCAGGGTGTCCGTGACGGACTCCAGCAGGCGGTTATCACCGTAGTCACCACCAATTATGACGAAGCCTACAACGGACTGCGTGAGGGGTATTCCGGTGGTTATGTTCTGTCCGGCGATAGCTGGCAGGAGAACCTTGACTATGATGATGTGTATTACCGCCTTGATAATCTGCTGGGTACGGATGAGCAGGACGGCTACCACATCAAGCGGCAGGCGGAGGTTTACGAATACCGCCTGTCGGGGCTTTCCGTGGAATTGTCCAACGCACCCCTGACGCCGGGGAACGCCGACAATAATCTGGAAGCCGACGCCCGCATTACCATTGAAATACCTCTGTCTTTCGGCTGGGGGAAGCTCCCGCCGTTACAGATGGAATTGCGTACACGGTCAGCCTATATGCCTAAATTCTAAAATGGCGATGGATACCCTCTGAAATGTCTGGACGCGCAGGAAGATTCCGTTTATAATGAAGTTGGGTAAAAACAGCAATATGGGTAAATAGGGCTGAACCATTCATATCAATATGAAAGTGAGGCCATCATATGAAAAAGAGCTATACAACGAAGAAAAAAGCGGTGATTACCGCATTGTCCCTTGTGGCAATCTGCCTTGCAGGAGGACTTTTCTATTATATCAGCAACATGGGCGGTCAGCCGCCGGAGGCTCCTGTGGAGAGTACCCCCCCTGCCGAGGTTGAGGTTTTTGTGCCGGAAATCAAGCCGGAAACAACGCCGGAGGTCAAGCAGGACGATGCTATCTCTAAGGCACCGCCGTCAGAAACACCATCTGCAACACCGGAACCGACTGTACCGCCTGCTACTAATGAGCCGCAGGGACAAGTAAGCAAGCCGTCTGATGGGAAACCCAAGTCACCGTCAGAGGCCGTACCTCCTTCCAGTCCCCCTCCGGCCGAGTCGGGAAACAATTCTGCTCCCAAGACTGAACCAAAGCAGGAGCAGCCGCAGAGCGGAGAAAAGCGTTCGGATGGTGCAGTTTATGTGCCGGGGTTTGGCTGGGTTGAATACGAGGGTGAAAATTCTCAAGGGACAGCCCCCAACGCCGGAACCGGTGAGCCGGTTGGCGATATGTAAAACGGAATAACCTATTCAAAGGGATACAGCGATTGACTGCTGTATCCCTTTTTACTTTGGAGGTGGAAACTTGAAACGATTGATTTGTGCATTGCTTTTAGTGGCAATGCTTTTTTCTTTGTCCGTTCCCGCTTTTGCCGCTGATCCCAACATTGACGGCGGCGGTGGCGGCATGGGACAGGGAACCGGGCAAAACTCATGGACGCCGGGGCGTGACGGTGTACGCATCACCATAGTCCGTGACAGCGATAATACACCTGTATCTACACCGATAGACTTTGCTAATGGGGCAAATGGTGATATTGTTATCCATTTTGGCAGCGTAAATAAAATCGCATATCGTAGCAGCGGACTTACTCCGCACAACGGGAATTACTATTCAATAAAGCCCACAAACGATATGCCCCGCATTGTCAGCTCAAACGGCTCCAGCAACATAACAGCTATCCGAAACTACTTTTGCCGTGAAGGAACCATCCGTGATATAGCCAATGCCGCAGGCTTTGACTATGACACCCTGATCGGTGGAGCGTACAAAATTCTTTTGGAGCCGATAGCGTATTTTAAGTACAACAGTGTCATGTTTGCCATGACCGCCACCGAAGCCGCCCTATACAACAAACAGGTGGGAAACGGTCTGCGCAGCAAGATGGTATCCCTATCTCACAAAAATCTGCCGCTGTCCATGTTTCTTGAAACCCCGGATTTGGGATTCCCTGCATGGGGCGGGTCTACCACACAGGCGCAGAATGATGAAACAATCATTGCAAACTTGGGGCTGGGTATCATCCGTTTTTCCGAGCCTGACCCGGAACCGCCGAAGGAGAGCAATGTGACCTACCGTTGCGACACCGAGGTAATCACGGCGGTTACGCTTTCTACCGGCTCACAAAAAACACCGGATAATCCCGCATACGCAAGGTTCGCCATCAATGGCAGAACCTATTCCCATAACAGTATCTATATCCCGGATGGCGGCTCACAGCTCGCATGGGTGAAATGGCGTACCCCAAAAGAGCCGGGATATATCACAATCACCGTTTCCAGCAACTGTTCTGTGAGCAGCAGCGAGATTGTGGCACAGATTGTAGACCTTGATAAGAACCCGCCGCCCGATCCACAGGCCAATGACCGCAACGACGAATTTTCTATCTCAGCCAAACCCAGCAAACCGAATGTGACTTCCCTCACATGGGGAGAATGGGATTGCTGGTGGCATGAATATTGGGTATGGGAGAGCGATTGGAATTGGTATAGTGATGGCGAGGGCGGCGGTTCTTGGGAAGATGATGGCGAGTGGGTAGACATGGGATGGTGGGAATATGCCTGGCTCTCCTATTCGGCCAGCCTGACCGCCGAGATGCAGACCAAGCCGGATGAAAAATCGCCTACGGCTTCCGGCAAGACGATGAAAAGCGGATATGGACTGAACGCCAATGTGTCGGCACAGATCCGTTCCTCCGCACCCAGCAGCCATATCACTGGTGCGCAGAACGCGGTGGCGTACTTCCCTGAATTTAACTATACAACTTATTGGCGGCTGCTGAAACGGCTCAATACCGGGTACTCCAGCACCTTTGAATTTCAGAAAAACAAGTACAGCACCTATGGCCGTCCCTGTCACTTTTCCCCGGTCTGGTTCCCTGATGGACGGTATACGACCTATGCCGAGTGTCTCGACGCATGGACACCGGCAGGGATGTTGCAAATCAACCTGACGGATGATTTGACCATTCGGGATTCTTTATTTTCCGACTGGCATATCCGTCCGATAAAGTGAGGTGTTTGATAATGAAAATGGATAAAATACTTGCCATATTGCAGAAAACCAACGATGGCGATAATCTTTCCCCTGAACATCTGAAGTTGGTGGAGCTGGGCGCCAACGGCTATCTGAACCAAGCTGGACTGGCAGCTCTTGACCGCCTGTACGAAAGCGTAGAGGCCGGAACCTATACAAAGCCCTATCATCTTGGTGTGGAGTTTATGACCCGCGACCATGAGGGCTTCATCTATTTCAAGGACAAAGAGGTGGAGCATTATTCTTCATCGTGGGCGTACTCCTTGGAAGCAAAGGCTTGTCTGACGAAGTTGCAGCACCAATGCCTGTATCTTGAAAGCATAAGTGACCTGAACGGTCCTCCGTATATGCTGTGCGATTACAGAATGAAAGGCAGGCACGGAGAGCAGTTTTGTGAGTATGAAAAGCAAATGCTTGACCGGCTCTGCGGAGAGAACAGGATTGTCTTTTCACAGGTCCATCTTCCTCACAATAGTGTCATGGATGGATTTCTTCTGCCGGGAAGTTTCGGCCAAGAGGATGTAAAAAACGCACCTCAGTATAGAGAAATGCTGATGACCGGAGATCTCCAGCCGTCGTGTACGGCTACGGTAACGGTATTCTCCTATGGCTCCGGTCCGCTGAGAAATGCCACAGAGCAGGAACTGGACACCCTGAACTGCTGTCTGGACTACATGGCGGATCATGCGCTGCTGAAAGAACATTCAAAAGCGGAATATGCTATGCTGGATGAAAACACGCTGGACGCCGACGAAGAATATGAGCGTTAGGAGGGCAGCCTATGGGAAGCCGAGCAATTTACAACATCATTGAGCATGGGGAAACCCATGCTTTTTTAGCGGATTGGGGAGCAAACGCCCTGTCACCGCTTTTTCGCCTTTCGCAAGCCAAAGCAATTCAGCACCGTCAAGAAAATTTTCTGAGTACAATTTCACAAATTTTTGGTCATTTGGATTATGAGGGGAAATGCCGCCTTTTCCGTCTGCGTGATGTGGATATGTTTTGTAAGCCCCTTACCGATGAAGAAGCCGCAGGCTGCGAACAGGCATTTTTACAGAAAAGCGGACTGGAAATGAGGATTACCCTCGATCTTGACCATGATAGCTGCCTGCTGGAGTATAACCGTAATTGCCCATGGTATCAATCCATGGATAACCTGTCCATTCCCATTTCAACGGGGATTGAGAATGTCGAAAAGCTCATGGTCTATGCCAATGAAAAGGAAATCTACGATTTCAACCGGCTTATCGCAATCTATCAGCAAGGAACAGGCATCAACGCCCTGCTGGAAAAATCCCGTGGGGATATGCGACTGACGGAATACCTAAATTCACCGCAGGCGCAGGAGGATAGAGAACGCTACCTGCGGCTGCTCGATCAGGAGGCTTTTGACAAGGAAGCCGCCGAAGAAATGGAGGAACGATAAATGGAGGGACTTTTATTCCCTATTATTATGCTGACCGTTACCCTTGTGGGTGGCGGTCTTTTGCTTTTGTTCCTGAAAACGGCGAAGAAACGGCCGGTGTCGGATGAAACGGCAATCGCCATTCAGACCGCACAGCAGTTTATCAACGTGCGGGATGTAAAGGACAAATACCTATATACCAAGGACGGCTTAGTGCTGGTCTATCTGCGTGTCCATGCAATCAGCATCGACTTATACAGCAGAGCTGAAAAGAACAACCTAATCAAGCAAATTACCGCCGAGCTTTCGGATATTCAGTACCCATTTAAGTTTATGGCGGTAAGCCGCCCGGTGGATATTTCCCCTTTAATCACTGATATGCAGGGGATGTTAAAGACCGCGGATGATAAGCGAAAAGAGCTTTTGCGGCAGGAGATTTTGCAGATGAGCAGCTTTGCCCTGTCCGGCGAAATTGTAGAGCGCCAGTTTTACATTTCCCTTTGGGAGCGCTATGAAGATGGCGTGGAAAAGGATTTGCTCAAACGGGCATCCCTGCTGGCGGAGAAGTTTACCACCAACGGAGTCGGCTGTGACATATTGACGGAAAAGGAAATTGTGCGCCTTTTGAACCTTGCCAACAACCCCTCTTATACCCACTTAGAGGATACGGACTTTGAGGCCAGCATCCCCATTTTGGGGAGGTAGCCCATGAGACACACCCGTGATGATCTTCGGATTATGCAGGGTTGGAGTTTAGAACGAAAGATACAGATTTCACAGACGAGAATACTGGAATGGTATCTAAAGCACGACGGCAAGGTATTTGTCAGCTTTTCAGGTGGAAAGGATTCAACGGTGCTTTTGGACTTGGCACGGAGAGTCATGCCTGACATTCCCGCTGTGTATGTTGATACCGGACTGGAATACCCCGAACTGCGTTTTTTTGTGCGGACAAAAGAGAATGTCACTTGGTTAAGACCCAAGTATCCCTTTTTTCAAATCATTGAGAAATACGGTTATCCTGTTATCTCAAAAGAAGTATCCAATGTTATTTACGGTGCAAGGAAAGGTCAGCCTTATCGTTTGGCACGGCTGAACGGCACTTTACTTGATAAGAATGGGAACAAGTCTATCTTCAACTGCGAAAACTATCGCTATTTATTGGATGCTCCCTTTGGAATCTCTGATAAATGCTGCTACCACATGAAAAAGGCGCCCATCCACAAGTTTGAAAGGCAGACGGGACGGTTCGCCATTCTTGGGACGATGGCCTGTGAAAGCAAGCTGCGCCTGCAAAGCTGGCTCAAAGCCGGTTGCAATGGTTTTGAAAGCAGCCGACCTATCAGCCAGCCCCTTGCATTTTGGCTGGAGCAGGACATTTTGCAATACCTGAAATATACCAGTCTTTCCTATGCGCCTATTTACGGCGAGATAGTGGAAACGGAACGTAAAAAAGGCAGCCCGATTTTGACCACAACAGGCGTGGCAAGATCGGGCTGTATGTTTTGTATGTACGGCATCCATCTTGACCCGGAGCCGAACCGCTTTCAGCGGATGGCAGTCACGCATCCCAAACAGCATGACTACTGTATTCATTCGCTGGGCTGCGGCAAAGTTATGGATTTTATCGGTGTGCCTTATCGGTAATAAGATAGAAAGGAAGTAGCCAATGCCAAGAAAAACGCAACAGATTTTAAGGGAGCAGGACTTAACTAATCAATCCCTGCTCAATGTGATTACCCCTGTGGGGCTGGAGTTTACCAAGAACAGTCTTTCCGTGGGGGAAAACCTCGGTAAGATTTACGGCCTGATCCGATATCCTCAAAAAGTGGAAACGGAGTGGCTTTCTAAAATAACCAATATCCCCTCAACCATTGTATCCATCGGCTTTAAGCCGGTGGACAATGCCACCCTCATCAATGCTATCTCCCGAAGCGTGGTGCAGCAAAGAGGGCTGGCGGAGGGCGCCAAAGACCCTCTATCTCGTCAGCGTGCGGAAAAGGCCGCCGAGGACGGCGAAAAAATCATCATGCAAATCGACCGTGAGGGGGAAACGGTGGGGCTTATGAGCGTGTCCGTCATGCCGATTGCCAAGGACGAGCGCACGTTCAAAAAGGTATGTCGCCGTGCGGAGAGCATCATCAGCGTTCTCAAATGTAAAATGCGTGTCATTCCCAATCTGCAAAAGGAGTGCTTTCAGCACCTTTCCCCGTCTTTTCCCACCAACGGAAAGATTGAAAGCATCCTGCAAAAAATCGTGCCGCTGTCCACCTTTGTGGGCGGCTTTCCTTTTGCCAGCTCCGGTTTCAATGACGGGGAGGGTTACTACCTTGCGCTGGACGCCAGCGGCAGCCTTGTTATTGTGGACATCTGGCGGCGCGGCAGCGATAGGACAAATAGCAACTTTGTCATTATGGGTAATTCCGGGGTAGGAAAAAGCACCGCTATCAAGCACATCATCATGTCTGAGTATATGAAAGGCACTAAAATCATTGTAATCGACCCGGAAAGTGAATACAAAGACCTCTGCTATAATCTTGGCTGCGGCGGTGATTGGGTCAATGCTGTGGGCGGCGCCGGTGGCCGATTCAATCCCCTTCAGGTCCGCCCGTCCCCCCGTGATGATGAGCAGGAAAACGAAACCGACCGGCTGTACCGTGATGAAGGCTACGGCATGAACGATCTTGCCCTGCACATGAAGAACCTTGAAATCTTCTTCAGCCTTTACATTCCCTCCCTGACCGATATGCAAAAGGCGGTCCTTAAAAAGATCCTTGTGGAGCTGTACCGGAATTTCAACATCACATGGGACACCGATGTGGCGGCACTTTCGCCGGAGGACTTTCCCATCTTTTCCGACCTGTATAAGCTGGTAAAGGAAAAAGCGGATACGGAACAGGACAGACAGGCTTATGCCGACCTCTCCCTGCTGCTTTATGATATTGCCGAAGGCTCCGACAGCTTTATATGGAACGGCTACACGACCATTAAAAGCGAAAGCCGGTTCGTTTGTTTGGACACCAATGCCCTCCAAGGAACCAGCGATAACATCAAGCGAACACAGTATTTTAACCTTTTGACCTACTGCTGGGAGCAGATGAGCCGAAACCGAGATGAACGAGTGCTTTTAATTTGCGACGAGGCTTATTTGATGATCGACCAAAAAGTGCCGCAATCCCTTGTTTATCTCCGAAATGCCATGAAACGGGCAAGAAAATACGAGTCAGCCTTGGGGATTATCTCTCACAGTGTCATCGACTTTCTCTCTGAGAGCATCAAGCAGTATGGGCAGGCGCTTCTTGACATCCCGTGCTACAAGCTCCTGATGGGAACAGACGGCCCCAACCTAAAGGAAACAGCCAAGCTCTACGATCTCACCGAAGCCGAACAGGAACTTTTGCTGGCTCGGAAGCGTGGACACGCCCTCTTTATGGTGGGTGCAAAGCGCCTGCATATTAACTTTGAGATTCCTGACTACAAGATGATGTATATGGGAAAGGCGGGTGGGCGCTGATGGCAGTAGACCCGTTAACCGCCAAGATTTTAGCACAGATAGCGGTACAAGCCGCAACCGATGAGCAGGCACGAAAGCGCCTGCTCATCATCATTTTAGGTCCGGCAGTTGCCGTTCTAATGCTCATCGCCTTAATCCTCTACCTGATTACCAGTCCCTTTTCTGTACTGGCGCAGTGGCTGATTGGTGATGAATTGTCAGTGGTGGAGGATTTTCAAAAGGAGTATGGCTACAATCAGACCTTGGGTATTCACGAGCAGGACTATATGGAGGGCATCGGGCAGTCCTACGAGGGGGTTGTGTTTACAGACGGCGGTATGGAGGTGGTTTATTACAACCAACTTGATGAACGCTGGGCGAATGTTATGTACGGCCAGTCAAGCACCATTGGCGAGGCCGGGTGCGGCCCCACCTCCATGTCCATTGTGATTTCCACCTTGACCGGAACGGCGCATGACCCGGTTGAATTGTCAAATTGGTCTGTAAAAAACGGACACCGCTGTGAGGGCAACGGCTCCTATCACAGTTTGATACCCGGCGCCGCCGAGGGGTATGGACTATCCTGCGAGGGAGATTTGACAGCACAGGATATTGTGGACGCACTTTCCAGCGGCAAGCTAGTGGTCGCCATCATGAGCAAGGGGCATTTTACCACAGGGGGACATTTTATTGTTCTGAGGGGAGTGACCGCCGAGGGGAAAATCCTTGTGGCTGACCCCGCCAGTCATAGGCGCAGCAATCAGGAGTGGGATTTGTCGCTGATTATGAACGAAGCTCGAAAAGGCGCTGCCGCAGGCGGTCCCTTTTGGGCGATTGGAAACTGACAGGAGGGCAAAACATGATTTTATACCTTTCATCTACACAGCACACCAATCTGCTGGACTTTACCGGTTGGTACAATGCTGAAAGCGAAATGCCCATCAAAAAAATGGTGGGCAATTTTGTTCTGAAACAATTTATTGTCTATGATATGCGAAACTTTTCTCATGTGACCGAGGTGGTTCTGGATCGCATTGCCTTTGGGGATGATGATGAAGAATTTGCCGAGGCCATAGAAGAATTTCTGACCATGTATAATCCCCGCATTAGCGTAATCTGCGAGGGGCTTTTGGAGGGCAGCCCTCTATTCCGTTCTCTGTTGGAAAGCGGTGTGGGAAATATCGTCTGCTCTACCGATATTGCGGAAATCCAGCGTGAGATTTTAGAGTGCCTGAGCGAACAGGGCATGATTCGTTATGCTACCAAGGAGCGCACGAAAAAAGCAGGCGGCAGGAAACCCTATCGCTTTGACTGCCAGAATGTCCATGTCGCCGTGATTTCTTCACAGCCGAGGATGGGATCAACCACAACAGCGCTCGGCCTTAGCGCATGGCTGGCGGCTGTGGGGGCTTCTGTCTGCTATGTGGAGGAAAATGAAAGCAATATCTTAACCACCATGGCGGCCGCCTACGAAATGGAACCGGTGGGAGAGGGCTGGCGAATGGATGGAGTCCAATACGGAACAAAGCCACCGGCAGAACCGGTGAATTTTATTATCCATGATTTCGGCTGCCAGCCAAGTCTACATGAAAAGGCAAATGATGCGGGTCTGTTAATTGCCATGTGCGGCACAAAGCCCTATGAGCTGCCCAATTCTGTACGGCTTTTGAAACGATTGGAAACAGCAGATGCTTATGTACTCTGTCCCTTTACCCATGAGGCGGTCAGAAGTGATTATGCGGCGATTCTGCAAAGCGATTTTCATAAGGTGCTGTTTTTGGATTACCAGCCTGAGCCTACGGACGGCATGAGCAATTCAAAACAGTACAAAACTATGGTGACAAAGTATATCGCCGGGGCATAGAGCCCCGGCGTAAGGAGGATTTTGATGATGACCAAGCAAGCCGAATTGAAACAACAAGCGTATGCCAGCAATCTGAAAAGCCGTGCGCTTTCTGTATTGATTTACCTGATCGACCGTTCCAATAAAGACTTGACCTGTTTCCCGGCCATTCCGACCATGGCCGAGCAACTCCATATATCTGTATCTACGGTAAAGCGTGCCCTCAAGGAGCTGGCTGACGCAGGCTATATCCAAAAGGAAGCACGTTTCCGTGAAAGAAACCGTGGGCAAAGCTCTAACCTGTATATCCTGATTTTTGTGGAGCAGACGCCTACACCCGACAATGATAATACCCTCACATATGAGGATTACATAGCGCCTGTTACTCCAGAATTAGGAACAGGCGAATATAAGACTGAGGTGGCTCACATCACCTTTGACACCTTGAAAAGTGAAAAACAGGAGAAACAAACAGCAAAAACGGCAAGAAATGCGTCTGCCCCAACCGCAAGTTTGACAAAGAAAAAGACCCTCACCCCCATCCATCTTAAACCATTCGGAATACCGTCTCTCCATCGCCTATCAGAAAGAATGAGAAAAGCAGCAGGGCAATTTCGACCTTGCCTTTCATCTGCTTACCAATGGACGGGGGTGGGGGTCATTTTGCAACCCCCTTGAACTACTCAAGTGAACTGGTATAAATAGCGGAAAATAAGTTTATATAGGCGATTTGTTCAAATGGAAACCCTCTTGTATTTGATGTCATTTTATATCGCCTCATTAATGAATATAAGCATCAAGTGATGAAAAAGATTTCTTTCTTCAATTCTGAAAATGTGTGCGACAAAGGCTGCGGTCCATTTGCAGAGTTTTATTACAAGCTTTCCTGAAAAATCCCTGCGTTCACACGATGTTCTCTTATAGCACTTTCAGTTAACGCACCTTTTTCACATTGAATAGACAGCATTGGCAATCCTGTTTGCATGTTTGGTATTTATCTTGACGGCTCCACTGTATATTTGGACGATACTTGGGATGTAACAGAACTAGTCGATTTCCTTTTTAAAAATCGTTCGCAACAAAAAGCAGTCTGTGCACGCACTTCTTACATTTCAATGCGTGTAATCAATGTATTTTATCTCATCTGGAAGATCATTCACAATAAGCTTTTTCATTTTTTTGCAAATGGACATGGATAGCCAATAGGAGTCCCTTTTTGTATACAAGAGGCAAAAACAATAGTATCGGCTCCTCTTTTTACGAGTTCTCTTGCCCTCATTATGGCTTTTTTGCCTGGGCAGCCACCACAGTTGACAAATCCAACTATGTCTATATCTTCGGTGATCCCCTCGAAGGCACCCTTTCGCTCCTTTATCATTGAAAAATCTGTTGTTCCGGGGCAATAATCTTCAGTCTGTGCACATCTTATAATTCCAACTTTCATTTTTTGTACCTCAATTCTGGCCTGGGTAGTGTCCTTTTATTATAGTATAATAAGAACCGTTTCATCAACTGGCAGATGTAACGGTTCTTATGTACTTTGTTATGGAAAAACGATTTGAAAGGAAGTGCCAGCGTTATTACTATTCACGGAAATAGTGCCGTGATGTCGTTTAATGATTTCTCCGGCGATGGCAAGACCCAAACCTGTTCCATCATTATTCTCTTTTGTATTGCTTTTATGGAAACGATCAAAAATATAGGGAATGTCCTCGGCGGCAATGCCGCTTCCGTGGTCAGCAACCGTCATTGTGCAACCATTCCCACAAATAAGTGACACTTCAATGTATCCCTGTTCATAAGAAAACTTGACAGCATTATCCAGAAGTATGATAAGCAATTGGCGGATGCGGCCATAATCGCCCTTTATCATACATTCCGTATCGGGCAGAGTGGTTATGATGTCAATCTGCTTGCTTTGTGATGCACGCCTGACGACACGAACGGCATCTTTTACTACATCGCAAAGATTTACTTCTTCCATTTCCAAATAAAAGCCAACATCTTGTAATCGAGACAACTCCAATAAATCATTGACTAAACGCTCCAAATGCTTGCTTTCAGACAGCATTTGGTAATAGTATTCCGATACTTCTTCTGGCTTGTTTATCGTGCCATCATTTAAAAGCTCAAGGGAACCCCGAAGCACTGCCACCGGAGTGCGCAGCTCGTGGGATACGTTGGCCACAAAGCCCTCACGCATCTTATTTAAATTTTGCCTTTCTGTCTCTGCCGCCTTTAATCGCTGAGAAAGGCTGTCCAACACACCGGCAAGCTGACCGATTTCATCGCGGGAAACAATATTGGTTTGCGCCTCATAGTTGCCTTGTGCCAACGATAATGCGACATTTTTCATCTGCGAAAGCGGTCTTGTAAGCCGATAGGAAAGAACAGCCGCCACAATACCTGCCGCCAAAAGAGCCACGGCACAGCTCACGCTCACAGTAGTCAAGCCCTGTGTTACGGCAGCGGTAATTCCGCTGACAGGAGAATGTACCAAAACCGCACCAATAACCCTATCGCCAAGCCATACAGGTGCCCCTACCGTCAAGGAGCTAACGCCCAATAGACCTGAAAACTCCTCGCCGTAGGTTATTTCACCGGAAAAAACCTCTAAGACAATTTGCTCGGCATTTTCGGGTAGTTCTGTATAGTTTACCATGTGCTTATCCTGTCTGCGGGAGGAGATATTAAGGTTTTCATCAACAATCCATACTTCCGCCATGGCAAGCTCGTCTAAAAATCGTATATATGCACCATATCCACCCATTGTACCTTGCTGAAAAGATGAAAGCGTATCGGCAATGGAAACAGCCTTTTGCTCCATTGCACTGCGGTTGAGATCGATGGTATGATTGCGAAACAGCGTGATAAAAACACTTCCTAACACAATAGAAAACAATAGCATAACAGCCCCAAATACGGCAATCAACTTAATGAAAATTCTACTCTTCATAGAACACCTCGAATTTGTATCCCACATTGCGTATAGTGCGAATCCCCCAAGACGGGTGCGAAACAGCATCCAACTTTGCACGCAGGCGTTTCATGTGAGAGTCCACAGTGCGAGGATCACCGTAATAATCATAGCCCCACAGCAAATCAAGGAGCATTTCACGAGAATAGGCACGATTTTTTCCCTTAGCCAGTGTCCATAGCATATCCACCTCTCGTTTGGTAAGTGGAATAGGGGCAGAGTCCACTGTGACGCTGTAGTCGGCAAGATTAATCCTAAGATTCTCAATCGAAAGCACCTGTTCATTTGCATTTTCACTTTTTTCAATGCGGCGCATGATTGCCTTTATTCGTGCCATCACTTCGCCCGGAGAAAAGGGCTTAACAATATAATCGTCTGCACCGATTTCAAGGCCCATAATCTTCTCAAAATCCTCGCCCCTTGCGGTGATCATAACAATCGGCACATCCGACTCCTTTCGGATTTCCCTGCAAACCTGAAAGCCGTCAAGTTTTGGCATCATAACATCCAGCAAAATAATTTGTGGATTATGGGCATAAAAAGCGTCCAACGTCGCCTGCCCATCCTCAGCAAGCAAGGCGTTATAGCCTTCTTTTTGTGCTGCAGTTTTTAAAATATTTAAAAGCTGTGGGTTGTCGTCCGCAATCAAAACAGTCGTCATAGTAAAGCCTCCTTTATACCTATTATAAAGCATAACAAAACAATACGGCAAACAAATGGCAGATGAATAAAAAAAGACAAGAAGCTTACCTGTATGTGCCACACAGCTGCCATATAAGCTTGGTAAGATGTAGCTGTACTCAAACGGGGTACTTAAACAAGCACCAAATTTTGAAAGGAGTTTTTATTATGAAACAGGCAAAAAAGATATTCACAGGGGGTATTATCGCTCTGGCTCTTGTCGTTACCTCTGTCCCTGCTTTTGCGGCATCTGCCTACACCACACCCGCTGAAACTGTTGCAGGGCTCACCGGCAGAACAACCGACAGCGTAATTTCCGAGAGAAAGGAGAGTGGTAAAACCTACGGTGCCATAGCCGCAGATGCAGGTAAGCTTGATGAATTCAAGATTGAAATGCTCGAGATGAAAAAAGATAATTTAGCGACACAGGTTGAAGCCGGAACCATCACCCAGGAAAAGGCCGATGCCATACTGGAGGCAATTGACGAAAACCAAGCGATGTGTGATGGAACAGGTTCTTCTAAAATTGGTCAAGGTTCCGGTGCAAAATTCGGCTCTAACGGTATGGGGCAGGGACTTAACGGTGCAAATCGAGGTGCGGGGACGAGACACGGCCAAGGCGGTGGCCGCAATATGAATAATGGTATGTGTATCTACCAATAAGAATTTAACCATGAGGAATGAAAAGGAGTGGCACTATGCCGCTCCTTTTTGCAGTCTATTACAAGGTGTTTTAAATTATATTAGGGTAGAATGCTAGCGAACATTGCATTCCTTGCTTGATGCAACGCCCCAGTTTGTGGTACCCTGAGTCTTTTCTATAAATATACCCTAATCATGACAACTGTGGATTAGTAACATCAATACAGAATACTGTCTACGCTGTTTTTCACAAGGCGTGCCGTCCAAATGACGAAAAGGTGAATGCAGAGGATATTCCCCGCATCCACCTTTTTTGCCGATTGTCATGATTATAAAGTTAGTAGAAGCGGGAGTGCCTGACCCGCAGTTCTGTGTTTACTTTTCAGAATACTCAATCGCATGAACCGGGCACGCCTTAATCGTGTTTTGTAGCAATTCCATATCCAGCGCTTCCGGTTTATATGGCTTAACCACAGCCTTTTTTCCTTGCATCTCAAACAATGCGGGGGCATTCTTTGCACAAAGGGTGCAGCCCATACAGGCATCCCTATTGATGTGTAGTCCGGGCTTCGCCAGCACTTCGCCCGGCAGGTCATCGTCCTTAATGAGCTTTGCTGAAATCCAGGAGAAGATGATGATGGCGATTACAGTGAGCACCCAGCGAATGGCCATAAACTTGGGGCCTAAAAACTTTGCCTCGTTGAGCAGCATGGGAACCTTGATGACGGCCCAGGAACTTAGAATAATAACAATATTGCGAATGGAGGCTCCTTTTTTATGGAGCATGACGCACATGGGAAACGCCGCATAAATCGGCCCTGCTGAAATGCTGCCAACCACAAAGGAGAGGAAAACACCCTTTGCCCCGGCCTCCTTACCCAAAAACTGTATGATTTTTTCCTTCGGAATCCACAAGTCCAAAAGTGCCGTCAGAATAAAGATGACCGGCATAATCATGAGCATTTCCTTGATGTAATACCCGCTGTTTTTCACTGACTCTGCTCCCATTACCGGATTGATAATGAACAGGGCGATATACGCCAGAGCAACGATTACCAGAAACAAGTTCTCTTTTACCTTTTTAAGTATCGTCACATCATCACCCCCATTACAAGTGCAATTACAATCGCAAATAGAAAGCTAAGGCTGTTGCGGATTGCGGTAAACTTTGTCCCAAACTCCTTCTTTTCCAGTGGAAATGTTACCACGCCTACCATGGTCAGTGTCGTGAGAAAAGCGACTGACGGAACTACACTGACACCGGCGCCCACCAGTGTACCCACAAGCGGGAAAGCGATGAAGGCGGGCACCAGCGTGATTGTGCCAAACAGTGCCGCCACAACTGTTGCAAGCAGGACAGATTGCTTACCCACATAGCCGGCGATTTCCGTTGGCGGCAACAACGTTAGGATCAGCCCGATGGCAAAAATAATCGAGAAGATACTGGCCGCCATCCCTTTTCCCATTCCCAATGCCATTTTAAGTGCTTGTTTTGTTTTCACTTTATCTTTGGCAAGGGAGACACCAAGAAAAATGAAGGTGCCTATCCATATTGCCAATGTAAAGATATCCATATATACTCCTCCCTTCGTAACGATATAAAGATTATAGCGTCCCCACACACATATGGATAGACACATAGGTTACCTTCTTGTATAATTAAAGCAAGGAGGCTGATGAAATGATAGCGGAGCTAAAGCACATCCCGCTTTTTTGCGGAACAGATCACAACATATTGGAGCGGCTCGTGCAGGAGAAGCAGATTTATAAGCAATCCTATCACAAGGGAGCAACGGTGCATGAGCAAAATACGCAGTGCTATGGGACGGATGTTGTTTGCTCCGGTAAGCTGGTAGCCTACTCACTGGCCACCAATGGCTCTGAAACGGTTGTGTTTGCATTTGGGGTTGGGAGCCTAATCGGAGCCAATTTACTATTTGCCAAGCAGAATCGATACCCTATGAATATTTACTGCACTGGCGATTGCACCCTTTTGCATATTTCAAAAGCCGGTGTCAGGGAACTGTTAAAACAGCATGACTTTGTGATGCAGTTTGTACAGTTGCTTTCAATGAATTCTCAAGGGATGAATCAAAAGATTGCCATGTATACACAGAAGTCCTTGCGGGAGAATCTGACGGACTATCTTTTAGCTCTTTCCGTCGAACAAAAGTCTGAAGATGTGGTGCTGCCTGTGACAAAAAAGCAGCTTGCCGATTATTTTGGTGTGCAGCGCCCCTCCCTCTTTCGAGAGCTTAAGCGAATGAAGGAGGAAGGATTGGTTGAGATTGCCAACAAGAAGATAACCATAAGGTTCTAAGCTGAATTTCCGCAGACGGTTAAAATCGTGGTGCCGCAATTAAGAAGAGCCGCATTCGCCTGATCGGTATTTACAGAAACGGTAGAAGGAATTTTAAGGAGGGGGGTTTCTATGAAAGACACAATTTATGTTGTTACCGGTGCTGCGGGACATCTTGGTAGCTATATTGTCCAAGCACTGTTACACCAAGGAGCGCGGGTGCGTGCG
>ENA-UOXR01000238-UOXR01000238.1-bioreactor-metagenome-genome-assembly--contig:-NODE-238-length-70791-cov-6.456486_pt1 | contig 70791 bp, 59 predicted proteins | sample MGYA00238164_ERZ764825 | MGnify/ENA primary metagenome ERZ764825 (study PRJEB28920, sample SAMN05720171) | bioreactor metagenome | isolation source: Anaerobic biogas reactor | place: USA:Washington... | reverse complement strand
TACTGGTGGTCATCGCAAGCCAGTTGGCTGGCGTGGTGGGTATGCTCTTTGTGGTGCCGTTGGCCGCTGTGTTTCGCGATGTGGTGCGCTACCTGCTCTTGCGTACCACCGAGCGCGGCAGTACTCCGGCGCTGGCCATGGAGAACCTGCGCGCTCGCCAGTGGTGAATGGCGCTGTAACCCTCTTGGCCCCCCTGGCCAGGTTCATGTATACTCGCGTGGGTGATAATCATGTCTAGAATACTCATTGATCCGCACAATACGCGCAATTTCTGCATTATCGCGCACATAGACCATGGCAAGTCGACGCTGTCCGACCGGCTCCTCGAGCATACGGGCACCATCGACACTCGTGTACATGCCGAGCAGTTTCTCGATCGTATGGATCTGGAGCGCGAAAAGGGCATCACCATCAAGGCCAAGGCCGTGCGCATGGTCTATGTGGCCCACGACAGCGACACGTACGAGTTGAATCTGATCGACACCCCGGGTCATGTTGACTTTAGCTATGAGGTCTCGCACGCCCTGTCGGCGTGTGAGGGGGCTGTGCTGGTGGTTGATGCCACGCAGGGCATTGAGGCGCAGACTCTGGCGAACCTGTACCTGGCCCTCGACCACGATCTCGATATCGTTCCGGTCATCAACAAGATCGACCTGCCCGGCGCCGAGCCAGACCGTGTGGCCGAAGAGATTGAGGCGCTGCTCGGTACGCCCGCCGAAGAGGTGCTACAGGTCTCAGCCAAACAGGGCATCGGTACCGCGGCGGTGCTCGAAGCCATTGTGCAGCGCATCAAGGCCCCCGTCTCGCAACCAGACAGGGCTCTGCGCGCCTTGATCTTTGATTCGCACTATGACCCGTATCGCGGGGTGATCGCCTATGTGCGGATCATGGATGGCGAGATCTTGCCCGATCAGCCGCTCAAGGTCATGTCAAACAGCAACGTCTTTGAACCCCTTGAGGTAGGCGTTTTTTCGCCGAACATGGTGCCGGTCGAGGCGCTTTCGGCGGGCGAGGTGGGCTATGTGGCCACTGGCCTCAAGAGTGTTCGTGATTGCCGTGTGGGAGATACCCTGACCGGCGCTCGCGCGGCAGCCGCAGAGCCTCTGCCAGGTTTTGACCCGCCCAAGCCGATGGTCTATGCCGGCATCTACCCGGTAAACAACGAGGACTATACCGATCTGCGCGATGCGCTCGAGAAGCTCCAGCTGAATGATGCTTCGCTGGTGTTCCAGCCCGAGTCGTCGATGGCACTCAACCTGGGGTTCCGCTGTGGCTTTTTGGGACTCTTGCATATGGAGATCGTGCAAGAGCGCCTGGAGCGCGAATATGATCTGGACTTATTGGCCACGGCTCCGAGCGTCGAGTATCAGGTGCTCAAGACCGATGGCGAGTTGCTGGAGGTAGACAACCCCGCCGACCTCCCTGATGGCTCTCAGATCGAAGAGATCGCTGAGCCGTGGATGCACATCAGCCTCTATACGCCCTCAGAGTACATCGGCACCTTGATGGAGTTGGCGACGTCGCGCCGCGGGCAGTTTGATCGTATGGAATATCTTGACGAACGGCGTGTGTTGCTGCACTTTGAGATTCCGCTGTCAGAGATCCTGATGGACTTTCATGACCAGATCAAGTCGCGTTCGCGGGGCTATGCCTCGATGGACTATCAATTCATCGGCTTTCGCGCGGGCAGTCTGGTCAAGATGGATGTCTTGCTCAACGGCGACCGTGTCGATGCACTATCGATGATCGTGCATGAAGAAATGGCCTATCTCAAGGGCAGCGCCCTGGCGCGACGCCTCAAGGAGGTCATCCCTCAGCAGATGTTCCCTGTGGCCATTCAAGCCGCAGTGGGGGGGCGCGTGCTGGCGCGCACCAACGTCAAAGCGCTGCGCAAAGATGTGCTGGCCAAGTGCTATGGCGGCGATATCACGCGCAAGCGCAAGCTGCTCGAGAAGCAAAAAGAGGGGCGTCGGCGACTCAAGATGTTTGGCAAAGTCGAGCTGCCTCAAGAGGCCTTTATGGCTGTGCTCAAGCTGGACGAGTAGTGGCCGCGCCTTCGCCACACCAGCGGCCGCGGGTTGCAGAGCGCCATGCCGAGACGCTATCGGTGCTGGCGCTCCTGTTCATCTGTCTGCTGGCACTGGGGTTGCGTCTCTATGGTGCAGATTGGGATCAGGGTTACTTTTTCCACCCCGACGAGCGGCAGGTCTTTTACGTCACCGAAGAGCTGCAGCTGCCCAGCCCCCTCACGTGGCAGGCCCTGCTAGACCCCGAAAGCAGCTGGAATCCCGACTTTTTTGCCTACGGCTCGCTGCCGATGTACCTGCTTCGCATCGTCGCTGATCTGCTCAAGCATGCGTCGCCAGCCTACGACGTGCGCTATGCCTACTACCTGGTGGCGCGGGGCCTTTCGGCGTTGTTCGACACCGTGACCGTGATGCTGGTGTATGCCCTGGCCAAGCGCCTGTACGGGCGTGGGGTAGCCTTGCTGGGGGCGCTCTTCACCGCTCTGGCGGTGCTGCATATCCAGCTCAGCCACTTTTACACTGTCGACACACTGCTGACCTTTTTCGCCCTCGCGGTGCTCATGGCGGCGGTGCGCCTGGCCCAAGAGGGCGGTGTCTGGTCGGCGCTGCCCATCGGGGTGGCGCTGGGCGCTGCTATTGCCACCAAGGTCAGTGCGGCGCCGCTGTTGGGCATCGTCGCCCTGAGCTGGCTCCTGGCAGCGCGTCGGGCCGAGGGACCGTTAGAGCCGCGCGCGGCCTGGGGGGCGATACTGCTATCAGCAGTGGTGGCGGCGCTCGTCTTTGTGCTGAGCATGCCGTATGCCCTGATCGATTTCGAGGACTTTTACATCGGTGTGGCGCGTGAGAGCCTGATGGTGCAGGGCGGCGTCGACTGGCCCTACACCCGACAGTACATCGGCACCTTGCCATATGTGTATCTGGCCTGGCAGACCACCAAATGGGCGCTGGGCTTTCCGCTTGGCGTTGCCGGCTTTGCCGGTGCTCTGTGGGCCTGCTGGGCGCAGCTGCGCCGTCTGGTTGTCTTGCGCCTGCGTGCGCTTGACGCCGAGCTGCTCCCAGTTGTGTGGTTCGTGGTCTACTTTGGCCTGGTGGGCGCTTTTCACACAAAGTTCTTGCGCTATATGTTGCCCGTGCTGCCGCTGCTTTGCATGTGGGCGGCCAGGCTCTGCCTCAGACTGTGGCGAGCGCGTGCCGTGGGCGGCGCTCGCTGGGGGCGTGCCATACTGCCGCTGGTAGCGTCGGGTGCCGCTTTTTATGCCGGCGCCTTTATGAACATCTACCGTCACGAACACACCTGGATTCGCGCCACCCAGTGGATCTGCGCCAACTATGCGCCCAGCCGCGCCATCATGGTCGAGACCTGGGATGATCCCTTGCCGCTCTTGCAGGGCCAGGGAGAGTTGCGCTGTACCGCAGGGCACGTCTTTCAGTTCTTTGAGGCGCACGACGAGGACTCGAAGCAAAAGCTCGAGGAGTTGCTCGACCTGTTGACCCGCAGCGACTATGTCAGCATCTCGTCGAACCGACTCTACAACGCCTTGCCACGGCTGAATGAGCGCTTTCCCCTCACCTCTCGTTACTATGAACTGCTGTTTAGCGGGCAGCTTGGCTTTGAGCTGGTGCACTATGAGGACACGCAGCCATCACTGTGGGGCCTGACCCTGGCCAACGACACCTTCAGTAACCCCGATTTACCAGTGCCCGCGCTCATCGCACAGCAGCAGGCTGACTTGCGCATCAACCTGGGCCGTGCCGACGAGAGCTTTACCGTGTACGACCACCCCAAACCGCTCATCTTTCAGCGCACCAGCACGCCCAGTCGAGAGGAGCTCTTTGCGCTCTTTGCAGACGTGGCGCAGAGCTTGCCCGATACTGCTACAGACGAATAGCGCGGCCGTTTGGTGGGCCGTGGCGCGAGTGATATACTCGCCGCGTCATGTCTGCCAACAAGGGTAAAAGACAGCGTCGCGGCGCCGTGCTGATCGGGCTGCTGATCAGCTTCCTCTCTCTGGGATACGCCCTCTGGGTGATCCAATGGTCAGAGCTGTGGGCAGCATTGTCGCAGGCCAACTATCTCTGGCTCATCCCCGCCTTTATGGTGATTTTCGCCGTGAGCTGGGTGCGCGCTTTTCGCTGGCGATTGCTGATGCACCCCACCAACAACGTGCCGTTGCGCCGCATGTACAACTTTGTGAACATCGGCTATCTCTACAACAACATCCTGCCGGCCAAGGCAGGCGAGGTCATTCGCGCCTATCTGGCGGGCAGAGAGGTCGACGGTGGCATCGGCAAGGCTTTCTCAACGCTGCTCATCGAGCGGTTGTTGGATGTGTTGTGTGCTGTGGTGATCATGCTCCTGCTTTTGCCCTTTACGCCTCTGCCGGGATGGATCAGGCTGGGGGGGATAGTCTTCGGAGGCGTGGCTGTCGTCGCTGCGCTGGCACTCATGGTGCTCTCGCGCTATGGCGAGCACGGCGTAACATGGGTGTGGCGTTGGGTGGGGCGCATCCCCCTGGTGGGCAGCCCCAAGGTCGAGCAGCTGGTGCTAAACCTGGTGCACGGTTTTGGCGTGCTGGCTAACTGGCGGGTCATGCCCGGCGTGCTGCTCGGCTCGGCGCTGATCTGGGGCGGCTATGCTCTGCTGAACTATTGCGTGCTACTCGCCTTTGCAGGCATGCAGCGCTCTTTTGTCGCAACAACCACGGCCCTGGTGGCTTCAGCCTTTGGCATGGTGCTGCCTTCGTCCCCGGGTGCGCTGGGCGTTTTTGAGGCCGCCGTGATCGAAGCGCTGGCTGTCTTTGGCTATACGCGCAGCATGGCCGGTGTCTATGCCCTGCTGCTGCATCTCTACACCAACCTCGTGCTGATTCTGCTTGGCCTGGCTAGTCTCGCCTTCGAGGGTGTGCGGTTCGCGCAGCTCCGCGAGCAGGCGGTACCCACCACAGAGGCGTCTGGCGGGGCGGTCGATCAGCATCCACCTCTACCCGGAGTCTGACGTGCGTGTCTTGATGGCTTTGACCTACTATTACCCTCACTGGACGGGGCTCACCGCCATCACGCAAAAGATCGCCGAGGGGCTGGCGGCGCGTGGGCACACAGTGACTGTCCTCACATCGCAGCACAACAGAGAGCTGCCTCGCCAAGAGACCTATCAAGGGGTGCGCATCGTGCGGCTGCCCACCATGCTGCGCCTCAGCCGGGGCCAGGTGATGCCCGGCTTTATCGGCGCCGCACGCGAGCTGGTGCTCGATCACGACGTGGTGCAGGTCCACACGCCCATGCTCGAGGCCTGGCTGCTGGGCATCATCGCCCATGCCGAAAAGCGCAAGATGCTCATGACCCACCATGGCGACCTGGTGATGCCCGCCGGCGCCTGGAACCAGTTCGTCCAGCGCACCGTCGGCTTTATGCTAGACCGCGGCGCCGCAGTGGCCGACCATATCAGCACGCACTCGCAGGACTATGCCGAGCACTCGGCGTTTCTCAAGCCGCATCTCCACAAGCTCACGGCGATCTACCCCGCGGTAGCCATCCCAGAGCCCGATGGCGATGCAGTGGCTGCCTGGCGTGCAGATCTGGGGGTGGGTACACGGCCGATCGTGGGCTTTGCAGGGCGCTTTGTCGAGGAGAAAGGCTTTGACTATCTGCTGCAGGCCATTCCTCTGGTAGCCCGTGAACGGCCCGATGTGATCTTTGCCTATGCTGGCGACCACCAGGTGGTGTATGAGTCGTTCTTTGAGCGCTGGCGGCACCTGGTGGATGGCAACGCCGAGCATCTGCGGTTTCTCGGCCTGATCACGGACCGTCAAAAGCTGGCCAATTTCTACGCCATGTGCAATGTCTTTGCTCTGCCCAGCCGCACCGACTGCTTTGCCATCGTGCAGACCGAAGCGCTCTATTGTGGCACGCCGGTGGTGTGCACCAACATCCCCGGTGCGCGAGAGGTAGTGCAGGTTTCGGGCATGGGCCGCCTTGTGGCCCCGCATAGCCCCGAGGCCCTGGCCGAGGGTTTGCTCGAGGTCATCAACCATCCTGATCGGTATCCGGTCGACCCTGTACGCGCCCGTCAGGTCTTTTCTCTTGAAGAGACTATCTCGCGTTACGAGGCGTTGCTCGGCGATCTGGTGATCAGCTGAGGCGCTGCGCACCATGCCCCTAACGGCCCAGCAATCCAAGCAGCTCGAAGACCTGCTGTACAACGAGTCAGACGTGGCCTACAAGCGGCGGGTACGTACGATGCTGGCCTATCTGGACCTGGCCCCCGGACATGCTGTGCTCGACTGTGGCACCGGCATGGGCTTTTACTCGCTCTGCATGACCGAGCTCTTTGGCAGCCTGCGCGTCTGGGGTGTCGACCGTGACACGCATGCGCTGGCATTTGCCCGCAGCGCCCTGGCCGGCCGGCCGGTGCTGCTCAGCGAGGCCGACATTCTGCGGCTGCCCTATGCGGATGGCTCTTTTGACCGCGTGCTCATGACTGAGGTGCTTGAGCACCTCGACGATGACGCGGCAGGGTTGCACGAGGTCTATCGCGTGCTCAGGCCCGGCGGCGTGTTGGCCGTCACCGTGCCCGCAGCTCGCTACTCGGCCTGGTATGACCCCATCAACCGCATCGCTGAGGCGCTAACCGGCAGGCCGATTCGTCGCGGGCCTTTCGCTGGTATCTGGGCCAACCACCAGCGCCTCTATGAGCCGGCACAACTGCAGCAGGCTCTCACGCAGGCGGGCTTTGAGTGCGCTCCTATCGAGCCATTGACGCACTACTGCTTTCCGGCGACGCAGACGCTGGTCTATACCGTGGGCAAGGGGCTCATCGAGCGTGGTCTGTTGCCGGAGTTTATCAGTCGCTCAGCCCATCGATTTCGTGGGCGTGAGAATGCGCGTCACCCCTTGAACCCCATCAACTGGGCTCTGGCCGTCATCAACGTATTCGATCGGTGGAATGACGACCCGGAGCGCATGGCCCGCAAACAGACCTTTGTGAGCCTTGCCATCAAGGCTACCAAGTCCGCGACGCTTCGTCAGACGGCCGTGTAGCCTGCCGCGCCAGCGCTTGGCTGACCTTGCTGCGGCGGATACAATAGGCCCATTCGCTTGCGAGGCAGAGCCGATGCATCCAGCCCCCACCGCCCATAGCATCCGCAAAGCACGTTTGGCCACCGCGTTGACCTTGTTGGCCATCGTTCTGTTGGGCGCCGCGTTGCGGTTCACCGGTCTCGACTGGGATGACGGCCAGCATCTGCACCCCGATGAGCGCTTTCTCACCATGGTCGAGAATAGCCTCTCCTGGCCTGCAACGCTGTCTGACTATTGGGACACCGCGCAAAGCCCGCTCAACCCCTACAACCGTGGCCATGGGTCGTACGTCTATGGCGTGTTGCCGGTGTTTATCACCAAGGCGGTTGGCCAGCTCACCGGCCTGACGGGCTACGGTGGCGTCTATCTGGCGGGACGGGCTGTCTCTGGCGTGATGGACCTGCTCTGCGTTGTCCTCGTCTATGCCATCGGCGCCCGCCTGTACGATCGACGTGTGGGCCTGCTGGGGGCCGCACTGCTTTCGTTCGCCGTTCTGAATATCCAGCAGTCGCACTATTTCACCGTCGATACCACGCTGACCTTTCTCGTCACGTTGGCCTTTTATCTCGCTGTCTGTGTGGCGCAGGGCGATCGTTGGCGCGATCGCATCTTGCTTGGGCTGGTCTTTGGGCTGGCCGTGGCCTGCAAGATCAGCGTGTTGACCTTTGGGCTGGTGATTGCGCTGGCCTTTGTGCTGGCGGCCTGGCGACGAGGCGGCCTCGACAAGGCTATCGTGTGGTGGCGTAGCCGCCGACTGGGGCGTTACCAGCTAAAGCTGGGTTTGCAGCAAGTCGCGAGTACGCAGGGTGCCTCGTGGGACTGGTTCGCACTAAAGTCACTAGAGCTCTTGCCTGCCGCGGTGATCATCATCTTGTTGGCGGCGCTGGCCTTTCGAGTCGCTCAGCCACACGCCTTCCAGGGGCCAGGCCTGTTCGGCCTGAGCATCAACCCGCAGTGGAAGGACGACATGTCGTATGTGCGGCGGCTCGTCTCGGGCGAGATCGACTATCCCCCGAGCCACCAGTGGGCCTCGCGGCCAGCCGTGTGGTACATGCTCAAGAATCTGGTGCTTTGGGGCGTCGGCCTACCGATGGGCTTGGCGATCTGGTTGGGATGGGCGCTCATGGCCTGGGAGTTGCTCAAGGGGCACCGTGCGCATCTGCTGCCCTGGTCCTGGATGACCTTTACCTTTGGCTACCAGAGCATCCAGTTCGTCAAAGCGATGCGCTACATCTTGCCCATCTATCCCACCATGGCGCTGGTGGCTGCCTATGGGCTGGTGCGCCTGTGGGATGCCGTCGGTACCGCCCGTCGCAGCAGGTGGCTCGCAGCGCTGGGGCGTGGCCTTGTTGTGGGTGTGGTGTTGGCCACTGCGCTTTGGGCCCTGGCCTTTACCTCGATCTACACCCGACCGGTGACGCGTATCACGGCATCTCGCTGGGTCTATGATAACATCCCCCCTGGCTCCACGATCTCGTACGAGCTCTGGGATGATCCGGTGCCGATGAACGTGGACGGACGCCTCGCCAGTGATGACTATGTGATGATCCGCATGGAGCCTTACTGGGAAGATGTGCCTGAGAAGCGCGAGGCGTTGCTGCAATGGCTCGACCAGACCGAATATATCATCCTGTCGAGCAACCGGCTGTATGGCTCCATTCCGCGGCTGCCGCAGCGCTACCCCATGACGACCCGATACTATCAGATGCTCTTTTCGGGAGAGCTGGGCTATGAGCAGATCGCCGAGTTCACCTCACGCCCAGGGCTCCTGGGCCTCGAGTTTGTCGATGATAACGCTGATGAATCCTTTACCGTCTATGATCACCCCAAGGTAACCATCTTTCGCAAGACGGCCGCGTTCGACCTGCCGGCCATTCGCGCCGAGTTTGAGCGATTTGATCTGGAACGGGTTGTACGCGTCAAGCCAATCGATGTGGAACGCGCACCCAATGGTCTGATGCTGAGCGAGCAGGCCCTCGTAGTGCACCGAGCAGGCGGCACCTGGAGCGAGCTGTACGACCGTCAGAGTGCCGCGAACCGCTGGCCTACGCTCTACTGGTTGCTGGCGCTGTACGCGGTACAGGTGGCGGTCTGGCCCCTCACGGCGTGCCTGGGCCGTTCGTTGCCCGATGCGGGTTATGGGTTGAGCAAGGCCCTGGGGCTGTTGCTGGTGGCCTATCTGAGCTGGCTGCTGCCTGCCATGGGCGTGGCGCGCTACTCCAGTGGCGGCGTGTGGGGCGCTATCGCGGCGTTGGCCGTTCTGAGTGGCCTACTCCTCTGGAGACATGGTGACGCTCTACTCAGGCTGTTACGCCGCCGCTGGCGGCTGCTGGTCTCTCAAGAGGCACTGTTCCTGCTCCTGTTCGCTGCTATGTGGTTGATTCGCCGCGCCAACCCCGATCTGTGGCACCCCGTAGTGGGCGGCGAAAAGCCGATGGACCTGGCCTATCTGAATGCCGTGCTCAAGAGCAGCACTTTCCCGCCCTATGACCCCTGGTTTGCCGGCGGCACGATGAACTACTACTACTGGGGTTGGGTCGTCATAGGGGCGCTGGTCAAGCTCACCGGCATTGTGCCCGAGGTGGCCTACAATCTGGCGCTGCCGACGCTGTATGCACTCTTGGGCGCTGGCATTGCCAGCCTGCTGACCGCAGCGGCTGGCGCAAGAGCGTGCGATGACTGTTGGCTGCCTCATGGTCTGCGCGTCGGGCTGCTGGGGGTGGCGCTGGTGGCTGTTGTTGGCAATCTCGGTGAGATACGGCTGCTGGCGCAGGGCCTTGTGTCGCTGGGCGCCGCGCGCACCATGCCGGGCACGCCGGGCGTGGGTCGGCTGTTGGTGGGCTTGTGGGCCAAGATCACCACCGGCGCTCCGATGCCATTCCGTCAGGAATGGTGGTACTGGAACGCGACCCGCGTGATGGCTCAGGGCGAGATCAACGAGTTTCCGTTCTTTAGCTATCTGTACGGCGACTTGCACGCCCATGTGATGGCGCTGCCCTTTACCGTGCTGACCCTCGGCCTGGGGCTGATGGCCATGCGGCGCCTGCAGGCTGTATCGGCCGAGACCGACTGGGATGCACTCGCCACGCCAGGGGCCTGGGTCCGCTGGGTGACGCTGTATCTGCCACAGCTCGCTGGCCCACTACTGGCCTTGAGTCTGTCGCTCGGTGCGTTGTGGTGCATCAACACCTGGGACTGGCCTACCTATACTGGCGTCGCTTGCGTGGCGTTGCTCTTGGGCGGATCTCACGGGCGACGGACCGGTCGGCTCAAGGCGTTGGGGGCTGCCGCGGGGTTGGCGTTCCTGGTGGTATTGTTGAGCCGGGCCTTGTACCAGCCGTACCATGCTCACTATGGCATGGCCTATAGCAAGATCGCGCTCTGGAAGGGTGCCCGCACCTCGCTCGGGGCGCTGCTGACCATCTATGCGCTGCCGCTCTTTGTACTGGGCGCCTGGCTGGTGCGCTGCACGCGCAGCAACGCCCTGGCGGTGGTCTGGCGCTATGTTGCGTTGACAAGACGCTATGGCTCTCGCCGCACGCGGCAGCTCATGGGCGTGCTGATGCGCCATGACCTGAGCCTCGACGGTCTCTTTGGTGCGGCGATGCTGTGTCTGGCCATCATGCTGTTGGCGGCCCTGGGCGGCCAGTGGACGTTGGGGGTGGCGGCGCCATTGGGGCTGTTGGCCCTCTGTGAGCTGCTCTCAGCGCCCACCCTCGAGCGACGCCTTATTGCGCTGCTGGCCGGCAGCATGCTGTTCCTGATGTTGCTGGTCGATTGGGTGGTGCTAGGCGGCGATGTGGGCCGCATGAACACCGTGTTCAAGTTCTCGCTGCAGGCCTGGGTGTTGGGCGGCCTGGCAAGCGCGCTGGCGCTGGGGCGCCTGCTGCAGCGTGGGGCGCGGTGGCAGGGTTGGGCCAAGGCGGTCTTGGTTCTGCTGCTCTGTGCAGTCGCGCTCTATCCACCATTGGCTACCTATGGCCGCATTCACGACCGCTGGCCAGAGTCGACCTATCGCGGCCTCGATGGCAGCGCTTTTATGACCGAGGCCACCTATCAGGATGGCGAGGTCCGCTACACGCTAGCCCATGATCTGTCCGCCGTGCATTGGCTGCAGGCCCATGTTTCGGGCTCGCCTGTCATCATCGAGGCGGTGACGCCGCTGTATCGCTGGGGTGGGCGCGTGTCGGTGCACACAGGCCTGCCCACGGTGTTGGGGTGGGACTGGCACCAGCGGCAGCAGCGTGCTTCTGTCTCTGGCCATGTGGTCGACTGGCGGCTCGAAGACGTTGACCGTTGCTACAACAGCCTCGATGTTGAGGAGGCCTTGCGCATCATCGCACGGTATGATGTTGCGCTGATCTATGTCGGTGAGGTAGAGCGTGCCTACTATGATGCGGCCGGCCTCGCCAAGTTCGACGCCATGGTGGGTTCCTCTCTCGAGCTGGTCTATGACCAGTGGCCCGTGCGCATCTATCAGGTGATGGGGGCCGACGTGGTGGCTGCGGCGGGACAGCACGACGCAGCCGATCAGGGCTTTGTAGCGGTGGCCCGCGCCTGGCTGGATCGTCACATCATCTGGGGGCCGGTGCGTGCCGAAGGCGGTGCTGGTGAAGGGCTGTTGCTTGAACAACCTGTCGACACGTTACCGGTAGCCGATATCGGCTGGAATACGCTCGCCAACCGACATTGGCCCCTGGCCGTGCTGGGCTGGTACCTGTCGCTGCAGTTGCTGGGCTGGGGTGCGCTGGGGCTCGCGGCGCCGATACTGAGCTTTATGGACGACCGTGGTCATGGGCTCAGCAAGGGGCTGGGGCTGGTGCTGGTCGCCTATGTGGTGTGGCTGTCTGCCAACCTGGGCCTGGCTACCAACACCAGCGGCATTATCTGGGGCGTCACCCTGGCCCTGGCCGGTATCGGAACGCTGGTGGCGTGGCGTCGCGGTTCGCTGCGGAGGATGCCCTGGCGCATCGTGCTGATTCAGGAGGGGGTCTTTGCCGCTGCGCTGCTGGCGCTGGTGTTGGTTCGACTGCTCAACCCCGATCTCTGGCAGCCCTGGTACGGCGGTGAAAAGCTGATGGAGAGCGCCTATCTGCAGGCGGTGGCGCGCTCCAAGACGATGCCGCCCTACGACCCCTACTTTGCGGGCGGACGGCTCAACTATTACTATCTAGGGCTCTTTCAGGCCAATATTCCCCTCAAGCTCGTCGGCCTGAGACCCGAGATCGCCTTCAACCTGGCCGTGCCGATGCTGTTTGCGCTCACAGCCTGCCATGCGTTCTGGGCAGGCCGGCAGCTCGCCGGCGGCGCCAGCCGAGTGGGTTGGGCGGGAGGCGTGGTCGCGCTGTTGCTGGTGGTGGTCATGGGCAACCTCACGAGCGGCATACAGCTTGCTGAGCAGGTGGCACAGGTTGGCGTGGCGGCGCACGGCGAGGCGACCTCGGCGCTACGCGCCTTTGCGGTGGGGCTGCGCGAGGTGTTGGGGGGTAGGGCGACGCTGCCTGCCTTTGACTACTGGTGGCGCGCCACGCGCGTTATCCCGTTCACCATCAACGAGTTCCCGTTCTTCGGGTTTCTCTTTGCTGATCTGCATCCGCACCTCACCGCCTTGCCCCTGACTACGCTGACGGTGGCGCTGCTGGTGGCGGCAGTGCGCGCTCCCCGACGGCTGCTGGCGCCCTTGGGGCTACTGCTGGCCCTCGTCTATGGCGCTTTGGGCCCTGCCAACACCTGGGATCTGCCGGCGTTGGGTCTGGCGGTTCTGGCAGGAGGCCTCGTGTGGGGCGCGGCCACGGGCGGCCGCCGGGCGGTGTTCAGAGGCCTTGTGTGGGCGTTGCTGGTGGTAGCTTTTGGCCTGGGACTGTATGCACCGTTCTATCGGCACTATGAGGCTCAGGGCATCGGCCTGGGCCTGGTGGGCGCACAGCAGCGCTCGTCGCTGCTGCACTGGCTGCAATTGTGGGGCCTGTTCGTCGTTGCCGTGCTGGCCTTGTTGCTGGTTGTGCCGACGAAACGGACTCGCGCGCAATGGCTGGCAAGGCTGGCCGTCGCGTTGCCAACCCTAACTGCTGGCATAGCCCTGGCCCTCCTCGGTGCCGAGACGCTGGGACTGTTGATGCCGCTGCTGGCGGGAGCCATGTGGCTGGCGCTGACCCAACGCGAGTGCGCTGAAGCGGCCTTGCGACATGCGCTCATTGCTCTGGCGTTGGCCATCCTTGCTGGGGTCGAGGTCGTCTATCTGCGCGACTTTCTGGATGGCTCCGAGTGGAGCCGCATGAACACCGTGTTCAAATTCCACCTGCAGGCCTGGGTGCTGTTGGGCATTGCCCTGGGCGGCTCCTGGCCGCGGCTCTGGCAGGGACTCAAGGGCCTGGGCTGGGTGGGCGGCACGCTGCGTGGTGTGTTGAGCACGCTGGGTGCCGTGGCGCTCCTCTATCCACTGCTGGCCACGCCGGTACGCATTGCCGAGCGCATGCCCTATGGAGAGCCGCCGCGCTGGACGTTGGATGGCATCGCGTTTATGGAGACGGGCGCCTATGACTGGCCTGACGAGCACAATCGCATCGAGCTGCGACACGACCTGCAGGTCATCCGTTGGCTGCAGGCCCAGGCCCCTGGCAATGCGGTTGTGGCCGAGGCTCCCATCGGCTACTATCGCGAGGGGGGGCTGCGGATAGCGTCGTTTACGGGGCTGCCAACGCTGGTGGGCATGCATCAAGGCGAGCAACGCCCCTGGACGCAGGTGACGCCTCGCCAACAAGATGCCGAGGTCATCTACACGTCAGCAGAGCCACAGCGCGTGGCCGAGGTGCTCGCACGCCTGCGGGTGCGTTATGTGTACTGGGGCCAGCTCGAGCGCGCGGCCTTTCCCCACAGCAATGGGAGCGCGTTCGCTCGGCTCGAAGAGCAGGGCGTGTTGCAGCGTGTCTATGAGAACGCCGGTGGCGTCCTTTATGAACATACGTTGCAGCGCTGATGCGAGGAGTTGAGGGGTTGTGATCGCGGCACTCATCTGGTGGCTGGTGATCGACGTGATCGCGCTGGCGGCGTTGCCGGTGACCTGCCGGCTGCTGCGCCACCTACCGACGCGCGGCGTGATGCTGAGCCGCCATGTGGGGCTGGTGCTGGCCTCCTATCTCTTCTGGCTGCTGCCCTCGCTACACGTGGCCGAGATCGGCGCGCCGCTGGCCTGGGCCGCCACCTCGACGGTGGCCGTGATATCCCTGATTGCTGGCTGGCGGCACCGTGCCGACCTGTGGCGCGAGTTGCAGGCGGCGAGGACGGTGTGGCTGGCGGGTGAACTGGTGTTTGCGGCGGCCTATGTGGGCTTTGCGGTCTTTCGCGCCTACAACCCCGACATCGCGGCCACCGAAAAGCCTATGGAGATGGCCTTCATCAACGGCATTCTGCGCAGCAGGCATTTTCCCCCGCAAGACCCGTGGCTGTCGGGCTATGGCATCAGCTACTACTATGGCGGCTATGTGGCCAGCGCGATGCTGACGCTGGCCACAGGCCTGCGTAGCGCCATCACGTTCAATCTCACCAATGTGACGCTATTCGCCCTCACGGCACTGGGTGCTTACGGGCTTTTGGCAGACCTGGTGTTGGCCCATGCAGGCGAGCAGGGCGGCCCACGAGCCACCGCTCGCGCCATTGGCACGGGGGTGCTGGGCGCGGTGGTGGTGGCGGCCATGGGCAATCTCGAGGGCGTTCTTGAGTTGCTGCGGGCCCACGGCGGCGGCTCTGAGGCGCTCTGGCGTTGGCTCGATGTGCGCAATCTCGGCGCCACAGCACACAGCGCTCACTGGTATCCTGATGACGGCTGGTGGTGGTGGCGTGCATCGCGCATCATCCATGACCGCGACCTGGCCGGCAACGCCATGGAAGTGATCTCCGAGTTCCCCTTTTTTAGCTTTTTGTTGGGAGACAACCACCCGCACGTCTATGCATTGCCGCTGGGCTTGCTGGCCTTGGCCCTGTCGCTGAACGCGCTGCGGGCCGTGCGCGCCCATAGCACACAGCAATTAAGCGGCTCCCTCGGGCTGCCTGGCGTAACGCTGCTTGACCTGCTAGCCTGGGCACTGCTGCTTGGGGCGCTGGGCTTCTACAACACGTGGGACCTGCCCGTGCACCTTGCCCTGTTCTGCGGAGCCGTGGCGCTGGGGCTCTGGTCGCAGCGTGCTTCTGCCTGGGATTGGTTCGTGCGCGTTTGCGGGCTGGGGCTGAGTCTGCTGGTCGGGGGTCTGTTGCTCTATTTGCCATTCTACTGGGGGCTGCGTTCGCAGGCCGGTGGGCTGGGCGCTGTGACCGTCAAGACGCAGGTGCAGCAATATGGCCTGATGTTCGCAGCGTTGCTGTGGCCTCTGTTGGGCGCAGTGTTGGCAGATGGGGGCCAGAGGCGAAGCAGGCCAACGCCGGTCGGTTGGGCGCTCGTTCTGGCGCTGGGCGGCCTGGCAGGCGCTGCTGCGCTGGTGGGTTGGTGGACGGCGTGCCTCGGCCTGGCGCTGGCCTCCCTGGCGGCATGGCGCCTGCTCAGCCGCGAGACACTTGACGCGCCAGAGAGTGATGCCTTTGTGTGGTTGATGATGGGCCTTGGCGTGGTGCTCACTGTAGCCGTCGAGTTTGTCTACCTGCGCGACGTCTTTGACACGCGTATGAACACCGTCTTCAAGTTCTACTATCAGGCGTGGTTGCTGTTAGGCGTGGCGGCAGCCTATGCGTGCTACCGGCTGGCCACGCTGTCTGCGGCCGGCATCTGGCGGGTGTTGCGCGGCGCCTGGCTGGGCGTGACGGGGCTGCTGCTGCTGGCAGGACTGAGCTACACCGTTGCCGCCACTGTTAGCAAGGCGAACGGCTTGGCGGGCCAACCGACTCTGGATGGGCAGCGCTATCTCGCCGAGTATCGACCGCAGGCATACGAGGCCATGCGCTGGCTCGACACACACGCTGGGCCGGGAGCGGTGATGGTCGAGGCCAGCGGGGGCTCTTACTCTGAGGATAACTGGGTGTCGGCCCACACTGGCATTGCCACCCTGCTTGGGTGGGGTGGGCATGAGCTGCAGTGGCGTGGCGACTATGCTCAGGTTGCCCAGCGAGAGCCCGTGGTGGCGTCGTTCTACCAGAGTGCCGACCCTCTAGAGCTGCGTGCCCTGGCCGCCGAGTGGCGCGTTGACTATGTGTGGCTGGGCCCCACCGAGCGCACTCGCTACAACGTCACCCCGTTGGCTGAGCGAGCTCTGGATCAGGCCTTTGAGCGGCTCTATGAGAACGACACCGTTGTTATCTATGGCACCACGCGAGGGCGCTTTGGCCCGCAGGCCTCGGGGCGAGTCTCGACGAGCCGTGCTATAATGGGGACACGCTCGCCGGCAACTATAACACAAAAGACACCATTATAACGATGGCAACATCACAAAAGCAGAAACAAACCAGCTCCTTACAACTGCCCGCCCTAACTTGCGAGACGGCACTGTATGCGCTGGCGCTAACCGCTGCTCTGGTCACACGGGTGGCCGGGTTGAGCCGCTTTGCGCTCACCGGACGTGAGCTCGAGGGCGCTGTCGCGGCATTGACCTGGGTGCGCGGCAATGCGCAGACTGGTCTTGCCTACAGTCCGTTGCAGTGGTTGCTGCAGGCGCCGTTAATGGCGTTCACGCGAGCCAGCGAGGTGACAGTGCGCCTGCCGGTCGCTCTGGCGAGCGTTGCCTTGATTCTGGTGATCTACGGCACGCGGCATGCTCTGGGGCGTGCACGTGCCCTGGTCCTGGCAGCGCTGGTGACGCTGAGCCCGACCCTGTTGCACTATGGGCGGCAGGCCGACGGCGCCTTTGTCAGCGCGGCCGCAGCGCTGGCCACTACGTTAGTGGTGCACCATGCCCGTCACACCGGCCAGGCGAGCGCCTGGCGCTGGGTGGCCGTGGCATTCGCTGTCGGGCTGTGCTCTGGCGCTGGCTTCTGGACCTGGTTGCTGGCTGCCCTGCTCGCCGGCACGGCAGCGATGTGGTTTTTCAAGTGGACGCCACAGCTTTACGTGTCCGGGCAGCCGCTGGACAGGCAACCGCTGCTCTGGTTCGGGGTGGCCTTTGTGGGCCTGAGCACCGCGCTGTTGACCCATCCTGCTGGCCTGGGGGCTACGCTCGAGCTCACGGGCGACTGGTTCGCCGGCTGGCGCTCGACCGAGCCCTGGTTTTGGCCGCTGCATGGGCTGGTGCTCTATGAGCCGCTGCTGTTGCTGCTGGGCGCGCTGGGCGGCGTGCACGCTTGGCGAGAGAGAGAAACCCTGGGGCTGTCTGCGCTGCTCTGGCTGGGCATTGCCTTGCTGGTGGCTCTACTGGGCCAACGCAGCCTCTATTGGTTGCCAGGTGTGGTGGCGCCTCTGGCGCTATTGGCTGCAGACGGCGCGCTGTGGCTGCTCCAAGTCTGGCGCCAGGGGCGCGGCCTTGAGGCGCATGTAGCGACCATTTGCCTGGTGGTCTTGTTGGCTTTTGGCGTGATGAACGTCCTCATGTATGCCCAGTCAAACCAGCGCGAGTTCGCCTGGTTGGCGGCGGGCGCCGTTCTGGTTTTGCTGGTGCTCTGGGCGGGCTTTTGGGCGTGGGAAGGGCGTGCTGCGGCCCTGGCTTCGGGCGCGTTGCTTCTGGCGGCCGTATTGGGCGCCATGACGGTTCGCATGGCCCTGGCGGTGGGTTATCAGACGGCCCGCGACCCTCGTGAGCCGCTGGTGTACGACTCGGTCGTTCTCTCGCCGCGGCAGATGGCAAAACTGCTCAGAGATAGCTCTTTGGTCGAGGCGGGCGATGGACGCACCCTCGACATTGTCTGGGCGCCAGAGCTCGATCTGGAGGCGCGCTGGTATCTGCGTGAGATGCACGATGCGCATCCGCAGGATGCCGCCAACTGGCACGATGCCGAGGCGCTGTTTGTGTCGCCGGGGCAAGATACACTCGCGCCGGCGGGCTATGTGGGGCAGCACCTGGCTTGGCGCGCCGAGTGGGATGGAGAGGGGTTGCCTGCATCAGACTGGCTGCGTTGGCTGCTGCTCCGCGAGCCCGTGGGCTGGCAGAGCACTGATGCCATCGCGCTGTGGTACCGCTTTGAGCGCTAGAGGGTAAGAGATGACCTCGGATCAACCCAAAAGAACAGCATCACCTGCACACTGGCTCGATCGGCCCCTATGGGGCGCCATCACAGGGTGGCATCTCGCCTATGCCGTCATCGTGGTGTTCATCCTGTTCACCCGCCTGTGGGACCTGGGCACCCGCCCCTATGACCATGACGAGAGCATTCATGCCTGGGAATCATGGAAGCTGATCACAGGCCAGGGATACCAGCACAGCCCGGTATACCATGGGCCGTTCTTGTACCACTTTACGGCACTGCTCTTTGGGCTGTTCGGCGTGACGGACTATGTAGGGCGGTTGAGCCCGGCGCTGTCGGGTATCGTCATCACGCTGCTGCCGCTTTGCCTGACGCGTTGGCTTGGCAAGCGTGGTGTGCTGATGGCCACGCTTCTGATGGCCATCTCGCCTGTGATGATGCACCGTTCGCGCTTTTTGCGGCATGATCAGAACGCCATCATCTTCAACCTGGTCATGCTGATCGCCATCTTGAACTACCTTGACGCTCGCAAGGCCAAGCACCTCTATCTCTTTGCCGCTGCGCTCTCGCTGGGTTTGGCGGCCAAAGAAACTACCTTCATCACCTATGCGATCTTTGGCTCCTTTCTGTTTCTGCTCTACCTGGTGCAGGTTCGCCCCAAAGAGGCCAACGGTTGGCTAGACTACCCCGTGGTTGACCTGATGGTGGTGATGGTAACGTTGTTGCTGCCCTTTGCAGCGGCGTTCCCCATACAGCTCTTGGGGCGTGACCCTATCGACTATAGCGGCGCGGGGCTGGTCTTTTCGGGCATTGTGACGGGCGTGCTGCTGATGATCGGCGTGATCGCCGGGCTGTGGTGGGGAGGGCGGCGCTGGGGCATCTGCGCGGCGGTTTTCTGGGCCATCTTTCTACCGCTGTTCACCACGCTTTTCACCAATGGTCAGGGCATCGGCACGGGCGTGGTGGGGCAGTTGGGCTACTGGTTGGCGCAACACGGTGTACAGCGTGGCGGGCAGCCCTGGTACTATTATCTGGCGCTCTTTCCCCTTTACGAGTTCCTGCCCATTCTGCTGGGCCTGGGTGGCGCTATCTGGTTGTTGATACGCTGGTGGCGCCCTGTTGAGCGCGGCGACAAAGAGCAGGGTGTGGGCATGTCGGTGGAGGGTGAACAGGCTGTAGAGGCGGCCTCGCAGCCCAAGGTGCTGTTGCCGCTGTTGCTCTACTGGGCGGTGTTGGCCCTGGTGATCTATAGCTGGGCTGGCGAAAAGATGCCCTGGCTGATGCTCCATCTGGCCGTGCCACTACAGCTCTTTGCGGGCTGGGCGCTGGCCGAACTGCTGACCGACGACTGGCGCGCCATCGCCCGGCAGAAGGGAGTGTGGCTGCTCGCCCTGTTCCCAGCCTTTGGGCTGGCGTTGGGGCGCGTCGCCAGGGGCGGGCTGAGTCGTGGCACCTCGCTCGACGAGCTGGGGCGCAGCATGGCCTGGTTTGCAGCGCTGTTGGCCGCGCTGCTGCTGGCGGCGTTGATCGGCGCTTTGGTGCGCAGACTATCGGCGCGTCAGGTGGCGCGTATGGCCGGCACCAGTGCCGTGGTGGTGCTCATGGCGCTCACGGTGCGCTTTGCCTGGATGGCCACTTTTGTCAATGGAGACATGGCCAACGAGTTCCTGGTGTACGCGCAGGCTGCGCCCGACGTAGCGATCGTCAATCAGGAACTGCGCGACCTCTCCCATCGGCTGACAGGTGGGCTGCACCTGAAGGTGGCCTATGATGATGAGTCCAGCTGGCCCTGGGTGTGGTATCTGCGTGATTTTGACCAGTCGACATTCTATGGCAAGGCGCCCGGGCAGCCCTTTGATGCCGATGCAGTCATTGTGGGCCCGGGCAACGAAGACGCCGTGAGGCCGCTGTTGGGTAACCGCTATTTCCGGCGCCAGTATCGTTTGATCTGGTGGCCGAACCAGAACTGGTACATGCGCTGGCAGAACGATGGCGAGGATCTGTGGACGCAGCTCAAGAACCCAGAACAGCGCAAGGCCCTATGGAAGGTGGTCTTTTACCGCGAGCATGAGGCCCAGCTCGAGAGTTGGCCTTATGTGCATAACTTTGCCCTCTATGTGCGGCGCGATATCGCCCGCGAAATCTGGGACTTTGGCCCCGAGTCTCTCTCGGCGCTGGAGCCGATGCCCGGCGATGACTATGTCGAGACCTGGGTCGAGCGCCAGGCTGATCTGGTGATCGGTGGCCCTGGTGAGGCTCCCGGGCAATTGCTGGCGCCCAAGGGCCTCGCGGTAGACGCATATGGGCTGCTCTACGTGGCCGATAGCCGCCACCATCGCATCCAGGTATTCGACGCGCTTGGCAACCCTGTGCGGCAGTGGGGCTATGAGGGTAGCGCGCCAGGGCAACTCAGCGAGCCCTGGGGCGTGGCCGTGGCGCCCGATGGCACCGTCTATGTGGCCGACACTTGGAACCACCGCATTCAGGCTTTCACGCCCGAGGGCGTATACCTGCGCTCTTGGGGGCGCTTTGGCGAGGCCGCCAATGCCCAGGGGCCTGACTCGTTTCTCTATGGCCCGCGGGCGGTGGTTTGTGATGCCGAAGGCAACCTGTGGGTGGCTGATACGGGCAACAAGCGCATCGTCAAGTTTGACCCCCAGGGAGTTGTGCTGGGCGCCGTTGGCGGTGCGGGCACCGCAGACGGACGTTTGAGCGAACCTGTGGGCATTGCCCTCGACGGTATGGGCAACCTGTATGTGGCTGACACCTGGAATCAGCGCGTGCAGGTGTTTGCGCCCGATCTGATGTGGGTCGAGAGTTGGCCGGTCTATAGCTGGTGGGGCCAGTCAGTGGTCAACAAGCCCTATCTGGCGGTCGATGCCTCAGGCAACGTTTTCCTCACCGACCCAGAGGGATATCGTGTGCTCAAGTTCAGCAACGATGGCGAGCTATTGTCGAGTTGGGGGCAGTTTGGCGTGGATGATAGCAGCATGAACCTGCCGACGGGCATCGCCATCGATGCGCAGAGTCGCATCTATGTAGCAGATTCGGAGAACCACCGGGTGCTGCGCTATGCACCCTGACCGTCTCTCCAACGTGTCTGCCATCCTGTTCGATCTCGATGGTACACTGGTGCGGCCTACGATCGATTTTGGCGAGCTCAACGAGGCCGTGATGACGGTGATCGCTCAGCACGGCGCCCGCGATGCATTGACGCGACGCATGCCGGCGCTCGAGGCACTGGCAATAGCGGCCGCCTGGCTCCGCGAGCACGATCTGCCCGGGGCCGATGAGCTCATGCTCGATGGCACACAGCGGGTGCTCGCCATCGAGATGCAGGCTGCCGATGCGGCCTTGCCGTTCGAGGGTGTAGCCGATATGCTGCTGGGGTTGCGTGATAGAAGGGTCCAGAGCGCCATCGTGACCCGCAACAATCGTGCTGCCGCTGAGCGGATTTTGGAGCGCGGCGAACTGGTGTATGATGTATTGCTGGCTCGTGAAGATGTGGCCCAGGTCAAGCCGGCGCCTGGCCATCTTAGAGCCGCTCTGCGCGCCTTGGGAGTCGCCCCCGGTAATGCACTCATGTGCGGTGACCATGTTATGGACATGGAGGCGGGCGCACGTGCCGGCGTTGGCGCAGTGGGGGTGTTGAGTGGGGCCTCGGGCCGCGACGAGTTGTTGGCGGCTGGCGCTCTACTGGTGTTGGAGCGCATCACCGACTTGACCGAGTATCTGGACTGAGGAGCATGGTCATTGTGGAGCCCGAAGACGGGGAAGATTCTGACTGTCGTGTGACGCTGCTCGATCGACGGCGCGTCTATGATGGCTTTTTCAAGCTTGACCTGATTACTCACCGCTTTCGCCAGCGCAGTGGCGCTCTAAGCGAGCCTCTAGAGCGGATTGTGTTCGAACGGGGTGATGCTGTAGCGGTATTGCCCTACGATGCCGCTCGTGGTTGTATTGTTCTGGTGCGCCAGTTTCGCCTGCCAGCGTACCTGCGTGAGGGCGAGGGCTGGTTGTGGGAGGTCATCGCCGGCAGCGTCGATGGCGGCCGGACTCCCGAGGCAGTGGCCCTGGCCGAGGCGTACGAGGAGGCCGGCCTCTCTCTGCCTGCCGTGCACCCTGTGACGACCTGCTTTTCTAGCTGCGGCGCCCTCACCGAGCGCATCCACGTGTATGTGGCCCCGTATGATGACAGCTGTCGCACTGCCCCGGGCGGCGGCCTGCCGCATGAGGGTGAGGATATCCAAGTGCACGAGGTGACGTGGCAAGAGGCCCTCGCCATGCTCGAGCGCGGCGAGATCCGTGATGCCAAGACGATCATTGCGCTGCAGTATCTCGCCCTGAGGCCACCGTGGTAGAGCCAGCACAACGCCTGGCCCAGCGGCTACGGGCCGATGCCACCTGGGCGACCGTGTTGGGTGCCATTGGCGCCAACGGCCCCACGGTCTACGTGGTGGGCGGCACCGTGAGAGATCTGCTGCTGGGCCGCAAGAGCAACGACTTTGACCTTGCCATCGATGGCCCTGCCATTCCCTTCGCACGGAGGTTGGCTGACGCTCTTGGCGCCGCCTTTTACCCCATGGACACAGAGCGCGATGTGGCGCGTGTGCTGTTGGGCCCGCCTTCTGATGGCCGCCATGTCGACGTAGCAGGGCTGCGCGCCAAAGGCATCCTGGCAGATCTCAGGGCGCGTGATTTCACCGTCAACGCCATCGCGCTGCTTCCCGGCGACGAGGCGGTGTTGCTCGACCCAACCGGCGGTCTGAACGACCTCGAAGCCTGTATGCTGCGTATGGCGGCTCCACACGCCTTTGTCGACGATCCTCTGCGGACCCTGCGCCTGGCGCGTTTGCGCACGCTGCTGTCGTTCGACGTCGACGACGAAACCGAGCAAGCAGCCTGTTGGGCTGCTCCTCGCTTGGCCAGTGTAACCGCTGAGCGGGTGCGCGACGAGCTACTGGCCCTGCTTGCCCTGCCCACGGCAGTCGATGGACTGGCCTATGCCATCGAATTGGGTCTTCTGACGACGCTCTTGCCGGTCCCCGCGTGCAGCCTGATGGTGGCTCTCCCCGTCATGCACCGCGTGATCGAATGGCAGGAAGCGGTACTGGCGGGGCAGGGGCCTCGGGCGTTGGCGCCATTTGCCGAGCAGCTGGCAGCACACTGGCGCGAGCCTCTGGCGATGAACCGTTCGCGAGGCCTGATTCTGCGTACAGCGCTGTTGGCCAGTTTGTGCGGCTCGATGCCAGCCGCGAGAGCACTGATCGGCGACCTGTGCCTCAGCCGACGCGAGGCTCAGCATGCTACAGGTGCATTGCAGGGCGCGATGATGCTCCGCGCCCATCCATCGTGTAATGATGTGGCCATCCATCGCTATTTCCGCCGATTGCGTGCCGCGGGCGTCGATGGCGCAGTGCTGGCGTTGGCAGAGGATTCGGCAGGCCGAGCGGCTCTAGCCGCGCGGGCTGCCTTGGAGGGCTGGTTCTTGCGGCACCAGCAGGTGGTGGCGCCACCCAGCCTCATCGACGGCGAGGCGGTGATCAAGCATCTTGGAGTTAACCCAGGGCCACTGGTAGGGCGACTGCTTGATGCCGTTCGTGAGGCTCAGGTGGCTGGTATGGTCACGACAGAAGCGCAGGCATTGAGGTTTGCCGCCAGTGTCCTGGCGCCTACAGATGCCCAGGCTACTACGGGCAAAGGAGACGTGTGATGATCTTGTGGGAGGGGCTGCTCATCCTGGTCATGATCGGCCTCAACGCTCTGTTTGCACTGAGCGAGTATGCCATCGTGTCGTCGCGCAGGCAGCGGCTCGAGACGAGGCTGGACGATGGCGATCAGGGGGCGCGGGCGGCCCTCAAGCTGGTAGACGGCATTGAAGAGTTCATCTATGCCGTGCAGGTGGGCACCACCATCGTCGGCATCTTTGCAGGTGCGCTGGGCGGTGAGTCGCTCAAGACGGCACTCGCCTCCTTTCTGGTCAGCGTGGGTCTGTCAGCTTCTGTAGCTGGCTCGTTGGCTCTGCTGTTGGTGGTGGCCGCTATCACCTACTTTACGCTGGTGTTGGGCGAGCTGGTGCCCAAGCGCATCGCACTTAACGATCCCGAGCGCACTGCGAGCCGTGTGGCGCGGCTGATGGGCCTCTTGTCCAGATTGCTGCGGCCGGCCGTCAAGCTGGTCGGTGGATCGACCAATCTCACGCTAAAGATGCTGGGCGTGACGCCGCCTACCGATCCGAGCATCACTGAAGAAGAGATCCGTGCGTTGGTGCGGCAGGGCACCGAAGAGGGCGTCATCGCCGAGTCTGAGCAGGATATGGTCGAGGGCATCTTTCAGCTCAACGATCGCCTTGCAAGCGCGCTGATGACCGCGAGGCCCGACATCGAATGGCTCGATATCGAGTCACCGCCTGACGAGCTGCGCCAGCAGATCATCGCCAGCCCCTATTCGCGCTTCCCTGTAGCGCGCGGCAGCCTCGACGAACTGATCGGTGAGGTCAGCGCCAAAGACCTACTGTTGCGTGAATGGAGCGACGAGGAGTTCGATCTTTTGGCCAGCGTGCGCCCCTCTCTCTTTGTACCCGAGATCATGCCGGCGGTGAGCGTCCTCGAGGCCCTGAGACAGTCTGGCACGCAGATGGCGGTCGTGATCGATGAGTATGGCAGTGTAGTGGGGGTGCTGACGCTGACGGATATCCTCGAAGAGATCGTGGGAGACATTCCGGCGCCCGAGGATGAAAGCGAACCCCAGGCAGTCCAGCGTGAGGATGGCTCTTGGCTCATCGACGGCCTGCTGCCCATCGACGATTTTTGCCGGGCGCTGGATGTGGATGTGCTGCCCGGACAGGAGCAGGGCGTCTATCAGACCATCGGTGGCTTTGTGGTGATGAGCCTGGGGCGCGTGCCCACGGCCACCGATAGTTTCGAGTGGCTCGGCTGGCGCTTTGAGGTGATGGACATGGATGGACCGCGGGTCGACAAGATTCTCGTGGAGCGCATTCCCGAGGTCACCAGCGATCAGGCAGAGGATTTTGAGTAACGTGCAGATCCAGCTCGGAGCGGCCAAGGTCCCCAAGCACAATGTCGGTGAGAGTGGCGATACCCTCGAGATCATCGAACGGCCGCGCGGAGGCATCTCGGCGGTGCTGGTCGACGGACAGCGTAGCGGCCGCAATGCCAAGATCATCAGCAATATCGTTGCCCGCAAGGCTATCTCGCTACTGGGCGAAGGCGTCCGCGATGGCGCGGTGGGCCGTGCTGCCCACGACTATCTCGTAACACACCGTAGTGGCCAAGTGTCGGCCGAACTCGTCATTCTTTCGGTCGACCTCAATACGCGCACGCTGGTCATCTCTCGCAATACACATTGCCCGGCCTATGTCTGGCACGATGATGCCCTCGAGGTGCTGGCATGCGATAGCCTGCCCATCGGTATCCGCGATTTCACCAAGCCCGCCATCGTCGAGTTGCCCATGACGGTGGGCACCTATGTGGTGGTCTTTACCGATGGTCTCGCGCCGCTACAAAAGGCGGCGGGTGAGCACTGTCTCGAGGCCCTGCTGCGCCGCTGCGTGGCCGCTGGCCTGGGAGCACAGGATGTTGCCGACTCGCTGCTGCAGGCAACTCTGACTCTGGAGCATGGCCGGCCCAGCGATGATGTCAGCGTGCTGGTGTTGGCGACCTTGGGCGAGCCGGTGCGCGATGGCGCCAGACGTCTTTCGGTGAGCATCGCCGTCTCCTGACGGCGCGAGAGGGCACCACCATGGCCCCCGAAGAGCATGATTTGCGCCCCTATGCCCCGCCTGAGCCTGGGCGGGTGGCGGTGGTGGGCGTGTGCGCGGCGGGGAAATCGACGCTGGTGCGGCTGCTGCGACAGGCCGGCTATGAGGCGCGCAGTTGTGCTCAGGAGCACTCTTACGTCGGCGACATGTGGCGACGACTGTCTCGCCCTCAGGTGCTGGTCTACGTCGATGCCTCGCTGGAAGTGATCTCGCAACGGCGACAGCCTGCTTACGAACCCGAGTATATCGCTGAACAGCGACGACGCCTGGCACATGCGCGCGAGCACTGCCATATCTATGTGCACACCGACGATCTCGCCCCAGTGCAGGTGTTTGAGCGTGTGGTCACGGCTTTGGCAGCGCTGGGCATCGAGCCTAGAGGCGCAGAGCGCCGTGACAGCGCATGAGCCTGCAGCGTAGCCCCTGACCATCACTGCTGCCAACCAGCGATTGTGGCCCCTCATCGCTCCACAGGTGCATGTCGCTCTGGGTTGGCGCAGTCGCGGCAGCGCCAGAGGCGCCTTCTGCCTCTGGTCATAGGCCGAGGGCATGGTGAGGCCACGACTCCGCATCAGCGGGCCATGGCTCTTCCACTGGCGCATGTCAGGTATGCTGGGTTGCTTGACGCCCTGCTGGCCGCGGTCTAGAATCTCTGCCATGTGTGAGCCTATTGCCCCCCCGACGATCCAGTGGCCGCCTCGCGTCACCAAAGAGCGTCTGCGCAGGCTCTATGCATCAGAGGCGGCTGGCCTGTTGGATGAGGACCTGCTCGACGAGGTGGGCATTACACTGTATCTGCGCTGTCAGGCCATCCTCGACATCGAGCGTGCCCAGAGCAAAGGACTGGTGCGCTGCCCGCAGTGCCAGCGGCAGCAGCGCGAGAGCTGGGCCCGTCGCGAGCGCCCCAGCAGAGAGCGGCCTGATCCGCTCGTCTGCTGCCCAACCTGCGGCTGGAGCGTCTCTTGGTCTGACTATCAGCGGTCTTATCGTCGGCGCCAGCTCAACATGGGCGGGGCCGGCAGCTATTTTGAGGCGTTTGTAGAGAGTTATCCCGGGTGTCGATCGCCCCGTGACAAGATGCTGGCCATCGATCGCCTGATCCATAGCTTTCATTACTCGCTGCGCAGCGATCCGACTCTGCCCACACGGCCCGCAGCGGTCAATCTTGTCGAGGGGCGCTTGCGAGATATCGTACCCTTCTTGGATGAGCTAACGTACGGCAGTGACTCGCCCCATCTGGCCGAAACACGCCGCGCCTGGGAAGAAACGATGGATCGCTGGGCCCGCCAGTTTGCCACATGGGAATCACTCGCAGGGCGCAACTGGGGGCAGACTAACCCAGATGCCACGCATTGTAAGGAGGACTGATGCCAGAAGAGATGCTGCTATGGCCCGTTGGCCCCACCTACACCTTCAAGCCAGGTGGGCCTGAGGCATGGACTGACGACGATGTGATGCCGCGCGAGGGCGTGGTAAACAGGGTGGTCCGGTACGTGAGCGAGCCGACGCTGACGCTGTTTGCGGCGCCAGCAGCACGGGCCACAGGGGCCAGCATGATCGTGGCGCCTGGAGGCGGCATGTCGCTGCTGGCCATCGACAAAGAGGGCTATGACGTGGCGCGTTGGCTCAACAGCCTGGGTGTTACGGCTCTTGTGCTCAAGTACCGCGTACGGCCTGATCCGCAGCGCGGCATGGCCACTCAGCTGCATCCGGGTGTGTGGGGAGCCATCTTGAGCGACGGCAAGCGCGCAGTGCGCACTGTGCGCGCTCGCGCATCCGAGTGGGGGCTAGACCCAGAGCGCATCGGCATGATGGGGTTTTCTGCGGGTAGCCGCCTCACCGCCCAGGTAACGCTGCAGAGCGACGAGGGTGACCCGGATGCACATGATCCCATCGAGCGCGTCAGTTGCCGGCCTGACTTTATCGGGTTGATGTATGGCGCCCGTGGCGACTGGCCCGATGAGGTGCCGCCGCTCCCGCCCGCATTTATCATGGAGGCAAACGATGATCGCCTCTTTGCCGATCCCGACGCCACCTGGTTGCGTTTTGTGCGTGGCTGGACGGAGCAAGGCGTTCCGGTAGAGGTGCATCACTATGCCAAAGGCGGGCACGGTTTTGGCATGGGGGTGTCAGGCGGCGCCGTAACTGGCTGGCCAGCCGCCATGGCTGCCTGGCTGCAAGATCTGGGTATGTTGGGTGCATAGGCGCCCGCGTTGAGCATCGCGAATCCACATTGCACTGCAAAGGAGCACCTCATGGAACCGTTCGAACTGCCTTTGTGGCCCGAGGGGCCGACGTATGCCTTCAAAAAGGGCGGAGAAGAGACCTGGACCGATGACGATGTCATGCCGCGGCCTGGCGTTGTCAACCGGGTGGTGCGCTATGTCAGCGAGCCGACGCTAACCGTCTACCCGGCGCCCGCTGAGAAGGCGACCGGTGCGGCCTGCATTGTGGCGCCCGGCGGTGGGTACACGTTGTTGGCGATCGACAAAGAGGGCTATGACGTCGCCAAATGGCTCAACTCGATTGGCGTTACCGCCATCGTGCTCAAGTATCGCGTACGGCCCAATCCCAACAAAGGGATGGGGCTCAGGATGGATCCGGCTGTGTGGGGGGCCATTCTCAGCGATGGCCAACGCGCAGTGCGAACGGTGCGGGCCAATTCGCAGGCCTGGGGCATCCATCCAGACCGCATAGGCATGTTCGGGTTCTCGGCCGGTAGTCACCTCACCGCCTCGACGCTGTTTCACAGCGACTCGGGAGACCCGGAGGCCGCAGACCCTATCGAGCGCGAGAGCAGTCGCGCCGATTTCATCGGGCTGATGTACGGCGCCTTTGGCGACTGGCCTGAACAACTCCCCGTGCTGCCACCGCTGTTCATGATGCAGGCGAACGACGACGGCCTGTTCAAGGACCCTGATGCCACCTGGATCAAGTTTGCGCGCACCTGGACGGCCGCCGGCGTGCCCTTTGAGGTGCACCACTATGCCAAGGGCGGGCACGGCTTTGGCATGGGCGTCTATGGCGGTGGCGCAGCCGGCTGGCTGGCCGCCTTCGAGGCCTGGATGCGAGACCTGGGGCTGCTGGGCTAGCCGCGGCCTTGTGTCTGGGGGGCGAGCACTTGGCTCGCTCCCCAGTTGCGGGCATTGGCCTTAGGCTCTCTCGAGCTTGATGTAGACGGTCTCGATCCAGGGCGGTTTGGGCGCACCCACCTGGCTCGCGGCAAAGCAGGCATCACCCTCACGATAGCCATTGGCAGGCATCCACTCGGTCAGCATGTCTATGGCCTGCCCCACGCCCTCGGCTGCCTCTTCGGGCGTGTCGCCGATGCAGTCGACCAGCACGTAATCGCCGCCTGAGAAACGCGTCTCAGCCAGTTTCTCGGGCATGGCGGCGCTCGCAGCTACCTCGACGCCCACAAAGCAGGCTCGCATGCCCACTGGCGCGACCGGGTCATCTTTGCTGGGGCGATACAGAAACCCCAGCATCAGGTCATCGCAGCGGCCGCTGATCGTGCACAGTCGCGGCAGCAGCGCCTGATAGGCGCCATCCCATCCGGGGCCCTCGTCGTCGCCGTCATAGGCGCACCAGGCCCCCACTACCCGATATGGACCTCGCGAGACGATCCTGGGCTCGCTGAACGCTAACGCCATCACTCCTCCACCAACACCGCAGAGCGCGCCAAAGGCTCTGGCTAGAACGTCGTCTTGAGCTGCTGCGCCTGGCCCGTCTCTGACGCCGTGCGCGAGGCGATCATCACCTCAGCTACATGTAGGCCCCATTCCATCGATGGGATCGGGTCCTGATCGTGCTCGATGCAGGCATATAGATGCTCCGTCGATGCCTTGTAGTAGCGGAAAGGCGCAAAGTAGTTCGCTGGAAAGTGGTACCAGCCCGCTTCCTGGCGCCCGACATTGGTCCACGCTGGCGGTGTTGGCCGTGACACGTGATAAGGGCTATCGACGACGTTGGTTGCAATAGAGAGCTGTGAGCCACTGCCAGGCATATCAAAGATGAGCGAGCCCTTTTCGCCACAAACCACCAAGCGCGGGCTCGGGGGCGGCGCGATGAACGAGACGGCGTTGGCGATCACGCAGCCCAGCAGGTCGCCGGGCCACTGAATGAGCGTCATGGTATTGTCGAACGCCTCGCACTCGGTGGGGATGTCTCCCGGCACCGCCGCATCGTTATGCGAGCCGCCGTCGCCGCGGTTGAACCCCTTGAGCCAGTTGGTGAAGACATCATCGTTGTAGCGCATCCGCTCGGGCACCGATACCGTCGATATCGCCGTCACTGCTGAGGCGGGACCCAGTAGGGTGATCAGCTCTGAAATGGGATACACGCCCATGTCGAAGAGGATGCCGCCGCCCTCGCGCTCGTAAAAGTTGAGACCACCCCACTGGGGGATAAAGCCCCGTTCGACATACCCGCGCACGTACAACGGTCGACCGATGTGCCCCTCGGCGATGATCTCTTTGGCCTTGAGCATAACCGGGCTCTGGAACGAGTTGGGCTCGACCAGGCCTTTGAGCCCCTTGGCTCGTGCCAGCTTGACGGCCTGGATGCCCGCCTGCAGGTCGGTGGTAAAGGGTTTCTGCACCAAAAAGCTGACGCCTGCCTCGATCGCCTTGAGCACCAGTTGGTTATGGCTGCTCATGGCTGTCAGGATGAATACGGCGTCGAGATCCTCATGGGCCAGCAGCGCGTCCATGCTATCATAGGCGCGTTGTGCGCCCCAGATCCGGGCCATCTCTTTGGCGCGGTCAACGATGAGATCGGCCGTAGCCACCAGATCAAACGTCTCACTGACAAATGGAAAGTAGCCTGTCGATACACTGCCGCAGCCTACGATGGCGGCCTTGAGCTTGCCTGTCATGATGTGTCTTTCTCCCTTCTGCGAATCGGCTGTCTCGAGGATTATGCGGCGCGATATGGTGCTGCGCAAGGCTGAGCGTGTTGCACGATTGCGGTGACAGCGATTCCGCCTATCATCATCTCTGTTGGCCATGCCCTGCTGGCCAACGACACGCCGATAGGGAGAGTTGCTCATGAGCCTGAATCGTCAGTCATCCTTCGTTGTGGGCATCGCTGGGGGCAGTGCCTCGGGCAAGAGCACCTTTGCGGCGGCGCTGCTACGCGAGCTCACCGATGGCGCCGCCGTAGCGGCCGGCCAGCCCGCGTTAACGGTCGAGCATTTTGCCATGGACCGCTACTTTCGCACCATAGAGGGCGGCGCCCCCACCATCGTATCCAGCGATGGCGAGGTGCGCTTGGATCGTAACCATCCCGAGTCGGCCGATAACGCCGCTCTGGCAGCCGATATGGACCGTCGCAAGCACGCAGGGGATCATCCGGACGTGATCATCGTTGAAGGGTTGATGCCTCTCTATGTGCCGCTGATTCGCGAGCGCCTGGACCTGCGCCTCTTCGTCGAGCTGGACGCTGATTTGCGCGCGCTGCGGCGCATGTTGCGGGTACGCGGGCGTCTGCCCGATGCGCCTGATACGCGTGAACGCCTGGCTGGCGCTATGGACTACTATATCGAGTGCGCCCGCGTGGGGCATGCTCTCTATGTCCAGCCTTCACGAGCGTATGCCGATCTCGTTCTGCGTGGCGACACCGAGCTTGACCGCTCTGCCGCCCTGGTGGGCGATCTGGTGCGGGCGCAACTGGCCTGGCGCGGCTGACTCCTGGGTATCTGCTGCGGTCCACAAAGAGGTGAGCATTCCATAGGCCGGCGAGCGCACGGCCCGCAGTTGGCGCGACTCAACAAGCGCCGCATCGTACCGATGCGGCGCTTGTTCTCCTTGGTGTGGCGGGCTAGATGATGAACTGGCTGATATGGCGCTGAGTGAGCTTGAGCATCTTCCAGCGACGCTCACCCACCCCCCATAGCTGGCCGTGCGGCTCGACCACCATGTACTTTTCCCAGTCCGACTCGTACAGGAAGGCAAAGATCTTGCCCCAGGCGATATCGCCCATGCCTGCGGCAGGCTGCGACGCCCAAGGGTTGCCATCCATCTCGATGGCCTCTTTGATGTGCACCTCGTACATCATCTTGGCATGGTCGCGGAAGAACGGCAGATACTCGATGCCCACGCCACGCAGGTTAGCCGGGTCGATCTTCATGCCCACCGTGGGGTACACCGCCCATAGCTTCTCGTAGGCTTCCATGCTATCGAGAAAGCTGGCACCATGCACGGCGTACATGGCTAACGGAATGCCCGCCTCTTCGAGCTTGGCGATGCGTCCGGGAAAGACCTGCCCAAAGGCCGCCAGGTTGGCATCATAACCACCTTCGATCTGCCCGCCGCCCGTCATGAACAACTTGGTGTCGAGCGCCTCGGCAAAGTCGATGAATTTGTCGAGCTGCGCCAGCGCTGCGGTGCGCTCATCGTGATCAGTTGAGGTGTGATTCCAGCCCCAGAGGCCCAGCGACGAGCACTCGATGCTATACGTGTCGAGGATGGCCTTCATGCCCTTGACGGTGTCGAGCGTCAGATCTTTGGCGTTGCCCCAAAAGTTGAACTCCAGGCCGCTGTAACCGTTCTCGGCGGCGAAACGGCAATCACAGGCCAGCTTGCTGATGTCGTTCTCGGCGATAAAGCCTAGCTTGATCATGAAACCCTCCGCGCGGACGATGTGTTTTGGTGCCCGCCCGCGACTGAGAGCATAGCGCAGGATAGGGCGAGGGGTCAAGCTTGAACAGCGAGGGTGAGATGGTGCGCATACTTTGGCAACGAGGCCCGCGCCTTGCGCGGGCCTCGTTGCAACTGCGATCGAACCCAGTCTGCTTTGCGTTATGCGATGAACTGGCTGATGTAGCGCATGGTCAGTTTGAGCATTTTCCAGCGCAGCTCACCACGGCCCCACAGTGGCCCGTGCGGCTCGACCACCATATAGTCGTTCCAGTCATTCTCGTACAAGAAGGCAAAGATCTTGCCCCACTCGATATCGCCCATGCCGGCGGCTGGCTGCGACGCCACCTTGCCGTCCATGTAGACGTGCTCTTTGATGTGAATCTCGTACATCATCTTGCAGTGGTCGCGCAAGAAGGGCAGATACTCGATGTTGCGCGCCTTGAGGTTGGCCGGGTCGATCTTCATGCCGACGTTGGGAGCAACGGCCCATAGCTTCTCAAAGGCCTCCATGCTATCGAGGAAACTGTTGCCGTGCACGGCGTACATGGCGGTGCGAATGCCCGCCGCCTCGAGGCCAGCCACGCGCTCGGGAAAGACCTTCAGCCAGGCCGCGACATTGGCGTCATAGCCGCCCTCGACAGTGCCACCACCGGTCATGAACAACTTGGTGTCGAGCACCTTGGCGAACTCGATGAACTTGTCGAGCTGCGCCAGCGCCGCGCCCTGCTCGGCGGCGTCGGGCGAGGTGTGGTTCCAGCCCCACAGGCCCAACGATGAGCACTCGAGGCAGTAGGCGTCGAGGATCGCCTTTTGCGCTTTGACGGCCTCGATGGTCAGGTCTGCAGCGTTGGCCCAGTAGTTGAACTCGAGCCCACTGTAGCCATTGTCGGCGGCAAAGCGGCAGTCACAGGCCAGCTTGTCCAGATCATTGGTTGCGATGAACCCCATCTTGATCATGTTGCCCCTTTCATCGAACAGTCAGTCTACGCCTCGCGAGCGTGCGCCTAGCGTAGCATATGGGTTGATGCTGTCAAGAGGCTTGATGCGTCCAGGCTTCTATTCGCCCTTGACCCAGCGGTCGAAGAAGGCCACGCTCCTGTCCATCGCCAGCGGGATGCTCTTTGAGAGGTTGTGGTCATCGCCATCGTATATCCAGTACTCGTAGCGCCATCCGACCGCCTCGAGCTGCTCGACCAACTCCTCGCTCCAGGCGATGGGCACCGAATCATCGGCTGTGCCGTGGTGCAACTGCAGCGGCCCCGAGAGGTCCGCCAGAAAGCTGTTGGGCGAGACAGCGGCCCAGAATTCGGCGGTGTCTACCGCGCCTTCAATGGGCCGCGGCCAGCGCTGCACAGGCGCCGGATAGGGCGCCACCACCCCGGCCCAGATGACACCAGCCTTGATCTGCGACGAGATGACCATTGACCGCAGGGTGATGCCGCCGCCCATGGAATGCCCCCACATGCCGATTCGCTCGGCATCGACCTGTGGGTGTGCCTGTAGCGCCGCCACGGCGTTCAGCGCATCGATGGTGTAGGCGCCATCGCGGTTGCCGCTGACAGCCAGTCCCTCTGAGCGATGGTGACCGCGCAGGTCAGGCATGAGCACCACAAAGCCGGCGCGTGCGATACGGTCGACATAGGCCTTGTAGCGCTCGCCGGTGCGGTACTGATCAGGAGGGATGTGGCCATGCACAAACACGACGCCAGGCCAACCTCCAGCGGGCGGCTCGCCATCGGGGATGGTCAGTAACGCATAGACCTTGAGCCCCTCGGAGCGGTAACTGGCATCATAGCGGGCATAGTTGGCGCCTCGATCAAACTCACCCTCAATGGTGATCGCACTGCCCGGGTACTCTAGCTCGCGCATCGCCGCGATCATGAACGGGTGCATTGTCGGCGTAGGTACTGGCGTGGCCGATGGCTCGACTGTGGGGGGCGGGGTGGCTGTCGAGGTTGGCGACGGCAGCGCAGTGGGGGGCCTGGTCGTACCAGTCGGGGCGCTGGACACGTCCGTAGGCCTCGGCGTCGTCGATGCGGACTGCGCGCCTGGCGCAGCGCTCGGCGTTTGGCGTAGCGCACAGCCCGAGACGAGCAGTACCATCAGCAGTACAAAAAGCATGACCGGTCGGCGCATACCATCACTCCTGCTAAATAGGATACATGTACTCTTCTTTAGAGCATATCAGCATCGTGGTGCTGCGGCAACGGCCCAACGTTTGCCGCCAGGCTGCGAGCTGGCTAGGATTGGCACAGATATGGCGCACGGAGGGCGCATCTACACCGCTCGAGATGATGCCCTAGCGCGGCAGGCAGAATCGTTGGAGGTGATCTCATGTTCAGGCTAAAGGCTATCGCCGACGCGCTGACCTGGTTCAGGTTTGCCCTGGGGCCAGGATTGGTTGCCCTGGGCGCGTGGGGTGGCGCGGGGGCCATCGATCTCGCAGCGCGAGCCGTGTTGGCTGGCTGGGCATCTGATGCGCTCGATGGGCCTTTGGCGCGACGCGATCCCAAGGCGTCACCGAGTTGGATCGGGCGCAACGACCTGCTGGTCGATGTGTGCTTTTCGCTGGGTGTTTGGCTCTATTTGGCCTTGTCGGGTTGGGTGTCGCCCACGGGCGCAGGCATCTATGTGCTCCTGGCAGCGCTGGCCATCTGGCAGACCCGGTCTGTGCAGCTGGCCTGGGGGGTGCAGGCGCTGCCGTATGCCGGCATGGGCGTGGTGGCGCTGCGCGTCGTCCCGCGCGTTGGCTGGATGTATGTGGCTTACGTGGTGGGCGTGGTGGCCATCACGTGGCCGCGCATTCCTCGGCGCATAGGTATCTTTGTGCGGGCCTTGCTGCGCGGCTTTCGATCGGGAGACACCGCCGAACCAGGCGCTCGAGACGGTTAGCCGGCCTCAGGCGCCCGACGCAAAGCACAGGCCCGCGAGCATCTGCTCGCGGGCCTGTCAGTCGTTCTGGGCAGACCATCTCACTCGAACTTGGGCATCATATCGCCATGCGCCTCGAACAGGTCGTCGCACATAGCAACGATCTCGTCGATGGTGAGCTCTGCGGCGGTGTGCGGATCGAGCATAGCGGCCTGGTAGACGTACTCCTTCTTGCGGGTCAGCGCTGCCTCGATAGCCACCTCATGCACATTGATGTTGGTGCGGTTGAGCGCAGCCAGCTGCACGGGCAGATCGCCCACAAAGGTCGGGTGCACGCCATTACGATCTGCCACGCACATTACCTCGACGCAGCAGTTGGGCGGCAGGTTGGTGATCAGGCCGGTATTGAGCACGTTGCCGCCAAAGGTAAAGGGACGGTCGGTGACCACGGCCTCCATGATATGCGAGGCATACTCGCTGGTGCGCTCGTGCTTGAACAACTCGGCCTCTACCATCTCGCGAACCACGTCGCGCTGGCCCACTTTGAGGCTCTTGCCGGTAACGGCAGCGTCGAACAGAGCGTCGGCCGTGATCTGCTCAAAGCCCGGAGTGTTGTCGATAAAGCCCTGCATGCGCTCCTTGATCCATCCTACCATCGGGCCTTCGAGCTTTTCCTCTTCGCCAAAGTATGACAGACCTTCGATGCTCTCTCCGGTGATGACGCGGCGCATCAGCTCCCATTGGCGAATCTGTACGCGGCAGCGCCGAGGATACTCGTCGAGGGGAATGTGAAAGCGCTCGATAAGCTCAGGCGCTTTGGCCTTGATGAACCAGGGTGTGTACTCGGCGGCGTGCTCGGATGATTCGGTCTGGTAGTAGCCAAACCACTTCATCTGCTCAAAGCGGACGGCATCCTTCCACTTGTACTCGGGCAGCTCAGCGCGCCGTTTGATCTCGGGATACAGGTCTTGGCCATGGCGCGAGATCTCGAGTAGCCAGCCCTGGTGGTTGATGCCCGCCACCGTCCACTTGAGGTCGTCAGTGGGCAGGTCTAGCTCGCGACAGAGATGGCTCGCGCAGCCCTGTACGCTGTGGCACAGCCCCACGGTCTTGACACGCGAGCCCTTTAGGATCGCGCCGGTCAACATGGCCATCGGGTTCGAGTAGCTGAGCAGCAGGATCTCTGGCGCCACCTCCTCCATGATGCGGCAATAGTCGAGCATCACGGGGATGGTGCGCAACGCACGAAAGATGCCGCCGATGCCCAGCGTGTCGGCGATGGTCTGGCGTAGGCCGTACTTTTTGGGGACCTCGAAATCGATCACTGTCGAAGGCTCATAGCCACCCACCTGAATGGCGTTCACTGCAAAGTCAGCGCCGGCCAGCGCCTCGGCCGCCTCGCTGGCGAGATAGCTCTTGATGGTGCAGCCAGCACCGATCTCGTCGTTCAGACGTTTGATGAGCAGCTCTGACTCTTTGAGGCGCACAGGGCTGATGTCGATTAGCGCGATCTCGGCGCCCTGCAGCGCCGGAGCGTGAAAGCAGTCTCCCAAGACATTCTTGGCGAATACCGTGGAGCCGGCGCCCAGAAAAGCAATTTTGGTCATGTCGATACCTCCGTTGGTGTTTGCGTGCACGAGCCACACGGCTATCCTAGTTTTATCACCGGGCAGCGTCAAACAACAGTGCAGAACGGCGCGGCCACGGGCCCAAAGGGGGCTACAGGGCAATGCTACAGCTCGAGATGATCGACCGCGTGCGGATGCTGTGCCTCAGCGATGAGCGCATCGTGGCGGCGTGGATGTACGGCTCATTTCCGGCGGGTGAGGCCGACGCGTATTCAGATATCGAGTTCCTGATCTATGTGCGCGATGAGGCGCTACCCTCGTTTGCCCCAGCCACCTGGGTCAACCAGATTGCACCGCTGGCTCTCTACTTTGTCAACGAGTTCGGCGTGGGGGCAGCGCTGTTTGAGAATACCATTCGCGGAGAGTTCCACTTTGAGCCTCAGAGCGAGATGCCCCATTTGGTGGCCTATCGTGAGGAGGCGGGCTTTCCGGCCGTGAAGCGCATGCTGCTGGTGGACAAGACCGGTGAGTTGTGCTCGCTGCTCGAAGAGATCAGTGGCCCAGGCCCAGAGCGAGCGACGGCCGACCAAGCGCAGCGCCTGATCGCCGGTTCGCTCAACTGGCTGCTCTTTGGCCTCGGCGTTCTGGCCCGAGGCGAGCGTGTCCGCGCCCTCGAACTCTTGGGCATGCTGCACCGATATCTGTTGTGGATGGCGCGCCTGGCCGAGACCGCGATGACTCACTACGCGACGCCGGCCCGTTGCGCCGAGCACGAGCTCTCGGCGCAGGCACTGCAGCGCTTTGAGGCGTGTACCGCTTCGCTGCATGGCAATGAGCTAGAGTGCGCCTGGGCCACCGCCTGGCAGTGGGCGGGCGAGCTGCATGTGGCGCTGGCCGAGCGATATGAGCTGGTGCTGCCTCAGCCGCTGATCACGCGAATCGCAGCACGGTTTGCCGCTTTACTCGCGCCGGATATCGAGGGGTAGGATGACAACGATCGTCAGCACCTTTGGCAGCGAGCTGGCTGAGGCAACCGCCGCCTCGTATAACCGCACCTTTGCTGACATACCCTTCTGCTGGCCTATCGACGCGCAGGCGCTGATGGACCCCGCCACCCTGCCTTGCGACAACCTGTCTGCGCTGCGCGGCGATCTGCTGCTGGTTGCCCGCGAGGGCCAGGCCGTGGTCGGCTATGTCCATGTCGTGGTTGAGGATGCCAAGCCCGAAGGCGAACGCGACTGGGATGACTATGCCCAGACGCAGGGCGTGTTGCGCATGTTCTGGTACGAACGCGGCTACCGCGCCGCCGGCGCAGTATTGCTGGAACAGGCCGAGAGCCATGTGCGGGCGCACGGGCTGCAGCGCATCGAGGTGATGCACAGTAAGCGCGGCTATCCCTGGTACCACCTGCCCCATGTGCATCTGACGCAGCGTCTCGAGCATGTGCATGCGCTGCTGTATGCCCATGGTTTTGCCCGTGACAAGAGCAATGTCGCTCTCATCTGGCCAGACGCCGCGAACGCCCCCCTGGCGCCCTGCGCACTCGACTATCACCTGCGCATCGAGCGCGAGGACTGCTCTGGACCGGCAAAGCGCCAGCTCCTCTTTGCTGAGCAGGGAGACACTTTTTGTGGCATGTGCGTGGGGGCCTCTCTAGCCGAGCAGCACGCAGACCTGCGGGCCCGTGATTGGTCCTATATCCGCTGGTTGACTGTGGACGAGCCGTTCCGTCGCCAGGGGCTGGCGCAGCGGCTGCTCACCGAGACGTTCCGCACCATGGCAGGCGAGGGTGCGCGGCATGCGGCCATCTGCTGCATCGAGGAGAACACGCCAGCCCTGCTGCTCTATGCCAACATGGGTTTTCGCGCCGTCGATTTCACCTACACCTATGTCAAGGCCCTGCATCAGCAGAGCGCGCAGGTGAATGAGCCCGCGTCCCCGCTCTGTCCATAATCTGTCCACAGGCGCCGTTCTGGTGCTCGCCGCTGCGCTATGCTAGAGTCGACTGTGTGGATCATCGAGGAGGGTGACATGAGCGGCAAAAAGCTGGTGGTCATTGGATTCGACTCGATCTCACTCAGCGTACTACAAGAGTTTGTGCGTCGAGGCGCTTTGCCGACAGTGGCTAGACTGATGCAGGAAGGCTGTGTCACCCAGACCTGGCCGTGCTTTCCCATGGAGACGGGCACCAACTGGGCCTGCCTGGCCACGGGAGCCTCACCCTGGGTGACGGGCTGTAACATGCATGTCCACCTGCCGGGCACGCCTCTGGATGAACAGGTGTATGGCTTCCAGGGCGAGCTCTGTCGGGCTGAGCAGCTCTGGACCACGGCGCAAAAGGCCGGCAAGAGGGCTGTGGTGTTCGATTGGTCACAGTCGCTACCCATTCGCATACAGGAAGGTCTGATCCATGCCGGTGAGGATGGTCGACCCGACAATGCCAGAAATGCCCTACAAGAGGTGCGGGCCTACACCACGCATCCGCGCCAGCCGGGGCCGCACGTCACGCAGGTAGCGCCTGTGCCCTGTGACTGGCCCAACGCTCCCCAAGGCGCTCTCTGCTTTGAACTGCCCATCGAGCCGGGGCCGTACTCTGCCTTTGCGCAGGTGAGATCCTTGTGGGCGCTGGTGCTCAAGGGCGGTGATGGATACGACCGTGTAGCCGTGTACGATGCTCCCGCGGGTCAAGAGCTATGGCGTGTCGGGCTCAACGAGTGGTCGCCCTGGCGCCTGCATCCCTTTGTGGCTGATGGCCGCGAGGTGATCGGTGGTCTGCGTGGCAAGTTGTTGCGACTCAGCCCAGACGCCAGCCACGTGCATCTGTATCTATCCGAGATCTTTGACCAGAGTGCCTTCGTGCAGCCCGAGAGCCTGCTCGATGAGCTTCAGGCCGCTTGTGGTCCCTTTGTCAATCAGTGCTCGCGTCAGCAGGTGGTGCAGGGGGGAGCTTCAGACATTGCCACCTACTTTGAGGAGCAGGCCTATTTGGCCCGCTGGTGGAAGCATGCCGCAGCACACTTGCTGGGCAGGTACGACTGGGACCTGTTCATGCTCAAGTGGCACGGTCCCGACTGGACCAATCACCTCACCATGTACATGATCGATGAGCGCCACCCGATGTATGAACCAGAGCGCGCTGACGAAGGCTGGGCGATGTGGGATGAGCTGATGGGCTGGGGCGATGAGATCGTCCAGACGGTGATGCAGGTGGCGGGTGAGGATGCTGTGATCGCGCTGGTTTCTGACCATGGTGGTGGCACGCAGTTGCCGGGCATCGACCTGCGCATCGACATCAACGGTATTCTGGAGCAACACGGCTGGCTCAAACGCAAGGCTGACGGCGCCGTGGATTGGTCCCAAACCCAAGCCTACGGCTACCAGCACTATGTCTACATCAATCTACAGGGGCGTGAGCCAAACGGCATCGTGGCGTCAGGCGCAGAGTACATCAATCTGCAAGAAGCGATCATCGAGGCATTGCTCGACACAATCGACGCGAATGGTCGGCATGTTTTCCGCACCGCGTTGCCCCGTGAAGACGCGGGGCGTCTGGGCGTAGGTGGCGATCGTGTGGGCGACGTCTTTTGGGTGCCGGCCAAGCCACACCCGCTGGCCACTGTCGACAAAGAGCGCTTTTGGCTCGAGCACTCGCGCGACGAGACCGGTACGTGGGACTGGCCGCGCCTCAACACAGGCAACCATCTAGACGACTCCTATTTCGTCATCGCGGGCCCAGGCATACGACGGGGGTATGCACGGCCGCGCCGCACGCTCATCACCTCGGTTGCGCCTACTCTGGCGACAGCACTGGGCATCCCTGTGCCGGCCGATGCCGACGGCACTGTGTTGCACGAGTTTTTCGAAGGGTAGACAAGCCGCATCCCGAGCTGAGCGTGGCGAGATGGCCACGCTCAGCTCGGCTTTTCGCCGTTTGGCTAGCGGGGTTCGATGGCACGCAGAGCGGCTTCGATCTGCGTGCGTAGAGCGGGGTCGTTGGTGAGGGCCAGAGCGCGCGTGAGGTCGTCGCGGGCACGCACAAAGCTGCCCAGCTCGATCATTGTGGCGCCGCGCGATAGATAGGCCTGAGCGTGGCCTGGCTCTAGTTCGATGGTGCGCCCAAAGTCGGTAAGCGCCCCCGTATAGTCGCCCAGAGAGCCGCGCACATTTCCCCGACAGTAGTAGGCCTGAGCGTTGTTGCCATCCAGGGCGAGCGCCTCGTTGAGGTGGTGCAGCGCCTGATCAAAGTCGCCCTTGAGATCGAATGCGATACCCAACCCCAGGTAGGCCTGTGCCGTTGGGTTGAGTTTGACAGAACGTTCAAAGGCAGCGATGGCAGCGCGATGATCTCCTTGTGCTAACGCCTGCCAACCGAGATCGTCAAAGTCAGCGGCTCGCTCAGTGCGGCAGCCAGCCAGGCTGAGCAGCAGGAACAGCAGCAGTAGATAGCCGGTCCGCCTCATCGCTGATCCCCGTTGCGCAGCCAGAGCAGCAGTGCCGTCAGGCTATAGCCATCAACCAGCGAGCGGGTGCTGATGAGGTCCTCGATCTCAGACCGGGTGAACCAGCGCCAGCCTGCTACTTCGCTCTCATCAAAGCTGCCCACCTTGCCAGTAGCGCGCGCCCGCACCACATGGAACACCTGGTCTGCCATGCCCGCTAGCGGGTGATAAGCGTAGATCAGGTACGCGTCATCGCAGGCATGCCCGGTTTCCTCTTGGGCCTCACGCAGCGCCGCTTGCTCAGGCGTCTCCGCGGGCTCCATGAACCCGGCAGGCACCTCCCACTGAACGCTGTCGAGGGCATAACGATAGGCTTGTACCAACAGGATGCGGCCAGCATCATCCTCGACGAGGGCCGCCGCAGCCTGACGTGGGAATTCGAGCACATGATAGCGCTCCACAATCCGACCGCCTGGCATACGCACACGATCGCGGTGCAGATTCACCCAGGGGCAGCGGTAGATTGTCTCACGTGAGAGGCGTTGTGGTCGATCAATCATGGGCGTCCTCGCATCGCAGCGCGATCCACTCGGCACGCAGGTCAGTGGGCGAGCAGTAGTGGCATGGCCGAACCTCTTTGCCTGGGCATCAGCGCCACTTTACTGCGATGACGCTGTGCGCGCAAAGGCAGTTCTCGATGAGCCGCCAGGTCTGTTGTGATAAGCGCCCTCAATAAGGCCTTGACATATATGCAGAGTTTGCTAAACTTGCGTAAGGACATGTGTGCCGGATGGGGTGAGTGAGGCAAGCTCCAGGGCTTGCCTCACCTCGTACGCTTCAGACGCTGCCCGCAACAGACTGAGGCGATGGCCTTGGCGGCCGTGGTGCGATATGGCGGTGCCCAGGCTCTGTGTGCCCCGACGCACAAGGAGACTGTGCACTGCCAACCTATCGCTACGGCTGATGTCGAGCCCGACAAGGCTCTACAGGGCCAGGGGGTGCTCATGCCTCGTGCAAACCCAACCGGTGGCCCTGGCGCTGTCATGGTTGAGTCATGCGCCCGCATAGAGGCCATTGTCTATTGCTCACCCCAGCGCTATCATAGAGGCAAGATCGGCCATGCCAATCTGTAAGGCGCTGTTGGCCGACTATCATTGCTCAACGGGAGCGCCGCGGGCCGTGCCCCGAGAGATTCGCCCATTTGACGTTCTAGAGAAGGAGTGTGATCGATGCTGAACGCCCCTCGCAAGATCACCTGGTGGATCGCAGTCGTCATCGCGCTATTGAGCGCCATTCTGGTCGCTGCTGGTCAGGCGACGTCAGCGGCCCTGCTGGCGCTGATCGGCCTGCTCTTGATGATCATCGCCACCAAGCTTGTTCGCCTCTAGGCCACTACTGACAGGCGGCGCGCTCGCAGGCCCGCAGCGTGCCGCCTGTCGGCCTCAGCCCAGCCGATGGCCGGTACCATCGCCGCCCAGGCCAATCAGCCCGAGCGTCTTGCCTGTGGGCGTGGTCTCCAAGTCCTCGACAAAAGCCACCTCGAAAGTGATCTCCTCTCCCATGCGCTCCGTCAGGCCAGCGACCACTCGCGCGGCCAGTGCCTCGCGGTCGCACGCATCAGCCACCACAAGCCGTACCTCAAAGCGCTCGCGGGCATGTTGCACCACCTGAAAGCGACGCATGCCGCCCACTGCGTACAAGATCGCGGTCACAGCCTGGGGGTGCAACAACACGCCGTTGGGCAGGTGCACCCACTCTTGTGTGCGCCCCTGCACAAAGTCGACCCGCGGCAGCGTGCGCCCGCAGGGACAGCCGTCGGGCAGCCATCGCAGCATGTCGCCGATGCGCACGTTCAACAGCACCATGCCGCGGTTGACCAGGTTCGAGACTAGCGCCTCGCCCGTCTCGCCAGGGAGTAGGTCAGGGCCATCAGCATCGATGTGTCGCCCATCGCTGGCCACGATGCGCAGCGCATAGCAGTCGTGGTTGATGTGGTAGCCGCGGTGAGCCTCGCACTCGAACCCAAGCTTGAACGCCTCGATGGTCTGGTAGACGCTGAATACCGGAATGCCAAACTCCTCGACGAGCATACGTCGGGCAGAGATGGGCATAGCCTCTGAGCCGTATACGATCACGGCGGGCCGGTGCAGGGCCTGTCCACTCTCACGAGCATAGTCGAACAGGCGCCCGAAATAGGAGCCATACCCTGATAGTACGTCGGGGCAAAAGGCGTTGATCTTGGGCAGGTTAACCTCGGGCGGGTCGCCCAACGACAGTACCAGCCGCTGCACGGGCTCGCGGGGCGGGTAGAGCGCCTTGGCACGCGTGAATCTGCGTACCGCCACGCCGGTGCCGTGCGGTGAGCTTAGCTCGAGTTGGCGATAACTTGATCGCCTGCCCAGCGGCTGACGGCTGGCGGCGGCATCACGTCGGCTATGCGCTGCACTCTGCAACAGCGCGGCGGTGTCGTGCCAGATATGGTGTGGAGTGCCAGAAGATCCCCCAGACCCCACGCGCAATAGATCGTCATCTGCGAACTGGGTTGAGCGATATCGCTGGGGAGCATTCTGGAGATCGGCGATCTCGATGATTGGCAGGCGTCGCAGATCATCCGCGCAGCGGATGTCATCGGGCGTGAGGCCCAGACGGCTCATCGTCTCGCGATAGTGCGGCACCCAACGATAGGCATAGGCCACCATCCGGCGCACGTTAGCATCCTGGCGAGCCTGTAGGCGGTCGGGCGGCAGATAGGGTAGCGGTGGTTGCTGTGCCAGATGCCACGCTAGGTAGGCCGACCAGTAGGCGCGCTTCCAAATGGGGGGGTTGGGCATCTCTTTTCACCTCACCCGCGGGCGGCAGATGCAGCGACGCGTAGACGAAGCAGGCACAGCCGGCTCAGTCGCCAGCGCATCCAACAGCAACTGACCCCATACTGGGCAGTCACTTTTCTGGGGGCATCACGACTGATTGAGGCTGCACCTGAACTGGCCAGGACTCGCTGTCGCAGCGCCGATCATTGTGACTGTGAGCGAGTATAGACGCGCACTTGTCTGAGCACAACCGCACGGCCCTGTCTCAAGCGGCTGCCGATGGCAACATACAAAGAGAGGGCAGGATGTCCCCGCCCTCTCGGTATGTGTGCGCGCTAGGCGCTGAGCGCCTCATGCGTCTCCTTAAGCTGGTCGATGATGGGGATATTCTGCGGGCACTTGGGCTCACAGACGCCACACTCGACGCACCGATCGGCCGAGAGTCCGCTGATGCGCACCCCCTGTAGCCAGACCTCTTCTCCCTTGAGCAACCGGGCGTACTGCTCACGCGCATAGTCCTTCATGCCATAGACGCGCGCATAGTTCATAAGCAGAAAGTTGCCGGGGATGTCGACGTCGTTGGGGCAGGGCATACAGTAGCCGCAGCCGGTGCAGTACAGATCGGCAAACGACTGCAGCTTTTGCAGCATGGCCGTCACCGCCTGGGTTTCGGCGGTGCTAAAGGGCTCCTCACGCTCTGCAGAGGCGACGTTCTGCTCGATCATCTCCATGGTGTTCATGCCCGAGAGGGCCACCGTCACGGCGGGGTTGGAGAGCACCCAGCGTATGGCCAAGTCCGGCGCCGAGGCCACCGATTCGGGGAGCATCTCTTGCATCTGCTCAGGACTGAACATGGCCATGCGGCCGCCGCCTACCGGCCCCATGATGACCGTACCCATGCCCTTTTCGTGGGCCAGGCCGATGGCCTCAACCAGATGACGATCAAGGATGTTGTACTGCAGCGTCACCCCGTTGAACTCATCTGTCTTGATGAGCTCCAGGATGTTGGCCAGAGTGTCGTGCGACGAGAACGCCAGGAAGCGCACCAGGCCCTCTTCTTGCGCCTTGCGTGCGGCCTTCAGGCAGCCCTTTTCGCCCAGCAGATGGCTCTTAAAGCCTTCGAGCGAGAGGCCGTGAAAGTGCATCACGTCGATGTAGGGCTCGTCAAAGCGCTGCAGCTGCGTCTCTAGCCGCTGCCGCCAGGTGTCACCATCGATGTCGTTAGACGGGATCTTGGTGGCGATGATCAGCTTGCTGCGATCATAGCCCTTGATGGCCTTGCCTACAGCGACTTCGCTCGTGCCGTTAATGTATCCCCAGGCAGAGTCGATGTAGTTGATGCCCTGATCGAGGCCACGACGCAGCATAGGCACCGAGACCTCATAGTTGCAGGTGCCGTCGGGCAGGCTGGGTAGGCGCATGGCGCCAAAGCCCAGTGTGGATGCCATCATGCCGGTGTTGCCATAGGGACGGTATTGCATTGTGCAGACCTCCATGTAAAACGGGGACAGACTGGGGCAGAAAAGGCTGCCGGTGGGTAACAGCTCCTCATTATAGCCCGGTTGGCGGCGAGGTCAAGCGGTATGGTGGTCTGACCGCAACGAACAGGTCGATCGACAGAACGAGGGGCAGCTACGGCTGCCCCTCGTTGAGACTGCAGGGTCCTGCTGCTAGAGCCCTAACCCCTTTTTGATGCCCCCGCCATAGGCAGGATCCATCCGTGTAAAGTGTTCGACCATCTTTTTCTGTATCTCAACCGGCACCGGCTTGAGGCTGGCCACGATGTGGGTGATCAACCGCTGCTGCTCGTCGGTCGGCATCAACCTAAAGAGGTTGCCTGGCTGGATGTAATCGTCATCCACGCCACGCTTTTGCTCATAGCGATCGGCGTCGCCCGAGATCTTGAGTGGTGGCTCGGCAAAGCGCGGGTCGGCCTTGGGCCCGCCAAAGCTGTTGGGCTCATAGTTGGGCGCTGCCCCGAAATTGCCGTCAAAGCGCATTGAGCCATCGCGCTGGTAGTTGTTCACTTCAACGTGTGGCCTATTGATGGGCAGGTGCTCATAGTTGGCACCGAGGCGGTAGCGATGGGCATCGCCATAGGCAAAAAGGCGCGCCTGGAGCACCTTGTCGGGCGAAAAGCCAATGCCTGGTACCACGTTGGCCGGCGAGAAGGCTGCTTGCTCAACCTCGGCATAGTAGTTCTCGGGATTGCGGTTGAGCTCTAGCACACCCACCTCGATGAGCGGATAGTCGCCATGGGGCCAGACCTTGGTGAGGTCGAACGGGTTGAAGCGGTAGGCCTCTGCCTCGAGCTCGGGCATCACCTGAACGTAAAAGGTCCAGCGAGGGAACTCACCGCGCTCGATCGCCTCAAACAGCTGCTTGGTGTGATAGTCTGGGTCTTTGCCTGCGAGCTCATCTGCCTCTTCTTGCATCAGGTTGCGGATGCCCTGCTGCGTCTTGAAGTGGAACTTTACCCAGAAGCGCTCGTTGTCGGCGTTGATAAAGCTAAAGGTGTGGCTGCCATACCCGTTCATGTAGGGGATGCCGGCCGGAATGCCCCGATCAGAGAAAAGAATGGTCACTTGATGCAACGCCTCGGGCACCTGCGACCAGAAATCCCACTGCGGGAGCGGATCGCGCAGGTTGGTCTGTGGGATGCGCTTTTGTGTGTGGATGAAATCCGGGAATTTGATGCCGTCGCGGATAAAGAACACGGGGGTGTTGTTCCCCACGAGATCCCAGTTGCCCTCCTCAGTGTAGAACTTGAGCGCGAAACCACGCACATCGCGCACTGTGTCGGCCGAGCCCCTCTCGCCTGCCACTGTCGAGAAGCGACCGAACATGGGCGTCTGCTTGCCGACCTCAAACACTTTGGCTTTAGTGTAGCGGGTGATGTCGTGCGTGATCGTCAGGGTGCCGTAGGCCCCCGCTGCTTTGGCATGCACAACGCGCTCGGGGATGCGCTCGCGGTTAAAGTGAGCCAGCTTGTCGATCAGCAGATGATCTTGCAGCAGCGTTGGCCCGCGCTCTCCTGCGGTCAGCGAGGTCTGATTGTCGTCAACGGGAACCCCTGCAGAGGTGGTCATCATTTTCTCATCAGGCATGTTCGTACTCCTTTGCTATGCATGAGGCCCAACTCGGACCCAGACAAACACATGGCGGAACAGCGCATTGGTGAATACTCACGGCCTCACCAACGCCACTATAGTATGCTCATTTTCTCCTGAGAATGCTTTGTTGTCAAGTGATGGTTGTCACCATCCTCTTGGCCCCGTGGCGCTTTGGCGCTATGCTAGCGCCCATGTGGCTATTGGCTGGCCAATCACTCGCGTGGAGGCGCCATGATTCTGCTCACCGTTTGGGACGGGCTGCGGCCTGACCTTGTCTGCGACGAACTGACCCCCTATCTGGCACGCCAAAGCGAGGCAGGCGTTTTTTGCCAACACAGCCATGCTGTGTGGCCGAGCGCCACGCGCATCAATGCCGCCAGCCTGAGCACCGGCTGCCAGCCTGGCAAGCACGGCCTGGTCGATAACGAGCTCTATGTGCCGGCGGTAGACCCTCAGGCGCCCATCTCATGTGCCGATTGGCGTGCTCTACAAGCGCTGGCAGACGCCGAGCAGGGTCGGCTGCTGACCGCGCCCACACTGCCCGAGCTGCTGGCGCAGCGCGGTCGGCGCTTTGTATCTGCCGGATCGGGATCGCCTGGTACCACTTATCTCACCAACCCGACAGTCACTGCCCCCATCGTCAACTGGGCAGTGGCCTGGCCAAGGGCATTCGAGGCCGAGCTCGTGGAAGAGCATGGTGGACTGCTCACCGAGAGCGCGTCTTCGGCCGAGCGCAACCGCCAGGTCATCGCTACCCTGCGCGATGTGCTCATCCCGCGCGATCGGCCCGATGTGGTGACATTGTGGATCACCGAGCCAGACCATGCGCAGCACGGCCATGGCATCCGTTCGCCCGAGGCCGTCGAGGCACTCCGCCAGGTGGATGCCGAGGTGGCAGCGCTCGTGCAGTATCTGGAGAGGGCGCTCCCCGAGCCACTGACCGTCTTTTACCTGTCTGATCATGGCTTTGAGACTATTGGCCCCGACCTTTCCGTGACTGCCGCGTTGATCGGCGCGGGGTTCAAGGCATCGGCCAGCTCTCCAGATGTTGTACCAGCGGGCTGCAGCCTGTATCTGAACGACGAGACGCTGCCTCGTGTGGGCGAGCTCGCCACCTGGTTGCTGACGCAGCCCTGGGTGAGCGGCGTCTTTGTGCGCGATGACCTGCTGACGGCTTGCCCAGGTGCGCTGCCCCAGAGCGCTGTGGGCGGCAGCCACGCTCGTTCGGCGCCCATCATGTACTCGCCACGCTGGAGCGACGAATGCAACACCTATGGCGTGCCGGGTATGGTGGCCGGGCATCCTGGCGGGAGCGTGGCAACCCATGGCTCTACCAGTCCTTACGCGCTGCGCAACACGCTGGTGGCCTGGGGTGCGGGCATTCGCACGGGCCTCGTCTCTGATGTGCCCTGTGGGCTAGTGGACGTGGCGCCTACCGTTCTACATATGCTTGGCATCAAGCCGCCCAAGACGATGGACGGACGCGTGCTGCACGAGCTGTTGACCGATGGGCCGTGGGCAGCAGACCTGCGCCCCAGCACTTTTGCACGCCAGAGCGCAGCTGAGGGATGCCGCCAGGTGGCCTGGTATAGCGCTGTTGGCACACACACGTATCTGGATCACACGCTGATCGAGCCGGCGGGCTAGCCCAGGGTGAGTCGATACCAGCGTTGACGCATGGGCCGGCCAATGCTAGTATGCGGCCCATGCGTCAACTGCGCTGTCACCTGCCGCCGCTGCTGCTCTGGACGGTACTGGTTGGCGTGCTATACGGGTCGCTGCTCGTGGGCGCCCAGGCACTGCCGGCCAGCGACTTGACCGGCCAGTTCTACCCTTTTGCCGTCTTTCAGCACCGCGAACTGGCTGCAGGGCGGTTGCCTGTCTGGTCGCCCGGCAGCTATGGCGGCTTTCCCTTTGCCGCCGACGTACAGGCCGCAGTGACTTATCCGCCCCGGCTTTTGCTCCTCTGGCTCTCGCCAGCGATGCCTTTGCGCGTTCGCCTGCTCGAGCTCGAAGGGCTGCTGCACCTGTGGCTGGCAGGAGCAGGGCTGTATGGGCTGACGTATAACATCACTCGCAGGCGCGAGGCCGGCCTGATCGCCGCGATGGCCTTTGCGCTGGGCGGATATCTGACAGGCTACCCCTTACTGCAGCTCGCTATCCTCGAGACCATCGCCTGGCTGCCACTGACGCTGCTTTTGCTCCGTCGTGCGGCACGTTCGCCGCGGCCACTCCCCTGGCTGACTGCCGTGGGCCTGGCCATGGCCTGTAGCGCTCTGGCTGGCCATCCGCAGACATTGCTGCACGCGGCCTATCTGGCCGTGGCCTACTATCTATACACCACCTGGCGCGCGCGGTGGCATCCTGGCTGGGTGCTTGGCGGAGGCGCCTTGGTGGCGCTGCTGGCGGTCGGGTGCTCGGCCGCTTCCTGGTACCCGGGGCTGCACTACCTGCCCTATACCGTGCGTGGTGATGTGGGCTATGGCTTTGCGCAGTCTGGCCTGCCGATGAGCGACTATCTGCAGGCGCTGGTGCCCGGGGCGTTGAGCCGTTTTATGCCTCAGTATGTGGGTGTGGCCGCCCTGATGCTGGTGCAGGCTGCCTGGTGGCAGCATGGCCCTGTCGACCCAGCGAGCAGTAGCGAGCGGCGCTTTTGGACCATCGTTGTGCTGCTGGCGGCTGTGATGGCGCTGGGCGACGATGGCGTGCTCTTTGAGCTCGGGTATCGCGTGCTGCCGGGGCTGACGCTTTTCCGGCAGCAAGAGCGCTGGCTTTCGCTCTATAGCCTGGGGCTGGCGGTGCTGGCGGGAATGGGGTGTGCGTTCTGGCTTGAGCGCTGCGTCGACGAGTGGCGGCTAACGTGGCGGCGCATCGTGACGACCATGGCCCTGTTGTTGTTCATCAGCGCCATCATGCTGGCGGTGATGTTGCGCGATGCCCCGCAGCAATGGCTGTTCTTGTGGCTGGGGGCCATGCTGCTGAGCGCTCTTGGCGCTGCGGTGCTGGCGCCCAGCATGCAGCGACGCTGGCGGTGGGGGCTGCTCTTGCTGCTGCTGTTCGTCGACCTGGCCATCGTCAATCTGCGGATGGTGCCGCGGGCGCCCGCCTACGACATTAGCCCAGAGCACAATCTGCCCTGGCTGCAGGCGTCTGATGAGCCTCAGCGAATCGATTCGGGCGGCATCGCTATTACCAATCTTGGCGAGCTGTACGGCATCGAGGATGTGCGCGGCATCAGCCCCCTGCGGCCCGCCGCCCTTGAAGCTTTGCGCGCTCTACCCGATGAGCGCTACCGGCAGCTGCTCGACATCGCCTACGTTCTGAGCGACAGTCCGCGCAAAGACTCCGATCTCGAGCAGGTTGGTTTATTGCCGGCGGGCACGCTCTGGGAGCAAGACGAACAGGCCTTTGTCTATCGCAATACACGTCGGCTCGGGCGCGCGTGGATGGCCTATCAGGTCACAACAGAGCCCGATCGGCGCGCCGCTCTCGAGCGCCTGCGCGATGCCGCCTTTGACCCAGCGATGACGGTGTTGCTCGAGCAGGCGCCAGGTCTGATGCTGGCTGACAGCGACCCCGCACCCAGGGTGGAGGTGCAGCGCCTGGCCGCAAACTCGCTGGCGATTACTGTTGAGAGCAGGACGCCGGGCTACCTGGTCATTAGCGAGTGGCATCTGCCGGGCTGGCATGCCACCGTCGATGGCGCCCCCGTTGAGCTCTTACGGGCAGACTATGCGCTTCAGAGCCTGCCGCTCGACGCGGGAAGACACAGCGTGCACCTGTGGTACGCGGGAGCAGACGTGCAGCGCGGTGGCCTGATTGCAGCGGCAGCGCTCTTACTGGGCGTGGCGGCTGCCGCCCTGGTGAAGCCTTCGTTGCGAACTCGCCAGGAACGTCCGGTGAGCAGCTGGTCCGTCCGGCTGGAGCGGCTCCCTGGGCCAAGATTGCGATGGCGGCCAGGCGCTCTGGTGTGGTCGGGGCTGACGCTCGTGGCGGTGGCTGCAGCCGTGCGTCTTTTCGGCCTGGGCCAGCAAGAGCTGCGTGGCGACGAGGCGTTCTCGTTTGTCACTGCGATGCACCCCTGGAGAGACATCATCCCGGTGCTACTGCGCCTGGGAGAGCCCCACTCGCCGCTGCACTACCTACTCTTGCCATTGAGCATCAGCGCCCTGGGCGTTTCCGAGTTCGGCATGCGCCTGCCTTCGGCCCTACTGGGCACGCTGACCGTTCCCATCGCCTGGAGCATTGGCCGACTGACCGGCGACGCCCGCCGTGCGATCTGGTTGGCGGCCTTTGCCGCCTGCTCGCAGGCGCTGGTATGGATTGGCCAAGACCTGCGCACGCAATACACCCTTGCGGTCTTGCTGACTGCAGCGGCAGCGCTGCTGTTGCTGCAGATGTCGAGACAACCGCACTGGCTTGGCTGGGCGGCCTATGGGGTTTGCTGCGCGCTGAGCGTCTATGGGTTCTACTATGCGGCCTTTGCTTATCTGGGGCACATCGCTTTTGTCGTCTGGCATCCACAGCGCCGCCGGCTGCTGCCGCAGTTCGGGCTGGGCGTCGCCTTGGCTCTGGCGCTCTTTGCGCCCTGGCTGGTGGCCACCTGGTCGTCACTGCTGGCCTCGGGGCAGCTATCAGACCCGAGCGCGCCACGGCTGGCACGCTTTGTGGTTAGCAGTACCGCCTATCTCACCGCTGGCGAGGCCTGGCCGCGAACCTGGACGCGTTGGCTCGGTGTAGTGACGCTGCCTCTGTTCGCGCTCGGCCTGAGGGCACTGCGACGGCAAGATCGTGCTGTGCATGCGATGGCCCTCACGACGGTGATCGCTACGGTGCTGGTCGCCTTTCTGCTACAGTTTCTGCGGGCGACCTACGAGCCGCGTTATCTTCTAGGGGCGGCCATCTCCTGGTGGCTCATTCTGGTGGCTGGCGCTGAGAGCTTGCTCGACCACAGCAGGCCTGCGCGACGCTGGCTCGGTGTGCTGGTGCTCACTGCGCTGCTGGGGCTCAACCTTGTCAGCATCTATCGCTACCGGGCCGATCCCGACTATGGGCGCACCAGCGGCTACCGTGAAGCAGCCGCGCATGTGGCCGCGCAGGCGAAAGCAGGCGACGTTTTTGTGACCAACACGCCGGACCCCTGCTGGGACTATTACCTGCGTGCTCTGGACATGCCCCGCGTGATGGTGCCTCTGCGGGCTGGCGATGACCAGGAAGAGATCATCGCCAGCCTACAGGGGCTCGGCGAGCAATATGATCGTCTCTGGTTCGTGCCGCAACCTGGCTCGTCGTGGGACAGCGAGGGCGTGGCCAGCCACTGGCTTGAGTACAATGCGCTGCGCGCAGAGAGCGCGCGTCTTCAGCGCATAGAGATGCATGTCTATCACCCCGAACGCACCGCCAGTGCCGCCATGGCCCCTCTGGATGCGCCCATGAGCAATGGCCTGGCGCTCACCGCGCATCATATGACGCACAATGGCCGTCCTGTGACGGCAACTGGAGCGGTGGAAGCAGGTGAGCAGCTCGAGATCACGCTGCTATGGCACGCCGCCGAGCCCGTGAGCGAATCCTACACCGTATTCGTGCACGTACTCAATGCGCGTGGAGAGCTGGTGGCACAGCACGATGGCCTGCCAGTGCTCGGCACGCGCCCCACCTACCTGTGGCGGGCCGGTGAACAGGTGCTCGATCGGCACCCCATCACCTTGCCCACGACGCTCGACACAGGTGAACTGCACGTTCTGGTGGGCATGTATGATAGCGAGACCATTGAGCGAGTGCACTACCAGGGCGGCAACGACGCCCTCACTATCGCGACCCTGTCATTACCGTAGGCCTGCTCTCTCCTAGACCTCGATGCCAAACAGCGCGCGGACCAGATAGCCGATAGCGAACGAGAGCGCTGCCACGCCCAGCGAGATCAGCGCCATCTCTGCAAACCGCCGGCGAAAGTTTTCATCTCGCACTACAGACAGGTAGTAGTTAAAGACGGCGATGACCAGCACCGCCATGATGAGCGTCAGCGCCAGGCAGACGAGGTAGTGGTGGATGATCAGGAATGGCGCCACCAACAGCGCCACGGTAAACACATAGGCCAGGCCGGTGTAGAGCGCCGCCCGTAGCGGGCGCTGCTCGCCTTCTTCGGCGCGAGTCGACAGGTACTCTGAGGCGGCCATCGACAGCGATGCCGAGATGCCTGTGATCAGCCCTGTGAGCGCAATAAGCCGCGTGTTTTGAAACGCCAGACTGTAGCCGGCCAGGGCGCCGGTCAGTTCTACCAGAGCATCATTCAGCCCCAGCACCACCGATCCGGCGTATTGCAGCGCCTCTTCATCGAGCATCGCCAACAACTCGTCCTCATGAGCTTGCTCCTCGGCCAGAATCTCGCCGAGCAGTGGTATGCGCTCGACGTAAGCGTCATAGTTGGCCTGAGCCTGTTCCTCGCCGCGCTCCAGCAGCTTGATACCAAAGGTCAGGCCGACGATCCGTGACAGCCAATAGTACAGGACCACGCGCCAACGACGGGGCGCCACGGTAGCGCCTGTCAAGGCTCGCAACGACTCATAGTGGCGCCGCTCTTCTGCGGCTATGCGGCGTAGCACGTTGCGGTTGTGCTCATCCTTGACGCTGCGAGCAAGCTGCAGGTAGATATGATGGCCTGTGATCTCCTCTCGCTGCATCTCGAGGAGTGCGGCTCTTGTGTTGGCATCCAAAGCGTTGAGCGGCATCGACTCACCTCTTTGCCCTGATCGCATGCTGACGCGAGTATAGTGGGGGTTACAACTCGGTGGCAATCGGATCAGCCTGACGGCGCAATGCTGTTCGGCTTGACCCTCGGGCGGGCCAACGTCATAATGGCGCTCAGGAGGATGCCGCATGCCCGTAGAGCTGCACGAAAAGTATGCCCCCATACTGCACTTTGCCAGGGGTGAGCGATTCTACCCCATGGCCGCAGAGGATCTGTTGGCCTACGCTGCTCTGTATCGTCGCGGACAGGATCAGCCTCTGGCAGCGGCGGGGCGGGTGCATCCCGATCATCTCGATCAGCTGGCCGCCGACGACACCTTTCTGCGGACGGTGGACGCAGCGCCGCTGACCGGCATGGACGTGGCAAGAACCTGGAGTCGTGATGTGCTCGAGTTGGTGCTGGCCTGGGCTCGCGGATCGTCGGCGCCCGCCTACGATGAAGGCCGCGCGCAGCGTCTATACCGCTGGTTCTCGCGCACCACGCGCCTGGCGACACGCCTGTTCTGGTGGAATCAGCTGTTCATGTCTCCGGCCATCAGCCTGCGTCGCCGCGGCGCTACCGTCGATCTGCCGCGCTTTCGCCTGCCGCAAGAGGCGCGCGATCAGGCCCTGGAGCGCTACGAGGGCAGCCAGCGGCGCGGATCTGGACATACCTATTACTATCGCATGGCGCGACAGGGCGATTATCTCAATCTGCAGTACTGGTTCTTGTACGCCTACAACGACTGGGCCACGGCCTTTGATGGGCTCAACGATCATGAGGGCGATTGGGAAGGGGTGCAGCTCTTTTTCCGGCTGGAGGGGGGGCGTCCCGTCGAACCACCGGCCTACATCTGTTATCAAGGGCACAGCTCGCGCATCACCAAGCCCTGGCGCCACTCCGATGTCATGCTGTCGGGAGATCACCCCAACGTATACGTGGCTGCTGGCTCTCATGCTAGCTATCCAGAGCAAAAGACCTATGACCTGGTGCGGTTGTACAATCTGCTGGACCGCGCCACCGGCGATGGCGTCACGATCAAGCCCAATGCCTGGCGGCAGCGCATCAATCTCGATGCCGCGCCCTGGGTGGCGGCCTATCAGGGCGCCTGGGGGACCCGCTACTGGCTGGCAGAGGGTGCCTTGCGCGAGTTGGCGGGTGCCGTCGGGGCGCTGGCTGAGGCCGTGTTGCCTGGCGAGATCGACCTGCCAGGAGTCTCGGCGCCGCACGGGCCACGCTACAGCGGCATCGCCGCCGAGCGCCTCACGTGGACCAACGCTCTGGCCTTTGCTGGTCTGGCGCCCGATGATGAGGGCGCCAACGCCCGCCCCTAATGGGCTGCCGCGGCAGAGAGAGGCTATCGTATCAGCGTGGACTGCGCTTGACCGAAGAGGCAGCCAGGCGTTCTACTCTGTGGCGCGCTTGATGCTAGCCTAGAATTGAGGGGCCTCTGGATGAGACTCAACTCGGCACTGCTGCGAGACTATTACGGGCGATGCAACCAGACGCCTGTGATCGGCTTTTTCGTGGGCGAGTATTTTCCGCTGCACCAGTATCACGCTGCACGCGGGCTGCCAGAGGGCCGCTTGACCGTCGCTGACATCGCAGCCATCGACTGGACGGCCGACTATGAGCGGTTGTATGCCCTGCACGCGCGCTGCCCAGGGCACCTGCCCTTTACTGCCAGCGCATTCCCCGGCGTGCCGTGGCTTGAGGCAGCCCTCGGGTGCCCGATGGTGGCCGATCACGTTACGGGGTCGTGTCGCGCTCTGCCGGCAGCCGCCAATGACGCTTGGCCAGAGGTGCCGGCCTATGGCGACGATAATCCCTGGGTGTCGTTGTGCGTGCAGCTGACGCGTGCGCTGGTGGCCCAGTCTGCGGGTCGCTTTGCCCTGGGCACAACCCTCATGCGCGGAGTGGCCGATGCGCTGGGAGCTCTGCTGGGCATGGAGCGTCTGATCTTTGCCATGTTCGATGAACCAGCACGTGTGCACCGCCTGGCCGAGCAGATCGCTGATTTCTGGGTGCGCTTTGCCCAGGCACAGCTCGACTGTCTGCCCCTTGTCGAAGGCGGCACCGGCTCGCTCTACGGGCTCTGGGTCCCCGGGCGTTGCGTTGTGCTGCAAGAGGATAACGCCTCGCTGCTCTCGCCGGCTCTGTACCGCTCCTTTATCGAACCATACGATCTCGCCATTGCCGCGGCTTTTGAGCAGTGCATCTTTCACCTGCACCCGGCGCGGTACATGCCCTATCGGCCCCTGCTGGAGATGCCGTTCACTGCTATCGAGCTGCACCTGGACCGCGGTGGCCCAACGGCCCAAGAACTGTTGCCGGTCTATCGCGAGATTCTGCAGGCCCGGCCGCTCTTGATCTGGGGCGACTGCACCGCTGAGGACTTGCGTGTGCTGTCGACCGAACTCTCGCCCGAGGGCCTGGCCATCGTGCCGGTGGTGTCGCAGCCAGATGACGCCTGGGCGCTTTGGGCCGAGCTCAACGCCTAGGGTAATGGCTCTAGCGACTTGCGCGTCAGCGGCGCCGGTGTTATATCATGGCCGTTCGGAAGGTGCCCACTGTGGCACATTGGGCCCGCGCTCTGGGCGCGGACCAGGAGCGTATGCGGCGATGATCGAGATCCCTGAAGCCTTCACCATCTCGCGACAGATCGACGAGACTCTCTCGGGCAAACGCATTCGATATGCCGTGGCCAACGCCTCGCCCCACAAGTTCGCCTGGTATCACGGAGACCCCGCCGAGTACAACCAGCGTTTGGCTGGCAAGGTGATTGCCGGCGACACAGCCAGCGGCGAGATGATCCGTTTCCGTGCCGGTGATATGCAGGTCGCCATCAGCGCACCTGTGCGCTACTATGCCGCGGGAGAACCGCGCGTGAAGAAACATCAACTGCTGATCGAGTTTGAAGACGGTACCGCCATCTCCTCGACGGCGCAGATGTGGGGCGCGTTCGTCTGCCTGCCACAGGACCAGCTTACCGGAATGGCCCACATCGATGGCGGTCGCGACAAACCGTCACCGTTGAGCGAGGCCTTTGACCGTGCCTATTTCGATGCACTCTGGACAGAGCAGACGCCCTCACTCTCCGTCAAGGCCTTTCTGGCCACCGAGCAGCGCATCCCGGGGCTGGGCAATGGCGTGTTGCAGGACATCCTATGGGCTGCTCAGCTCAACCCGCGCCGCAAGATGGAGACGCTTTGCCAGACCGAGGTCAACCGGCTGTTCGACACCGTCAAGCGCCTGTTGGCTCAGATGACGATGCTGGGCGGTCGCGATACTGAGCGCGACCTCTTTTGGCAGCCGGGCGGCTATCACACGGTGCTGAGTAACAGGACCGCTGGCACACCCTGTCCAACGTGCGGTACGGGCATCGTCAAACAAGCTTATCTGGGCGGTAGCGTCTACTACTGCCCAACCTGTCAACCCCTCTGAGCGGTTGTATCCTGAAGGAGCCATCGTGATGGTCAATGCCAGAGCCTATCGCCCTGACGACTTTGTGGATGTACGCGATATGCTGGTCGAGAGCTGGTCTGCGTATCAACGCCCTGTCAACTGGGACATCGCTCGCTGGAACTGGTGCCGCCATTCGTGCGTGCCCTACCTGTGCAACTGGCCTCGTAACCTCAGGCCCACGGCCGCAGAGAGCCTGGCCGCTATAGCCTGGTGGGAGGCGCATCTCGCCGTCTGGGAGGATGATGGGCGCATCGTAGCGCTGGTGCAGACCGAGTCGACCGTTCTGGGAGAGTGCTGGATTGCGCACCAGCCCGGCTATAGTGCCGTGCTGCCAGAGGCGCTGACGTGGGCCGAGGCGCATCTGGCTGATGAGAGCGGCTCGTTACGGGTTTGGGCGGCAGACCATGACGCAGAACTGGTGGCTGCGCTGGTGGCGCGGCGTTATCGCTGTCTGCCAGAGGACAACGATCCTGTGGCGCGCTATGCCATCAGTGGGCCGATCAACGTACAGCTGCCAGCAGGCTTTGCTGTGGCCAGCATGGCCGAGGACGGTGATGCAGCCAAGCGTGCTGAATGCATCGGGAGAGGCTTTGGGCACGCCAACCCGCGCGATTGGAGCACACCGGTGCACTATCGCGACCTGCTGCACGCCCCAGACTATGACCCATCGCTCGACCTGCACGTCATCGCGCCCGACGGCCGCTATGTCTCGATGGCATTGCTCTGGCACGACCAGTGCAACCACGCTGGCTTTCTCGAGCCGGTGGCCACTCACCCTGATTTCAGACGACAGGGCCTCGGCCGCGCCGTGATCTATGAGGCCATTCGCCGCGTGGCGGCACGGGGCGCCAGGTCAGTGTGGGTGGGCTCTGACCAGCCCTTTTATCGGGCAATCGGGTTCAGAGTCTCACACTATGGCCACGCTTGGGCACGCCCGACGCGTTGTGAGGGATGACCCGGTGCCCGGCGCACTTTTGCCGATTGAGGGCCTGACGTTCGATCAGATTCTGCACGACTTGCGTGTACTGCCCATCCATCCTGGCGACGTGCTTGAGGTGCACAGCTCGCTCAGTTCGCTGGGCTGGGTGGCAGGTGGCGCCGATACCGTGGTCGATGCCTTGATGGCCGCCGTAGGGCCACAGGGCGTCCTGGTGATGCCAGCCTTTCCCATCTCTAGGACGCTGTCTGTCAGTGAGAGCGACCGTGCCCGCGGTGTGCAGGCCAAGGTACGGCGCCTGCCCGATGACTGGACCGGGCCTACAGGCATGGGCGCTATCGCCGATGCCTTTGCGCGACGGCCCAACACCGTGCGAGGCGTTGGGCTGCATCGCGTGGCGGCCTGGGGGTATGACGCCCAGCGACATCGAGATGGCCTGACCTATCTCCTTAGCAACGGTGGTAAGGCGCTCTTGCTGGGCGTTGGCATCTACCGCTTCACAGGCATGCACTACGCCGAGCATGTGGGCATACCGCCCGAGGTAGCGGCCTACTATGAGTTGCCGAGCGAGGTGCAAGCGCTCTATCCGCCGGATATGCTTGTCTTTGGCGGTGAGCCCCCTGAGCCCGGCTGGAGCAAGGTGCTCGCTGCGGCTGAGCAGCGCGGCATGGTAACCCGTGGCCGTGTGGGGGCCGCTGAGACATTGCTGCTGGCGGCAGGCCAGGTGGTGGCCCTCTACGAGCAGGCACTGCGTGACGACCCCTATGGGCTGCTCGGGGTCGAGCGGCCCGCAGCGGGTAGCTAGATGGGAGCAGGCATGGTTTCATCGACACCGACAGAGCCAGGTATGCAGCCCCCGCAGGGCTTGCGCACCGCAGGGTGGCTGCTCATCGGCAGTGGCGCTCTGCTGTGGCTGAACGAGGCTTTGGTGCATTCGGGCTACATGCGGCTTGTTCTGGCCGTTGTGGCTGCGGGCGCCGGCATCTGTACCATTGTGCTCGCCTGGAAGCCCTTGCCGCGCCTCTGCTGGTTGGGGCTGATCGTCCTTGTCACTGTCGTTGGGGTCGTGGCCTCTGGCCCGTTGATACGGGTAGGCTCTGCATGGGTATGGGTTGGTCTGGGAGCTACGCTACGCTCACGAGCCCGTGAACGCCACGGCATCTAGGCTGCATGCTCATCTGGGCAGGCTGGTCATCTTTGTAGATCATCAGCCTGCCCTGTAGAGATGCACTTGTCCTATCTGAACAGGCGCGGTGCCCAGTCTCTTAGGCAGCGCCGCCAGGTCAACCACTCGTGATCGGTCGCCTCAGACTCGAACCACACGCAATGGATGCCCGCAGCCCGTAACGCCGCCACCCGCTCTTTGGCCGGGTTGTAGATGCGCGGCTCGGCGGTGCCAGCGCCCACCCACAAAAGCTTGACGCGGCGGTTGAACATGTCAGCATCGGCGAAAACGCCATCGAACACCGTGGCAACGTCAAAGCGCTCTTCGCGCAGCAAGGGCCCGCTGAAGGAGCCGATCCAGGCAAACAGATCCAGGTTTCGCAGGGTGATATCCAGCGTCTGCATAGAGCCCATCGATAACCCTGCCATGGCCCGCTGCTCGCGATCAGCCAGCGTGCGATAGGTGCGATCGACCATGGGGATGAGATCGTCGATCACCAGCCTGTCAAAGGCATTGACGCCGCCTCGCTGTCCAGGCAGGGGCGTCTGTTGGCCGGGCGGCGTGGCATAGCCGCACTCCATCACAACAAGCATCGGCGCCGCCTCACCGGCCGCGATCAGGTTGTCCATGATGAACTGCATACGCCCCTGCGTTGACCATCCGCGCTCATCCTCGCCAGCGCCGTGCTGTAGATATAGCACGGGATAGCGCCGGCCGGTGGCCACATCATAGTCGGGTGGCGTATAGACCATCGCCCGTCTCCAGCTGGCGGTGGTCTTTGCATAGTACCAGCGTGCACGCACTTCGCCATGGGGCACGTCTCGAGACTGGTAGTAAGCCGCCGCTACTTCATCCTCGGGCACTTCGATCCCGCTGCACTGGCGGCCATAGCCGAAAAAGGTCTCGCTACCGGGGTCATTCACTGCCAGCCCGTCGACCACAAACCAGTAGTAGTGAAAGCCACGCGCCCTGGGACAGACCGTCAGCTCCCAGACGCCGTCAGCATCACGCTGCATGGCAAAGGGGCCGTCGCCCAGGGTGCACTGGCCTCCGGCCAGGTGCAACTGCACCGCGCTGGCCTCGGGCGCCGCCAGGCGAAAAAGGGCGCGACCGTCTGCGCTGACGCTCGGGTAGAGCGCTCCACGGACGTTAGTAGGAGCAGGAACAAACGCCGCCTCAGATGACATCACAAGCCTCCTCTGGCTATGGGCTACTGCGGGGTTGTCTAAGCGAGCACCCAGGCGATCCTGGTGAGAAGTTCTTCTGGCGCCACCTGGTCCGGGTCGTTCAGGTACCACTCGTACATCTGCGAGCTGCAATTCAGGCCTTGCTCGCTCATCCAGGCCTGCAGCGCGCTATACGTTGCTCCGATCTGCGAGTAGGATCCGACGTGGAGACAGGTGGCTACTCGGCACTCGGGCAGCGCGCGAAACTGCAGGTTGCCCCTGCCTGGTAGAGGCCCGGTTACGGGAAAGCCCATCTCTACATCGAGATCGTTCATGTCGGCGTTATAGTAGGCCATATAGGGCCCGCTGGTGGGAGCGGCGCCCAGTTCTGCGAGATAGGCGCCGATCTGCCGCCAGCACTCGCCGGCAACCTGGCCCAGCGCCTGCACCGGGCAACGGGTGCGCACATAGAGCACCGGCAGAGAAGGCTGCGTCTCGAGCGCGAACTCATGCGACATGTCGTCACCTCCTAAGGCCGCCAGGTCGCGAGCAAACCGCTGCTACATCAGGGCCGACGGCGGTGCCGCTCGCCCAGCAGGCTCGTCGTGCCGCCCCTGTGCCCCATCAAAAGAGCAGTGTGATGAACTCGTTCAGAGAGCGACGCCACGTCAGCCACTCGTGATCGGTGCCCTCAGAGTAGAACACGGCATGGCGGATGCCCGCCTCTGCGAGCGTGGCACTGAACGCCCTGGTGCGCCGTAATGAGCTGGCCTCGGCAGTGCCCGTGCCCAACCAGAGCAGTCGCATCGCGGCGTTGAACGCCACTCCATCAGACAGAGCACCGCCGTAGGCCGTGGTGCGGTCGATGGCGCTCAGTGGGCTACCCGAAAAGACGCCCAGATAGGCAAAAGTGTCGCGGTTGGGCAGGCCTACCGCCAGCGTCTCCATGCCCCCCATCGACAGGCCCGCCATGGCGCGGTGCTCGCGGTTGGCCACGGTCCGATAGACGCGATCGATCATCGGGATCAAGTCGTCGATCATCACGCGCCCAAAGAGCTGGGCGTTCTCTTCCATGGCCGCCAGATCAGGCACGCCCGGCCCCGGCCGCCGCGTCAACACCTGGCCGCAGTCCATCACCACCAGCATGGGGCGAGCTCTACTGGCGGCAATGGCATTATCCATGATGAATTGCATGCGGCCCTGCGTGGTCCAGCCTCGCTCGTCCTCGCCGCCGCCATGCTGCAGATACAGCGCTGGGTAGCGCTCTTGCCCGTCGTCGTACCCCGCCGGTGTGTAGACCAGCGCTCGTCGCCATGCACCGGTGGTCTGAGCATAGTACCAGCGAGCACGCACTTCGCCATGAGCCACATCCTGCGGCTGATAGTATGCCGCGCTTGCCTCGTCCTCTGGCACCTCGATGCCGCTGCACTGCCGGCCATAGCCAAAGAACGTTTCGCTTCCGGGGTCGTTCACCACCAGCCTGTCTACCGCAAACCAGTAGTAGTGAAACCCCCGCGCTTTGGGTGTCACCATCAGCTCCCACACTCCGTTGGCGTTGCGCTCCATCAAAAAGGGGCCATCGCCCCGTGTGCGCTCGCCACCTGCGAGGTGCAGGCACACCTCGCGAGCCTGCGGTGCCTCCAGACGCAAAGTGGCACGGCCGTCTGCGCTCACGCGCGGATAGGGCGCACCGCGCACATTCGTGGACGCAGGGAAAAACTCGATCTCCTGTGACATGGATGCCTCCCTTCGCCAACAGACAGATGCAGTCTACGTCCGGTTCTGACAGCAGCGCAAGCCACCGCTGGCCGAGTCTTTGAGCCGATTTGCCCGACCGGGCCCCACGAGGCACAATGCCCTCACCCTTGGTAGGGAGGCTCTCTCTTGCCGGATCTGACCTGCTCGCTGCTCGGCCTGACGCTGCACAACCCGATTGTGCTGGCATCGGGCATCTTGGGCACGAGCGCGGCGCTGCTCGAGCGTGTAGCGCAGGCGGGCGCCGGAGCGGTCACAGCCAAGAGCTGTGGGCCTGCGCCGCGCACAGGCCATCCCAACCCGATCACCATCGAATGGGGCCACGGGCTGATCAACGCCGTGGGGCTCACCAACCCGGGCGCGCCTGTCGAGGCGCCGCTCTTGGCTGAGGCTCGGGCTCTGCTGCAGCCGCTGGGAGTGCCCCTCATTGCCAGCATCTTTGGGGGCACTCCGCGTGAATACGGCGAGGTGGCCCGTACCATCGCCACTGCCCGGCCGGCGCTGATCGAGGTCAATATCTCTTGCCCCAACGTGGCCGATGAGTTTGGCACCCCGTTCGCCGCCGACGCCGTGGCCGCCGCTGAGGTGACGGCCGCCGTTGTGGCCAACGCCGGTGGCATCCCTGTCAGCGTCAAACTAGCGCCCAATGTACCCGATATCGTCAGAATTGCCCGTGCCGTTGGGGCCGCCAGCGCCAGCGCCCTGACGGCTATTAACACCATGCCCGGCATGGTCATCGATCCGTACGCGGGCCGGCCCGTGTTGAGCAATCGCAGTGGCGGGCTGAGCGGCCCTGCCATCAAGCCCATTGCGCTGCGCTGTGTGGCCCAACTGGCCGCCGAACAGGATCTGCCCGTTATCGGCACAGGCGGGGTGCTGACGGGCATCGATGCTGCCGAAATGCTCATGGCTGGCGCTACTGCCGTGGGTGTGGGCACGGCAGTCTGGTATCGCGGCCCCGAGGCGCTGGGGCAGATCGTCGCCGAGCTGGACGAGTTCATGGCTGCAGAGGGCTACACCAGCCTCGCCGAACTGCGCGGCCTGGCTCTGCGATAGGAGCACGCATGCACCGCATTTATGCTTTGCGCGAGGTCCGTGAGGAGAACGCACGCACCCGTACGCTGGTGTGCGATGGTCCGTTGGAGGCCCGCCCCGGGCAGTTTGTCATGGTGTGGCTGCCGGGCGTGGGCGAAAAGCCCTTCTCGGTGGCGGGCGATGACCCCATGGCGCTCATGGTGGTGGGCGTTGGGCCAGTGACGCACGCCATCAATGCCCTCAAGGTAGGAGATCGTCTGTGGGTGCGCGGGCCGCTGGGCCAGGGCTATGAGCTCGAGGGCGAGCGACTGATGCTTGTGGCTGGCGGTTACGGCGTCGCTCCGCTACGCTTTTTGGCCGAGCAGGCGCTGCGTCGTGGCATGTGCGTCGAGGCCTGTGTTGGGGCGCGCTCCGCTGCTGACTTGCTGCTATGCAGCGATCTGGCCGCTCTCGGGGTTCGACTCTGCCTGGCCACCGAAGATGGCTCGGCCGGCGAGCGCGGCCTTGTGACGGCGCTTCTGACGAGACGTCTGGCGGCATGGAAGCCAGACCTGGTGTGCGCCTGCGGGCCCGTGCCTATGCTTGAGGCTGTTGAGCGGCTCTGCGCCCAACAGGGTGTGGCCTGCCAGCTTTCGTGGGAAGCGGAGATGCGCTGCGGACAAGGGGTGTGTGGATCGTGCGAGTGCCGGCGGCCGGGGTGGCTGGCCTGCGTCGATGGCCCTGTAACCGTCGGGTAGCAGCCAGTCACTGCATCGACGATGTGCCTGTCAGCGCCCCTGGTCGGCCTCGCGCAGCGCTTGCCAGCGGAAACAGCTCACCAGGTGATCGTTCACCAGGCCGACCGCTTGCATGTAGGCATAGCAGATAGTCGGCCCCACAAAGGCAAAACCGCGCCCCTTGAGGTCTCGGCTGATGGTCTCGGCCAGAGGCGTCACCGTCGGTATTTCGTGCAGCTCGCGCCAGGCGTTGTGCACGGTGCGCCCCTCGACATAACGCCAGAGGTAAGCGTCGAACGAGCCAAAAGCGCTTTGCACCTCGAGGAAGGCGCGGGCGTTAGTCACAGCTGCTCGCACCTTGAGTCGATTGCGAACGATGGCCGGATTGCTCAGCAGGTCGGCGATACGTGCCTCGTCGTAGCGGGCGACTAGCGCTGGCTCTAGGCCGTCAAAGGCAATGCGATAGCCCTCGCGCTTGTGCAGAATGGTGGCCCAACTCAGCCCGGCTTGAGCGCCCTCGAGCACCAGAAACTCGAAAAGGCGACGGTCATCATGGACGGGGGTACCCCATTCGTGATCGTGATAGGCCAGCATCTGCGCATCATCGCCTGGCCAGGGGCAGCGTCGCCGGTTGTCCATCTCTCTCACCGGCCTTCTATCAGGGCAGCCCTAACCATAGCGCTCAGCAAAGGCCTCGCGCAGGATGGGCAGACTCTGTTCGGCCTCCTGCTCTATCATCACGCCCAATGCGACGGCCTCGACGCCCGGCGCAGCCGCAGCCCAGCGCAGGTTGCCTGCTACGTCCATCTCGGGCTCGAATTTCCCGCAAGCCAGCGTCTTGATGGCGATCAGGGGGTGCCTGAGCCGCGCATAGCGCTCCATGGCGTCTGCCTGCGAGGGGCGCATGAACCAGCCATCGCGGTTCACCGGCGCCGCTAACACCGCGGTGCCATAGGCATCATCGTCGAGCTGCGACACCCGGGGCGCATCATGGCTCGAGGATCCCGGCACCAGGCCGGCGGCGCGAATGGTAGCCATGGCGTCGGCGCAACCAACCAGTCCTCCGCGCTCCTCTGGCCAACGATCGGCCCAGGCGCCGTGTAACAGGCAAAAGGCAGCCCCCAACCCTTTGAGCTCTGCGGCCTGATCGGCCAGCGAGGCACGGCTGATGGCGGTGGCTTCATCGACCCTGCCTGCGGCACGCGCGGCCTGCAATGCGTCGAGCTGGCCGGCCGGTGCACGGTCGGCGGCCGTGGTGGCCACCCACACCATCGCCTGCCCCGTAAGTCGTGCTGTCTCGTCCAGCGCTTCGGCCAGACGCGAGTGCAGTGGCCCCATAACAGCGTTGACGCCCAGCTCTTGGCAGCGGGCGAACACGCGGGCGATGCGTTGCGCCGTAAAGTACTCGCGCGCCCAGGCATCGCGCCCGGCGCTCACGTGCGAATAGCCCAGCAGGGCGTTCGTGCCACAGATCACCCGCGAGATCGTCACGCCCTCAATCGTGAGGCTGGGGAACGCTGACATGGTTGCCTCCTACGTGGCTGACCTTACGATACTGCCGCCAGTATGGCCCATCTGGCAAGCATGTGCAACGCCCCTGGCGGCGCTAGGTACTCGTTGCAGCGGGTGAGGCGTGCATATGCAAGATGCCCCATTCGTGGCCCTTTTTGAGCAGGATCAACGTCACCCGTTGCCAAGCATTGCCGCGGTGCTGCATGGCCGTGACGTACCCCGCCTCGGAGCTCAACCGGTGCGCCCGCGCCTGATGCCATACCATGTGCTCTCCCGGCTCACCTGAAATGAGGCTCTCAGACAACAGCGCTCTGAACGCCACCCGGCCAAGAGGCTCAGCGCCCGTATCTGCAACCCCAGAGCAGCGCTCATCCTCGAGCCAGAACAGCTCTGCCAGCCCATCCGCGTCGGCCGTGTCGACCGACTCGGCATAGGCCATCAGCATGGCCTCAGCTACCATCTCGAAATCCTCAGCCATGGGCGACACCCCCAGCGCGATCCATAGCCCCATTATCGCGATGCCGCGGTGAGCCGCAAGCCATCAGAGCGGTCTGTTGCCCCCTCGCCACTGGTGAGGATATAATCGCCACGACAGACTCGAGGAGGCGCGCTCTGAACCCATTTGAGGCGATCTCGTTTGTGCTCAACGATCGGCGCTGGTTCGCCAAGATGGCGGTTGCGGCGCTGTGCGCGCTGCTCATCCCGGCGCTGGTGGGCTGGTGGCTGCTCTACGGCTGGAGCGTCGAGATCGCCCGGCGCACCCTGGCAGGCGAGGCTGAGGTCTTGCCCTCATGGCGCAAGCCATGGCCGTTGTTGTACGACGGTATGCGCGGTTGTCTGACCTATCTGATCTATATGCTGCCCTTTGGAGTGCTCGAGGCGGGCGCCTGGGCCCTGCGCACGCTGGTTGGCGGCAGCCTGGCATCTGCCGTGGCCACGGTGCTGGGGTTGGGCGCCCTGCTCTGGCTGCTATTGGCAGGGTACTGGATGGTGGGTGTCACGCTGGTGCTGGCGCGTGGCGGTGGCCTGCGTCAGACGCTGGACCTGGGCGGTGTGAGGCGGCTGCTGATCGACAATGCGACACCCTATCAGGTCGCCCATATCGGCGTGCTGTTGATAGCCCCGCTGCTGGCGGTGGGGGGTGCCCTGTTTCTGGGCATCGGCGCGCTGCTGGGCATTGGCTGGTCGTTTGCTCTGTCGGGACGGCTCTATGCCCAGGCCTATCTTCAAGCCCACGAGTGAGGAGTGCACTATGATACGGTTCGGCATCTTGGGCGCCGGTTGGCGCAGCGAGTTCTACCAGCGCGTGGCGCGGGCCTGCGCCGACCGCATAGAGATCGTGGGCATGGTGGGGCGCTCGGCCGAGCGTGCTGAGGACGTTTCGCGGCGGTTTGGCGTGCCGCTCTATGCCACGTTGGACGAGTTGGCGCGCAAGGCCCAGCCGCAGTTCGTGGTGGTGTGCGTTTCGAGAGGGCAGAACGAGTCTGCATTGCGTGCGTTGGCTGAACGGGGTATCCCTGCCCTGGTAGAGACGCCCCCCGCTGAGACAGCCGATGAGCTTGCGGCGTTGTGGGCGCTCGAGCGCAACGGTCTGCGGGTACAGGTGGCCGAGCAGTACTGGGCCCAGCCACACCACGCCGCTCGCCTGGCGCTGGCCGCCAGTGGCAGGCTTGGGCGCATCAGTCAGGCGCAGGTCTCGGTATGCCACGGCTATCATGCGATGAGCCTGATGCGGCGCTTCCTGGGCATCGGCACAGAGCCGGTTGCCGTTGCAGCCCGCCGTTTTGCGTCGCCGCTAGTCCAGGGGCCTGGTCGTAATGGGCCACCCGCCTGCGAGGCTCTGGGCAACTCGACGCAGGTCATCGCTCACTTTGATTTCGGCGACCGTCTTGGCGTGTATGACTTTTGCGGCGATATGTACTTTTCATACATCCGTGGCCAACGCCTGCTGGTGCGCGGTGAGCGCGGTGAGATCGTGGATGAGCGCGCTACGTACCTGCAGGATGTGACGACGCCGATCACCGTCAGCCTGACACGGCATAGCGCAGGCATCAATGGCAACCTCGAGGGCAACTATCTCAAAGGCATCCAAGTCGGCGACGAGTGGCTGTACCACAATCCGTTAGCGCCCGCCGCGCTGTCGGATGAGGAGATCGCCATCGGAACCTGCCTGCTGCGTATGGCCGAGTACAGCCAGGGCGGCGAGCCATTCTACTCGTTGGCCGAGGCGGCGCAGGACCGCTACCTGGACCTGCTTATGGAGAGCGCCCTGGCCACCGGAGAAACTGTTCGGTCGGAGCCACAAATCTGGCGACTCTGAGGGGCGGCCGCGAAGACAGCACAAAGGAGCGCAAATGCAAATCGCCATCATTTATCATTCTGAGACGGGCAACACGCGCCGTATGGCCGAGCTGGTTCAGCAGGGCTGCGAACGGGTGGTGGGCGTCCAGGCCAGGTGCATGTCGGTCGACGCTGTCGACCAGGACTATGTCGATGGTGCGGCAGCGCTCATCCTGGGGGCGCCGATCTATGGCGGTTCCTGCTCGTGGCAGATGAAGCGTTTCCTGGATACCGGCTCGAGACGGACCTGGGCCGGCAAGTTGGGCGGCGTGTTTGTGTCTCAGCGCTATCCCGCTGGCGGCGGTGAGTCGTTTGGCGAGATGGTGATCATCGGCGGCATGCTCTCGCGCGGCATGATGGTCTACTCTGGTGGGGTGGCAGGCCGTTCTGATGGGCTGCATTTTGGTGCTGTATCGGTGGGCGCCCCTGAGGGCATCTTTGCAGAGCGCTGTTTGCGCCTGGGCGAGGCCATTGCCACCCGTGCCAGCGAGCTCAGCCTGCCCGTCGCTAGCTGATATGACATCACTCAAAGAGAACTCAGGATGAACCGCCAGCCCCAGACCTATCTTGATGATGCGACGCAGGCAACGTATGCGCTTGAGGCGGCCACTCGTTGGGGCGAGGCATGTGTGCGGGCCTCGAATGAGCGTTGGGCAGCCCACAGCCCTGCACAGCGCGACGCCATCATGGCCGAGGCCAACGCCATCTACACGGCTCTAGCCGCCTACATCGGCCATGACCCGGCCCAGCCTGCCGTTCAGGCGCTGGTTGGGCGTTGGCATGATCACATGCGCAACTTTTATGAGCCGACCAGCGACGTACTGCGTGGTCTGGGTCAGCTCTACGTCGAGGACGAACGCTTTGTCTCCTTTTATGAGCGCATCGCCTCTGGGCTGGCGCCTTTTCTGAGTCAGGCCATCACAATCTACTGCGATAGGCTCTAGTATCTGCAGGTCGTTGGTCGCTTGGTGCGACTGAACGCTCTGCAGCGAGGAGGGCTGATGCTACCTGGCGTGCGGTTCAAAGCTTACCTGGCTGGGGCATTACTTCTGACGGTTGGCATGGTACTCGGCGGCTGTGCATTCAGGGGGGCGGTGTTGCTCTCGCCCAGCCCTGTTGTTGTCAAGACTATCGCGACGTCTACACCAGTGCCCCTGCCGACGCCCACGCCAACTGTCAGCGCAGAGCCATCGCGATCGCCCACGTCAGCTCCCCTGTCTGACGCCACGCCATCGCGTCGGCCCACAATGGAGTCGACGGCTGCTCTCGCTGAGGGTAGTCTCAAGTTCGGCGAGGTCGTTGGTCCGTCGGCTGAGGCGGGGACTTTGTCCGAGGGCTGGTCTCGCCATACAGATGGAGACAGCCGGCTCAGCTTTGCCTGTCCAGACGATTGGCGGATCGACAATACCGCCGAATGCTATAGCCCCACCGGCTGTGTCTGGGTCTATCCGTCAGATGCTGCCGGCATCTATCTGCAGCCGGTGGCCGAGGGGGCGGCAGGCGCACCTGTCGAGGGCCGCAGTCGCTACGGCGAGTTGGCTGCCCTGCTGCTGCACGCATCTGACACGTACCAGGCAGTTGGAGCAGGGAGCTATGCGTTCCGCTCCGCCTATGTCATCCAAGACGCGACGCGCAAGGCGTATGTCATCGAGTCGGTGCTCAATCAAGACTTTGGCAGACCGGGGCCTCTGTTCCTGGCGCTGGACGCCCTGGTGGTGCCGGCGACGGGCAGGGCGGTCTACATGAACTATTACCATGACGGTCTGACGCAGCTGAGCCCGGCGCAGTACCGCAATCTGGAGCGCTTTATCTGGTCGTTACAGGCGCTAGAGGCTCAGGATGGCGCGCTAGCGCCGTCCTAGCAGGGTGACGGCCACCATCATTGTGCTGAAAGACAGCCATAGAGGGGTGCTCCCATGCACATCGCCATCGCGGGCAACATCGCCGCCGGCAAGTCGACGCTCACAAGACTGCTCTGCCAAGAGTTGGGCTGTGAACCGGCCTATGAGCCGGTGGCCGAGAATCCCTTTCTGAGCAGTTTCTACCAGCGCGATGCCCGCTGGTCGTTCCATACGCAGACGACGTTTTTGAGCCTGCGCGCAGCACAGCATCTGCAGATTCAGACGCGTGACGACCTCGTCATTCAAGACCGCTCGATCTATGAGGACGCCGAGGTGTTTGCGTGGGCGCAGCACGAACTGGGCTATATGTCAGCAGACGAGTACGCCACCTATCGCCGTCTGTATGCGGTGCTGGCAGCGCTGCTCGAGCCCCCCAGCCTGCTGGTGCATCTCTATGCTCCCGTCGAAACCCTGCGTCAGCGTCTGGATAGGCGTGCCCGCGCTATAGAGGCTACCGTCACCGATGCGTATCTGGGGCAGCTCAATGGGGCGTATCGCCGCTGGGCTGATAGCTTTGGTCTGTGCCCCGTGCTAGAGGTGCGCGCCGACTGCCTGGACATTGACGATCATGCAGCGCTCGCAGCCCTGGCGGCGCAGATACGCACAGTGGCGTGTTAGCGACAAAGAGGGGCAGCGGCCTTGGCCGCTGC